>Ga0210003_1000085_pt1 | contig 81116 bp, 83 predicted proteins | sample LantaG_FD_182804 | JGI IMG/M metagenome (GOLD analysis project Ga0210003, IMG submission 182804) | Deep subsurface microbial communities from Baltic Sea to uncover new lineages of life (NeLLi) - Landsort_02402 metaG (SPAdes) (version 2) | ecosystem: Environmental > Aquatic > Marine > Oceanic >... | reverse complement strand
GACCCTTGATATCTGGTAAATCAACAACGATGTGGCGATCAAAACGGCCGGGCCGTAACAAAGCGGGGTCAAGAATATCAGGGCGATTGGTGGCAGCTATAACAATAACATTGGTATTTGTATCGAACCCATCCATCTCAGATAGTATTTGATTTAAGGTTTGTTCTCTTTCATCATGTCCTCCACCTAAACCAGCGCCACGGTGTCGGCCTACGGCATCAATTTCATCCATAAAAATTATACATGGGGCGTTACGTTTAGCTTGCTCAAAAAGGTCTCTGACTCTGGCAGCGCCAACACCTACAAACATCTCTACGAATTCGCTGCCGTTAATAGAGTAGAAAGGCACATTTGCCTCGCCAGCTATAGCTTTAGCCAATAGGGTCTTGCCTGTTCCTGGGGGTCCCACCAAGAGTACACCTCGAGGTATGCGACCTCCTAATGTTTGGAATTTACTGGGTGATTTGAGAAATTCTACTATTTCTTGTACCTCTTCCTTTGCTTCCTCAGTCCCAGCAACATCTGCAAAAGTCACACCTGTTTTATCACCTGAGCTCAGTCTGGCACGGCTTTTACCAAAGCTGAAGGCTTGTGTGCCAGCTCCACGCGCTGAACGAAGAAAGAAATAAAATAGCCCCCCAATCAACACAAATGGCAAGATAACCTGCAAGAATATCATCCACCAGTCAGTACCACTAGGTTTAACATCGATTTTTATACCGCTCTCACCAAGAATTATACCTTCCTCTGTGAGGTAATTGCGCAGGTCATCTGTGCCACCTACAAATGCAGCCTCATATATAGCCTTGCCATCCTTCAAGCCAATCAGTTTATCTCCCTCCTGCCTGATAATGTCAATTTGCCCTTGCCTGGCCTGGTTAATAAATGTGGGAAGCTCTATTTCCTCAGGACCCCCACGTGGCAAAAAGACTAATACACTAGCCAATACCACTATTAGAAGTAATAGGTAGATAAAGTTATTATGTCCCTGCTTTATGTTCATTTTTATTCCTCTTCATTATACCAGAGAAACTATAAACAGAGAAATGACATTGCTATGACATTACGAGGGGAGCAATGTCACAGCCCCACCAGTAGGGGAAATTAGGCCAAGGAGTTATAAATTCCCTGCAAGAGTAAGGCATCTTCCTCTAGGTTAGGGCTTTCACTGATAAGCAATCCTTTAACCTCATAATCTTTCAAGGCTTTAATAAGGTCAATATAATTGAAATCCGATTCTTTCATATTCAGGTGTTTAATTTCGCCCTTCTTTCCATAGGCTATTCCTGATGTATGTATATGCATATCGTTCAAGGCTGTCTTTCCCAGTTTATTTTCTATTTGCTCCAGGATGGCCATAAACTCACCATAGGTGTTGAATTTTCCCGTCAGCGCATGCAAGTGAGCGAAATCGATGCAAGGCGCTATCCCCTCAACCTCGCTACTTAGCCTTATCAACTCATCCAGGGTACCGAATTGACTGACTTTCCCCATGGTTTCAGGCCTAATCCAAACTTTGTTACCCTCGGCTTTTAGTTTGCTTATTATCTCTTGCAATTGTCTCTTTACTGTATTGTAAGCTCTATTTGGGGGGTCATTCAGATAATAGGCAGCATGGAAGACTACACTTCTGGCGCCGCATAGGGAGGCAATCCGAGCAGTATGAAGCAGCCTCTCTCTGCTAGCGTTTACCTTCTCTGCTTCCTGCGCATTAAGGTTTATAAAATAAGGAGCATGAGCGCTGAGTGCAATTCCTTTTTCTCTAGCTAGCTTTCTTATAACTAAAGCACTCCTTTCGCTCATCTTCACCCCTCGTACAAACTCCAGCTCCATACACCCCAGGCCTAGTTCATCAACGCGATGAATACCACTTTCCGTGGAGCGTTCCTTGGCGCTAAGTGGAACTCCTGCCGGACCAAAAAGTAAATCTGCCATTTGTGGCTATAATGTAGATGATGCGAGACCCTTAGTCAAAATCCGCTCCTGGAACATTGTTGGTTTAAGGCAAAGTGATATAATATAAGACCGTTTAAAAATGTAGTTGCCCAATTTATTGGGCAACCGTGCCTGATAAATCAGGCAACTACAAAAATCTGGGGGTGAAAGGCTTCCAAGTTGCCCAAAAATGAACGGAAAATCAAAATTAAACAGTCTCAATATAAAAAGGAGGTGAGTCCTTTCTGAAAGCGGAAGAGATAGCACGTCTAGCTGTAGAAGTCGCTTCTGGGAAACAAGCAAGTGATATTGTGATGCTGGATGTGACTGAAGTATGTTCATTCGCAGATTATTTTGTTATTTGTAGTGGAGATACCAAGCGTCACCTTGAAGCTATCTGGCAGGGTATTATTGATGAGATGAAAAAAAATGACGTAGTATCTCACCATAATGAAGGCACCTCAGATTCAGGTTGGATGCTTGTTGACTTTGGCTCGGTTATTGTTCATATATTCGCCCCCGCGGAACGGCATTATTATCAATTAGATACACTGTGGAACAAGGCAATCCCTGTAGTTAGAATCCAATAAATAGCAGCTTTAGCTAATCCATTTATCAGCGTCTCTGTGATAGTCGCAAATTTCTTCTACTGTGAAGAAGAGATTTATTTCCTCAGAGGCATTGTCTACCGAGTCAGAGCCGTGTATTAGATTATGCCTGATATCAAGGCCAAGATCGCCTCTGATAGTGCCAGAAAGAGCCTTAATTGGGTCGGTTTCACCCATTGTGTGTCTTATTACACTCACAGCATCTTTGCCCTCAAAGACACTAGCAATAATAGGACTTGAGATAATGAAATCTACCAACTCATTAAAAAAAGCTTTGTCTTTATGGATAGCGTAATGGCGCTGGGCCAGGGTTTTATTCATTCGCAGCATTTTTATAGCCACGATTTTGAGTCCTTTCCTTTCCAGGCGGGAAATTATTTCCCCTGCCAATCCTCTTTGTATGGCATCAGGTTTGATAAGCACCAAGCTTCTTTCCATTTTTAATTAGTTCCCCCTATTAGTTATTAATTTTTATACTCTGTGGATCAGAGTAATTAGGTCTATATCCTCCAATGAATCAACTATTTTGTCAGCCTCCGCCAGATCCCCGCCAGGGTGGGTGTTGGCTACAGCCAGGCACCTCATCCCAGCAGCTTTAGCAGCTTTAACACCAAAGGGGGAATCTTCGATTACAACGCAATTTCCAGGGTCAACTCCTAGTTTTTCAGCGGCTAAGAGATATATCTGGGGGCTCGGCTTGCTTTCAGACACTTGTCTGCCGGAAATAACACAATCGAATTTCCCCTTTATGCCAAGTTCACCAGTAATTAAGTCTATGTTTTCTTCAGGTGCTGAAGAAACCAGAGCGAGCCTGAAATTTCCCTTTTTAATTGTATTTAATAGCTTTACTACCCCCGGAAAAGGTCTAATATTGCCCTTTGCTTTCATCCGGAAAATTGCTTCCTTTTCCACAACCATAGTTTCAACATCCTCTTCGGATAGCTTTTCCCCTAAAACAGTGCGAATTATGAAGTCGTTCCTAGTACCAAAAAACTTGGTGAAGTTTTTCCTGGTAAAGTCTACCCCCTTTCTGGCAAAAGTTTCTTGCCAGGCAGCAAAATGGAATGGGCCAGAATCAGCAATAACTCCGTCCATGTCCCACAGGATTGTCTTCTTTGATTGCCTCCATATATAAAATAAAGAGTCAGCCTCGGCGATAACCGTGTTATCTTTAAGGGCAAGCATTCCCTTAGTTTCAACTAACCTTTTTGTTAACCTGGTGACCCAGCCGGAGATTTGGATTGGCTCTCCAGTTGGTGCTACATGTTTAAACCTGACCTCGCTTTTAGCAGTAACACCAAAGTCGATCCCGTTGCAGAGAATGGCATAAGCGGCTATTTCATCAAGGAGGGTATAAAGAATGCCGCCATGAGTGACATTCTTCCAACCCTGGTGGTATTTGCCCGGGGTGAACTCTGCTCTGACCTTTTCTCCATCATAGATAGGTTTCAGCTTTAGTCCTATGGGATTATCTTGGCTACAGGCAAAGCAAAGCGGAAATCTTCCGGAGCTACCAATGTCAATTTTAGGAATTTGCATCTCTTCTCCTCCCTGTATTTGATTTCATTACATCAGCAGTCTACCTATCATCTTAGTTGGAATGAGGAATCACTTCTATTGTTTAATCCCTTGATTTGCCCAGGGCTGGCAGGGAAAGTGATTTTTCTTGGTTTCGTTATAGAAGGAGGTCGGAGATATAAAGGTTGCAGAGTGGACAGGTCATCTTGTTCTCCTTTGTCCAGCCTTTGCCAGCCTAATATAGCCAGGGAGCCAATTCTAGTTAAGCTGCTACTTTGCGGTATTATAGCTCGCCAGTCTAAATTTCGCTGTATGTCATTTGCCATATCAACCGGTATTTCACCACAAAAAAGCGTCTTCTGGTGTATTCGCTGGCATAGAGCACCGAGCGTGGTTAAGTGTTCCCCCTGTAAGCACTGCCATTGCTTATCCTTTTGTTGATAAAGGGCAACGGCAATTTCTTCATGGCCGGCCTTATTGATAGGACATAACGGCAAACCCGTATAAGCGAAGGAATAAGCTTCCGCTTCCAAAGTGCTTATACCAAGCAAGGGGATGTTCAGGGAGAAGGCTAACCCCTTGGCTATGCCTATTCCCACCCGCAGGCAGTTAAACCTTCCTGGACCTTTAGCTACTATAATTGCCTCTAGAGAGTTTGGTTTTACGTTGGCTTGCTGCAGCAGATAAGCTAAATTCGGCATCAATTCTACTGTGTGGTTTTGGGCTGATTGCCAAACTAGCTCGGCTAAAATCTTGCCCTTGTGGGATAAGGCAATGCCAGCAGTACTGGAAGAGGTATCTATAGCTAACTCCATACTCCTTCTTTATTTAAATTTGATTTGAGTTGTTTCATTAACTCTAAGTAGCGTTGGCCCTCAGGTTTAAGAACAATGACGCGCTGTATCTCACGATTGGGAACGTAGCTTAGCTGTATAAGCAAACTATCCTGGGGCAATACTCGCATCCCCTTCTCTGCCCACTCAACTACACAGATTCCTTCTCCATAAAGGTATTCTTCCAGTCCTAAGTTAGCAATTTCCTCAACATGGTCAAGACGATAGAAATCAACATGGAACAAAGGGAGCCTGCCATGATATTCTCTAATTATGACGAACGATGGGCTGAAAGCATATTCCTTTATGCCTAATCCGTACGCTATACCCTGGACAAGACAGGTTTTACCTGTTCCCAAATCGCCTACAAGAAGAAAAAGATCACCCCTCTGAGCTAGCTTGCCAAGATAGCTTCCTAGAAGCTGAGTTTGCTCCGGGCTATGTGATTTCAACCTTAGAAGATTTATCTCGGAAATGTTCCCATCCCCCCTTTTTATAAGGGATAATATTCCCTCTGCCATCGAACAGAACTACCCGGTTGGGCGCAGTTTCCTCCACTATGTCACCAATTACAGTCACAGGACAATTTACAGCCTGTTTGACTTGCTCAATGACAGCCTTATTAGCGGTAAAAAGCAGCTCGTAGTCCTCCCCTCCATATAGAGCTAACTCACGATAGTTTGGGAAATTGGCTTTGACTAAAGGATGCACGGGCACTTGCTCTATTTTTACCCTAGCGCCGACTTTGCTAGCTTCACAAATGTGATCAAGGTCGGCAATCAATCCATCACTTATATCTATGGCAGTTCTAACTCCTTGCTTAACCAAAATTTGCCCCTCTCTTACTTTAGGTATAGGGTGGAGATGGCCACGTCTCAATGTGTCAGTTGTTTCAACATCCAAGCTTATTCTCTCCCTGAGCATTTCTAAGCCAGCCGCTGATAATCCCAGGGTTCCAGTAACAGCTATCTGGTCACCAAGTGCCGCTGTTGAGCGTCTAAGTAGTGATTTGCTCTTCGAATAGCCTAGTACCGTGATGGTGATAACCACATCAGAGGCGGCAGTGAGGTTACCTCCTACTATCGCTATCCCAAACTTTGCCGCCAGGCATGCCAGGCTATTACAAAACTTGGAGATATTCGATACTTCGATTTCACCTGGTACTGCTAGAGAGAGTAAGGCATATTGGGGTATACCACCCATGGCAGCTATATCGCTTATGTTTACCGCTAGTGCCTTCCACCCCAATTCCTCCCAAGTAGCACTGTCTAAATCAAAGTGTATATTTTGAACTAAACTATCAGTGGTAGCTAGCTGAATGTAGTTATTGCCCTGCCAAGCAGCAGCATCATCGCCAATACCAACTAAGAGTCGCTTCCATGAATCCTGCTGGGAGTCCTTAGCCTTATAAATAATGCTATTTATGAGGTCGATTAAGCCAAATTCTCCAAGCTCTAATAACTTCACTTTTGCGATTATAGCATCAGTTTTATTATAGCTTCAACTTTAACAATCCGGCCTGCAGATGCTATAGTTATTGTAGGGAGTATAAGCGATGGAGCAATCTCAGATGAGATTGTAAAGTCGAGGTATTCTTGTAATTATGCGGTATGCCATTCTTGGTGATATTCATGCCAATCTAGCCGCTTTCGAAGCTGTGCTTGAGGATATCAGAGCCAGGGGAGGATTTGATGAAATATGGTGTCTGGGGGATATAGTAGGGTATGGACCTGAGCCTCATACCTGCATTGATTTTTTGCTGCAGTATAAGCATATTTGCATTGCTGGCAATCACGATTGGGCCGCCATTGGTAAAATTGACACTTCCAATTTTAATCCTGATGCTGCCAGAGCTTGCCAGTGGACAGCGCAGCAACTAACTGCTGAGGATATAGATTATTTGGGGAACCTCCCGGTTAAATTAACGCAAAACGATTTTACTTTGGTTCACGGCAGCCCGCGTTATCCTATCTGGGAATATCTGCTATCGGTGGATGGTGCTTATGATAACTTCAACTGTTTTGATACCAAATTTTGCCTTGTAGGGCATTCTCACGTGCCGCTAATTTTTCGCCAGAATAAAAGTGGCAACTGTATTATAGCAAAAGCTCCTGATGTACTAAGGTTAGGAGTTGAAAACCATCGCTTGATTATCAATCCTGGCAGTGTGGGACAGCCTCGTGATGGCGATCCTAGAGCCAGTTATGCACTCTATGATAGCGATGCTCAAGTCATGTATCATTATCGTGTTAATTATGATATAACTATTACCCAAAAGAAAATGATGGAGCATAAATTGCCCTTACCCCTAATTTCCCGTTTAAACTATGGTTATTAGCATGCTATAATAGGCAGAATTCTTTTAATGGTGTGTGTAAAGTGCATAATTATGAATTAGTAACCGTAATTAGTCCAGATGTCGATGATGAGAGGATAGCCGAGATTGTAGGCAAAATGAGCCAGTTTATTAGTGCTAAAGAGGGGGTTGTGGAGAACATGGAGCAGTGGGGAAAGAGAAAACTAGCTTATCCTATAAAGCAGTTTATGGAAGCCAATTATATCTTGACCCACTTTAGGTTAGAGCCAATGTCTATTAGGGAACTTGAAGCAGAACTCACAGGTTCGGAAGGGGTCCTGCGACACCTTGTAGTGAAAGTGGGTAATTAATAGATGGCAAGCCTAAATAAGGTTATTCTTATTGGCAATGTAGGTAGTGACCCTGAAATGCGGTATACCCCGAATGGGAAAGCGGTTACCTCTTTTAGCTTGGCTACTAATCGCCGCTACACCACTTCTAGCGGAGAGACCAAGGAGGAAACAGACTGGTTTAGAGTTAGCGCTTGGGGTAAGCAAGCTGAGAGTTGCAATCAGTACCTATCCAAAGGGAAACAAGTTTATGTTGAGGGAAGACTACATGCACGTAGCTGGGAGGGACAAGATGGGCAGGCACGTACTAGCCTTGATGTGACTGCGAACCGAGTACTTTTTCTTGGAAGACAGGCTTTGACTTCCCTGCCTGAAGAGGGTGAGCTTGAGCCCGAGGATATACCTTTTGAACAAAATGAAGGAGCTTGAGATTGATTAACCATCGAAGAACAACAAGGCCAAGAAATTATATTCCCAGGCCAGCGGTTTGTCCCTTTTGTGTCGAGAAGATAAACATAGATTACAAGGATGCTTCTATGCTGTCTCGCTACATTTCTGGTCGTGGCAAAATTGGGTCACGGCGGAGAACTAAGGCTTGCGCTAAGCATCAACGACGTCTAGCGCAAGCTATAAAGAGAGCCCGATTCTTAGCTCTATTACCTTATGCACCAAGCCATATCTGGGAAACAGGTGGTGTAGGCTTGCATCAACGGAGGTCTTGAAGGAACTGAATGCCAAAGCGTACTTATCAGCCGAAGAAAATTTCTCGACGGCGTAAATTAGGATTCCATGCTAGACTTGCTACTCGGGGTGGAAGAAGAGTACTTAAGGCAAGACGCCTCAAGGGGCGGCGGAGGTTGTGCCCCGTTTAGCCATATCCTTATGAAGGAACCTTGGGCTTTAACTAAGAGGCCACAGTATACTCTAGTTTACCGCCGAGGAAGTACATACGCCGATAATTTAATTGTGATGAAAGTGTTACCCAACAAACTAAGCTTGAGCCGGTATGGATTTTCAGTAACCAAGAAGGTAGGTAAGGCGGTGCAGCGCAATCGATTGAAGCGCCTGCTTAGAGAGATAGCACGTTTGCAATTGGTAAAGCCAGGATGGGATATCGTTTTTATTGTTCGGCCAGAAGCAGTCTCTGCTGAGTATCATCAAGTGGAGAAAACAGTAACCAAGTTGCTGGCCAAAGCACAATTATTGCAGTAATGAAACAATTAGCGCTGGGATTAATTAAATTATACCGGACAACAATATCACCGGTTACTCCTCATTCTTGTTGTTTCCAGCCTACATGCTCTCACTATGCCTGTGATGCAGTTGTCAAATATGGGTTTGCTAAAGGTGGGTGGCTGACACTTAAGCGATTAGCTCGCTGCAATCCGTTCTCCAAAGGTGGTTATGACCCTGTGCCTTAGCTATTCTTTGTATTGAAATGAAAAATAGAATATTAATTTGCCTCAGTATCCTTTGCTTTCTTGTCCTAGCATCCGGTGGTTGTGTAGGGGGACAACAAAAGCCTGTAGGATTCTCAGGGGTTACAGCTTATGATGGAATTCTCTATTTAGGTTCCACAGATGGTAAGGTAATGGCTGTAAATCCCTCGGCTCGAGATCAAAACTTAGAGTTTCCTTCTTCCTCCGATGGGGAATGGTCTTATGCCATTACTATGCTTTCTAAAGGTATATCGTGTGGTAGTTCATCTGTGTCAGTCAGCATATATGGCATACCTGTAATGGTTAATGGCTTGCTTTGTGTGGGCACTTATAATGGTAAGGCTTTAATGATGAGCCCATCAGCCAGGAGCCAGAATTCGGACTTTCCCCAGGCCAGGAGTGGGGAATGGGCTTACCCCAGGACAGACGATGTAATTGCGCCTATCGTGGGTAGCCCGGTAGCAATCGGCGATACTATCTACATATGCAGTTCAGATGGCAGAGTCTACGCTCTGGATGCGACCTACGGTGATGAAAGGTGGAAATCTGAGCCATTGGGCGGCAAGCTGTGGATAACGCCAGTAGTGGAGCAAGAAACCGTGTATGTCAGCACCTTTGATGGACATATTTATGCTTTATCAACTGAGGACGGTAGTTTATTACCTTGGGCTTTCGAAGCAGCAGCGGGATTTGTCTCCTCTCCGGCACTTTATGATGACACTATATTTGTGGGTTCATTTGACCGTAATTTATATGCTGTAAGGATAGGCGATAATGAGCCGCTGTGGACATTCCCCGGTGGCAATTGGTTTTGGGCCGCTCCAGTAGTTAAGGATGGAGTTGTTTATGCTGGCTGCCTCGATGGCAAAGTTTATGCCCTTAACTCCAAGACGGGCAACAAATTGTGGGAATTTAATGCTGGAAGTCCCATTGTTTCTTCACCTGCTTTAACAGATGAGTCACTAGTGGTAGCTTGTGATTCAGGCGATGTGTATATTGTTAATATAAAGACCGGAATTGGTGCGCGAGTTAAGAACCCTGACGATAGCCAAAATGTTGATAGACCAACCATTGATGCTCATATTCAAGGGTCTCTGTGCATCCTGGATGGTATAGTTTATATCCGTGCCCAGGATAATTGTCTGTATGCTGTAGATGTGGGTAAGGTAAAAAGGGGCTGGAAATTTCCCTTGACTATTAAATAAGGCTTGCAGTTATGGCAGAGTTGTGGAGTTTAATCATACTCAACCCAGTGCTTAATGGGTTAATTGCTTTATCTGGCCTTTTACCTAGAGAGGTACAGTTTGGTTTGGCCATCATTATCCTTACTATTGTGGTTCGTTTGATACTTACGCCTCTTACCCTGAGGCAGCTTCGTTCTACTAAAGCAATGCAGGATATGCAGCCCAAGATGCAGGAGCTGCAAAAGAAATATGCCAGGAATAAACAGAAGCTCCAGCAGGAGACTATGAAAGTCTACAAAGAGGCTGGAGTAAACCCTATAGGTTGTATGTGGCCCATGCTAGTCCAGTTTCCTGTCTGGATTGCTCTTTATCAATCCATTATGAAAGCTCTAGCTACCACTCCGGAGAACTTGCTTGACCTATCTCGGCATCTTTATTCCTGGCAAATAATAAGTCAGGCGCTCCCCTTGAATAGCCATTTTTTGTGGCTTGATTTAGGTCAACCTGACTCCTTTTTCATCTTAGCCATCCTGGTTGGCGGCTCGATGTGGGTCCAGCAGAAAATGTCGACCGCACCATCTACCGACCCAAGGCAGCAATCTACAAGCAGCACGATGCAGATAATGATGCCATTTATGTTTGGCTTGTTTTGTTTAATGTTTCCCAGTGGTTTAGCCCTCTACTGGCTGGTTTCCAATATAATTACTATCGCAACTCAGTATTTCATTACCGGTGGCTGGGGTTACCTGAAATCTCCCTTCCCAATGCAATCAGGGTCAAGGCGAATGAGTTAAAAGGCACCATGGAAGTGGCTTAAAGCCAAATCAACATCGAAGCAAATCACTAAGAGTGAGAAGTCAGAACATGGAAGAATTAGAGATAACTGCCAAGTCAGTGGAACAGGCAACTAAGGAGGCAGAAAAACAACTCGGGATAAGTCGTGATCAATTTGAAACGGTGGTACTTAAAGAGGGCAAATCAGGAATTTTTAGGAGTGAGGAAGCTGTAATTAGAGTAAAGCCCCGGATTCCTCACCCGACTTCCCACTTCAAGACAGAGGAACAAGCTGAAGGTAAGGATGTAGCCCGAATAGCTACAGAAGTATTGGAAACGTTACTCAGGCTAATGGGGCTAACTGGGATGGTCAAAACCCCGTCTGATGAGATACCGATATCCCTGGATATCGAAGGTGATGATTTAGGTATTTTGATCGGCCGGCGAGGTCAGACTCTAGCTTGCTTACAGTACATTGTGAGACTCATAGTAGCTGACCGGTTACAAGCTTGGTTGCCATTAAATGTTGATATTTGTGGTTATAAAAAGCGCCGTTATGACTCATTGCAAAAACTAGCTCTGCGCTTAGAGGAGCAGGTAAAGTTGCGGCATAGCGCCATAACTTTGGAGCCTATGCCACCTGATGAGCGCCGCATTATTCATTTAACTTTGTCTAACCACCCTGATGTTGTCACCCATAGCATAGGTGAAGGCCAAGGTAGGAAAGTGGTCATTTTACTGAAACGAGGCTGACCCTATGTTTCGTAAAGCAAGGAGCAAGGTAAACTTTCCCCAGATGGAGCAGCAGGTTCTTCATTTTTGGCAAGAACAGGGCATTTTTGAGAAAAGTATCAAGGCAAGGCAAGAAAAGCAACATTACGTTTTCTATGAAGGTCCACCTACAGCTAACGGTAGTCCAGGAATTCACCATGTGCTGTCTCGATTATATAAGGATGTCGTTTGTCGTTACAAAACGATGAAAGGTTATTGTGTGCCACGCAAGGCTGGTTGGGATACTCACGGACTGCCAGTAGAGATGGAAGTGGAAAGCTCCCTTGGTTTTAGCAACAAAACTCAAATCGAGGAATACGGGGTAGCTCAATTCAACCAACGTTGTCGGGAAAGCGTGTTCCACTATATCAAGGAATGGGAGGCTATGACTGAGCGTATTGGCTACTGGCTGGATATGGAGCATCCCTATATAACACTGGACAATGGTTATATTAAATCTTGCTGGTGGGCAATAAGACAATTGTGGGATAGAGATTTGATTTACCAGGGTTACAAAGTAACACCCCATTGCCCTAGATGTGGTACATCGCTCAGCTCCCACGAGGTGGCTCTAGGCTACCGGGATGATGCTGAGGACCCATCAGTTTACATAAAGTTTAAACTTTGTGCTTCTTCGTTGTTGAAGCAAGATTTAGCACTCCGTTCCTTGGCTGAGAAGCCAGTTTATTTTCTTGCCTGGACAACTACCCCCTGGACTTTACCAGGCAATACTGCTTTAGCAGTAGCTCCTGAAGCTCAATATAGCGTAATGGAGGGAAGGGAGGATTGCCTTATTCTAGCTACACAGCTTATAGAGCAAGTTGGGCTTGAGGGTTACAAGGAAGTGAGCACTGTATCAGGTAAAGATATCGTCCATCTTGAATATGAACCTTTGTTCAATCCCCACAATTTCAATGTGCAGCGCCGGAGTTTACCTTCTCTAGGTGTGCAAATAGTGAAGGAGGATTTAACCTATCCTGTAATTAGTGCTGACTTTGTTTCCATGGAGGAAGGCACTGGCATTGTTCATGTCGCTCCCGCCTTTGGGGAAGTTGACTTCGATGCTGGAATGGATAAAGGACTTGATTTTGTTCAACCAGTGGACTTGGAGGGCAAAATTACAGGCACCTACCCCTTTGCTGGTAAATTTGTTAAGGATGCTGACCCCCTCGTTCTTGACGAGCTTAAATCGAGTGGCTTGCTTTATCGCAGCGAGAAAATTACTCACACCTACCCTTTTTGCTGGCGCTGTGGGACGCCCCTGCTATACTATGCTAAGCAAGCGTGGTATATCAAGACAACAGCAATAAAGGATAGGCTTATTTCTGGAAACGCTGAGATAAACTGGTATCCGGACCATATTAAGTATGGTCGTTTTGGCAATTGGTTGGATAACAATGTCGATTGGGCTTTCTCCAGAGAGCGCTATTGGGGGACTCCGCTTAATATCTGGCACTGTTCCTCCTGTGGCAGCTACGAGTGTGTAGGTAGCATTGATGAACTGAAAGCAATGCCAAACATTAGCGGCTTGAAAGAGCCTTTAGATTTGCATCGGCCCTACATGGACGAGATTAGCTTCACCTGTCCTAAATGTGGTAGCAAGATGTGGCGTATTCCAGAGGTGATTGACTGCTGGTTTGATTCCGGGGCTATGCCTTTTGCCCAGTGGCACTATCCCTTTGAGAATAAAGACAAGTTTGCCCAAAGCTTCCCTGCTGATTTTATTTGTGAGGCTGTCGACCAAACCCGAGGGTGGTTCTATAGCTTACATGCCATATCTACCTTGCTATTCCAACAACCTTGTTTTAGGAATGTTATTTGCCTGGGACATGTTGTTGATGCTCAGGGTGAAAAAATGAGCAAGACCAAAGGAAATGTAGTCGATCCCTGGGCTGTGGTCAATGATTATGGCGCTGACGCCCTTCGGTGGTACCTACTAACCTCCGTGACGGCTGGAAATATCTGCCGGTTCTCTACACAACTGGTTGCTGAGACCATGCGAAAGGTTTTACTCACTTTGTGGAATACTTATTCTTTCTTCACTCTCTACGCTAGTATTGACCAATTTGTTCCCCGAACCTCAGCCTCACCATCTCTCACAGAGCTAGACAACTGGGCTATTTCAGAGCTTAATCGACTTGTAGCTGAGGTAACTAATGCCCTGGACAACTACAACCTTACTATGGCAGCCCGCTTGATTGAGGATTTTATCAGGGATCTTTCCAATTGGTATGTGCGGCGAAGTCGACGCCGATTTTGGAAAAGTGAAAATGATGCTGATAAATTAGCGGCTTACACCACGCTATATCGATGTCTTGTAACCTTGTCCCAAATTTTGGCACCCTTCACACCATTTATTGCTGAGGAGCTCTATCAAAACCTGGTGTGTTCTACTAACCCCAAAGCTGAAGAAAGTGTACATCTCACTGATTTTCCTGTAGCTGATAAAGCTAAGATCAATGATAAGCTGAATAATGATGTTGAACTAGCTATGAGGGTATCAAGTCTGGGTAGAGCAGCACGGGCTAAAGCAGGAATTAAAGTGCGTCAGCCTGTGGCAAAACTGATAGTTAAAGTAAGCTCCTCGACTGAGGAGGAAGCCTTGCATGAGTTAGCCCACGAAATTTTAGAGGAAGTAAATGTTAAACATCTTATTGTGCTAGGCTCTACAGATGAAGAAGCTGAGGAGAAATTCGCCAGAGATATGCCCGGTTACAGCACAGCGGGTGATACTAGATGTTGGGTAGCAGTGGAAACCGAACTGACTCCTGAATTGCTATCAGAGGGAATAAGTAGAGAGATAGTGCGTCGTCTTCAGAATATGCGTCGTGCTGCTAACTTTGATGTTGCTGACCATATTATTACTTATTATCAGGCAGGAGAATCAATTAAACAGGGTATAGCTGATTTTGCTGACTACATTAAGCGGGAAACGTTATCACGAAGCTTACGGGAGATTGCTGATGGTTCCCCACCCCAAGGGGCTTACTCTGAGAAATATTGCATCTCAGGTAATGACATTTTACTAGCGGTTAAGAAAACGAGCTAATCCCACGGTGGTGGACTCTCCTGTAATAGCGCCAATGTTGTTTTGGTGTCTTCTTCCCTGACAAAAGTTATTGTCACCTTTTGGCCAATCTGGCACGCCAGTATGGCTTGAAGAAGGTCATCGCTAGTGTCTATTTCTTTGCCCTCAAAGGCGATAATAACATCACCCTCTCTTAGTCCAGCATCCTCTGCCGGGCTATCGGGAAGAACTTCCACAATGACTGCCCCCTTATCGACGGAAAGTTTGTTTGCCGCCGCTACAAAGGGGTCCACAGTGTATAAGCTCACTCCCAACCACGGGCGGGTCACATAACCCTGATGGATTAATTCCTGGATGACGGGTTTGGCACTGTTGATGCTTATGGCATAGCCCATGCCTTCTACTCCAACTTCGGCTACCTTAATGCTGGTTGTGCCTATCACATCGCCAGCCATATTTACTAAGGGCCCGCCGCTATTGCCAGGGTTTATAGCCGTGGTAGTTTGTATTAAGTCCGAAAGGGTATTCCCCTGGATGGCTACCGAAACATTCAAGCGACTGACAATGCCTTCAGTAGCAGATATTCCTTCTCCCAGAGCGTTGCCAATGGCTACTACCCAATCACCTATGACAAGCTGGGATGAATCACCTAAGTGGGCATAAGGCAAATCCGTTGCCTCTACCTGGAGCACTGCTAGATCAGTTAGAGCATCTTTGCCTACTATGACGGCCGGAAAAGTTCTGCCATCAGCCAATTCTACCTGCACGTCTTTTGCATTTTGGACTACATGGTTGTTGGTGACAATATACCCCTCTTTGCTATCAATGATTACTCCTGAGCCGGCGGCAGACTCGGTATATTCCCTGTTGAAGATATCACGGACTACCATCTCGGTTGTGACGGAGACTACAGATGGCATTACCTTGCTGACGACGCTGGCAATGTCAGGCAGTGGTTGAGCTACCTGGCTGCCTTCTGAGGGAAACGTCCAATCAGGGTTGGTGTATTCACTGGAGTTGCTGGGTGTAGATGAAGTGGGTGGAGCAGGTGAAGGTGAGGGCGGAGACGATGCCCAGGGTAAGTAAATGGAGCACCCGCTGGTGCCTAAAATTAGACTTATCAGCGCTAATGAGATAAGGATATACTTAATGCTCTTTAGCATGTTACGAACCATGATTATTATATCAATAATGGTCTTTAAACTCCATTAGAAGATTTCTGCCAAAGTTAGGGCCGTTTAAAAGTGTAGTTGCCCAATTCATTGGGCAGCCGTGCCTGATAAATCAGGCAACTACAAAAATCTGGGGGTGCACGGAAAATCAAAATTAAACAGTCTCAAAGTTGTAAGCAAAGTGAAATAATCCATTATAGATGATATACTGATTAAGCAATGTCTCGACATCATGTAGAGCAGTTATTAAGGGGCGTAGTGCAGCCTCTGCTACTCTTTATTATTGGAGAGCTGCCCATGCATGGTTACCGCATTGTTAAGGAATTGGATAAAAGAAGCAGCGGCTATTTTAACCTTACCGAAAGCACCGTTTATTCTGCCCTGCGTCGGTTAGAGAACAAAGGGCTAGTGCTAAGCTCATGGCAGCAAGTGTCCGGTAGGCAGAGGCGGCGACAGTATGAGCTAACAGAAAGAGGGCGTCAAATTCTGGACACGAGTTTGGTTGAGTTGCAACGATTCTTCAATGCTGCCAGCAAGGTTATGGGTTACCAACAAAGCAAGTATATATCTTAGGCGCCCATAATATTGAACCTAAGGAAACACGCCCCACCTCTTTATTAATCGTTATGAAACTCAATCCACAGTATTTAGTAAGTTGAGCGTATCTATTTGTCCTGGACTGCGTTATGGTTGAATTGATAAATGGCGCCATAGCAAGCATTTGCTATGGCGCCACTGTTCTCTTCTAGCCTACCCTAGGCAGTTGAGCCAGCGCCTCTTCCACTTTCTCATCAGGATACTCGTAGTCCTGGAGCTTACCTGAGAGATAAGCATCGTAAGCAGCCATATCAACATGCCCATGTCCACTATGAGCTAGCAGGATGGTTTTTGCCTCGCCAGACTCTCTACACTTGAGGGCCTCATCAATAACTACCTTAATGGCGTGGTTTGGCTCCGGGGCGCTGATAATGCCCTCAGTGCGAGCGAAGGTTATCCCCGCCTGGAAGGTGGCAAGCTGGTGCTCAGCTCTAGCTTCAACAAAGCCTAACTTGTGGAGGTGGCATATGATGGGTGCCATCCCATGGTAGCGCAGTCCTCCGGCATGGATTGGAGGTGGAATAAAGCCATGCCCCAGAGTAAACATTTTAATCAGTGGAGTGAGGCCAGCTTCATCGCCAAAATCATAGGCATATGGCCCCTTGGTCATGGTAGGACAGCTTGCTGGCTCTACATTGATGATGCGTAAATCTGGCTTCGTCCCGTCAATTTTGTCCTTGACAAAAGGCAAATACAAGCCAGCGAAGTTTGAGCCGCCACCGATACAGCCCACGATAATATCCGGATAGGCATCTGCCTTCTCCATTAGCTTCTTCGCCTCCAGGCCGTTCACGGTTTGATGCAATAACACATGATTAAGCACGCTGCCCAGGGAGTATTTAGTACCTTTATGAGTCACGCAGTCCTCTACTGCCTCGCTGATAGCCAGCCCCAGGCTACCGGGACAATCGGGGTCTTTTGCCAGCATATCTCGCCCCACCTGGGTATCTGGGCTGGGACTGGGGACGCATTTAGCTCCCCAGGTTTCCATCATAACGCGGCGGTAAGGTTTTTGGTCATAGCTAATCCTGACCATATAGACCTTGATTTCGAGGTCAAAGCAGGCACCAGCGAAGGATAGGGCACTTCCCCACTGCCCGGCTCCAGTCTCAGTGGTAATACGTTTAATTCCCTCCTGCTTGTTATAGTAGGCTTGAGCTACAGCAGTATTGGGTTTGTGACTCCCAGGAGGACTTGAACCTTCATATTTGTAGAAAATCTTGGCTGGTGTATCCAGAGCTTTCTCCAATCTATGTGCCCGATATAAAGTTGTAGGCCTCCACAGCCGATAGATGTCCCGTACCTCCTCAGGGATTTCAATCCAGCGCTCAGTGCTTACCTCCTGCTTAATTAGTTCCATGGGGAACAGAGGTGCCAGGTCATCGGGTGTTACCGGCTTACCAGTAGCCGGGTGCAGAACTGGCGGCAGTGGCTCGGGCAAATCAGCCTGAATGTTATACCAGTATCTTGGTATCTCTTCCTCATCGAGGGTGAACTTTGTTCTCTTATCCATTTTCATCTCCTTTCTTTTGTTTAATTTGGCTTATTTTTTAATTTTTAATCTTTTTATGTTTGGCGCCGATGGCTGGCGCCAGGTCTGCAATACAATTAACATAGTCAAACCTCCAATAATATAAAGATTAAGCCTCTCACCCAAGGGGCGAGAGGCTTAATCTTCGCGGTGCCACCCTATTTCGGTCTTACGACCATCTCTTTTCAGGTACAGCTAGACTTTAGCAATACCCTGGGTTGTGATAACGCTACCCTTTGCGGCAAAGCCTACTCAGCCCATCAACTTTTCGGTTTGCGGCTCCCAGGTCCATTCCAGCTTTGCGCAAGTATCGGTTCACACCTCACCCGACTCTCTGAACTCCACCTCAAGCTGTACTAATCCTGTTCTCAGCCTTTTCCCTATATTTTATTGTGCCTATTATATTACATACAGGAGTTCAAATTTGTCAATAGTTTAAAAATGTAGTTGCCCAATAAATTGGGCAACCGTGCCTGATAAATCAGGCAACTACAAAACAATTCAGAGGTGAAGTTTTTAAGTGAGCCGTGTGGGAATCGAACCCACCACAACCTGATTAAAAGTCAGGTGCTCTGCCAACTGAGCTAACGGCCCACAATTTCACCGTCTGTAGCTAATAGATTGACTATGATAATCAAGGAAAATTAAGATTCTGATTTTTTTTGCTCTAATGTCAAAAGATTGGAAATATAACAGGCGAAGGCGGGATGAACATCACAAATATAGCCACCATCAACTGCGTCGACGGAAAAAGCTATCCTGCCTGGTTTTCTGATCGGGTCACCAAATTTGCTCAGCCCTGTTTCATTCCAGGGCATATTGTGCCCCAATATTTCTAAAAAGCCTCTAACTTCCCGGGGTTGGTCTAACAATACCTCAAATGGAAGCTGCCGTGTCAGTTGATTCAATTGCTCTGTCTTTAGCTTTATTCGCATGCCCAGCGAAAATTATACTTTGCCATGAGGAGGGTGTCAACAAAATCTAGTGATAAATTTTTCATGTTCTACGCCAACCTAAAATGGCTAAAACGCTAAGTCCCACACCTGCCATTACTGCTCCAATCCAGCCAATCAGACACAGACTGGTAACAATTGCTCCGGCAATGACTACCCCAGCCAGGATAGAAAGAAAGGCATACCGAAATTTTAAGCCAAGCAGAAAAGCAGCAATCGACCCAGTCCAGGCGCCGGTCATAGGAAGGGGGATGGCTACGAACAATATCAAGCCAATTCTCTCATACTTTTCAATAGCCTTTCCTCGCCGCCTGGTGTGTTCAAACACCCAATTGACCATCCTCCGACCTATGCCCACACGGCTAACAGCTCCAGCCAGCGAATCTAAAAATAATAATAGGATAGGCACAGGCAGCAAGTTGCCAATAATAGCCAGGCAGAGGGCCCTGTACCAGGGCATATGAAACAAGTTTATGGCCACTGGCAAAGCTCCCCGCAGCTCCAGCACAGGCAGGGCCGATATGATGACGATTGTTAACTCGTGAGAGATATTCCAGCTTAGAAATTCTTCCAGCATAATTCTTGATTGGCTATTATATCACCTGGGATTGCTTAACAGGCTCATTTGGCCTATAATTTCGTAACCAGGGTATTTGGACTGGCATGCAAATCAGCAACAAGAAAATCCTGATAGCCATTATCGCCATTACCTTAATCTTATTCCCACTGGTTATCTTTACCAGCGGTGCCCCACGCATCATCTTTGGACTTTGTCTTGTCCTCTTCTTTCCAGGCTATACCCTGTTGTCAGCCCTTTTTCCCCGGGAAGGCAAGCTGGGTGGCATTGAGCGAATAGCACTAAGCTTTGGCCTGAGCCTTGCTGTGGTGCCTCTCATAGGGCTTATACTCAATTATACCCCCTGGGGTATCAGGCTCTATCCTATCCTCATATCAATCACTCTTTTTATCCTGGTCACTTCTGCCGTTGCCTGGCAGCGACAGCGGAGATTACCGGCAGAGGTGCGTTTCTATGTTGCCTGCAATCTTAAATTGCCCCAATGGGCAAAGATGGGCACTTTAGATAAAGGCCTCTCCATCAGCTTGATAGTAGCCATTGTGGCTGCTCTAGGCTGTCTGGGATATGTCATAGCCAGCCCCAGGCAGGGTGAGACCTTCACCGAGTTTTACATCCTTAGCACGGAAGGGAAGGCAGAGAATTATCCCAGCGAGGTTATAGTTGGTGAAGAAGCCAGGGTAATCCTGGGGATAGTCAATCATGAGTATCAGCCTACGAGTTATCGGGTTGAGGTAAGGATAAACGGAGTCAAAAGTAAGGAATTATACACTGGCATATTAGCTCATGAGGAGAAGTGGCAGAAAGAGGTAAGCTTTGCATTAAACAAGGTAGGAGTAAAGCAGAAAGTGGAATTCTGGCTATATAAAGGCGAGGAAACGCAGCCCTGCCTTGAAGAGCCGCTCCATCTTTATATTGATGCTAATAACGGTAGTTAAATCCCGGTTCTCCAACAAAAGCCTTGTCAGCGCATAGCGGCTAGAGTAGAGTAGAATCTATGATGACGGAGAGCAAAGATGAGCGGTAAAAATGCTTACATAATACTTCCCACGCTCAATGAAGAGAAAACTGTTGGCAAAGTCATTGATGAAATCCCCAGAGATATGCTGGAGGATAGAGGCTGCTTAGTTAAGGTCCTGGTTGTTGATGGCAACAGCACCGATTCGACTCGCCAGATTGCCCAGGAAAAGGGCGCTGAGGTCATTATTGAGCCCCGGAAAGGCAAGGGCAGGGCAATGAGGACTGCCTTTGAGAAGGTGAGAGCTGACTTTGTGTTTATGCTTGATGCTGACTACACCTATCCTGCTGCTTATATTCCCGATATGCTGGATGTGCTGCAGCAGGACTGCGATGTGGTTATTGGCTCCAGGTTGAAAGGGGAAAGGGAGGAAGGGGCTATGAGCCGTTTGAATGTTATAGGAAATCATCTGCTTACTTTGATGGCCGATGTGTTGTACCTCCGCAGGATAAGCGACCTGTGCACTGGCTTCTGGGGCTTCAAAGGCAAAGTAATTCCCAGACTGCACTTGTCTGCCGATGGCTTCGACTTCGAAGCTGACTTATTTACTCAGATAGTCAAGCATGGCTACTCCATAGGCGAAATCCCCATCCACTACCGCCGCCGCCCCACGCCAGCCAAGCTCAGCTCCATAAAAGATGGGCTCAAGATAGGCTGGACATTAATAACCAGGAGATTTCAATAATGCATAGATACTTTGTCACCGGTGGTGCTGGTTTTATTGCCAACCACCTTATTTACTGCTTAAAATATAGAGAGAATTACTTATGATTATCAGAAGCAAAGCTCCACTAAGAATTAGCTTTGGTGGTGGGGGCACGGATGTTTCCCCATATCCTGAAGAGAGAGGTGGACTCACCCTTAGCACCACCATAGACAAGTATGCTTACTGCACCTTGGTCACGCGAACTGATAATTTGATTAATGTCCAATCTCTCGATTATGACATCATTGCCAGCTACCATACCGATGATGAGATTCAATATAGTGGGAAGTTAGATTTGTTGAAAGCCGCTATCAAGGTGATGCAGATAAAGAAGGGGCTTGACCTTTTCCTTCACAGCGATGCACCCCCTGGATGCGGTTTAGGAACCTCATCCACAATGGTTGTAGCATTGGTGGGAGTGTTGAGACGTTGGCTAAAACTTCCCCTTACCAGCTATGATATTGCCGAGCTGGCTTACCATATTGAGCGGGAGGAACTGGGCATGAAAGGAGGGAGGCAAGACCAATATGCTGCTTCCTTCGGTGGATTTAATTTCATAGAGTTCCTTGGTGATAAAACAATTGTTAATCCCCTTCGCATAGAGAGAGAAGTCCTTAACGAGCTGGAATACAGACTTATGCTTTGCTACACGGGGAAAACGAGGCTTTCCGCCGGAATCATCGATGATCAGGTGAGCAGCTACCGGCGAAAAGAAGAGGATGTAGTTCACGCCCTGGATGAAACCAAGGAGCTGGCTGTTGCCATGAAGAACGCTCTGCTTCTGAGTCAAATAGACGAGTTTGGCTCTCTTCTCCATCAATCCTGGTGCAGCAAGAAAAGATTTTCAACCAAGGTAAGCAACCCCCAGATTGACGAGCTCTACGAGGTGGCGAGGCAAAATGGTGCCTTAGGTGGCAAACTACTGGGCGCAGGTGGTGGAGGATACCTGCTCTTGCTTTGTGAGTTTGATAAAAGGCACATTGTGGCTGAGAAATTGGAGCGGCTTGGCGGGAAAGTTGTCAGCTTCTCCTTTGACTTTTATGGGTTGCAAACCTGGGAGGTGAATGCTTAGGGAACTAGAATGGATGAAGAAAGTAAAATCGTAAAACAGGTAGAAGATAACATAGTTTTACAGAAGTATCTTCAAAAGCAAGCGAGATTGTTAACTATCATAGCCGGGCTGCTAGTTGAAGGATTTCAAAGGGGGAATAAAGTGCTTCTCTTTGGCAACGGTGGTAGCGCCGCTGATGCCCAGCATATTGCCAGCGAGCTGGCGGGAAAATTCTATCGGGACCGGGCTCCCTTACCAGCTATAGCTCTAACCACCAATACCTCCTCTCTAACCGCCATCGGCAATGATTACGGTTATGAAGAAGTATTTGCTCGTCAGGTCAAAGGACTAGCCAGAAAAGGCGACATAGTTATTGGCATCAGCACCAGTGGTAATTCCCCCAACGTTCTTCGTGCTATTGAACAGGCGAAACAGCTTGGTGCCGTGACCATAGCTTTTACCGGGCAGGGGGGCAATTTAAAAGAATCGGCTGATTATGTCCTTTCTATCCCATCAAGTGATACTCCCCGGATTCAGGAAGCTCATATTACCGCTGGTCACATTATTTGTTATCTTGTTGAGGAAGTTTTATTTGGAGGCAAGGATAAATAGAGCTGTGTTCATTGATAGGGACGGCACAATTGCTAGAGACGTCCCTTACTGCAGCCGCCCCGAAGATTTTGAGTTGCTTCCCAATGTGGCTGAAGGAATAAGGCTTTTTAATAAGCATGGCTTCAAGGTGGTGGTGGTCACTAATCAGTCTGGCATCGCCCGTGGATATTTTACTGAGGAAACGCTAGCCAAAATCCATGATAAAATGCGTAAAGAATTAGCCAGATATGGTGCTCATATAGATGCCATTTATTATTGTCCTCATCATCCTGACAATAACTGCGAATGCCGCAAGCCCAAGCCTAAGATGCTACTCCAGGCAGCTTCAGATTTGGATATAAATTTAGGACAATCTTATGTTATTGGTGATAATAGTATGGATATAGAAATGGGCAAAAATGTGGGCTGCAAAACTATTCTTATAGGTGATAAAAGTAGCCAAAGGGAAATGAATAAACAAACGCCGTGCCCTGATTACACTGCGCCAAGTGTCAGCGCTGCGGTATGGTGGATAATTAGTCATCCTGGCTCAGCCGGATCTTTTCCATCACAGAAAAGGGAGCCCCAATGGACCTTACCCTGAGCCTTGCTAGGGATTAAGGAATGTTACTAAAGCTATTTTTGTATGTATTAATTACCGTATACGTGTTTTTCGCTCCTTACTACCTCCTTACAAAGAGGTATTCTCAAGCGTATTCTCTGGGAGACCGCCTTCTCGGAACATTTATACTTGGTATTTCACAGATAATTATTACTGAAGTGGTTTTGGGGTTTTCGCTTAAATTAGTTAGTTTTAATCTCTTTATATTGAATATTGTCATTTCTACATGCATCCTGGTATTTGCACATGTAGGCCTTAAAGAGGTACTCAGACAATTAAGAGAAGCAAGAGAAGGTTTAGCCACTCTTTTCAATATGGTTTTTTCACATAGAGTAATATCTGTAATATTCGTCCTTGCTGTTATTCAGGTATGCTGGTGGGCTTTTCAGGCATATCTCTTCCCACCTTACGCATGGGATTCTTTGCAGTTCCATCTGCCTAAAGTAGCACTTATGTTACAAAGCCATGGGATTGAAGTGTTTAAGACAGGCTCCGTTACGGCCAATGCCTATCCATTTAACATTGAATTGCTGCTCTTGTGGAACGTCATCTACCTAGGAAACGATATTCTGGTGAATGGCACGCAAATAGTATTCGCTGTTTTTTCGGTGTTAGCAATTTATGGAATTGCAAGAAAGGTCGGCGTTAAGCGCGAGAACGCTTTATTCGCCATGATTTTTCTTTTTATTCCCATCGTAATTCAGCAGACTACAACATGCTATATCGACATAGCAACTTCATGTATATTGCTGATAGCTGTGAATTTCATACTCTTGAAGGACAAGCCCTGCATAAATCTAGTCATACTTGGACTAGCTACAGGCATAATGATAGGCGCAAAGTATTCACTTGTACTGCCTAGTTTAGTGATCTCTCTGACTTTGCTCTTATTGATTATGCAAGAACTCAGAACTGAACGATATGTGGGAAATCGCCAGTTTGTATTATTTAGAAAGAGACTGCTGAAAGACTTATGCCTATACATCATTCCAATATTACTATGCGGTAGTATTTGGTATATACGCAATTACATTTTATACGGTAATCCTATAGCTCCGATTGAAATATCTCTTTTGGGCAAAACTCTTTTCAGTGGTTCCATGATGCCCGCAGACTTTGGAGCCGGTGCGCCGATTGTTACGGACCCACGTTCCATCATCAATGCCTGGCTCGAACGAGGTAATCCAGTCCCACAATGGGATAATGCATACTACGTATACTTTGGAGCGAGAGGCGGATTTGGTCCAATATTTCCCATCCTGCTGATTCCCAGCATTTTCTTTTCACTCTTAATCGCCTTCAAGAAAAGGCTAAGGGGATACCTGCTTATCTCACTTGTGTTTGTTCTTGCCTTTCTTCTCACACCCGTGAACTGGCAGCAGAGATACACAATATTTCTGTGTGGATTCGGAGTACTGTCCTTCACCTTCGTCATGGAACACTTGCCAAATTACAAAACTATAGCTTTAGTAGTAATCCCCCTCGTACTCTTCAGCTTCATTGTAGGAAATACGCATGTTTACTACACGCCTGAGAGAATTCTGGATTTTGTCCACAGACCCTTGTATGAGAGGCAAACTTCAGATTTCCCACACTACTTCAAAGACTACGAGGAACTATTTCGCAAAACAACAGAAAAGCCAGAAACCACTGTCTTATACACAGATGTTCCAAACGGTTTTTCCTATCCTCTTTGGGATTCGAATTTTACCAATATAGTAATAAACATCCCCAAGCACTATACAGATTATGAGGAGTTCGCTGATTTTGTCGAGGAGTTTGGGAAAAGCCTGATAGTTACCACTGCCGATTCGGATATAACGGAATACTGGAATGCTCACAAGCCTAATCTACAGCTAATCTATCAGAAGGACGATTGGCTCATTATTTCTTACATCTATGATGACAATGCTTAAAAAAGTCAAAGTTAATATCGGCTTATGGTACCTAGCATTCGTGATTGTTATGGCGATTATTTACTTTGCTCTTTCAAGAATGGATTTTGAAGGAATGTTTACCCACTATTACAATTATTACCTTGTAGTTTTACATTGGATTTTCTCTTGAGACTGCAACGAGCGCATTATTATGCTCGCTGTGCTTATAATATATAGGGGCTTAATTTTTGTCTCACGTGGTAAATGAATCCGATTACTATTGGAGGAGGGTTAGCAAGACTTGGGATAGACAAGAAAGAATGGGACAAATAAGAGATAGACGCTTTCGTGATTAGCGTAATCAGTGGAAAAGCGAGAACGACAGGTGGAGCGTAACAATATATCGCTGGTAATTCCAGCCTATAATGAGGAACAGAGGATAGAAGCTGTTCTGCTAAGTTATGCTAATAAGTTTCCCAATCAAGAGATAATCGTAGTCTGCGATGGATGTGTAGATGCTACCCCGGATATTGTCACAAAGTTATCTTCTAAGCATTCGCAAATTAAGCTTTTGAACTTTAGGGAGAGGTTGGGTAAGGGAGGTGCCATAATTGAGGGTCTGAAGGCAGCCGGGGGAGACAAAATTGGGTTTGTTGATGCCGACGAATCAGTGGCACCAGACGATGTGGAGAAGATGCTTGACGCACTATTGGATAACGATGGCGTGATTGCATCAAGAAAGCTTAAGACATCTATAATTTTAGTTAAGCAACCATTGAAGAGGAGGTTGGCCAGCAAGGCATTCAATATGGTCGTAAGGGCTATGTTCGGTCTCAATTTTAAAGATACGCAGTGCGGCGCCAAGGTGTTTAGAAAAGAAGCAATTAAGACTGTTTTGCCCGAACTGAAGACTGCAGGTTTTGAGTTCGATGTTGAATTGCTCTGGAGGTTTAAGAGTAAAGGATACCGTGTGATAGAGTTCCCCATTACCTGGAAACACTCAGAGGGTTCAACTTTTAGGCTATCTCATGCTCCAAGAATGTTTTTTTCTCTTCTGAAGGTGAGGTTATGGAGATAGCGGAATATCGGAAGATGTATGAGCTGGAGGGAAAATATTGGTGGTGGGTCGGAAGGCGATTAATTTTCAGGAATATTCTGGGTAAGTTAAATATGGGGCGCACCACAGTCATTTTAGATGTTGGTTGTGGCACTGGAATCAATTTGGATTGGCTTAAAGAGTATGGCAGTGTCACAGGCTTGGATATTTCTAAATATGCCCTTGATTTTTGTAAGAGGCGTGGCCATAACACTGTTATCCAAGGGGATGCTGAGAGTTTGCCTTTTCCCAGTAACAGATTTGATATAATGATGGCTCTTGATATTCTAGAACACTTGGACGACGACAAAGCCCTGGAAGAATTTCATCGGGTCCTAAAACCAAATGGCTATCTAGTATTGAATGTTCCGGCCTTCAATTCGCTGTGGAGCCGGCATGATGAAGCTCTGCATCACAAAAGGAGATACAATAAGGCTCAACTGACGGATATTATAGAGTCTAAGCACTTTAGAATTAAAAGATTGAGTTATTGGAACTTCTTTCTCTTCCTCCCCGTAGCAATGGCTAGGCTAATGAGCCAACATAGGAAAAACCGAGAGATACGAACAGATTTAGAAGAACTTCCAAACGTCGTGAATGACTTTTTAGCTATGATTTTGAGAATCGAATCGCATCTTCTACAACGTATAAACCTGCCGGTTGGCGTAAGTCTAATGTGCGTGGCAAAGGCGGACAAGTGAAAATGAATGTAACAAGGAGGGTCAGCATGTTCGCATTAAGTTTAGTGGCGATTTGCATTGTCTTCGGTGCAGTTGGGCAAATCTTGATGAAGACTGGCATGTCTCAAATTGGCCAAATACATGGCTTGAGGGAACTTGTCGCCCCGGGTACGGTATTTCATATGTTTACTAATGGTTATGTTATCGGCGGATTATTGCTGTACGCTGTATCTGCTTTCCTGTGGCTTGGGGCTCTATCAATCCTAGATGTCAGCTTCATGTATCCTTTACTGAGTTTGGCTTATGTGCTAACCGCAGTGCTGGCATTCATATTTTTGAAGGAACAAATCACATTATTTAGAGTTGGGGGAATTGTGCTAGTGGTAATCGGATGTTTTATGATTTTGCGAACCTGAAGCACTACAAAAAGAAGACGGAGCGATGAACAAGTATTTGATGCCGACTACGTTTTAAGTAACGTTATTGCTGCGGTACAATGGATAATTGCTGAGTACTCAAAGTTCTAGGGTAACAATGCCTATCTCTAAGTTGGCTGACAAATATGCATGGAGAATGCGGCCATATGTTCCGCTTACTGCATTAAATACGGTATGGCGACTTTTAGACAAGGGAGCCGCGACCATCTTAGATATTGGCTGTGGCAAAGGGGAACCCATGAAGTTCATAAACCGCAAAGGTTCATTTAAAGTCGTGGGGATGGACATATTCCAGCCCTATTTAATGGAATGCAAGGAATTGGGTGTTTATAATGAATGCGTTCGTTGTGATATTCGGTGCCTACCATTCCAAACGAAGAGCTTTGACATAGTGGTATGCATGGCAGTGCTGGAACACCTACCTAAGAATGAAGGCACGAAGCTAATCAAAGACATGGAACATATCGCAAGAAAACAAGTAATAGTGTCCGTGCCTAAAGGCGTTTATGAGCAGTATAATGCGACAGACGGTAATCCGGCGCAGGTACACAAAGCATTTTGGTGGCCTGATGACTTGAAGAAATTAGGGTATAGGGTAAGAGGTCAAGGCCTTTCCATATATGGCGAGTTCGGCCCTTTAACTCATCTACCCCAATCTATTAGATGGCTGGGGTACCTCTTATATTGCCTGGCTTCGCCTTTTGTATACTTCCTACCGAGGTTAAGTGGGAACATGGTTGCCATCAAAAGATTTTCTTAGAGAGAAACCGAATTATGCAGAAATGTGACAGTAGCAGAAAAATATGTATAGTCGGTTCCTCCAAGCGCTTCTTTAGCGGACTAACTACACACACCATCTTTCTCGCCAATGCCCTGGCAAAACGCAATGAAGTTTCTGTAATTCTCCTCAGAAACCTGTTGCCCCGCTTTTTATATCCCGGACGAGGGCACATAGGACAAATTAACTACCTTGTAGACTTCAGCCCTGAGATAGATGTCTATGAGGGAATGGACTGGAACTCGCCGCGAAGCTGGTATGGCGCTTACAAGTTCCTGAAGCAGCATCAGCCTGATGCCTTAATAATGCTATGGTGGACATCTTCAGTGGCTCACATGGAGCTGTTCCTGGCACTGGCCAACAGAATGAAAATAAAAGCTAGGCTCATATTGGAAATGCACGAAGTAGTGGACCCATTAGAAGAAAGTATTCTGCCCATAAGGCTCTATTCCAGATTGGCCGGTAAGATGATAATGGGGAGGACCGACATTTTTACCACTCATTCGGCTTCTGCCAAAAGGCAGGTAGCTCAAATTTACAGACTTGATAAACGGAGAATCTTCGTTGTCCCCATAGGCTTGTACGATGACTATAAGCATACGTCTGACAAAGACTCATGCCGAAAGGAGCTTGGAATCAAAGAGCAATTTGTCATCCTCTATTTTGGGCTGATAAGGAAATATAAAGGCGTGCCTTATCTGATCGAAGCATTTAATAAACTTCCGCAGGACGTTGCTCAGCATTCCAGGTTGGTTATTGCCGGCGAGGACTGGGGTGACGAAACCTCGCTGGGCGGTGTGATAAGTTCATCGCCTTACAAGGAACGAATAACCTATAGACCTGAATTTATTCCTGACGATATGATTCCAAAATACTTCTCCGCTGCTGATTTAGTGGTGCTGCCCTATCTCAGGACTGCTGGCAGCGCTGTAGCCAATATCGCTATGGCTTATGGTAAGCCTATTATCACCTCGGATATTGAAACTATGAGAGAATGCCTGGCGGATTATAAAGGAGCATCATTTACCCCGGTGGGCGATTCCGCAGCGATAGCGGAAAGGCTTTCAGAAATTTATAATGACCATAAATCAGGGAATCCGCTGCTGTATAACCCGCCCCAGAATACCTGGGATGAAATTGCCAGGCAATATGAGCAGATAATAGAGCAATCCAGTGGCTACTAAATGACGTCATGATGGAATAAATTTGCTAAACAGGAGGTTATCAATGAATGTTAATGACTATGCCAGCGAGTTGACATCTGAGGATTTTGCAATTAGCTCTACGCTACACGATTTACAGAGTCTTAACCGAATATTAGACCGAATTAAAACACAGCAGCTAAACAGCATGATAGACATGGGTTGTGGCTATGGTGGCTTAACCACATATATAGCTAGGTACTTAAATGTAATTGATATTCATGGCGTTGATGCTAATACAAACCGTCTCTCACAAGCCAAGTTGAGAGGCATCAATGTCCATGAGTTAGACCTGAATAAGGCTGAATTACCTTTGCCTGATGAGTCTTTTGATCTAGTAACTTCCTTTGGGGTGCTAGAGCATCTCATCTACTTTGACAGCATACTAAAAGAAAGCTGGCGTGTACTGCGTAAGGGAGGTTACTTGATCATTGCCATGCCGAATCTAGCTAATTATGTTAACAGAATTGCCCTTCTCTTTGGCTACCAGCCGAGAGATGTTGAGATTTCCTCCGAGGTTCAACCAGTCATCTTGCCTTTTTATGCACGTCGTGATCATATCTTCCAACAACATGTGCATAGTGCCACACTACGTGCTACAAAACAATTACTTAGGTATTACAGGTTTCATCTGGTCAGAGTTGGAGCCAGCGCGCCTTTTCCCCCGAATACACTAATAAAACTTGTAGACAAAGCGGTTTCACCTTTCCCAAGCTTAAGCAGACGCTTTATTATTCTAGGCAAGAAGGCCCATAACTAGGGGCATTTATGTTTACTTTATTTCCGATTCAACATATAGTTTGAAGATAAGAGATATAGGTAGTTACATGAGAATCCTTCAGGTATGCCCGAAATACTACCCCAGCATTGGCGGTGTGGAGGAGCATGTCAAGAATATAAGTGAGCGGCTAGCTAAAGAACACGAAGTTAGTGTTTTTGCCTGTGACCCTTCGGGGAGGCTGCCAAAAGAGGAGGAGATAAATGGTGTTATGGTTAAGAGATGTAAAAGTTTCTCTCCAAGCAATGCTTACCATATATCATTTGAGATGGCAAGAGAACTCAAAAAAGCCAAATTTGATATAGTCCATGGCCATAGCTATCATGCCCTGCCCTTATATTTCGCGAGAAATGCAAAAACACAGAAGTTTATTGTAACTCCTCACTATCACGGGCATGGACATACCCCGGTCCGAAATCTCTTTATCAAACTCTACAAGCCATTTGGCAAGAGGATTTTCGAGCGAGCAGATAAAGTCATAGCAGTGTCCAAATATGAAAAGCAGATTTTGCTTAACGATTTTAATATAGATGAAAGGAAAATAAGTATAATTCCCAACGGCATTAATTTATCAGAATTTAATAAACTTGAAGCAATACCAAGGGAATTAAAAACTATCTTATATATTGGTAGATTAGAACAATACAAGGGAGTACAGCATATAATCCAGATATTGCCTTTACTGGATAATGACTTTTGCCTAGAGATAGTGGGTAAAGGTACATATAAAACCAATCTTGTGGCACAAATAAAGAAGCTGGGATTAAATAACAGAATCAGGTTTTACCAAGACTTACCCCGGCAAGAGCTTCTGAAGATGTACGCTAAAGCTGGAGTATTTGTTTTACTATCTAGACACGAAGCTTTCTCTATCGTGGTTGCTGAGGCACTAGCGGCAAAGAAGCCCTGCATTGTAGCCAACACATCAGCATTATCGGAATGGATTGATAATAAGAACTGCTTTGGCATTGATTATCCTATAGATAGTAATGAGCTGGCAAAGTTAATAACTGAGGTTATTGGTAAAGAGGTCGGTAATGTGAAGATATGGGACTGGGATGAAGTGGCACGGCAAATTGCTGAGCTATACGAAGAGACTAAGGTTTAGCATGTTAGATATAGTTAGTTCTGTGCTAGTTGAAGGTAGGGCGTATGATATAATAATCTAAAAGTTATGTGATCTGTGGTTTGCCCAGTGTATATACGATGATGGCGAAGCAAAGAAGAATTTTTGAAGTAGAAAGAGTTATAAAGCCTAATAATAAGGTTATACTTTTGGAGGTTGAAAGAAGTAGTTGATGGAAATAGGGGTGCTTATATGAATATAGATTCGGATAAAAAAGTAGGAGACATTACTGTTAGAGAGTTGAGGGAACTCGTTAGGGGAATTGTTGCCGAGATTATTGATCCTGATTATGGGCTTGAATTACGAGATGAGGTAATAGCGGCTCTGCGAGAATCCTGGGAACAAAAAAGGAGGGGGGAGGGAGTTTCACTGGAGGAAGCTAAGCATAAGCTGGGCTTATAATGTATAGAGTGACGATCCTGCCCAAGGCACTCGATGCATTACGGTCCTTCGATAAGGTTACTGCTAAAAGAATCCTGGATAAGCTATCATGGCTTTCAGAGAATTTTGATAATTTAACTCCTTTATCACTTAAAGGCACACTTTCAGGAACTTATAAGCTGAGAGTCGAAGATTGGCGAGTGCTTTATAGCTTTGATGCCGATAAGCGTATTATCACTGTTCACCTAATCGGACATAGAAGAGATATTTATAAAACCTAGCCTGAGTTTTTTTTGCGAGCTAGCTAATGGCAGGACAGCCTGGCATAGCTAATAACAAGGGTTGTTGGCAAAGAGGTTGGAGATGTAAAGCTATGGGACTGGGATGAAGTGGCACGGCAAATTGCTGAGCTATATGAGTGCTCAGTCACCAGTAGCGCGTGACCCCAGGAAATAGGGTATCCGCTTTGCGGGATATTTCACAGGGTGAGGCTTACGAAAGAGCTTTTGTACTAGTCTATTTGTTCACCACAGAGGCGAGGCTCCTGGCGTTCAAGTCTGTGTTTTCAGCCATCAAATCAAAGTGCTTGTCAACATGAAGCAGCAAACAATTAGCCAGAATCGCTGCTGAGCCAATGAGAATATCAGTATAAGGGATAAGCTTTCCTAGCTGCCGTAGTTTGAAGGAAAGCTGTGCCGCAGCTTCCCAGTTTGCTTCGTCTGTTGGTATCTGGTGAAGGACGTCAAGGCGGCTTTTGAGGCGGTTGAACTCGTTTAATAACTTGGTTCCCCCTAATAGCTCCAGACGTATCATAGGAACGATAGCTACCCTATTTTCCATCAGTAAATGCTCCACCTCATCCCTGACCACTGGCAGGGGGGATTTCCTCAAGGCTAGAATCCAAACCGAGGTATCGATGAGGACAAGATTATTACTCATTTCTCAAATTCTGTAGCTCTTCTATGGAAAGATTTATGTCGAAAGTACCCAACTCCTGGCGAAAAGCTTCTAGATTCCCTTTGCGAATTAATTCTTTCAGCCCGTCGGCAATGACCCGCCTCTTGGTCTTGGCGCCACTGACCTTCATTGCTTCATTTAGCAATTCGTCATCAATAATAACGGTCGTTTTTGCCATACTTCACCCCCATAATTTTGTTTCATTATATATGGCTCAATTATGCAGCTCAAGATTATGAATGTCAAGGAGTCCGGCTGAGCACTTAATACTATCCCTGAGCCCATTCCCATGAAGACGCTTCCCATGCTATAGTAATATACCAGCCACGAGATGGCTAGCTTTGTTAGGCGATGAAGGAGGGTTGGGTAATCTACCTTTTCTAAGCTGTTAGAGGAAAGGGTAATCTGCTCTAGGGTAGCAGCATTATCGGAGTGGATTGATAATAAGAACTACTTTGGTATTGATTATCCTATAAACACTGCGGAACTGGCGGAGCTGATAATTGAGGTTATCGGTAAGGAAGTTGGAGATGTGAAGCTATGGGACTGGGATGAAGTCACATAGCAGATAAGAGTACTATATGAGAATTGCCAATGAGTGAAAGCAGGAATAAGTTTGGAGCCGAATACTTTAGGCAAAGAGTCAGGTATCCAACTGCTGTCTTTAAAGGTACGGACCTTTCTTTTCTCAAGTATCCCCTTTGGGAGAGGGTAATTAGGAAACGCATTCATAGTGGAAAGCTGCTCGACATTGGATGTGCGGAGGGCGCCTTCCTGAAATGGTCAGAAAAACGCGGCTATGAGACTTACGGAGTAGATATATCGGGCTTCGCTATCAGGGAGATAAGCTATCGAAAGCTCAGTCGAACACAATTATCTGTAGCTAATATAAATTTTCTTCCCTTCATCGATAACTACTTTGACATAATTACCTGCTTCGATGTGTTGGAACACCTGGAAAATCCTGTAATCGGCTTGAGGGAAATTAGCCGTTGCCTGAGAAGGCAGGGGCTATTCGTGATGTCAACGCCCAATATCAACTCCAAAGGGCGTACTTGGAAAGGCGAAAACTGGTATGGTAATCGCGACCCGACACATCTATCCCTGCTCTCACCTGAGTGGTGGATAACACTTGTTGAACAAAGCAATCTGAAGTTAATTGATATTTTCTATGATTGTCTGTGGGATTCACCATACTTTAAGAAGATACCCACATTATTACAGCATCTTCTATTTAAGCCATCTTTATTGGTATTGTACTGGACACCGATTAGATTTTCGCAGAGGTATGGTGAGAACCTTTTCATAGTGGCAGCGAAAGGTGGTAGTTAATTTGAAAAGATGGGCGATAGTAATACTTGGGCTAATATTGACGACCGCTCTCATTATCCTCGTCTGGAATAAAGAGTCTACTATTTATCCCTATCTTTTTGTGGCTATCGCTTTGGCTAGCCTGGTGGCCTTTTCCGTAATTGGCTACCATAAAGGACAGGTGGATAAGCTCTCCACCATTTGCCTAATCTTCATGGTATTTTTACTTCTTCGCAATGTGCAATTCATCGCCACTCACTACAGAGCTTTAACAATAGCTGACGTTACCTGGGAATACGCCGTAATCAATACCTTTTCGCAAGCGGATAAGATATTCGTTATTCCGCCATCAGCCTTCTCCGACATACTTACCTGGTATTCCTCCTGGCCACTATTGCACTCCTTCTCCGTGATTTTTGCTGAAACATTAGGTATAAAAATTTCACTTTTGCCGGTAATCCTGCCCACGATATTTAGCTTTATTGGCTTCCTCTTCGTTTATCTTGTCGCTGACAGGCTTGCTATAGACCCTAAGCTAAATAAGGTGATTGTACCTTTATCTCTTTTATTCTATGCCATATCTCCCGAAGCAATATATTTTGGCTTTAAGTTTGTGCGCAACTCCATGGCTGTGGTTTTCGTCTTAGCCGAGTTCTACCTGATTTACAAATATATTAGCCAGCGGGATTCGAGGGTGCTTGCCTTAATCATTCTCAATGCTTTAGCCATAGTCCTGACGCACCACTACACCTCTTTCATCTTCACAGCTTACTTATTAGCTTTTGCTGCTCTGGCGTTTGTTTTAACTTTAGCTCAAGGCAAATTGCGAAAGCATGGCTGGATAGCAAAATTGCCTGAGTTCAGAAAGGAAGCTGTTATTATCGGTGTTGTTGGCATTATCTCAGTTGCCTGCGTATTTGGTTGGTGGAGCCAGTCTGGAAAAATTATAGAGGGAACCGCTGGCCGAGTTGCCAGCCAAATTCAGGAAATGGAAGTTGCCCCTTCCATTCTTGAAGCCCAGTATCCTGAGCAGCTTACACCTTCCTGGGTTAAATTGTTCTGGGTAAGGGATTTTATGATATATGTGCCGGTATTTTTTGGTTTCGCCTGGCTGATCAGGCAGAAATTTAAGAAAATGACACTCGATCTTAAAGAGGGAAAAGGATTCTATTTTTGGGTTCTTTCTCTCGTCTGCTTTGGAGCATTCTTTCTATTTGAGCTATTTATAAGTCATGTAGAGACTTTCCGCATAGTCCTTTTGGGCTTACCGTTTATCGCTCTTTGCAGTGCCATTCTTTATGTGGAGATATTATCTCATGGTAGATGGCTAAAATGGGTAACTTTTGCTGTCTTAGTTTTTGCCATCACCAGCAGTTCCCTTGGATTGTGGGGGCATAGATACGCTCCTATCCATTTATATTGCTCCACCGTAAGTAGTCAGGAAGTTGGCGAAGCCACGGCCCTTGACGATAGGCATTATGCATTACAGCAATTTGTAAACGAAAATGGGCTAGACCTTCAATCTAATGAGATAATGTCGGATGATAACAGTTTGCTGTACCGCTTGCTGCCTCCGGAAGAATATAAGAAGATTGGGCCTGGCTGGGGAGCACTTACAGACGAACTAAATAATTGTATTTACTATGGTACTGAGTCGGTAGTAATAGATTTTAATATTAGCTTCTACTCGCATTACTGTGGAACTTATTCGCCGGTTGATGTGGGAGCAGCAGGGGAAGCGCGAGCCGAATATCGCAGTGAACTCGAATCTAATTTAAACAAGATATATGATAATGGATTTGAGGTTTGGGTTAAATAAGCAGCAGGTGCTTCCTAAAGGCAAGCATGTAGACTATCTGCGGCGGCTACCAGGCCAACATATCCAGCACCGATAGCTACGAGATTCATTAATTTACATTATAGGCAACCTAGCATAGATAAAGCAATGGGGGGATAGCTGGTAGGGGGTAGCGCATAGCGCATAGTAGGTAGGGAATATACCTTGCTCACCCTTACCTAACCTCTCCCGTCAAGGGAGAGGAATAATGTGAGGGGTAAGTGCCTCGTAGTAGTGCGAGGCTTTAGCCTCGTGCTTGCAATGCGCGACCCTGAAGGGTCGCACTACATATATTTGTCTCAACTAGATAACAGTTATTGTGGCGACAAAAGTTTCCTGGAGGCAAGAATGTAGATAGCCACCACAGCCTGGGCACCCAGCCAGGCATAGCCGATGCCCATTATGCCAGTGGCCGGCATAATCAGATAACTGGCTAGAAGCACAGACAAGGCAATAAATCCCCAGATTACCATCAGCTCCTTTAACCTGCTTTTTACTCGCAGTATGCTGGTGTACAGGGAGTTAACTGCCAATGGTAGACTGGATAGGCTCAGAATCCAGAGCAAGTGCAAGGCATTCAAGGAATAGCTTTGCCCAAAGGCAAGGAGCAGCCACTTGCCCACAAGAACAAGAACGATAACCGCCGGAACTAACAGCAGGAAGGTGAATTTGAGGGATTTTGTTATATTATCACTCAGCTTGTCTTCGAAGTGAGAGCCCTCAGCAAATAACGATTGGGATACTGCTGATGGAATGGCAGAGAGCAATCCAGCAATCATCCAGGCGATATAGAAGTAAGCGTTCTGCTCAGCGCCCAGACGGTTGACCACCATTAGCGGCAGGATGAACGCTGGCGAGGCTGCTAGCAGATTAGTCACATAGTTGCCTGCGGAATATCGCCACATATCTCTGATTATGCCTGGCTTTAGAGTGGGTACTGGCTTATAACGATTCTGGAGTCTGGGCAGAAATAAAAAAAGGGAAATAGCTAAGGCTATAGCGAGGGCAATGCCCCAGGAGGCGACTATGCCAAAGGTGCGAAAAAATAAAACGAAAAGGATGGGCAGGGGGATTTTGAGCACCGAATAGATGGTGTTCTTGGATAAGACAAAGTTGGCTCGCCTTCTGGCGATGAAGGTAGAGTCCACCAGGCTCGATAGCGTCCATAGCAAGGCGAAGACAATGAAAGCTGCGATAAAGACAGCGTTTTGCTTGATGAATACCATGGCTGGCGACCAGAAGCTCAGCCCGGCAATGAAGATAGCGGCTACTACCAGACTGATAAGGCCGCTCAAAGTGTAGCAGGAGTTTATCAATTCCGGTGGTTTGTTTGCCTGAGGCAGGAAGCGAATAAGCGAGGTATTTAAGCCGACCAGGCTTATGGTGGCGATGAGGCTGATGGCTGATATTATGGCTGAGCTGAAGCCTACCTCGGCTTCGGTGTAAAATCTAGCAACCACCATCCAGAAAAAGAAGCCACAGAGAGCCATAACTGCCGTGTTAAGCATAAGGTAAAAGGCATTGCTATAAAGAGGGGTGGCAGCAACCTGCTTTAGTTTCCTTCTGGAGGTAATGGTATCTATGGCTTCAGTGATTACCTTAAAGAAGAAAAGGTTGGGTGATTTCAATATCTCCTCGCTATGCCAGGTTTTCCACGCTCCCTATGTCAAGCCAGGGTTCGGTAAAGGTGTAGGCATGGACTTCGTCTTGGTCTATCAGGTAAGAGATAAAACTGCCCAGGTTATCCCTCTTGCCCTGCTGGCAATATTGGCAGAGAAGAGGGAATATCCGCCGGGGGAAAATATAGCAGGCAGTAGCAACGAGGCTCGATTCGGGGCTGGCTGGTTTTTCCTGGAATGCGGCTATCCTGTGTCCCTCCAGTTGCACCACACCAAACTGGCTGGCTTTATCCTTGTCGCCTATATCGTAAACAGCCACCAGGGCATTTTTGCCGTCATACCTAGCTATGAATTGAGCCATATCGAACTCAAAATAGTTATCCCCGGCAATGACTAGAAGGTCTTCACTTATTGACCTGCTCTCAATCCAGAAGTTAAGCGAGCCAACAGCGCCTAGCTTCTGCTCTTCGCTCAAGGCTTCCTCTACCAGGATTTCCACCTCTCTGTTTATCTTTTGTTGCCAGCGTCGAAAATCAGTCTCAAACTTCTTGTTGGTATTAACCATTATGCCTATGTTTTGGGGGATCTTATCTACGATATGGCTTATTACTGGTTTGCCCTTATATTCCAGCAATGCTTTGGCCCGGCTAGCGGTCAATGGATAGAGCCTGGTGGCAAAACCGCCAGCCAATATTAAACACTTCATTTGGTGTACTCGAATATCTTTACTTCTGTCTTACCCTGCTGCTTCTGGCTTGATTCATAGACCAGCTTGTAATGCTCCATTTCCCCCAGGGGCACGGGAGTAACGAATGGGTCAGAGTTGCCAATGACATATTTCTCAGATTCCTGTTTCAAAACATATGCCTCAGCCTCTTCATAGCTGGAGAAATTTTGGGAACTGGTAATCTCCCTGTAGGGCTCCCCTTCCTGGCTCAGTTTCTCCACATAGGAGATTACTATTGTGGAATCCTGGGGTGCTGCAGCCTCGCCATCAAAATTGTACAGCCTGACAACAGTTGATTGATAGTAGCTGCGATAGAAGAAAGATACCGGCTTTAATGTTCCTCCTTCCTGAGGTGCATAGTAAGTCCCATAGAACTCGCCGGGGCTTTTACCAGCCCATGTTGGCAGGGCGTAAAATTTACTGGTTGGCAAGGTGTAATCAATTATCACATACCTTGAGCCCAGCTCGTCCAGCATCTTATTGGCTGAGCCTTCATCCTGAGCAATAAAGTAATGGGCTGCTTGCGGGGCACCTTGCTGGAATGGGTTGGAAATGGGTATGCGATGAGCAATGCGTGTTATCCAGTGACCATAGTCCCACCATGACATAACGCTATAAGAGGATGCGGGGTATTCATATTTTTGTCCCTGAGGTGGAGTCTCGTATAATTCATAATAAGAATCCGGGTTGCCAAATGGCTCAGGAGTGTTGTCCTTAAGCCATAGCAGCGAGTCATACCAGGCATGGTTGATAAGACCGGGCTCATTGGCAAGCGGCTGCGTTAACTTAATCCTTAATTCAATTGGATGTCCAAATAAATCAACAGGGCGTCCAAAAACCATTGTATAGGGCTTAACGCCAGGGAGTCCAACGCAGGGGAAGAAGACCAGGAAGAAGATAACTACTCCAGCGACAATCACCTTTATCCAGGTGGCTCTGGGCTGCAGAAATACTTTCTGTCTCGCCTTCGCCCTGGCTTTTGCCTTTTCCCTCCTTCTCCTTTCCGCCCTTGTAATGTATTCTTTAACCGTTTCTTTGGGCTTAGCTAACAATTCTCTCAATCCAGCAAAGTCCAGAATTCTCCAGCAAAAATATCCCGTAAGCAGGGCAGCATTTATTGCGTAATAATAGCTGAAGCGGCGCTGCCCCAGGACAGCAGCCAGCATGACGATGCTCCATACCAGGAACAGCGTCTTATCAGCGCTCTCCTGCCTGATAGAGAGGTAAATTAGCCAGCCGATTGAAATGAAGGAGATAAAGAATGTAGTGGCAAAGTTAAGCCATGCTATTTCCCATGAGAAGCCTCCATAGGGGAAAAGAAGAGGATGCACCTCAAGGATGGTCATCGAGGCACCGGCTGGGGTAAAAATGCCAAATCTGTTGAGCATTGAATGGAGCAAAGAGGGATTAACGGCGTAGAAAACAGCAAAACTAATGCCAGCAAGCCCCAATATTGCCGGAAGGTAATATATGGGCTTTATGGCTTTGGTTTTCATTAGATAGGAAATACCACCTAGCACCAGGGGTGTGACTATAGCAATCGCCAGAGATATATGCTGGATAGTTGATAGCCACGTTGTATATGTCAAGGGAATGGAGATTATAGAGGCAATCGCGAAGGAAAGAGCGCCGATGATACACAGGTAATCGGTTGATTTACCCCTCACGTGGTCTATGATGAACTGAATTACCAGCCAGGCGAATATAATAAACAGAAGCATTAGACCGCCCACCCAGGTGAGAAGGTAAATGCCCAGGAAGATGCCGGCGATGAGGATATAGACAAGAGGTCTGGTGATGAGCGCCCAGTTTCTGTTTCTCAGATGGCCAAACGATATCTTTCTTTCCCTGGATTTCTTAACCGCCAGTATCAGGAACAGTATAGTTACTGTGGTAAATAGACTCTCAGCCACATGGTGGTCGGTGAAGCCAAGGAGGGAGCGGTTCAGAAACTCACCTGGTAGTACAACAACCAGTGCAGCCGCTAGCAGACCTGTCCATCGGTTAAACAGCTCCTTGCCAATGAAATACACCGGTATGAGTGTCAGCGTGCCCAGGATGGCAGGAATATAGGCGCCAACGACATCTATGGTATGTTGCGACGGTGAGCCTAAACTAACAAGGCGAGCCACACCAGCGGCAAGCCAGTCAAAGAAGGGAGGCCAGGGAACTGTGGTGCCCTGGGGAAAGAAGGTATAGGGGTCAAATGAAATGCGGTGGGGGAAATGCTGGAGCAGATTTTCTATCAGGCGCATGTGATACCAGGCATCAGTTCCTTTGAACCAGACTGAGCCATTGACGAAAACCTGGTCATAGGGCAGAGCTATTCGTATATATAATGAGATGCCACAGAGGATTAATAAGACTATGCCGACTATAGCTGCTGGATGAAAATTGCTCTTCTGTTTCAGTTGTGCACCTACTTAACTATAAACAGGCTGTTTAATTTTGATTTCCCGTTCAATTTCAGCTATCCCAAGGGTGTTTCACCCCCAATTTTTTGTAGTTGCCTGATTTATCAGGCACAGTCGCCCAATAAATTGGGCAACTACATTTTTAAACACCCTCTATAAAAAGCGGGTGACGGGATTCGAACCCGCGACGTCTTACTTGGGAAGCAAGCACTCTACCACTGAGTTACACCCGCAATTAGGTATATTATCAAATTAGAGGGAGGCTAATGTCAAGGGTGCATCAGGCAGCAACGCTATCAATGCACGCTATTCTCAAGCGGTTTTAGTGTCAACAGCTTCTTGGCAATCTGAGGATATTTGGCAATGAAGAGCAACTCATCCTCGACAAGCGGCTTCTGTGCCTCAACATTGGCATACCTTACCAGCTCTAGAACTTCCTGCGCCTGTTCACTATCCTTAAACGATACCGCTATCTTACCCATAATATGCCTGAAACCAGATGTTCCGCTGTACTCACCCGAGCATATTAGCCTGCCTGTCTGTACAAGTTCTGGTTCACCTCTGCCCAGTTCAGTGAAGCTATACAGCTCGTAGTTCTCAGGGTCCTTCAACACCCCATCAGCGTGAATGCCAGAAGAATGGGCAAAGGCATTAGCACCAACGCCTGGCTGGTTTATAGGAATAGGAACCTCAAAGGCGTAACTGGCAAATTTGGCTGTCTTCCACGCCTTTCGCAGGTCGATTGGCCTTCCCAGCGGGTATTTTTCAGCGAAACCCTTGGATTTAGTAACAGCCAGGACCGTTGCTGTAAGGTCAGCATTGCCAGCCCTTTCTCCAATCCCATTGATAGTGGTGTTGATGTAAGCATCCTGCCCACCATCCAGGGTCCCTTTCGCTCCAGCAACAGAATTGGCCACAGCCATTCCAAGGTCACCGTGGCAATGCACCTCGATGGAGATACCTACATCCTCTGCCAACGTCTTGGTAGTTTCGTAAATGGTGAAAGGATTGTCGTAACCAAGAGTATCACAATACCTGAGCCTATGAGCTCCGTGTTTCTTAGCTGCCAGGCCAAACTTGACTAAGAAGTCTATATCAGTTCGGGAGGCATCCTCTGCATTTACGCCTATGCTCTTAGCTCCATATGACCGAGCAGCATCCACGGCATCAACCATCATATTTACTATGTCATCTCTATTCTTTGTCCCTTTGAATTTACCGTTGATCATCTGGTTTGATGTTGAGATGGATAAATTAAGATGCCTGATATTAGGGACAAGCCTGAAAGCAGTTTCCACATCAGCAACAGTTGCCCTTATCCATCCCTCCAAGCGAATAGGCTTCAGGATACCCATCTCAGCTAACTCCAGGTTGGCCTGAAGGTAGAGTGATTCATGCCTCGTCGTAGGGAAACCAAATTCGGACTGGAATATGCCCATCTTATTGAGATACATATTTATCATAGTCTTTTCTAACTTGGATAGACCAAGATTGGCAGTTTGAACGCCATCACGGTTGGTAACATCTATAAAATAAATCTTAGGCATGATATTTCACCCCAGTAAAAATTAAGGAGTAAGATTACATTAGTTTCATCGCACGGTCAAATATTCTCACTGTTATATTAGCCGCTGCCTTCTAATCCAGCTTTAGCTCATTGACCACCGCTCTTTATGTAGTATAATGTGGGGAGCTTCTAATGCCAAAGATAAAAACTAGCATAATAAATGTAACGGGCTATATTGGCGCTGAGCTAGCTCGCTTGCTTTATCAACATCCCCAAGTAGAGCTTAAATCGGTTACCGGTCGAAGTGCCGCAGGCCAAAAGCTGGGTGATATCTTCCCTCACCTTAGCGATACAGGCTATTTAATAAAAAGCGAACTTGATAACGATATCGATGTGGCTTTCTCGGCAATGCCTCATAAAACCAGCGTGGACATAGTGCCATCTTTATTAAGAAAAGGCATCAAAGTCATCGATGTCAGCGCAGATTTCAGGTTAAAGAATGCTGATGAATACCCCAGATGGTATAAATTTAATCACCCGGCACCTGAGCTACTAAAAGAGGCGGTTTATGGATTACCTGAATTACATCGAACTGAGATTAGCTCTGCTTCACTGGTAGCGAACCCTGGCTGCTATAGTACTGGTGCTATCCTGGCACTAGCGCCGGCGGTTAAGGAAGGACTTATCCACCAGGATATAATAATTGATAGCAAATCAGGTGTCTCCGGCGCTGGCAGAACCCTGAGCCTGGCTACTCACTACTCAGAAGCCAACGAGAATACATATGCCTACTCTATTGAGGGGCACCGCCACTTAGCTGAAATAGAGCAAGAATTAGGAAGGCTAAACCCTGAGTCTCACCTCTCAATAAGCTTTGTGCCGCACCTGGTGCCAATGACTCGAGGTATATTAAGCTCTTGTTATGCTACATTAAAGGATGATAAACAATCTAGAGGCGCTAAGGCTAAAGAAGAGTTGTACCTGCTCTATCAGGAATTCTACAGAGACGCCCCCTTTATTCGGGTAGTGAGTGAACCTCCCCAAACTAAACACGCTTGGGGAAATAACTTCTGCTTTATTTACCCCACTATCGATTCAAGGACAGGGAGGCTTATAGTTATCAGTTGCCTCGATAATCTGGTTAAGGGTGGAGCAGGGCAGGCTGTCCAGAATATGAACTTAATGTTTGGCTTACCTGAGACAAGCGGCCTTGAAACTATGGCCATTTACCCCTAAAATAACAATCGCCTGCCCTCATCGTCTAGTGGCCTAGGACGTCAGCCTTTCAAGCTGAAGACCAGGGGTTCGAATCCCCTTGGGGGCACTTTAATTTAGAAAGCATTTTGACCATAGCTTTCGCGGAATACTAATTCAGAGAGCTCTTTTCTGAGTGGCGTTCTTGCCTGTTTCGCAGGGTAACCCAAAGGAGTCATCTCAACTACAGCTACACCTTGTGGTATCTTCAAAATCCGGGTAACCTCCTGGGAATTAAAAGCAGCTATATGCACAGTCCCCAGACCAAGTGAGTGGGCAGCCAAAGTTAGGTTCTGCATTGCCAAAGCAACATCGAACATATACCAATCACCGCTGTCCGTGACTTGTTTACCATCAATAAAGCCATCGTGGCTTAATTCAGCACACGCCACAATGACTATAGGAGCTTCCTTGACAGCCAGGTATGCCGGATTTCCAGGCCTAAGAGTTTCAGCCAACCTAGCTCTCACCTCCTTATCCTTAACTACTATGAATCTCCAGCATTGAGTATTACTGCGGGAAGGCGCCCAGCGAGCTGCTTCCAGAACTGCATTGAGTTTCTCCTCAGATATAGCATCGGGTTTATAGTGCCGAATACTACGCCTTGTCTTTATTGCTTCAAGCACCTCCATAACATTTACCTCCCTTTGTTTAAGTCTATCCCTCCCAGGCATCTTCCCCTATAAGCGGGACAAAATAACAGCCACCTAGCTCCTCCACCTTATCCCCCTCCTTGAGTCTGGTGACTTTCATCAATTCCTGCTGCCAGTGTGAGCCGGCCGGAATCACTAACCGACCACCCCACGATAATTGCCCCAACAGGATTTGAGGGATAGAAGGAGCACCAGCAGAAACTACGATAGCATCATAAGGAGCATCCTCTAACCAGCCCAGAGTCTTGCCAGCAATATGAACCTTGATATTGGAGTAGCCGAGCTTTTCCAGAACTTGCTTAGCTGACTCCGCTAGCTCAGGTATACACTCTACGGTAATCACCTCCCTCGCTAGCTCAGCCAGTATAGCTGCTTCATAGCCACTCCCAGTACCTACCTCTAGCACCTTCTCATTACCCTTAAGCTCAAGTGCTTGTACCATCAGAGCTACAATGTAGGGTTGAGAAATGGTTTGTCCAAAACCAATACTTAGCGGCCTATCCTCATAAGCAGCGTACTGATACTCTTGAAGCACAAAGGCTTCACGTGGGACATGCTTCATAGCCTCGACCACACGCTTATCGGCAATCTCCCAACTAAGACGCTTGATTAAGCCAGCCCGGGCTTTTTCTAAGTCCATTACCGCCTATGAAACAAAAATATCAGCCAAGGATAAGGGATAGTATTATAAGGGCCATAATTATCGCTCCGGCAAGAATACCGATACGTCGTAGCTCAGGCATCAAGTATTGATAGTGGTTGGTGAGGCCTTGAGGCTCAGGAGATATCTTAGCTGACAATTGAGGTCCGGCAGTTACTGGCTTGAGCGGTTGGGAATACTTTATCTGTACTTCTCCTGCCAATCTGGCACGATGCTTTGCTTTAGCACGACGCGATTTCTTAGGCATTATTTAATTACCTCAATGAGGAGACGGGGTTGTTTATAGATTCTAGTACTGGAAATGTAGGCATGGCCTAAAATTCGCTGAACAGATTGGAGGTCGGCGCCACTTTGCAATTTGTGTAAGGCGAAGCTATGACGCAAGGTGTGCGGCGTAACCTTAGCACCAAGCCCCGCTTTAGAAGCATAATTCTTAACAATCTGCCAGAATCCCTGCCGGGTAAGCCGACCACCACGCCGATTAAGAAACAGCGCCTCCTCTTTCTCATCATATAATAAATCAAGCCTATCATTCTGGAGGAAGTCTCTAAGGAGCTGGTTTATATGATAGTCAAAGGGGATTCGCCTTTTAGAGCTACCATGGGCACAATGTACACAAGATCGTTCTAGGTCAATATCTTCCACATTTAAAGATACCAGCTCGCTGGCACGCAAACCAGTAGCGTAAAGCAACTCTAACATTACCACGTCTCTCTTAGCCTCAGGAGTAGACCCCTTCTGGGGGACTGCTAGCAAACGATTGTATTCAGACGAAGATAAGAACTTAGGCAAATGCTTGCTAACTCGAGGAGAAACAATATTCTGCGCTGGGTTCTCCTTCAATTTACCTGAATTAACCATAAATTTGAAAAAGGACTTGGCTGAGGCCACTTTGCGAGCTGCTGTAGCCGGGGAGTACCCCTTTTCCTTGAGGTTGAGTAGGTAACTTTTAAAAAGCTCGCTGCTCAACTTAACCATTCCCTTTGCTCTCTCCACCTCAACATAAGTCATTAGTTGATTCAAATCATTGCGATAAGCAGCTATTGTGTTAGGCGAGCATCCCTTCTGCCTGGCTAAAAACTCGAGAAAGGTATCAATGCCTTTTTCCATTAAGCGTTATTTTAACATAACACGACCTTTTTTGTCCCTTTCAATGCCTCCTGTTACAATAAACTTACTGTGAAAGCACAATTAGAAGAACAATTAAAAGCTTTACCAGCAAATCCGGGAGTCTACCTATTCAAGGACGAGCAAGGCAATATTATCTATGTAGGTAAAGCTGCCAATTTGAACAACAGGGTAAGGAGCTATTTTGGCACCTCTAGCAGCCTGTCATCAAAGATTCAGCAGTTGGTATCGAAAATAGATGACCTCGAGTTTATGCTCACAGACTCCGAGCAGGAAGCGCTTATTCTAGAATGCAATCTCATAAAGAAATATCACCCCCGCTATAATGTGCGTCTTAAAGATGATAAGACCTTCCCCTACCTTAAGATAAATGTTAATGAAGAATGGCCAGGCGTTTATATCACTCGCCGTATCAAGAATGATGGAGCCAGATACTTTGGGCCCTTTGCCAGTGCTGGCTCAGTACGTAAAACTTTGAGACTGATAAAGAAAATCTTCCCCTTCCGCTCTTGTACCAAGCATATCAATGGCAGTGATAATCGACCTTGCCTTAACTATTATATCCACCGCTGCCTTGGACCTTGCATCGGCGCTGTGACTAAACCGGAATATCAGGAGGTAATAAACCAAGTTATTCTGTTTCTGGAAGGTAAACAAGAACTGGTGCTCCATGAGCTAAACAACAGGATGACAGCAGCAGCCCAGCAACTTCAATTTGAGAAAGCATCCTTGCTTCGCGACCAAATCCAGGCAATAAAGAGAATCATAGAAGGGCAGAAGATTGCCATCACATTAAAGGGTGAGCAAGACGCTATCGCTCTAGCACAAAATGGAGGACAGGCTTACGTAGAAATCTTCTTCATTCGCAATAATAAGCTTATTGGACATGACCATTTCACCATGGAAGGCATCCATGATGAAAAGCCTGGTCAAATAATGACAAATTTCGTAAAGCAATACTATGCCTCAGCTTCCTATATACCACCAGTAATATTAATTCAATATCCGGTAGATGAAATGTCAGTGCTAACTAAGTGGCTTAAAGAACGAAGGAGGGGAAACATAAAACTTCAAGTGCCACAGCGAGGAGTCAAGAAAAGGCTAATAAACATAGTAGCGGAGAATGCCAACAAGGGGTTATTATTGGTTAAAGCCAAGCAAGCAAATTTAGAGATTATAACCTCTGGATTGCAGGAGTTAAAAGACACGCTTTGTCTGCCCAAAATTCCTCTGAGGATAGAAGGATACGATATTTCTGACATTCAAGGTGCTCTGGCTGTCGGCAGTATGATTGCTTTGGAAAAGGGCTTACCTAAACCAAGTCATTACCGTCGTTTTCGAGTAAAAATGGTAGCTGGTATTAATGATTATGCCATGATCCAAGAGATACTAAGACGGCGCTTCAAAAGGGCTATAGCTAGCGAGACTGGCTGGGCAAATATGCCTGACCTCATCCTTATTGATGGTGGCAAGGGGCACCTCAACGCTGCCCTAGAGGTGAGACAAGAATTGAGATTAGACTCTATTCCCATGGTCAGTCTAGCTAAAGAAAACGAAGAGGCCTTCATACCTGGCAAGCCTGAGCCGGTTGACATACCAAAAGATTCCCCCGCTCTTCACATCCTTCAAAGGGCAAGGGATGAAGCACATCGCTTCGCTATAAGCTATCACCGAAGGCTGCGATACAAAGAGAGTGTTACTTCCATCCTAGACGACATCCCGGGCATTGGTCCAAAACGAAAGAAGGCATTGCTACAGAAATTCAGCTCAGTGGAAGCTATTAAAGATGCCTCAACTGAGGAAATCAGCCAAACCAAAGGCATAACTTTAGCTCTGGCGAATAAGATTAAGGAATACCTATAACGTTAAAGCCTTGATTAAAGCAGTACGGCTATCATCTACCGCTGTAAATAATGTGCCAAGGTCAAGGCATTTTTAACAGCGGAGGCTTCAGCATCGTTGTTGAAGTAAATATAAACAGCTTTGACCTTTTCATCTAGCTGGCCAATCTTCCGTGCCCATCGGAGAAGTTCCTCATCAGAATAGCAACTGGAATATAAACTGTGACTGCCGTGGAATCGGACGTAGGCGAAGTCGCTGGTGGCTACAAGAGGACAGGTAAAATCGGGCATATCAAAAACACATAAACCAACATTGTGCCGCTGCAGGATACGGAAAACTGCATCATCGAGCCATGACTCGTGGCGAAATTCAAACACATGATGATATTTTTGCGGCAGTGAAGACAAGAAACTTTCCAATAGTTCATCGTTGCGTTTCATATTGGGTGGTAGTTGATATAGAAGGGGACCCAGTTTGTCTTGCAGCAAGCAGGCCCGTGATAAGAAATTTCCCACCGCTGAGCCTAAATTTCTTAACCTTTTAATATGAGTAATGAATCGGCTTACCTTAACTGCAAAGATGAAGTTTTCCGGTGCAGATTCCCGCCAGGTGACGAAAGCCTTCTCCGAAGGCAGGTGATAAAAGCTATTGTTAAGCTCCACAGTGCTAAATTGCTGAGCATAAAATTGCAGCCACTTTGATTTAGGTAATCCTTCAGGGTAATAAAGACCCCGCCAGTGGTCATAATGCCAGCCACTAGTGCCAATGTAGTACTTTGGTGATAATTCGTTATTCACCTTTCACTATAACTTTGAATTTTCGCTCGTCCTATATTATACTACTGAGTTGAAGCTTCTTGGTGACTAGAGCGGAGTGGAACCACCCGTTCCCATCCCGAACACGGAAGTGAAACGCTCTAGCACAGACGATACTTAAGGGGCAACCCTTCGGGAAAATATGTCGTTGCCAGGAAGCTTCTACTCATTTCAGGTAATTCAGCCACTTGCAAACCAAATTATAACAGGGAAACTCAATCTCCTTCGCCTGATTCTGCTAAAATAAGATGGCAGTTATATATGGGAAAACCAGAAATAGAAATTGCTGAGCTGATTAGAGAATACCAAGCTAGCACCGGCAAGTTACTTACCATTGGTACAGCCGAGTCAGCTACCGGCGGCAGAATAGCCGATAAGTTAACCAACGTGCCCGGTAGCTCCGACTATTTTAAAGGCTCTCTGGTAGCATATAGTAATGAAATAAAAATCAATGTTCTTGGGGTAAGAAGGGAAACTATAGAAAATTATGGGGCTGTTAGTTCGCAAACAGCTATAGAGATGGCTGAGGGCGGCAAGAGGCTATTAGATGTAGACATATGCCTCTCCGATACCGGAATTGCTGGGCCCTCAGGGGGGAGCTCAGAAAAACCTGTGGGGTTATTTCACATCGGCTTAGCCGCTAAAGGCAGTGGCCTGAGCCAAAAATTTGTCTTCCACGGAAATAGAGAAAAAAATAAGCGAGATGCTGCTGAAGCAGCACTAAACATATTGAAGCAATACCTGATACAATGCATCACTAAACAGGATGAGTAGTAGAAGCCTGAACATGGCAACGTTTGACTTAAATGAAATAAAAACACAAGCGAAAAAGGATTTTACTGAATCCTGGATATCAACGGCCAAACTTCTCCCAGTAGGCACTAAAATCAATCTTGAGGGGAAGGGCAAGTCTCACCCTGTGCGCGACCTGATTCAAAAATCAAGGGAAATCCTGCTAAATCTTGGTTTCAATGAAGTTGAGAATCTTACAATTTTGCCTGATACAGATGTCTCCAAACAGTATGGCCCAGAGGCTCGAGTTATTCTTGACAGAGTTTTCTACTTAGCTGAGTTACCCCGTCCTGAGATTGGTCTGAGTGTCTCAAAGATAACCCAAGCGAAGAAGATAGCAGCAAAAGTCGACATCGAGAAATTAAAATCGATTCTTAGAGAGTATAAGAGAGGAGAGATTGAGGCAGATGACCTTATTGAGGAGTTTGTTGCCAGATTAGGCATCACCGACTACCAAGCTACAGAGCTCTTAGATAAGGTTTTCCCTGAGCTAAAAAAACTACGGCCAGTGCCTTCCAACAAGACCCTGAGAAGTCATATGACAGCTACATGGTTTCATACCCTGGCAGCGTTACAAAATAAAGCTAGCTTTCCATTGGCTTTATTTTCGGTGGGGCCCCGCTATCGCAATGAGCAAAGAGAAGATGCTCATCATCTACGAGTTCATCATTCGGCATCGATCGTAGTGATGGACCCTAAGATGTCTCTGGACGCAGGAAGAGAGATAACCAGCGATATCTTACGACAATATGGCTTTTCGGATGTCAAATTTGAGACGAAAGCGGCGACATCTAAGTACTATGCGCCCGGCCAAGAGCAAGAGCTTTTCATTAAATACAAAGGTGATTGGCTTGAAGTAGCGGATATCGGGATGTACTCACCGGTGGCTTTAGCAAACTTTGGCATTAAATATCCCGTGTTCAATGTAGGCTTCGGGATTGAAAGATTAGCGATGATACTATACGGAATAGACGATATGAGAAAGGTAGCCTATCCTCAATTTTCCCTAGCTCAATATAATGATGAGGATATGGCTAGGTCTATTACCTATATAGCAAGGCCCAAAACTGCCAAAGGAAGAAAGATAGCCAAGGCAATTGAGGAAATGACACGAAAGTATAAAGATGAGCTTGCCCCCTGTGAGTTTTTAGCCTGGGAAGATGACTTCGTACAGGTAAAAGTTGTGGAAACGGAAGCAGGCAAGAAGTTAATTGGTCCTGCCGGTTTTAACGAAATCTGCGTAGCTGATGGCGCTATCTACAGCGACGTTACCCCCTCAGGGGTATACACAGGCATAAACTATATGCGTGCTATAGCAATGGGAGCAGCAGCTTCGATAGAAAGCAGCCATGGCAATTTAACCTATCAGGTAAAAACGATCAAACATCTCTCCGACCTCAATCTACAAATCCCTGAAGCTGTCCAGGAGTACATAGAAGGGCGGCAGAAAAAGATAGGAGTTGGTGGTGCTGTATTTGTAACCATCAAGTCACAGGCACTAAAAGGGAAAACTTGATGAGGCAGCCAACAAACAAAGCATTACAAAAACTTGGTGCCTTACACAGAGCACATAAGGGCCTTATAAATATCATGCCCCTACAAACGGGAGGCATTCTCACTGATGCTGCTAAGAAAGCCTTTGTGGAATTTGGAGATGGATATTCCGTGTGCGATTTTTGCCTTGGCAGCCTGTGTGATATAGCAAATCCTCCTGTCCGAGAATTCGTACATGAGCTCTTACCTCCATTCCTAGGCTGTGATGTTGCCACCATAACCTATGGAGCCAGAGATGGCATATTTATGGTGATGCATTCTTTAGCCAAGCCAGGTGATTCAATCATTGTTGATGGTAACAGGCACTATACCACGATTGTTGCTGCTGAAAGGGTAGGGCTGAATGTAATCGAAGTACCTCGTTCTGATTATCCAGAATTCAAGATTGATGTTAATAAATATACACCCCTTATAGAAAAGCATAACCCCAAACTAATCCTACTGACTTATCCCGATGGCAACTATGGAAATCTCCCCGATGCTGCAAGGCTGGGGGAAATTGCCCGAGAATATGATGTCCCTTATATGCTTAATGGAGCATATGCCGTGGGCAGAATGCCCATGAGTATGGAAGACATAGGAGCTGATTTTATTGTTGGCAGTGGCCATAAAAGCATGGCTTCTGCCGGGCCTTGTGGAGTACTGGGGATGAAAAAGAAGTGGGGAGATGTTGTATTAAGAAAATCGACGGCCTATGGCAATAAAGAGATTGAGCTTCTTGGCTGCACTTTGAGAGGAGTCCCTTTAATAACCCTTATGGCCTCTTTTCCGCATGTGATAGAAAAAGTCCAGCACTGGGATGAGCAGGTATCAAAAGCGCAATGGTTCTCCACTGAATTAGAGAAATCAGGGTTTAAGCAGCTAGGGGAAAAACCCCATAGACATGATCTACTGCACTTTGAAACACCAGTGCTGTATGACATCTCCAAGCATGTTCAAGACAGAGGATATTTTCTATACAAGGAATTAAAGGATAGAGGCATTTGGGGGCCGCAGCCGGGTATGACAAGGGCTTTCAAGGTTTCCACTTTCGCGGCTGACAAAGAGCAACTAAGCTTTGTTATAGATTCCTTTAAGGCTATCCTGAGCAAATATAGCTGATAGTAGGATAATGGCTCAAATATCCCTACTCAGGCTAACCAGAAGCAGCGGAAACTCCACATCTTTCGCTATAGGCCTGTTTCAATCGCTGGAAACAGGCCTGGAACGAAGCCCGAGTAATAGTATCTGTGCTCATAAGCGTAGCGTCTTCACCATTGTCCGAATAATACCTTGGACGACTCCCCACCACTCGAAATCCATACTTGGTGTAAAGTGCCTGTGCTACTAAATTGGAAGCGCGTACCTCTAAGGTAACTATATTAGCATTCAAGCAACTGGCCAATTCGATGATTGAAATGAGCAGCCCCTCGCCTATCCCAAACCGGCGATAATTTTTTCTTACAGCAATGGCAGTAATATGCGCTTCCTCTAACATAGTCCATAAGCCAGCGAAACCAACGATGTATTCCCCGCTATGGAGATGATATCGCTCACCTTGCACTGACATAGCACGGTGAGGGCTAAAAAGGCGTTTGAACCAAGGCATCTTCCTCATATCCCGCTGACCTAAATGCGGTCCAGCCGCCCTTTCTATACAAGCTACTATGTAGTGGGCTAGCGTATTATGAATCTCTTGCCTATATGAAGCATAAGGGCGAAACAGCGATTCACCGGGAAAAGCCTCGTGGTCAATCTCAGATACCTGGGAAATGTCCTCCTCTTTCATAGGGCGAATGCTATAACCCGCTTTTTGCATAATTTAAATTTTAACATAGCTGGCATTACAAGATATATCGCCTTAGAGAATACCTTGCTATAATACAATAATTATAAGCATGGAAACTAACTCGCCAAATCTCCACCTCCAACTGGCTCCTCACCATCCAAAAGGCCTAATGTTGGATAACCCAGTGATGACGGCCGCTGGCACCTTTGGTTATGGCACAGAGTACAGCAAACTTATTGATATTCAGAAGCTAGGCGCTATTGTCTGCAAGGGGACTACCCTTATGCCCAGGAGAGGCAACCCTCAACCACGCATAGTAGAGACAACTGGTGGCTTGCTCAATTCCGTAGGGCTGGAGAATATCGGCGTTGATGCTGTAATCAGGGATAAAGCGCCTGTATGGGCAGGATGGCGGGTGCCAGTCATCGTTAATGTTGCTGGAGAAACAATGGATGAATATGTCCGAGTGGTAACTAAATTGGAAGGTGCACCCGGAGTGAGTGGCATTGAATTAAATATTAGCTGCCCTAACATCTTGGCAGGGAGAATTGAATTTGGAGTAAAACCTCGACTCGCCGCTGAATTAACCTCAGCAGTTAAAGCCGTGACCAGTCTACCAGTTATGGTCAAACTAAGTCCCAACGTAACTGACATTACAGAAATCGCTCTAGCTGTAGAGGAAGCTGGAGCTGATGCTATATCCTTAATTAACACAGTAAAGGGAATGGCCATTGACATAATCAAAGGAAGGCCTTGCTTGGGAAATATTACAGGCGGGCTTTCTGGTCCTGCTATTAAGCCCATAGCGCTCTATATGGTATACGAAGTAGCTAAAGCTGTGCATATCCCATTGATAGGTTGTGGCGGCATCAGTTGTGCAGCAGATGCCTTAGAATTCATCATGAGTGGGGCTAGTGCAGTACAAGTTGGCACTGCTAATTTACATAATCCTCATGCCATCCTTGACATACTGGAGGGGATAAGGAATTTTATCACAGACAAAGGATTTCACAGTTTAACTGAGCTGATTGGCATGGCACAAGGTTAAGCTAATTTACAGTTAGCTTTTCGCCTTTAACCCTGAATTAACCCCAGGTGTAAAAAGCCTTCTTTAACGCTGTAGACCACTAAGTATATGTATTAAGAGATTTATCCCGGCCTGGCAATAAGCCAGACCGGGTATCTATCTACTTCTTTTCAGGGTTAGCTCTGGCTGTAAACGCGCCTAGTATATCCATGGGCAAGGGGAAAAGTATGGTATTGCTTCTTTCCGTAGCAATGCTAGTTAATGTTTGCAGATAACGAAGCTGCAATGCTGCCGGCTGAGTGGAAATAATCGCAGCAGCCTGAGCCAATTTTTCCGCTGCCTGGTATTCACCCTCAGCATGAACAACCTTGGCCCGCCTGTCTCGCTCAGCTTCAGCCTGGGCTGCCATAGCCCGCTGCATATTTTCGGGCAACTGTACTTCCTTGGTCTCTACCATGCTCACCTTTATTCCCCAGGGGTCTGTGCCTTCATCAACAATCTTTTGCATCCTTTCATTAAGTCTGTCTCGATGAGCCAATAATTCATCCAATTCAGATGACCCCACAACATTCCGTAAGGTAGTCTGGGCAAGCAAGTGAGTCGCTTTGATATAATCGTGTACCTTAAGAATAGCATTTGCCGCATCAATCACCCGAAAATAAACCACGGCGTCAACTCTAACGGTAACATTATCCATGGTCATACATTCCTGCTCTGGAACATCCATGGTGATTACCCGGAGGTCAATCTTCCTCATACGCTCAATGAAAGGTATAAGGAAGATAAGACCCGGCCCCCTCAGGCCAACGAATCTCCCCAGTCGGAAAACCCCTCCCCTTTCATATTCTTGAACAATCCTGATAGCATTTGACAGAAGTATTATTACCACTAGGGCAATAATGACATAAACAAGCCAACTCATTGTCATGTTATTCGTCCTCCTTTTCTTTAGATTTTTTTGTCACCCATAATTTCAAGCCTTCTACCTTGGTTATCGTTACCTCCTCGTCAGCTTCTATTCTACTTCCTTCGGCTATGGCTGTCCAAATCTCACCCTCAGCCTGAACTGTTCCCTTGGGATTTAGAACTGTCTGGGTTACAGCCACTTTACCTATCATATCCTCCGCACCAGCAGCAAGTTTTCGTCTTTGCCCTTTAATAATAGCGTAAATGATAAAGACAATAAAAGCGATGGCAAAAATTATGGCTACGATAATAGGTCCTGTTATCTCCATAGGCGGTAAACTCCCTTCACTACTTTTTTGCTTTTCTCACTACCCATAACTTCAACTGTTCTACTTTATCTATTATCACCTCCTCACCGGGCCTTATCTTATCGCCTTCAGCTACAGCGGTCCAAAGCTCGCCTTGAGCTAGAACTGTGCCCGCAGGGTCAAGTGGTGTTTTAGCTATAGCTAATTTCCCTATCATTCCTTCAGCACCGGTAGTCTTGCGCCTCTTCTGCCCCCGGACAATAGCACCAATAACAAATATACCAAAGGCAGCAATGCCAATTGTTACCCCAGCAATAAGCCCGCGATTCACCTCTATTCCTGGACTGTGGCTGAATAAAATTAGTGAGCCCATAACCAGCGAGACTACACCTCCGGCCGTCAATAGACCGAAGCTAGTAGTGAGATACTCGGCAACAAAAAGTCCAATGGCAAGCAAGATGAGCAATACACCCCCCCAATAAGCATTGAGCACCCCCAGAGAGTAAAAGGCCAGAAATAGACTTATGCCACCAGCCACCCCAGGAAGAATCATCCCTGGGTTAGTAATCTCAGTGATTAATCCTATTGTAGCCAGAGTAAACAGTATGTAGGCAATATTCGGGTCACTAACCACTTGTAGGAAACTCTCAACGGCACTCATTTCATTCCTAGCTGTCTCATAGTCAGCAGTATCAATAGTAACTTCCTCGCCATTAGCTAAAATAACTTTACTGCCATTGATTTGAGAAATAAGGTTTTCCAAACTATCAGCCCTCATGTCAATAAGGTTGCACCCCAGTGCATCAACATCGGTAAAGGATTTACTTTCCGTCACCGCTAGCTCTGCCTCTTCCATGTTGCGACCACGTTCCTCAGCAATGGTCCTCATCCACTTGGATGAGAATTCGACTATCTTTTTCATCTGGTCTTCCGGTATTTCCTCTCCACTGCCACTTACAGGATGAGCAGCGCCGATAGTAGTACCTGGCATCATAGCTGCTATGTGGGCGGACAAAGTAATAAAAGTTCCCGCTGAAGCAGCCCAAGCACCTTTTGGCGAAACATAAACCACGATAGGCACCTCAGCATTCATAATTCTCTGGACTATTTCCTCAGTCGACGTGAGAAGCCCTCCCGGAGTATTTAACTCAATAATACAAACAGTAGCATTCCCATCCTCAGCGTGACTGATACCTCTATCGATATAATCAGCTACTACTGGCACAATAGTACCCTCTACATGGAGAACCTCAATTGTTGGACTAGAAGCACTGGCTATACCACTTCCCAGGCTTCCAACTATCGGGAGGATAAAGAAAGCAAAAAGGAATATCCTGAGCAAAATTCTACGCATCTACCGTTAACCTCAAGATAATTATAACTTAAGCAACTAAAAGCAACAAACTTTTCACTGAAGCTTTCATTGAAGGTAGACGTAGCTTAGTGTAGAATAGAATGACTTCCGTAGGTTTAAAGATGGAAAATCAAAAATGTAAGGGAATGCAAGACCTGCTTCCCGATGATATGTTGCGCTTTCGGCATGTCGAAGGTGCTTTCCGAAGCTGCTGCATTAAGTATGGGTATCAAGAGGTAAGAACACCAACTCTAGAATATCTCCGTCTATTTACCGCTACGGGAACGCTTACCCCTAGTATGCTAAGTAGGGTGTATTCCTTTCTTGATTGGAATGGCTGGAGTGGTGAAAGGGTGGTCCTACGCCCAGATGGTACTATCCCCATAGCCAGACTTTACATTAACAACCTGAGCGAACATAAGGCAACCAAATTATGCTATGTGACTAACATCTTCGCTTTTGAAGAAACAGGCAGGGAGAACAGAGAGTGCTGGCAGTGCGGTGCTGAGTTTCTAGGTGGCACCAAATTGGCAGCGGATGCAGAGATAATCTCGTTAGTCAGAGAGGTTACTCACAAACTCGGAATCAAAAATATCAAGTTACAGTTGTCTCATGCCGGCTTAGTAAAAGCATTGATTAAAGAACTTAAACTGGGTCCCACTGAAGAAGCTAAAGTAACAAGCCATGTTCTAGATGGAGATTGGCAAGCACTAATAAAGGCAAAATCACCCGCATCTGGATTGGATAAGCTTCTATCGCCACTCCTAAGCTTGAAAGGAAAAACGAGCGGTTTCCTTCAGAATGCAAGGGCTTTGTACCACCAAGCTTCACCTGATTTCAAATCCAGTGTGGAGGATTTCATAAACATTACCACATTGCTAGACAACTTGGGCTATGAGTATGAAATTGATATCACGGCAATAAGAGACTTTGAGTATTATACCGGGGTTTGTTTTCGGCTACTGGCTAACGGCAAGAAGATAGGTGGGGGAGGAAGATACGATGACCTTATTCCGCTTATGAGTGGGAAAAATATCCCTGCTTGCGGGTCTGCCCTTTATATTGACCCCATAATGAAACTGCTTCCGCCTGAAAGCAAAGAGAGCAGCGAATCCAAAATCCTAATCAGCGGTGAGGAGTCGACTCCAGAAATAGTGAGAAGGTGCTTCACCCTGGCTCAATCACTCCGTGAGGCTAAGTACACAGCAGAGATTGACTTCACCAAGCAAGAATCATCTGACTGCCGCTGGGTTATCTCAGTTTCTAACAAGCCGTTTCCATTTACGCTTTTGGATTGTAAGCAAAAACAACAGAGAAAGGTATCATCAGCTTCAGAGATTCTTAATATATTAGGTGGGTAGAATTATTGGTGGAATACCAGTCAGGCTATATCAAACTTGCTCTGCCTAAAGGCAGGTTCCTGCTGTCCACAGCTAACTTGCTTCGAGAAGTAGCCCTGGGCTTTGAAGATTACAATGATAAGACCAGACAGTATCGCCTGCAATCGGGAAGATTCCCTTATCTTTCAGCTAAGATATTTCAGGAGAAGGATATCCCCGTGCAGGTAGCCATAGGCAACTATGATTTAGGGATATGTGGTTTGGACTGGGTTGAAGAACTTTTGATGAGATATCCTGCGAGTGCTCTGGTAAAAATATCAAGCTTAGGTTACGGTGAAGGCAGTGTGTATGTAGTGGCCAGCAAGCAAGCAGGAATGGCCTGCCTCGATGAGCTAGCAGCCAAACAGAGTGACTGGCACATAGTAAGCGAGTACCCTAATTTGACTCAAGCTTTTGCCCTAAATCTCAGGATGAAGGCCTTTAAGATCTTCCCAATATGGGGAGCTGCTGAAGTTTATCCTCCAGATAGTGCTGATCTAGCCATATTATGGGCAAGAAATGAAAACGAGATAGAAGACAAAGGCTTAGTTCCTCTGATAAAATTACTCCCGGTTTCCGCCTTCCTAATCGCTAATCGACAAAGCTTAGAAAACAAGGACTTGAGCCCGATACTGGATTGTTTTAGCCCCAGACTTATCTCACTCCCTTGGTCAGATAATAGGTGGTACAGAGAGCACCTCCCCCCTCCCAAACCACAGGGAGAGATGCAAAACAAACTGAATGCGCACAGGAAAGCTATTACTTCCCACTCCCAATGGCAGACAAAGGAAATTAAGCTGGCTTTGCCCGATGGACATCAGCAACCACCCACCCTGCAGTTTCTGAGGCGAGCTGGGTTCAACTTCGAAGGATACACTGAGAAGGCATTGAATCGTCGCCCTTCTACTGACTTAGACTGGCTTGGCATTAAAGTAATCAGACCTCAAGATATGCCTCTTCAAGTGGCTAATGGCAATTTTGATTTGGCCATAACAGGCAAGGATTGGTTGCTGGAGCACCTCTCCCGTTTTCCCTCAAGCCCTGTGAGGGAATTGCTTGACCTCGGCTTCAGTATGGTCAGAATTGTAGCAGCAGTGACTCAAGATATGCCGGTAACTACCATTGATGATTTAAGATTGCTCATTCAAAGTGGCAAATTCACTCCGCTAAGAGTAGCCTCAGAGTACATAAACATCGCTGATAAGTATCTTCGAGATAATTATATCAATCCATATAAACTAATACCGACCTGGGGGGCAAGCGAAGCTTTCTTGCCTGAGGACGCCGATTTGCTTATCGACAACGCTCAAACCGGGAAAACTCTGGCACAACACCACTTGAAAGTTATAGATATGCTTTTTGAATCCACAGCCTGTCTGATCGGAAACAAAGATAGCCTTAACTCTCGCAATAAAAAGGACAGGATTGAATTTCTTATTCAAACATTGCAAAAGGGGTTATCATGATTAACTCTCCCTCTTGTCATTGCGAGCCGAAGGCGAAGCAATCTCGATAAGAATATTAGCGGTGGAATTATTATGATAAGAGTCGAAGGATTTAATAAGGCAAAACAGTTACTGACCAGGAAAGGCTTCTCGGAGTCTTTCACCGCCTCGTCACGATTGGCAACGCAAATAGAATGTGTCTTCAAGGAGAAGCTTTCTCCTCAGCAAGTGGTTGAACATATCCTCAGTGATGTTCATGATAGGGGTGATGGAGCTCTCTTCTACTATACTAACAAACTGGATGGCGTTGAACTTGATTCTTTAGAGGTGAGCAAGCAGGAAATTCTAGCGGCCCGCGATGTAGTAGAAAGGAAACTCATCTCAGCGCTGGAATTAGCGGCTAAAAGAATACAGGATTTCCATCTCGCTTGCGCATGTAAGCGCGGCGTTATATTTGTTAACCCATGTTTGGGAAGGCAAATCCGGCCATTGGATAAAGTAGGGCTATATATTCCTGGTGGCACCGCTGCCTACCCATCTACAGTGTTGATGACAGCTATACCAGCTAAGGTAGCCGGGGTCAAAGAGATTATCATTACCTCACCACCTGCCAAAAATGGCAGTATCCCAGCACCTACACTGGTAGCCGCTGACATTGCTGGAGTCAGCCGTGTTTTCAAAGTTGGCGGCGCCCAGGCTATCGCCGCCTTAGCTTTCGGAACTGAATCAGTACCCAAGGTGGATAAAATCTGTGGCCCGGGCAATATTTTTGTAACCCTGGCCAAGAAAATGGTCTATGGCACAGTAGCTATTGATGGCCTTCAAGGGCCAAGCGAGATAATGATTGTGGCTGATGAGATTGCTAACCCCTCGCTTTGCGCCGCTGACCTTCTAGCCCAAGCTGAGCATGACCCTCTTGCTTCAGCGATCCTAATCACTACTTCACCCGACCTGGCTAACCAAGTTGATAGGGAAGTGGTAACACAATTAAGGAAGTTGAAACGCCGCACTATCGCCACCCAAGCTATTGATAGAGGAATAATTATATTGGTCAACAACTCTGATGAGGCTATCGAACTGGTCAACCTTTATGCCCCGGAGCATCTTTCTCTCATGGTATGCGATGCCTCCTCCATAACACCCCTGATTCATAATGCTGGCTGCATCTTCATTGGGGAGAATTCACCAGTAGTCCTGGGTGATTACATTGCTGGCCCAAGTCACGTGTTACCCACGGGTGGCAGTGCTCGCTTCAGCTCCCCCCTGGGCATTGAGGATTTTCTGAAGGCTACCAATATAGTCGCCTTATCTAAGGCTAACATGCAAGAACTAAGCCAGCCAGCCATAACTATAGCCAGAGCTGAGGGATTGGATGCCCACGCCGAAGCAATAAAGAAAAGGATGAGAGCTACATAAAAGATTAAAATGCAAAAGGCAAAAATACAGAGCAAAAACAGAAAATTTTACACCTTAAGTTGTCATTTTAATTTTTTATTCTTAACATTTGACTTTAGTTGAAATGGATATAAAGAAGCTAATAAGGCCTGAGCTGACAACAATGAAAAGCTATACTCCTATTGAACCTATAGAGATTCTAGGCCAGCGGACTCAAGGAAGGATAGTAAAGCTTGATGGCAATGAGAACCCGTATGGCTGCTCCTCCAAGGTTTATCAGGACTTGGCCAATTATCCTCACTATCACATTTACCCTGACCCAGAACAGAGAAAGTTAAGGCAAGCCTTAGAGGGATATGCAAGCTTAGATTGTAAGCACATCGTCTGTGGTAGCGGCAGCGACGAGCTAATTGACCTCATCTTGAGGCTTTTCCTTAAACCCGGAGAGGAGGTTATCAACTGCCCACCAACATTTGGTATGTATCCCTTCAGCACTGAGGTTTGTGGTGGTAAGATAGTTAATGTGCCCAGGGACGAAGATTTTGCTATTGATATAACTGGCATTAAGCGAGTGATGAATGAAAAAACGAAGGTTATTTTCATTGCCTCACCCAATAATCCCTCAGGAAACCTTATCACCGAACAGGAAATTCTGGAACTCGTCAACACTGGGAGAATTGTGGCGGTGGATGAAGCTTACTTTGAGTTCAGCAACATAACTATGGCTAACTTAGTGCCTGACTACCCTAACTTAATAGTGCTACGTACATTCAGCAAATGGGCTGGGCTAGCTGGTTTAAGAGCAGGCTATGGCATCTTCCCTGCTGAAATCGCCACCTACCTTATGAAAATTAAGCAGCCATATAATATTAATGTGGCAGCTCAAGTAGCGGTGTTAGCTTCCCTGGCAGATATAGATTATCTTCGCTGTAACATAGCGAAGATAATCTCCGAAAGAGAACGGCTGTTTAACAAGCTAAAAGAGCTAGAATGGTTAAAACCATATCCTTCCAGGGCTAATTTCATCCTTTGCTCAATACTCAGTGGGGACGCTGAAGAAATTTGGCGTCAATTGCAAAAGAAGGGAATTTTTGTTCGCTATTTTGATAGTCACCGATTGAGAGACTGTCTCCGAATAAGTGTGGGCAAACCTGAGGATACCGATGCCTTAATTGAAGCCTTAAAGGAGGTTAAAAATGGCTGAAAGAAATGCAAAAGTGATCCGTGAAACTGCAGAGACAAATGTCAGGGTGGAGCTAAACATCGATGGCTGCGGCCAATTTGAGATTACTACAGGAATAAGAATGTTTGACCATCTTCTATCTCAATTAGCCTGGCATGGAGTATTTGACATAAAACTCTCAGCCTCAGGCACTGACCAACACCATGTAGTTGAGGATGTAGCTATTTCCCTGGGTAAAGCTTTTAATCAAGCTCTAGGAGAAAAGCAAGGCATTGTCAGGATGGCGTATGCGGTCGTGCCTATGGACGAGACACTAGCAGCAGTGGCAGTGGATATAGGGGGAAGAGCCTACAGCGTGCTTGAAGCATCCTTCAACGAGGCTAGCATAGGTGATCTGGAGGCCGATTTAGTCCGTCATTTCTTAGTTTCCTTTGCCTCCGAAGCTAGAATCAACCTCCATGCCAAAGTGCTCAGCGGCATCAATGACCACCACAAAGCCGAAGCCTTATTCAAAGCCCTGGGCCGAGCTCTGGATTCAGCCACTCGCATCGACGAGCGAATTGTTGGCAGGATTCCCAGCACAAAAGAAGTTATCGAGAGCTAAAAGAGTAAATAAGGAATAAATAAGGAGGTTACTATCATGGAAAGCCAGTTAGAACTTAACAATGAGCGTATGAAGCTGTTTGATAAGTATGGACAAGCACTGCCCGCTTTGAAGGTAGCCGAAGATTCTGTAAGGGCTGAGGTATATAAGGATGGCGCACTTAATATTAAAGTTAAACGGTTAATGTCTCTAGGCATAGCACTCCGAGCTGGGTGCACTAATTGCATCCTGTCCCAAACTATGCATGCATTAAAAGCTGGAGCCACTAGAGATGAGATACTGGAAACTACCTCCGTGGCGGTGTCCATGGGTGGTACCCTCGCAGTTGCTGAGTCACTGAGGGTGGTCAAGCTATTGGATGAACTAGGGAAGTTTGTAGCTAACTTAGCTACAAACTCAAGGGAAATCAAATCTGGCAGGCTTAGCTAGACACAAGATACCCGAATTTGGACTTCTCGGAATAAAGGCAATCAGGTTCCAGCCAATGCAATAACATGAATTATTACACCAGATTTCCCGACACTGAGGAAATTATCGAACGCTAAGAACCTCTATTAACATCCCAAGAAGCTGATATACCTCTATTGGTGAGTGTAAGAAATATTGGGCGGGGGGATTGGTCCTGGTATCGCCTACAAAAATGGAAATGCCGCCATCCCTGTTTGCCAGGCGAAAGCCATCGTAATCAGTTACATCGTCGCCAAGAAATAACATCAATGGCTTATTTCTACCATTAAGCTTTTTAGCAATGAACTCCATAGCCTTACCTTTGTCCCAATCCACTGCCGGCCTTATATCGTATGCCTTTTTACTGGGAGTGACCCTTATCTGACCTGAAGCAAGAGGACTTTTAACCATTTCATTGAAAATATGGTTCAATTCATCCAGTTGCGCTTCATCTACCAGTCGATAATGCAAGCTCAATGTTAGCCCCTTGTTGTCTATTCTGGCTCCTCTAATATCAGCTATAGCTTTGTCGATATCCTGCCACAAGGAATGCAGCAAAGGCACCTCTTGCTTGGCGGCAGGATTAACAAAGCTAACACCGGGTCCTTCTATCTCCAGACCATGGTTTCCAACATAGATAATGCCGTTGATATCCACCCTTTCTTGTAAATCTTCCAAAGTTCTACCGCTTATGATTCCTAAAGTCAGGTAGGGGACTCCAGCCAGCCCTTGCAAGCACTCCTTCACTTCTAGTGATAAGTAAGCTAATTCAGGCCTTTCTACGATAGGAGTTAATGTGCCATCATAATCAATCAGTAGCAATATATGTTTTGCTTCTCTGATTTTGACAGCAACAACATCCCAACATGCTAGGAGATATTTCATGCCGTGTTTATAGCTATGATAATTGTGCTAACTGTGAAAAAATATCCGCCGCCCACTTATAGATATTGTTTTTTCTAACTATGCCCCTTTTCCTTCTCATGCGCCGGCGCCTCTCCCATTCAGGCATATCCAACGCTTCCTTGATGGTTGCAGCAAACTGGTCAACAGCAAGAGGATTTATTAATAAAGCATCCTCTAGCTCCCTGGCAGCTCCAGCAGAAGAGCTCAGCAAAAGAATACCGTCATTATCAGGCTGGCTGGCAATGAATTCCTTAGCTACCAAATTCATCCCATCATGAAGAGAACTTACTATACATAAATCCGCCATCCCCCTAAGAGCTGCCAATGTATTAGGCGGTAAGGGACCTTGCAGGATGATTATTGGCTTCCAACTCCCTGCAGCATATTTCAGGTTTACCTTCTCCACCAGCATATTCACCCTCTCCCCTAGCTTCTGATAGCTTAAGATTTGAGTGCGGCTGGGCACCTGTACTTCTATAAAGACTACCTTTCCCTTATATTCTGGCCACCTATCCAGGAAACGGTCTATAGCCAGCAATCTCTGAGGAATTCCCTTGGTATAATCCAGCCTGTCTATGCTAACGGCTATAGATTTACCTTCCAACGCAAGGCTGTGTTTCAACCGCTTTATCTCTCGTTTAACTTTGTATCTCTGGACATCCTCCGAGAGTTGTTCAAAATCTATGCTTATAGGGAAGCAGCCCACTGTCAGTTTCTTTTCATTCCATAGCACCTCTGCTTTTTCATAGTTAACGCTAGCTTTGGTGACTCTGTTTACCGTCGTAAGAAAGTTACGGCAATGACGCACTGTATGGAAGCCTAAAAGGTCGTTCCCTAAAAGGCCATTCAGTATCTCCTCCTGCCAGGGACAGGTGCTAAAAACTCGCTGTCTGGGCCAGGGAATATGCCAGAACTGCGCTACCGTAGCCTCAGGCTTAGCTTCTTTTATCAAATGCGGCAGTAGCGCAAAATGATAATCCTGGATAAAAACCAGCGCCTTTCTGCTTCCTATTTCCTCCAAGACGCTTTGAGCAAAGATACTATTCACCTTCTTATAAGCATTCCATTGCGATTCATCAAATATAGGCTGCACATAAGTAGAATGGCACAAAGGCCAGAGTGCCTGATTTGAGAAGCCATAATAATAATTATTTATCTCTTTCCTGGTCAGCCACACTCGCTTTAGAGTATAAAGTGACTCTTCCGGTGGAACTCGCACCTTGTTATTGGAATCTACTACCCTTCTATCAGCCCTGCCTGTCCCGCAGGCAACCCAGAGACCACCTGTGGCTCGCATTATAGAATCCAGTGCTGTGGTTACACCCCCAACCGCAGTTTCACATTTAATCTCGCTACCGGCATAGCTATGAATATATGGCTCACGATTAGAGACGACTACCAGGTAATAGTCAGACAACTTCTCCTTTATAAGATTGCCTAGACTCTCCTTATTCCATATCGGCTTCATTGTCCTTAATCATATTTTACTATAATTGGGCTATTCAGCCAAATTGAGTTATTGGCTGTGCTATAATTGAGGGTGATTGCTAGAGACGCTGAGACTGATTAATAAAGGATGGCTGAAATGGACAAGTTAAATAAGATCGGCATCTTAACCAGCGGTGGTGATGCTCCGGGGATGAATGCCTGCATCAGAGCGATCGTCCGCTGTGCAGTTAGACCCAAAATAGAGGTAATAGGAATTCGGCGAGGCTATGCTGGTTTATTAGGAAAGGATTTCGTAAGGTTGGGTCCCAGGTCAGTAGCTAACATCATCCAGCGCGGTGGCACCTTCCTGGAAACAGCTCGCTGCGAGGAAATGAAGACAGCAGAGGGATTAAAGAAGGCAATTGGAATTTTGCAACGGGAAGGTATTGAAGGTTTGATAACCATAGGCGGTGATGGCACATTTCATGGTGCCGCCGCTTTAGCTGAGTTAGGAGACATAAAAGTAATCGGTATTCCAGGCACTATAGATAACGATGTCTACGGCACTGACTATGCTATTGGCTTTGACACAGCGATAAATACAGCCTTAGATGCTATAGATAAAATCAGAGACACTGCTGGGTCTTTGCAGCGTCCTTTTTTTATCGAGGTCATGGGGAAAAGCAGAGGTTTTATTGCCCTGGCTGTAGGGATTGCCGGCGGCGCCGAAGACATCTTAATTCCAGAAACTGAAACAAGAATAGAGCAACTCTGCCTTAACATAAGACGCAACTTCAGGAGAGGTAAAAAATCCAGCATTGTGATAGTGGCTGAAGGAGACCAGACGGGAGGAGTCTTTCAAGTTGCTCAACAAGTGTGGGAAAGATTGAGATTGGAATACCGTATCTGCGTCCTGGGACATATACAAAGAGGGGGCTCGCCCACAGCTAGGGATAGAATTCTGGCCAGCAAACTGGGAGCTGCTGCCATTGATGCTTTAGCCGATGGCAAGTCAGGATATATGGTGGGAGAATTAAAAGGAGAAATAGCCTTTACACCATTGCGGGAAACATGGGAAAGGCGAAAAGAATTAGATAATAACTTATTACAGTTAGTGAAGATATTAGCTGCTTAAGAATATGAAGAAATTATCCATAGGCAAGATAAGAGGTTTACAACAATTAGCCAATAATAAGGGCATTCTGGCGATGTGTGCGCTCGACCATAGGGGCTCCCTGAAGAGAATGCTTGGTGGAAAACATCCTGAGGGCATCAATTATCAGGCCATGGTGGATTTTAAGCTAGACCTATGCCAAGTTGTGACTCCTCTCGCTAGTGCCATTCTCCTGGACCCCATTTATGGAGCTGGGCAAGCAATCGCTGCTGGTGCTCTATCACGAGATACTGGATTGCTAGTGAGCCTGGAAGAGACCGGCTATTCGGGCAAGGCGGAGGCAAGGGTCACTAATTTACTACCTGATTGGAATGTAGCAAAAATAAAGAAGATGGGAGCCACAGCAGCAAAGCTTTTGCTTTACTACCGCCCTGATGTTAATGTCGCTGGGAGGCAACTGGATACAGTGAAAAAACTAGCCGATGATTGTCTAGTAGAAGATATACCCTTCGTAGTTGAGCCTGTTAGCTATAAAGTAGGGCCGGCAGAGGCTGACCCTGAGAACTTTGCCAGGGTGAAACCACAATTAGTGATAGAAACCGCCAGGCAAATCACAGCCCTTCCCATAGATGTACTCAAGGCCGAATTCCCATCTGACCTTAAATATGAAAGGAACAAAAGTCGGTTGCTAGACCTCTGTCATCAACTTAACGAGGCAAGTCAGGTTCCCTGGGTTATTCTTAGTGCTGGCGTGAATTTCGAGCTTTTTTATCAGGAGGTTGAGATAGCTTGCCAGGCAGGAGCTTCAGGCTTTCTAGCTGGGCGTGCCTTATGGCAAGAAGCTACTCAAATTGGCTCTCGACGGGAACGGTTGACATTTCTGGAGACTACTATAGCCAAGAGGCTTAAAAGCCTAACCAAGATAGCTAATGACTATGGGACTCCCTGGCATAGTAAACTTGGAGCCAGTGAAGTGGGTGAAAACTGGCACCAGAGCTATTGAGTCACCCTGTTTGTAACTAACTTCGCCATCCTACTCAGTTAATCCAGCAGTTTTCACCATGATTTAACATGTCTGGCTATCATGCCTATCGTCTCAAATGCCTCTGAAGAGGGAAGAAAATAGGCAGTCCTTATTCGGGCATATTCGTGTTTGGGCTCAGGGAAGATAGAAATACTTGCCGTCAAATCTTTAAGCTCAGAGCGCAGTAATTTATTTTCTAGCCCATAGTCAAAATCGAGACTCTTGGATAGAGATTCATCTCCTTTCCATTCGATGGCTACTACTTTGCCCCACAGGCGTGAGCTTTTCCTGCTAACCAACCTTGTCTTTTTAAGCTTTCGCTTTTCCACCATATTTGGGTTTCTCACCAAATAATTAATGAAATAGTGGGTCCCATACTGGCTAGTTACGCCAGTAACGTTTATGGAATCTATATTTCTGTCCTTTAATTCAATAATTCCCATAGACTTCTCACCCGAAGAGCGTGTCTGACCTATCTTCTCACGGTTGTCTCTCATTTGCACGAGGTATGCCTTTATTCCTATTTTTTGAAGGTGCTGGCAAAACTCCTCACTCTTTTGAGGACCAACCTTTTTTCTTTTGCGCAGGGCTAAAGGTAATCCTATAACCAGTAAGATGCCAACTATGATACTAAGTGCGCTGCTCCAATCCATATAACCTAAATTTGCTCTAACTCAAAAGTATAATTTTCAATAACAGGGTTTGCCAGCAACTTACGGCACATCTGCTCAACCTGCTCCTGAACTTTGCTTTGATTATCTTCCTCCATTTTAATCTCTATATATTTACCAGCACGAACGGTCGCCACCTCAGCGAAGCCCAAGTTATGTAACGCCCCCTTGATAGTCAAACCCTGAGGGTCATTAACTGTGGGCTTTAGCACGATGCAAACTTTAGCTAGATACATTTGTTATTAATTCCTTCCCGGTAAATAACCGATAGATTTTATTATATCGCTGTGTAGTAGCCTCGATTACCTCCGGTGGCAAAGTAGGCGCAGGTGGCTCTTTGTTCCATCCCGAAGCTACAAGCCAGTCACGAACTGGTTGTTTGTCAAAGCTGGGCTGCGAGTGCCCAATTTCATACTGACTGACATCCCAGAATCGACTTGAGTCTGGCGTTAGCAACTCATCGATAAGCATCAAGTCTCCATTGATAAGGCCGAACTCGAACTTAGTGTCGGCAATTATGATGCCTTTACCCTTGGCATAATCTCGGGCATAACGGTAAATGAGCAAGCTTTTCTCCTTCAATTCTTCAATCAAATTGAGATTGCTTCGCCCCGCTTGCAATGACATTTCCTCTAAATTTCTTATATCTTGATTAGTTAGAGGACGGTCATGCTCTGCTTCACCCTTGGTAGTAGGAGTAAAAATAGACTGGGGCAATTCCTGACTCTCCCGCATTCCAGATGGTAAGCGAATATTGCCAGCGCCACCGCTTTCCTTGTATTCTGTCCAAGCTGAGCCAGATAAATAACCTCGGACAACACACTCTACGGGAATTCGCTCAGCCTTAGCTACAACCATAGAGCGGCCAATAAGATAATCGGGCAACTCCCCAGAATAACCTACCATATCTCTCACTTTGCTCAGAGCAGCATTGTTATCAATCACCCTGATGAGATGATTGGGCACAATATGGGCCGTTTTCTCAAACCAGAAAACTGAGAGCTGATTAAGAACTCTCCCCTTATTGGGGACACCACAAGGCAGGACAAAATCAAAAGCGGAGATACGATCGGTAGCCACCATAAGGAGCTTATCGCCTAAGTCATAAACGTCTCTTACCTTGCCTCGGCAGAACAAGGGAAGAGCTAAATTGGCTTGTAATAAAATAGACATTTTTATGGTGCTACAGCGCCTGAGGAGCTAGCCCATCCTCCGCCGACTGCTTGACCTCCTTTAGCTCACTTAGCCCCAAACGCTCAAAGACCTTATCCACACTCTTCAGGTAATAATTGTAGTCAAATAATGATGCTAGCTCAGACTTAGATAAGTAAGCTGCTATCTCCCTATCCGCCTCAAGCAGGGATAGAAAGTTCTCCTTTTCCTGCCAGGCTTTCATGGCATTACCTTGCACCATCTTATAAGCTCTCTCTCGACTTATACCTTTATCTATTAATGCTAGAAGCACTCTCTGGGAAAAGACTAAGCCCTGAGTGAGCTCAAGATTACGGCGCATATTCTCAGGATAAATCCTGAGGCCCTTCATTATTGAGGTAAACATAGGCAACACATAGTCTATTACCAGACAGGAGTCGGGTAGGATAATGCGTTCTGCAGAAGAATGGCTGATATCACGTTCATGCCATAGGGCAATATTTTCCATAGAGGTTAAAGCATACCCCCTTACCAATCTAGCAAGTCCACAAATGCGTTCGCAAAGTTCAGGATTCCTTTTATGTGGCATTGCCGATGAACCTGTCTGTCCTGCCTGGAAGGGCTCTTCCACTTCCAGGATTTCAGTTCTTTGAAGACTCCTGACCTCAGTGGCAAATTTCTCCAGGGAGCTAGCAATTATAGCTAAAGTAGTTATGAATTGGGCATGGCGGTCACGCTGAATTATCTGGCTTGATATTGGGGCTGGAGCAATCCCCAATTTAGCACAAGCTCTCTCTTCAACCTCGGGGGGCACTGTAGCATAGGTGCCTACTGCTCCAGAAATCTTGCCTACAGATATAGCTTTCTTGGCTTCGGTCAACCTTTGAGCATTCCGTTTCATCTCTTCAGTCCACAAGGCTAGCTTTAAACCAAATGTGATTGGCTCAGCATGAACACCGTGGGTCCGCCCCATCATGAGAGTATATTTATGCTCTATGGCTTTGTTTTGTAAAACAGCGATAAGCTCAGTAATATCTTTCTCCAGAATGGCAGATGCCTCTTTTAATTGGAGACTCAGTGCGGTATCCATAACATCCGAAGAGGTAAGGCCAAGATGTATGAAGCGCGATTCCTCTCCAAGGCTTTCAGCTACCGAATTAAGAAAGGCAGTCATATCATGATGAGTCACTTTGAGTGATTCAGCAATACGCTCTAAGTTGTATTTGGCCTTCTTTATCTTAGGTATGGCTTCTTGGGGGATTTTCCCCAACTCTGCCCAGGCTTCACAAACAGCTATCTCCACTTCAAGCCATTTGTCAAACTTACTCTCCTCAGACCACACTTTCTTCATTCGGGGGCGTGAATATCGCTCAATCATTTTATTTCTCCGCCAGCTCCATCTTATATTTGCTATAGGCTTTCTTTATCCCGTCATCCTTTATACCTAAAATTTGAGCGGCAAGCAAGGCAGCGTTTTTGGCCCCGCTTGTGCCGATGCCCATACAGGCAACAGGAACTCCGGCAGGCATCTGAGCCATAGACAGCAAGGCATCTATGCCTTTCAACTCGCTAGTAGGCAAGGGAACACCAATTACAGGTACTGTTGTCCAGCTAGCCAGAATACCAGGGAGATGGGCAGCACCGCCAGCAGCAGCAATGATAACCTCAAAACCTCGCTCCTCCGCTTTCAAGCCATATTCCCGCAGTTTCTCTGGGTTTCTATGACCTGAGATGACAGAAATCTCATAATCAATGCCTAGCTGCTCTAGCATCTCTACTGCCGGCTTGACCATGTCACTATCCATCTTGCTGCCCATGACAATGCCTACTCGTAACATTTAAGCTACCTCCCTGAGAGCGATATCCTTACGATAATAACAGCCATCAAAATGAATATCGGGTAGATTGCGATAAACCTTTCCCCTGGCACCAGCCATGTCTTTGCCTGTGCCTACCACCGTAAGCACACGCCCACCATTGGTATATATTGTCCCATCATCGCCCAATTTAGTTCCAGCATGAAAATTTAACAAATCTTTATCCACCTTATCCAAACCTTTTATCGGAAAACCTGTTTTATACTTTCCAGGATAGCCAGCGGAAGCCATAACCACACCTACGCAGGCATCACTACTCCATTCTATCTTTATCCGGCCAAGGTTACCCTGAATTACCCCCATGAGCGCATCCACTAGGTCACTTTTGAGCAGAGGTAAAACAGCTTGAGTTTCCGGGTCACCAAAGCGGCAATTAAATTCTAACACAGATAATTCATCTTTATCAGTGACCATTAATCCGGCATAGAGTACTCCCTTATAGGTTATTCCCTCGCTAGCCATTGCTCTTATTGCTGGCAGTAAAACGGCATTGGTAGCCTCATCCACAAGTTCAGCAGAGAAAAAACCGGGGGGACTGTAGCTTCCCATACCACCAGTGTTAAGCCCCTGGTCTCCATCCCCAATTTTCTTGTAGTCACAGGCTGGGACCATTGGCGAGATTGTTTTGCCATCGGTGAAGGCTATAAGGCTTACCTCTCTACCGTTAATATATTCGTCAATTATCACTTTATCCCCTGCTGAGCCAAATACTTTCGCTATCATAATATCATCGAGAGCTTTGTTAGCTTCTGGCAAGGAATTAGCTATAATTGCGCCTTTACCAGCAGCCAACCCATCTGCCTTTATGACAAAGGGCGGTTGTTGTCGTTTAAGGTATCTATGAGCCTCAGAATAAGAGGAGAAGACCTTTCCTTTGGGACAAGGAATGCTATATTTTTCCATCAAGGTTCTAGCAAAAACCTTACTTGCCTCTATTTGAGCTGCTGCTTTAGTGGGGCCGAAAATGGGGATACCTAACTTGATAAAATAATCTACTATGCCCAAAGCTAACGGGACTTCAGGGCCAACGACGACCAAATCAATATCCTTGTCCTTGGCCGCTTTCCCCAGGGCTTCCATATCCGTGGGGTGAATATTTAAATTCTCACCTATAAGTGCTGTGCCAGCATTACCAGGAGCAACAAAGATTTTCCTAACCCTAGAACTTTGGGCGATCTTCCACACTAAGGTGTGTTCCCTCCCACCACCACCGATGACTAATATCTTCAGACTCTACTCCTTTCCTGAGTCAGTCTTCAGGATACAACCTTACCAAGTCTTGCATATCCTGAAAGTCACCCTGTTTCGATATTGTGACTGTCACCTTTATAGTCCCAAACTCGTAATACTTGCTACGATCGATTGAAATATTCTCAAACGGTATTCTTATATATTCGCCAAACATCTCACTCAGCTTCATAGAGTGGGCTACGGTCACTTGTGTTGTGCAGATGAGTTCCATCTTGCCATGGTCAAAAGTATCCGCTATATCTCTATAGCCATATAATTCTATGATTACAGTAACAGGCGTATCTCGAAATGTGATAGGCTCACTTTTAGAGTCATAGAACTCAATATCAAGGGCGATGCCATCATCTTCAGGGTCAGCATCATCGCTATACCCACTTGCCATTATTTTGATGTAAGCCAAATCCTCGATAATTTGCTTTGCTGGTGCTTCTTCGGGTGGTGCAGGCTTTGCTGGCGGGGCAGTTACAGTCTCTGGAGGGGACACACACCCAGTTACAAATAACACACTGACTAGGAGGGCTACCACAACACTAACTAATACTTGAGTAACAGGCTTCTTAAACATCTTCAAACCTTCTTCTCATTTAACAGGTCTATCCACCAAGAGTTGACATAATTATCTCCCTTATCATCAAAATGAACTTTGTATTCAGATTGGTGTGGGCCATATCCGATAATTGTACCTTTCTTGTCCGCAAAGTCTCCCGTTTTGTCATTTCCGATTACCCTATCCCCTATCTTGAATTTTCTCCTACCCATAAAAGCCTCCTTTTGTTTAATTTCTCTACTAGCCCTTTATGGACGATGGTAACTTGGAGGAATGCTGTGACCTGTTCTTCTTACTCATTTGTTAGTTAGAGCAGTAAATACTCTGTTGGCTTTAGCTTTTTAGTTATTGTATGTTCAAGCCTAAGAATCTTGATTGTAGCTTCAGAGAATAGCTATCGCTTTCTTTTCTTATGTTTGCCCCTGTTCTTTCTCACTCCTTTTAGTTTAGGCCTATTGGCCATTTCTATAAAATCCTCTTAAATTTCTCAGCCTGAACCAGGTCGAGACTTTGAATTAGCTTAACTAGCTCAGCAACATGCTCCTTTTCCTCTTCAATAATATGCCCTAATGTAGTCACAGCCTCTTCGTTCTCCAGGCTCTCAATGTGCTCCTGATATTGATTTATGGCCTGCAGTTCGTCGACTAAATCCTCCCGCAGCATTCCCAAATCCATGGCTAATTCCTCTTCAGGGCTGAAACTCTCCTCATCTAATGGATAATTCATCTTTCTCCTCCTTTTAATTTTATTCCCATTCTATAGTTGCCGGTGGCTTGCTGGTAATATCATAAACCACCCGGTTAACATTAGGCACTTCATTAACTATGCGATCTGATATTCTAGCCAAGAGGTCGTAAGGCAAGCGTGCCCAATCAGCAGTCATGGCGTCATCGCTATTTACTGCCCTAACTGCTATTAAATAGCCATAAGTTCTAAAATCGCCCATAACACCAACGCTTTTGACATCAGTAAGCACAGCAAAGATCTGCCACAGTTGGCGGTAAAGATTAGCCTTTTTGATCTCATTCATCACAACCCAATCAGCGGAACGAAGTATTTCCAATTTTTCCCTGGTTACTTCGCCAATGACACGGATAGCCAATCCTGGACCTGGAAATGGCTGCCGCCAGATCATATCCTCAGGCAAGCCCAAAACCAGCCCCACCTCACGGACTTCGTCCTTGAACAAATAGCGCAGGGGCTCAATAAGGGTGAACTTCATTTTAGTTGGCAAGCCACCAACATTGTGATGGCTCTTTATTTTGGCTGCAGCTTTAGTTCCAGGTGTAGCGCTTTCAATGACATCGGGATAAAGCGTGCCTTGAGCCAGAAAATCGACTTTGCCTAGTTTAGCTGCCTCCTCCTCAAAAACCTTGATGAATTCTTTACCTATCAGTTGCCGCTTCTTCTCCGGGTCAGTTACCCCTTTAAGTCGTGCCAGAAATCTTTTGCTGGCATCTACATAAGCTATATTCATTTTGAAATTGCGCTGGAAAGTATTAAGCACCCTCTCTGGTTCCTCACGACGTAGTAAGCCGTTATTTATGAAGAAGCAGGTTAAATTATCCCCAATAGCGCGGTGAATAAATGTAGCAGTCACTGCCGAGTCAACACCCCCGGAAAGAGCACAAATAACCTTACCTCTTCCTACCTGCTGCCTGATTTTATCCATGCTCTCATCTATGAATCTGGCGGGAGTCCAATTACCTTTGCATCCGCATATTCCATATACAAAGTTCTGAAAAATGTTTTTCCCCTGTGGTGTATGAATCACTTCAGGGTGAAATTGGAGCCCCAAAATGCCCCTATCATCGCCCATAGCAGCCACCGGAGAGCTTTCAGTATAAGCCAGTACTTTAAACCCCTGTGGCATTTCTATTATTCGGTCACCGTGACTCATCCATACAGGAATAGAGGTAGGAAGGCCAGCAAAAAGAGTATGGTTTTCAGCGCTTGTGTGCAATATAGCATGTCCATATTCATGCTTCTCCCCTGGAGATACCTGCCCACCCAGTTGATAAGTAATAGCCTGCATGCCATAACAAATACCCATTATCGGCAAGCGTCTCTCATAAATATACGTAGGAGCCAAAGGAGCTCCGGGGGTATAAACACTAGCGGGGCCTCCTGAAAGGACGAAACCTTTTGGATTGAGAGAAGCTATCTTTTGCCATGGGGTATCATAAGGCACAATCTCACAGTAAACATGACATTCTCGTATCCGCCTTGCAATGAGCATACTGTACTGGGAACCAAAATCAAACACCACTATTGTTTCACGTTCGCCAGGAGGCAGTAGTTCAGGTTCGGGTACAGGCTGCTCACCACGTAATTCTTTAGCAATCTCCAGATAAGTAGATACTTCAATGTCATCGCTGGCAGAGACCCGGTGGCTTTGTAAGTCGTTTCCCTTTTCAGTCATTAATTTATGCACTGTAGCTTATCATCGTGTTATACTAGCGTCAAGAAATAAGGGATACAGTTACTTCCTTGTCGCTCTGAGCGAAGTGAGAAGCCTTTAGATTCTTCGCTTCGCTCAGAATGACAGAAAGCGAAGGCTTAGAATAACAAGCAAACTTGTCAAATGCTCACAATGGATGCCTTACAGCAGATAAAGGAAGCAGTCAAAATACTCAGGAGGGGTGGGATAATTGCTTTCCCCACTGACACTGTTTACGGCTTAGGGGCTGACGCTTTCAATCCTAAGGCGATAGAGAGAATTTACAGGGTAAAAAGGCGTCCTAGACATTTACCCTTTCCTTTACTACTCAGTGATATTTCTCAAATAAGCATTGTAGCTGAAGCCATTTCTGAAGCTGCTTTATTTTTGGCAAGGCGCTTCTGGCCTGGAGGATTGACCTTGGTCCTACCTAAATCAGCTTCGCTACCTACCTATCTTGCCAGTCAATCCACTGTAGCAGTGCGCGTCCCCAACCACCCCATTCCCTTAGCTCTTATTCAATGCCTGGGAAATGCCATAATTGGCACCAGCGCCAACATTAGCGGCAGTCCAAGTACTTTGACCGCCGATGAAGTTAAGCAACAGCTAGGAGCTAAAGTAGACCTTATCATTGATGGTGGCAAATGCCCTGGTGGTAGCGAGTCAACCATAGTAGATGCCACAGGTAAAGTGCCTGTTATTTTACGGCAGGGCATTATACCTCGATATAAAATTGAGAAAGCCTTTGACGAATATCACGAGATAACGGATTATGCGCATTGCTCTAGGTTGTGATCACCGCGGCTTTAGAATAAAGCAGGCGATAACGGGATTCTTGCCAAAGCTAAATTCCAGCTATCACGACTTTGGCTGCTACGATGCCGCGACAGTAGATTATCCCGACATTGCTCAGGATGTAGCAAAGGCAGTGGCCTCAGGTGACTTTGACCAGGGCATTCTGATATGCAGCACTGGCATAGGCATGAGCATAGCGGCCAATAAGATAAAAGGCATCAGAGCAGCTTTGTGCAATGATGCATTTACTGCCAGGCGAGCTCGCCAACACAATAATGCTAATATCTTATGCCTCAGAGGCGAGAATATAGATGTTGACTCAGCCCTAGAAGTTGTTAAGGTATATTTATCTACGGATTTCGAGGGCGGCAGGCATATCGCGAGATTAAATAAAATAACGGCACTGGAAATACATTGACAATGTGTGTTAAATTCTAGTTTCTGCGTGAGAAAGGATATAGCAATGAAAAGCGATATGGTAAAGAAAGGCATTGAACGGGCACCTCACAGGTCATTGTTCTATGCCCTAGGTTGCTCATCAGACGACTGGGATAAGCCCTTCATCGGAGTGATTAACAGCTTCAGCGAGGTTGTCCCGGGACATATGCATCTGCAGTCCATCGCTCGGGCAGTAAAAGAGGGAATTCGTAGCCAGGGTGGAGTACCTTTCGAGGTTAATACTATTGCCGTTTGCGATGGCATTGCTATGAATCATCCGGGAATGAAATATAGCTTGCCCAGCCGAGAACTTACCGCTGACTCTATTGAAATTTTGGCTGAGGCTCACGCCTTTGATGGCTTAGTATTTATCCCCAACTGCGACAAAATAGTACCAGGCATGCTGATGGCAGCGGTGAGGCTTAATTTGCCTTGCGTCTTTGTGAGCGGTGGCCCCATGATGGCGGGAAGACTTTATCAGCATGGTCAACTGAGATCGGTTGACGTTAGCTCGGTTTTTCAGGCGGTGGGTGAGACTATTAGAGGGAGGATGTCTGAAGCTGAGTTAGCAGAACTAGAAAGAGTTGCCTGCCCTGGTTGTGGCAGTTGCGCTGGCATGTTCACTGCTAATACTATGAATTGCCTTACTGAGGCCCTGGGCATGGCTTTGCCCGGCAACGGAACAATACCAGCAGTGCAAGGACGCCGGCTCCAACTAGCTCATAAAGCCGGCCAGCAAGTCATGGATGTACTAGCTAAGAATATCCGACCTAAAAATATTATCACCAGGGATTCCATTTATAATGCCTTTGCTGTAGATATGGCTTTGGGTGGCAGCACCAACTCTGTGTTGCACCTTACAGCGATAGCCCATGAGGCGGGAATCGATTTCCCCTTATCTCTGGTGAATGATATTAGCCAGCATATTCCTCACATATGCAAATTAAGCCCGGCAGGTGATCATCACATAGAGGATTTATACTTAGCTGGGGGCATTCAAGCAGTAATGCAGGAATTATCACAGCTCCTAAATATTGAAGCAATGACCGTGTTAGGTAAGCCATTAGGAGAGGTGATAAAAGGAGTTGAAGTCAAAGATAGGAATGTGATTCATAGTTTATCCAATCCTTACAGCGCCACCGGCGGCATCAAAATGCTGTTTGGCAATTTAGCACCTGAGGGTGCTGTAGTGAAAAGCGCTGCAGTGGCTCCTGAGATGCTGGTGCATCAGGGCCCAGCACGGGTTTTCGACGATGAGGAGGCAGCCACAGCAGCGATAATGAGGGAGGAATTCAAATCAGGAGAGGTGATAGTCATCCGCTATGAGGGACCAAAGGGAGGACCTGGAATGCGTGAAATGTTAACGCCAACTTCTCTTCTCAGTGGCATGGGGATGGATGACAAAGTAGCTCTAATTACCGATGGACGTTTCTCTGGGGCCTCTCGAGGAGCAGCCATCGGCCATGTTTCTCCTGAGGCAGCAGAGAGGGGGCCTATAGCCGCCATAAAAGAGGGCGACATCATTAAAATAGATATTCCCAATCACAAATTAGAGGTAGAATTAACTCCAAAGGAGATAGAGCAAAGATTAAACTTATTGCCTCCTTTTGAACCAAAGGTTAAAACTGGTTATCTTAAACGCTACGCTGATAACGTGACCTCAGCCAGCACAGGAGCGGTGTTTACCAATTAATAGGAGCTATCTTATGAAGAAGACTGGTGCTCAGATTTTGTGTGAAAGCTTAATTAAAGAGGGTGTCGAGGTTATTTTTGGTATCCCCGGTGGTGCTGTGCTACCGCTATATGATACCCTCCCTCAATATCCTCAACTTCGGCATATACTGGTTCGCCACGAGCAGGGAGCAGCCTACGCTGCTGATGGCTATGCCCGAGCCACTCATAAAGCAGGGGTATGCTTAGCTACTTCAGGCCCGGGAGCTACCAATCTGGTAACCGGAATTGCCAATGCTTATATGGACTCCTCACCTATAATAGGCATAACGGGCCAGGTAGCCAGACCTTTTATTGGCCAGGACGCTTTCCAGGAGATTGACATGACTGGCATTACACTTCCCATAACCAAGCATAACTACCTCGTCACTGATACTGGAGAGCTAGCAAGAATAGTCAAGGAAGCTTTTTATATCGCTCAGACAGGAAGACCAGGCCCAGTGCTTATTGACATACCAAAAGATGTACAGCAGGAAGAGGCAGAATTCGTTTACCCTGAGAAAGTTGCTTTGCCAGGCTACAAAATTTTCTCACAAGGCCACTCAATTCAAGTCAAGAGGGCTGCGAGGCTCATTAATGAAGCTGAAAAACCTGTTATCCTTGCCGGCCGAGGAGTAATCATTTCCCAAGCTTATGATGAGCTCAAGGAATTAGCTGAGAAAGCACAAATACCAATAGTCAGCACTCTTCTTGGCATCGGCTCCTTTCCTGAAAATCATATACTCAATTTCGGCATGCTGGGTATACATGGCACAGCCTATGCCAACCTGGCAGTACAAAACGCCGACCTCCTTATTGCCATTGGCATGAGATTTGATGATCGGGCTACAGCAAATACCAGCGGTTTTGCTCCTCTTGCCCACATAATTCATATTGATATTGACCCAGCAGAGATAGGAAAGAACGTGCCGGTAGATACACCCATAGTGGGTGATGTCAAGAATGTGTTACAAGCTATGAATAAAGAAATTGAACGCAGAGACCATTTAGACTGGCTCTCTCAGTTAGACCAGTGGCGCTATGAACATCCATCATTAGAAATAGAGGAGAATGACAAACTTCTACCTCAATATGTTATTCGCCAGATTTACGAAGCCACCCAAGGCGATGCCATAGTAGTTACTGGGATAGGGCAGAATCAAATGTGGGCAGCACAACACTTCGTTTATACTAAGCCTGACAGTTTTATTTCCTCAGGTGGTTTAGGCTCTATGGGATTTGAGCTTCCTGGTGCTATAGGCGCCAAGGTTGGTTGCCCTGAGAAGATGGTATGGTGTATTGCTGGCGATGGCGGCTTTCAAATGACTATTCAGGAGCTAGCCACCATAACACAGGAGAACCTCGCCGTAAAGATAGCCATTATCAATAACGGCTATCTAGGAATGATAAGACAGTGGCAGGAGCTGTTTTATAAGCATCGCTATGTTGCCGCAAAGCTTTGGAATCCTGATTTCGTAAAAATTGCTGAAGCTTACGATATTCCTGGCACTAGAGTGAAGCATAGAGAGGAGGTGATCTCAGCCATACAGAAGGCAATAGATTATCCCGGACCTTTTCTTATCGATTTTGTTGTTGAGCCAGAGGAAAACGTCTATCCTATAGTACCGCCAGGAGAGAGTCTAAGCAAAACCCTGGAGATACCCAAACCAGCAATAGTAGATAGATATTAAGCTATTTTGAGGAAAGAGAATTGAGTGATACAAAACATACTCTAGTTGCTTTAGTAGAGGATAAGCCTGGTGTATTGACCAGAGTAGCTAGCCTTTTCCGTCGCCGGGGCTTTAATATACAGAGCCTGGCGGTAGGGCACAGTGAACAACCCGGCCTATCTCGCATGACTGTTGTTGTCAACGGTGACTCTACAGAGGTAGAACAGGTCAGGAAACAATTGGACAAACTAATTAACGTGATTAGAGTGTCTGACATAACTGGGGAAGACATAGTAGCCAGGGAGTTAGCCTTAATCAAAGTCAAGGCTACTGCTTCAACAAGGAGCGAAATCATACAGATTGTCGACATTTTTAGAGCCACTATAGTTGATGTTTCCAGCGATTCAGTTACAGTGGAAGTAACAGGCGACGAGGATAAAGTAGAGTCTCTGATCAAACTTCTTGGCGGTTTTGGTATCAAAGAGGTCACAAAAACAGGAAGGGTCGCCTTAACTCGGGGGAACACTCCACTTAAACTAATAAAAAATAAAGAAAGGAGAAATACATATGGCTAAAGTTTATTATGACAAGGATGCTAACCTGGACTTAATCAAGGGGAAAATGATTGGTATTATTGGCTATGGTAGCCAGGGGCATGCCCATGCCCAGAATCTAAGGGACAGTGGCTGCCAGGTTATTGTCGCTGAAGCGCCAGACAGCGAAGGCTGGAAGGCAGCGCAAAACGCTGGTTTCCAGGTAGCCATTGCCGCTCAGGCAGCAAAGGATGCGGATATAATTGTTATGCTAGTCCCTGATAATTTACATCCTCAAATCTACCATGAGTCAATTGAGAAAGAGCTATGCAAAGGTAAGACTTTAATGTTTGCCCATGGCTTTAATATCCATTTTTCACAGATCGTGCCTCCATCCAGTATCGATGTGAGTATGATAGCGCCTAAATGCCCAGGACATATATTACGTCGCCTTTACACCGAGGACTCAGGATCGCCAGCTTTAATTGCTATCCATCAAGATGCTTCCGGTAAAGCCAAGGATATTGCTCTAGCTTATGCCAAAGGTATCGGATGCACCAGGGCTGGAGTTTTAGAAACAACTTTCGCCGAGGAGACTGAAACTGACCTTTTTGGCGAGCAAACAGTGCTCTGCGGGGGGGTTTCCTCTTTAGTCAAAGCTGGCTTTGAGACGCTGGTAGAAGCCGGTTACCAACCAGAGATTGCCTACTTCGAATGTTTTCATGAATTAAAGCTTATTGTTGACCTTATGTACCAGGGTGGCTTGA
>Ga0210003_1000084_pt1 | contig 82329 bp, 64 predicted proteins | sample LantaG_FD_182804 | JGI IMG/M metagenome (GOLD analysis project Ga0210003, IMG submission 182804) | Deep subsurface microbial communities from Baltic Sea to uncover new lineages of life (NeLLi) - Landsort_02402 metaG (SPAdes) (version 2) | ecosystem: Environmental > Aquatic > Marine > Oceanic >... | reverse complement strand
TGGTAAAACCTCTCTGGCTTAATAAATGGCAGCAAAGCCGGAGAGGTTACATATAACTTCGGCCGGAGAGAACCGGAACCGTTAACGTTCGATTAAAATCGCAAAAAAGAATCGTGCGGGTGGTTTAGTTATGCGCAATGTACGAAAAATACATGACAGTGCCATTAGTACCGGAGGGTGTTTGCTCCGTACAATTCGAAAAGACTTCCTCTTCAAGCATTGAATCGAAAGGGGAACTGGAGATAGGTCTGGTGCTTTCCGAAGCACAGGATAAGCCCGTAACAGTTGATTTCAAGAGGGTGCGAAGTACCGCCAGCGACAAAAAAGATTATAGGCTTAAATACGGCACGCTGACCTTCGAACCGGGTCAGACGCGTAAGGTACTAAGGCCAATCACTTTCGAGGGCACCGACACCGATCCCCCTAAAACGATGGCGCTGCGATTATCGAATCCGACGAATGCGGTCCTGGGCGGCAGGAGCCTGTTCACTCACACGTTCATCGACAATGACGGCCTAGAGTGGGATGGAAAGCAATGGTACTACTCGGATATTCCGAAGAATTATGTTGTCAACGGCAAGTGGCAGTTCGAATGGGAACCTGTTGATGACCAGCAGATAGTTGTCAGATTAGAGGACCAGCGCCTTAGCGAACCGGGAGATGTTGCCGAATTTACATACAAGTGGCTCACCGACGGACCTACAACAGGGTGCGACTGCATGCCTTTGAGCGAATGTGCTGACGACGACGTCACTTGCACGGCAGGGTCGGGTGACTTTCGTATGGGCCTGTTCGATTCGAGCGGCGGCGGTTACGTTAATGCCGACGGAGGCGGAGGGGAAAATGAGGTTTTCCGTGGATACAGGGGTTACAAGTTCTATGTGAGCCCGCATGTAAGCAAGGACGCCGGCAGACTGCTGGACCAAAACGGAGAAACTCATATCCCGGGCAGTATATGCAAGCGAAAGCACCCTTCGAAAGACTCGATGCTTCTTAACAAAAATTTCAATTACACGCGTATGAAGATTACCGGCGGCTACGAACTGCCCCTCAATACATTCTCGGTGTTAACGCTCAGGCTCGAACGGCTTGATAATCGTTCGATTCAGGCTTCGATAACGCTTAACGATATTACCTACACGGCGATCGACAACGACCCTGCCGACCAGCCGCAAAATATTGACGTATTTGCGATTTCGTATCCCAATGCCAGAAATTATACGCGATTGGTATTGGACCCGACTGGGGAACTAATAAGAGAGAGTGAAGATTGAGTATTGACACTGCAATGATCACGTTTTAAGATGGAAACTTAGTCGAATGTATTTTTTATATTTTTTTTGGAGGTAGCATTAATGGAAACTCGAAATTTAATTATTGGCAGTCTGGTTATGACCCTTATTCTTAGTCTTGGGCTTGGATATGCTCAAACGCCTGTTAAGAAAGATGGGGGTGTGCCTATTATTAAGCCAGCTATTGATATTCCTGGCAGCGGCGAGCGGCCTGGAACACCTGTTAAGAAGGATGGGAATATAACTATTATCGGGCAAGCAGTTGATCTTTTTACCGACAGCGAGAACCCCGGAGTAGAGTGGAACGGGTCGGTTTGGTATATCGATTCGAATCCTGAGAGATTATTGGTTAATTCCGACGGCGATCTGGAGTGGGCAAACCCTAAGGGCGGCGATTCGTTTAAAACGAGTATCCCCAAGCAGCGTCTTAGCAAGGTCGGTGACATTGCCGAAATGTGTTATATGTTTATGAGTGACGGACCGCATGGATGCGGCGAGCGCAGGAAAAAGAATTGCTTAACAAGTAACGACGACGATTGCTACGAGAATGATATTACTTGCATTGCCGGGACCAGTGACATTCGGGTCGGGCTTTTTGAGGAGTATCCCGATCCCGAAGACCCAGGTGATATGGATTTACGGGGCTACAACTTCCGTTTTGGTCCGAACATGATGGCCGGACCTACGCGTTGGATTGATCATAAAGGCGAAGTTCATAAGACAGGCATGTTCGGCAACCGTGGTATGAGCTCGAATTCAGGCCTGATGGGGGTAATTCCCGGCTTCGAGCTTGAGCCGGGCAAATATTCTTTCTTCAGAGTAAGGCTGGAACGAATCTCTTCTGATAGTATTCTCCTTTCGATCAAGCTAAATGGCAGGACCATCGAATACTTAGATGACTCGGGTAAAGATCTGCCTGAGAGTATCGATGTTTTTGCTGTCTCTATGCGTAACAGCAGGCCCTACACGCGAGTGGTGTTTAGAGCTTTGTAATTCTTATCCGACTTCGTCGCAGTTGAACATAAAAAAGGCCCGCACCTTTCGAATGATGCGGGCCTGATATTACCGTACATGAATAACTTACAGCCACTTAGTCTAAAGCGATAATCTCGAACGCGTTTAGTATTCCTCGTGCGCCCTCATGTCCTTTACATCGACCGCCATTGCATTGTTCGCCGTTTCATCAATCGCCTGCCTTTGCACCAATCGCCGAAATCTTGTAATAGTTTTCAGTTGGAGTGTTGGGTGAAACGACCAACTCAGTGTAATCTTTGTTTTCAGCGGGCAGAAGCCTGCCAGCAACCAGCCAGTCGTTAGGGTCGTATGACTCTGCTGGCTCGTTGTCTCCCATCTTATCAAGACGCATTTCGCCGCCTGCAACGATTATCTTTGCGTCGTCGGTTAGGGTAAACTTCATCTGGCATCGATGCGCCCACAAAAGCCCACCGTTCAAAATAATCCGCTGAGTTCCGCCACCCGAGTCGGGCAGCTTAATATCACCAAAATCATCAATGCTGTTCTCGTTACCAATTCTGAAAAGCCCGCCATTCATGATGATGGTGGCATTATTTGCATAGCCAACATTGATCCTGGAGTTTAGGTTAATAGTGCCTCCATTGACAATAACTTTGGCCTCGAGACCATCAATCGTAGACCTTGGCCGATCTGTTCCAAGGCCAGCGATGAGGACACCGCCTTTTTCAACGATTAAGGTTCCGGCAACTTCAAAACTCTCGCACACTTCCTTGCCGGTCACAGTGTGCGTAGTCCCCTGCGGAACTACCAGCGTTTCGACCGCCTTTGCACCAATCGCCGATATCTTGTAATAGTTCTCAGTTGGAGTGTTGGGTGAAACGACCAGCTCAGTGTAACCTTTGTTTTCAGCGAGCAGAAGTCTGCCGGCAGACAGCCAGTCGTTAGGGTCATATGACTCTGGCTCTCCTGGGTCATCGCCGTATCCGAGCGTATCAAGACGCATTTCGCCGTCGGCAACGATTATCTTTGCGTCGTCGGTTACGGCAAACTTCATCTGGCATCGATGCGCCCACAAAAGACCGCCGTTCAAAATAATCCGCTGAGTTCCGCCATCGTTGTCGGGCATCTTAATATCACCAACATCATCAATGCTGTCGGCGTTACCAATTCTGAAAAGTCCGCCATTCATAATGATGGTGGCATTGCTGTCATTGCCAACATCGATCCTGGAGTTGAGGTTAATAGCGCCCCCATTGACAATAACTTTGGCTTCGAGACCATCAATCACGGACTTTTCTGTTCCAAGCCCGGCAGTGAGTTCTCCGCCTTTTTCAACGATTAAGGTGCCGGCAACTTCAAAACTGTTGTACACTTCCTTACCGGTCACAGTGTGCGTAGTCCCCTGCGGAACTACCAGCGTTTCGACCGCCAAAGCGCCACCGGCCAAAACCAGTACCATAACCACAGACGTTAACAGACTCAATTTCTTACACATCATTGATATCCTTTCGCTAATAATCCATACTATCAAAATCCTATTTATTTGTCCCGAACTACTTGGGAAATCCGGGCTTACATAAATAACTTCCAGTCTTATTTAGTCCAAAGCAATAATCTCGAACGCATTGAGTATTCCTCGTGCGCCCTCACGTCCTTTACGTGCGCAGTCAGGATACAAAGGCTCGCTCCTGTCGGCCTGATAGATCACCAGCACATCGGAACCGTCCGTTGCAAACTTGATAACCGAAGGCACCAGCTCCGAATCCTTATAAACATGCTGCGGAGCAACATTGTAAGCATTCTGAATTGATTCCACGCCCTTACCGTCTCCTTCCGGCAGCATCGCTTTGTAAGACCAGCCGCCTGGCATGGGATTACCGTCGGCATCCAATGAGAGAAGCTGCTTAGGCAGCGGACCAGCCGTAACAGAAGGCATAGGAGGCATACCACAGTCACAGTTAAGACAGTTGCGAGTCGATTGTGTACAGGGCTCCCAAAAATTGTGATAACTGTTGACCTGATAAACGCCCGGAGGCAAACCTCGGATAACAAGCAACAAGTCACCTGCATAAGGCCCTACCCAGTCCACGCCGTATGCCCAACTATTTGCGATAGGGTCGCCTTGAGCGACTCCGCTCGGACATCCGCCGCCGCCCAGGTTGTCCCGGCAGATACCCTTGGCGCCGATACCGAGCTGTCCCTCGTTTCCGGTCGTAAACCACAGAGTCACGCCGGTACCGTTAATGCCGCCCTCGTCAAGACCGGAACCGTCAGCCTTTAACGGGAAAACCTGATAGTCGTGCATATACATATCCGTCCAGGCATTCGACGCCCATATCGTCCATCCCGGTTTTGCAAGTCCCGGATAAAGCTTCGAATGGTCGCAAGTCTTTACCGCCAGGTCGACCTGAATGACGAGGCTGCCGCCCTTTGTGCGGAACTGCCAGACATCACCCTTTGCGGTCCCGGCTGCGCAATTTTCATCGACCCGCCAGTAATAATATTTACCTTCTTCGAGCTTACCCGGGTCCAAAAATTCTTTGCCGAGTCCGAGTGTCCCTTTATGCGCCTTCGACCCCTTTATCGCATTCGTAACTTCGTCAAGGTCGTCGCCGAAATAAACATCGTGCGACTTCGCAAGTGAGCTTGCTTTCCAGGTCAGCTTAATATTCGTATCGACGTTCTTGAGTGTCGCATCGGGCGTCGGGTTTTCGGCTTGCCCTGCGACAGTGCTGAAGCCCCAAACCTCACCTTTCGATACCTTGCCCTTTACCACCGAATCGACACGCCAGAAATAGTCCGTATCAAACTCAAGACGACCCGGGTCGAAACTCTCTTTGGATGTCGAAACCTTGTATTCGGGGTCGCCGGCCTTAGCATTTTTCACAGCCGCTTCATCCGTACCGAAATAAACCATGCTCGATTCCGCGTTCGAACCCTTCATCCATTTTAACTTGCTGTTAGGCAAAATGTTCTCGCTCTTATCGGCAGGGTTAGGCAGTGCCGCATTATTAGCACTCCCGCCTTTCCAAACATAAAGCTTCCGGATATCTTCGGCCGACAAAGCTTTGTTGTACATACGAACGTCATCGACAACACCGTTAAAGGTCCTGTCCATATTCGGCGGGCGACAGCCTATTACCAACGATGAGCTATTTGGGTCTGTGAAAAGCTTGAAGTCCCCTATCGTTTTCTTGCCCACTTCCTTGCCGTCAACATACACTAACTGGTCCGATCCGTCGTAGATCGCTGCTATATGATGCCATTTACCGCCTTTGAATACTCCCGGCGCCTTGACTTCGGACGAGTCCGAACCCTCTCCGGTGGAGCTTCCAAACATTGCAAAGTAAAAAACATTGTGGCTGGGACCACTGTCACCAGCTCCGCCCCCGCCAAGAATAGCAATGCTTTCTTTGTTGTCGTTGCCCATTTGCAGGAGCCGAGATAGCGCACCCTGCCCGTCGGCCCACTTGACCCACATCGCAATTGTAAAACGCGGTGGATGAAGCAACGGGCTGTCGGCAATCTTGACCCCGCCGTTGGTTATCTGCAAAGCACCGCTGCCAACAAAGCCTTCTGCCGGCTCGCAGATTCCGAAAATCTCTCCGTCGTTGCCATTACCGCTCGAATCGACAACCTTGCCGTCCTGGATATTGTCAAACTTCCACCAGCCGACAAGCCCGTCAGTTACAGCCAAACTCACCGTATCTGATAACAGGACCAGTAACGCGATTAAAAATATAAATCTTCTCATTAGTTCTTCCCTTTCAAATATAAGGTTGCTACAGGAGCACATTCTGTCGCGCCCGTTTTAGTTTCCTGTCTTAACATCGTCGATGCGGTAAACAACGTTCTCCAAAGGCTCTTCCGTGTTCGGGATGTCGCGTTCGGCTCGTCCCCTGGGGTTGCCGCGATATTCACCGGTACGAAATGAGAGTGCATAGACCATCGACGACGACTCGGCAAACGCTGCGTCTTTGACCACTTGGCGACCGTTGACAGCAACTGAGTACTTACCTGCCGCACAATCAGCCTGAACCTTGAAGTTCAGCCATTCGCCGGCCTTGGTGACATGGTCGTTGACAATGATGCGCACCGGACGCGCAGCCAATTCACCCAGCAACTCAACTTCGAGCCTGCCGCGGTCAGTCTGGGCGGCGGCAACGCGGAAACTTACATTGACAGTCTGGCTGACCGGAAACGTTCGTATCGCACGGGCATAGTCGGCAGGTTCACGGTCCTCAAGCTGCAGGTAATGATTACTGCCCTTGGCTGCAATACTGACCGGCGCCCAGAGCGAAGAATAAGTATTCCACTCGGGAACTCTCGGGCCGGTCGCGATATTGTCGAAATTGTCGCTGGCATGTTTTCCTTCAGCGACAATCGGTACCGGAATCCTGCTGGCCCAGATATCCTCTTTGCTCAGGCTGTAAAACGTCCAGATGCAGTCTTTCTCCTGACGCGAACCGTCGCTGCCCCATTCACTTAATCCGCGAAGATACTGCGGGCCTAAGGGTTTGGCTCTGCCTTCGTATCGCTGAGGCGGAACCTCGCCGTGAATCACACGCATATCCTTAAAGGTAATACCATCATCACTTGTCGTAATTGCCATCGGATACCGATGATCGCCTTGCGGAATGTAAATCATGGCGTAGCGGCCGTCCGGCGTTGCCTGTGCCCAGGTTTTCCCGCCGCCGCCTTTGATTCCTCTGGGGATTGTTGGAAACGACCAGGTCTCGCCCTCATCTCTCGATTGTGTCACCCAGCCCATCTTGCAGGTGCCGACCAACACGCCGTCGGTGCGGTGGTAGAAACACATGGATTTGCCGAAGATCCAAAGGTCTCCGCCAATAGAGGGAATCTTGCCGCCGGGCCAGTTCTTGCCTTCGTGCCATTTCATTTTCCTGTCACCCAGCAGTATGCCGTAATCTGCCTGTTCGAGCAGGGGCTTGTTGTTAAGCACTTCGCGACAGGCCTGCAGGAAACCGGCATCTTTGCTTTCGGTATAGGCAGGCGGGTGGTCTGCCGCCGGTTTAATCAAAGTATAGATTTTGCCAAGCTTGTGGTCGGCCGTTATCTCGCGAACATACAACCTGACCTTCCTGTCCTCAGCGACATTGTCTGTCGGATACCAGCCGGATGCAAAGACCAGCATGCGACCGTTGCTTGAGTGGAAGAAATAGAAACGCGAGTTGTAAGCCTTGTTGAAAGGATACAGGTCCTTCGGCCCCGTCCAGTTGAATCCGTCATCGCTTGTAGCGTAAACAACACGGACAGGCGGGTTGTCCTCGCCAACGTGCGTCATATCCCAGATGCCGTAAAGCTTACCCTTCCATTCGCCCATGCCGACATGGTGCTGATAGGTCCAGCCCTTTTCGTTTTCAGTTCCTGCCGGAAAAGCCGGAGGATGCTTACGGTTTGCTCGTGCGACCTGGATGTTCTGCACTCCGGGACTGTACATGAGCCGACCGTCAGGTGCTCCCTTATCCGGTAGGTCCGGTCCCAAATACTGCAGAGGCAATTCATCGCTGCCCGGTTCGGCAGTGATGACCAGAACAGGTGAAGAAGCAGCATCTACTTTTTCGCCATTGACTTCCTTTTCTAAAATTGTCCCGTCGGCTTCGATTTTCAACCCGATGTCTTTGCCCATGGCTTCAGCATTGAACTCATAGTAAACCTTGCCATACTCGGTCATTCGCTTAAAATCGTCCGGCGTCACATCGCCAAGTTGTTTCTTGAGCGCAGCAAGTACCGCCGGTGGAATATCCTGCAAACGAACCTTCTCATCTTTTTGATAAACGGTTCCGTCCTTGCCGACCTCTAACTCAAAGTCCACGCCGGCAGCCGATGTTCCCTCTATCTCATAGACGGGTATCTCGTCGAACTCACCGTCGTCGATTTCGGTAATATACGCCCCGGGAAACTCTCGCTGTACAACCGCCTGCACTGGCGCTGGAAGACCCAATAACGAAATCCCCTTCATCTCAACGGCCAACACCTGCTGAGAAAACCCCGTCAAACAAACCGCAAATAACACTATCAAAGCCATACTTACCCTCTTCATAACAAATTCCTTTCTATTGAATGCAAAAAGTTTATTCTTATCACTTAAGCATTGCCGAGCCGCTACTATCGCTGTATTTTTCGATGTTCTTCTTCCTGTCCGAATCAACGGCCTTCATAAAATCATTCAGCATCAAGGTCAGTTTCTTTGCGCCTTTCCTGTTGAGGTGGTCGAGGTTATGGAAGCACTTATGTTCAATATTGTGTTCGCCCTTTTTGTTCACGTCGAGGAAATAGAAATTCGGATACTTTTGAGCGAAGGCGTTCATTTTCGCCACGTATTCATCGTAGGCCTCGCGAGTGGTTCCGTCATCATCGGTGCATGGCTGGCCTATGGATACGGGGTGGATAGGCGGACTAAATGCGAGCATCCTGATGTTGTGTTTGGCCAGCGCCTGAATCATCGACTCGAAAAACTCGAGCCGTTTCGTATCGAACTCGTAGCGGCCCTTGCGAAGGTCATCCAGGGCATCGTCCCTGTCGTCCTCATCTTCGAGGTCGTCATCGACTCCGTCGTCCCCGTCGAACCCCCAGGGGGAATCATCATTATCGACGGCGCCGGCCGGAACCAGCTCGGAACTAACGGGCAATGTGGCCCACCGGGCCTTATCCTCACTATAAACCCGGCTTCCCCTTATCTCATCTTCATCGCTCCCCGAACGATAATACCTATTGAATATGCGCGTCGAGACGCCATAGACCACCCACTCCATCTTCGGGCCATGAACGAAATAATCCTCGCAGAGGAACTGCGCCATAGCCACCTCTTTGACGTCCCCCCCGAAATTGAACGCCATCGGGTATTTTTTGTTTTCCTCGGCGAGAAAATATTGCGGGTCAATCCCCTTTTCGACCCGTGAATCTCCAATCGCGATGATTTTCAACTGGCATCTGAGCTGCATAAACGTCCGCCGCATATCCCGGAAATCACCGGGCAGGTCATCGTCGTCCCTGTGTTTGACCCTCTTTCTAACGATGCTCCCATCCTCAGCTATTTCCAAATCTATTTGGCGGTCCCCTTTGTCACCCTCGATTTTGTAAATGGGCTTTCCGCCCACCCGAAAATTTCTTTCAATGTCACCAAAATCCATGTCGCCGAACGTTTTTTTGATGGCATCCAACACCGCAGCCGGAAGGGCCTCCGGGTCAAGCTCCTCTTCTTTTCTAAGCAGTGTTCCGTCTTTGGCGACCCTCATTTTTATGTCATTATCACCTTTGGCCTCAATCTTATAGACTATCTTTCCGTCATCCTTATCACGCTCAAGGTCGTCAATTTCAGCGTCCTTCAATTCACGCTCAATGGTAGCGCGGACAGCCTGCGGCACATCGGAAAGCGAAACGTCTTTGCCGGCGCATACGAGTGGCGCGGTCAGGCCGAGCAGGATAAGTAAGGCAACGGCCAAAGGAAATCCAGCAGGCTTAGACTTCTCAGAAGCTCTGCACATGGGCACTTCCTTCCGTAAAGAATCCCAAATCATTCAAATCTTACCGGATAATAAGACGTACCGGCAGCGCGATTTTATGCAGCGACACCTCGATGAGACCCATAAAGTAATAATTCAAGTACGCCGTTTTCTAAGGCTTGTTATGGAAATGGACGTTACTTCAATGCTGACAAGCACTTGCGACACTGCCAAAGCTTGCGATAAGAGCCAAGAAAAGCTCATTTTTTTTGTAACAAAATCCTTTCTTGTGCGTCTATAATAGAGAGAGGCATATGAAGAAGACCCTTTACAGAAAGAGCAAGTAAATGAGGAGCATTGTTGTTCTGTTTACGGCCATCGTGATGGCTGGTTCAATTGTCGGCTGCCGGAAAGATAAATCCGTCACTGAATCCAAAACTCCTTCGTCTCAGCCCTCTGCGGGGTTCGGAGAATTGGTAGAAGCTCGGCCCATCCCCGACCTTGCTCGCCTTGCTGAGCGCTCATCTGGCAGCTATGGCAGCAGAGATGCAACTGAGGCCTTCTACGATATCCTTAAGCTTCGAGAGGTTGGTGATGCCAAAGCCGCAGGAGTTCTTGAGCAAATCCTGGCAGAGAATGTCAACACAGGGCGTATTCACGGCTATGCAGCCGCACAGGCACTGTTTTGTATCGGCACGCCCGAAGCTCACAAAGCCCTTGCCAAATACCTCTTGACGAATACATACAAAGCGAGGTACGGTATTAAACTCACATCTTATTGGCAAATGAACCAGTCAAAATGCACCCCTTTTATCGAACGTTACCATTTGATAAATCTTTCAAAAGATTTGGAGCTTAAACTTGATGGAGTCAAATCGAATGTTAACGTGCCAGAGGGCGAGCATGTGACGCAGTACGATTTCACGCTGACACTACGCAACATCTCGGACAAAGCGTTTTCAATCCTAGATGTAGAAGAGCGTCAGGCATCTATGCTCTATTTTCAGTCTGAAACTGGAGATTTTATTCTTGGTAAGAGGGTAGGTCCCATCTGGTTTTATTTCACCCAACCACCGCTACGTTGGGTGGAGTTGAAAACTGGAGCAAGTCATCGCTACAACATCCAGCTTGGCATAAGGTATCTTGAAGAACAGGAACACAGAGGTTCAGAGCTATCCAAAGATGCAAATCTCGTGGGCGAGACTGCTGATTTTCGTTTCATTCTAAAAAATACCGGACCCTTCAAAGTCTATGCCATGTTCGAGCAGCAACCACCGGCAGAAGCTCAGATTAACCAATTGAAACTTGATAATCCCTGGTCGGGCAGAGCGGTATCAGACCCTGTTGCGATTGACATTTTATTGGAGAAATAGTTGCTGCCCGCCCCCCTTAATGCGGTTGATACTGGCGTGGCACCTTCGGCCAGGTTCTGTAATCCCACCGGACCAAGCAATATCATATAGGCCAGCATAACCGACATGGAGACCTTGGGACCAGACACGTCCATGACATCGTTACGCCTCACGATGTGAGTAAGGTCATTATCTATAATATCAATAGTAGTCTTACGTCAAAAACTGGCGCACATTGGCACGCGGGGCATTTTGAGCAAACAAACTCTTGACAGTAAAAGCTGGAAGTTGTTACAGTATAACAACTTAAAAAAGTTGCGCCCGTAGCTCAGATTGGATAGAGCAACGGATTTCTAATCCGTAGGTCGCAGGTTCGAGTCCTGCCGGGCGTGTTTTCGTAAGTCTTTGATTATCAACAAGTTGCATTTTTCTCATTTTCTGAATTTTCTCAAAAAAGCCCAATTTTGCCACAGTTCGTCAAAAAGTTCGTAAATTTGGTCACGAGTTTGGACTGAAGTTCGCGAGCCATCTTTAAATCACTCTTCTGAACAGACAGATAATATTTCCGAGTTGTTGTCATGTTTGAATGTCCTGCCAAATGCTGTACTGTCTGAATCGGAAGTTTTCGAGCCCAGTTTGTAATGCGAGTGCGACGAAGGTCATGTGGGGTAAAGAATTTCACTTTAGCTCTTCGGCAAATAACCTCCATGGAACGGCTTAAGTTGTTCACAAGCTCATAGTCAGATTGCCATGTTCCTTCTGCCCGACGTTTCAAAATATGTTTCAGCCGGTCGGTTTTAATGAAAACATAAGGACGGCCTTCGTCACCTTCTGCTTGTAAATCAGCCAATAGCCGGATAATTTCCGGCGGAACTGGAATCATCCTGCTTTCATGGTCTTTCGGTTCCCATTCCAGCATGAAACCAGATGCCTGTTTTGGAATAAAACTAACATTCTGGTTTTCAAAATCTATATCAGCCCATGCGAGATTCAGAAGTTCATCACGCCTGCCAGCACTGATATAAGCCAAGGCCAAAAAGCCTTCCACCATAAGCGATTGCATACTTTGAAAACCTTATTGAAATCTTCTGCTGAAATATATTCTGACGGTAAACGGCGGTATAACCGGTGAGTGGCGGGGTTTGAAATTGGTTTTGATTTTTTGGGGCCCCCGGCGGGTTTTTTTCCGTAATCCTTTATTGCATAAGCGGTTAGGCTCATTTTGGGCTTTTTGCCAATTGGCTTTGTTTTTTGGCGCCTCCAGGGGTGGTTTTTCTTCGTAAGTGCTTGTTATAACTGAGGTTACAGTCATTATCATGCCTTCGGAAATTGGCTTTGTTTTGCATAAAAGGTGTTGTTTTGTGCGCGCGGGGGGGCCTGCAAGAGAGGAACCCCGGCCAGAGGCGCCTTATAGGCACGGAGGAGCGTAGCTCGGAACTGGTAGCTCGTGTTTGGTGAAGTTTGGCAAGGGTCGCGGCCTTTTTGCCAATTGGTTTTGAATTGGCTTTGTTTTTTGGCAGCCCCAGAGGTGGTTTGTGTTCGTAAGTGCTTGTTAGAGCTGAGGTTACAGTCATTAGCAGGTCTCCGGAAATTGGCTTTGTTTTGCATAAAAGGTATTGTTTTGTGCGCGCGGGTTCGTTTTTGGTGAATCTGCGCTGCGAGTTGCGGGGGTGTTGCGTCGCGGTTTTTTTGATAGGCATAATTGCACCTGAAAAGTAAACGCGCAGGGGTACCGATGTACCCTTCATATTTAGGCCGACCTGCGCGTTTCGTGCGAAAATTTGGGTATTTTTGGGGTTCTCGAAGAGCGTAAGTGCTTATATAGCAAGGAGTAAGAATTTTTCAAAATTTCCGTTTTTTGCCGCTGGGCGCCTGCGCATTTGGTTGATTTTTGGGGAATTTGGTTGCTTTTTGGCGGAGGTTGGTTAGAATCGGGGCAATACAATTTGAGGCGGGTTGGGCCGATTGATTGTTCATTAAGGCGGTTTACTTTATGCTAAAGCAGGCTTTAGCTATGACAAAGTAAGTGTGATATGCCATATATGAAGTTTAATCTATCGTAGTTCAAGCGTTATCCGTAATAAATAAGGCTTAATATGTCGCAGATGAAGGGTGATTTGCCACAGATGAAGCGTTATCTGCCATAAATGAAGCGCCAGTTGTAGCATATTAAGCGTGATATGTCGCATACCGAATTTACAGAAAAGAATTTACACTAACGAACCAAGCGTTAGCCGCAAAGAAAAGGAGTAATAAATGATTTTTACAAAACACCAAAAGGAGATAGCTGAAAAGATAGATTCAGGTATTTCCAAATCAAACTGGAAGGACTGGAAATGGCAAACAAGATATCGTATTAGGTCTTTGGATGTTTTAGAGTCGCTTTTAGACGTAAAACTTTCTGAAGAGAAGCGATTACAATTAAAAAAAACTATTGACAAATTCCCGATGTCTATCACGCCGTATTATTTATCCCTAATTGATACGGATAATTTAGAAAATGATCCTGTTTTTAGACAATCTGTTCCATCTATTCATGAACTGGATTTTTCGCGTGCGGATATGGCAGACCCTTTGCATGAGGACAAAGACAGCCCTGTGCCGGGAATTACGCACAGGTATCCTGATCGTGTTTTATTCTTGGTAAGTAATGTATGTGCAATGTATTGTCGGCACTGTACCAGAAAACGGCGGGTGGGGGATATAGACAATATTCCGGCTAAAAAAGAGATACAGGTTGGAATTGAGTATATTCGCAACACCCCCAAAGTCCGAGACGTTTTGTTAAGTGGAGGCGATCCCTTTCTGCTATCAACCGATTATCTGGATTGGATATTAACTGAACTTCAAAAGATAGAGCATGTTGAAATAATTCGTATTGGAACCAGAACGCCTGTTGTTTTACCTTATAGAATAACTGATGAACTTGTGTCAATGTTGAAAAAACATCATCCTTTATGGATTAATACACATTTTAATCATCCTCGGGAAATAACTACATCTTCCAAAGAAGCTCTTGCAAAACTTGCGGATGCAGGTATTCCACTTGGTAATCAATCGGTTCTACTTTCTGGCGTAAACGATTGTCCAAGAATTATGCGTTCTCTTGTCCACAAACTCGTCGCTAACAGGGTTAGACCTTACTATTTGTATCAGTGTGATCTTTCTGAAGGATTAGGTCATTTCAGGACCCCTGTCGGAAAAGGAATTGAAATTATAGAAAGCTTGATTGGACACACAACCGGATTTTGTGTGCCAACCTATGTGATTGATGCTCCTGGAGGTGGTGGCAAGATTCCGGTTATGCCAAATTACCTCATTTCATGGTCTACCAATAAAGTAATTCTGAGAAATTATGAAGGAGTCATAACAACCTATAAAGAACCTGATTCTTATGAACCAACTTTTTGTGACAGAAACTGTGATCAATGTGACTTGCAACTTTCTTTGGAAGATGCAACTGAATATCGAGCAGTTGGAATCGAAAAACTGTTGGCAGATTACGATGACACTATAACACTTGTTCCTGCAGAAAATGAACGAATAAAAAGGCGTGACTAATGTCAACTCAAGATAAAATCGAAAATTATAAAGGGAGTATTATTCAACATGGGCACTACAATGACCGGATTTATTTGATACAATTAACATCGTTGCTATCGTCAGAGTTCCCTTATGAACTTATTGATTTAGCTAAAACAAATGGATACTCAAAAATTTTTGCAAAAGTACCAGAAATTGCTGCAAAAAACTTTTTCATCGCCGGTTTTTTGGAAGAAGCCAGAATTCCAGCTTTTTTTTCAGGAAAGGAAACCGCCGTATTTATGGGATTTTATCTAAATGCTGAACGCATTAAGGAACCCGATATTGATAAAATAGAAGATATCTTGAAAATTGCTTTTGGGATAAGAACAGCAGATAAAGTATCATGTTTGGAAAACCAATTTATTTTACGTAAATGTAATAAAACGGATCTATCTGCTATGGCAAAAATATACAGAGAGGTTTTCCTTTCCTATCCATTTCCAATCCATGATCCTGACTATCTTTTAAAAACCATGCAAAGTCATATTGATTATTTTGGTATTGAAACAGATGGCGGATTGGTAGCTGTTTCATCGGCGGAAGTAGACAAAGAAGCCGCTAATGTGGAAATGACAGACTTTGCGACACTTCCAGAGTGGCGAGGGAAAAACTTTGGTCAACAGCTTCTTGCTCGAATGGAGAATGAAATGAAGAAGAAAAATATCAAAACTGCATATACAATTGCTCGGGCAATGTCGCCGGGAATGAATGTTACGTTTAGCAAAGCAGGATACCAATTTGGCGGTAGGTTAAAAAACAATACAAATATTTCTGGAAAAATAGAAAGTATGAATGTTTGGTATAAATCTCTCGATTAGTGGCTAACAAGACGCTGCATTTGCAGCTGGTGAATTTGCGACGTGGGTGGTTTACTGTTATCCTCTTTTCCTCGTTTTTTTCACGTTGAATCGCTCCTGCCTCGCCGCCCGTTGCGACGCAACGCGGCGAGTGGCTCCGGCACGGCGGGTCGGATTCTCTCCGGAGTTTCTCAAGCTCAGAATGAGCGCAAACCCTGCACCGAATGGTACAGGGAGATCCCGCCCCAATTTTGTTTTTTAAATTTGCTGCGTGGACAATCTCCCAAATCCCTGTTCCATGAGACCCTTGAGAGAATTAATCGCTAAAACATGGAATCCGCCTTCGGCGGAGACTATTTAATTCTGGATCCCGGCTCGGGGGCCGGGATGACAGTTTGTGGTCGGGATAATGTGTGAAATTGCTGAAAAAGTTGAATTTATGAAGGCCAGGGCGGATAATGGCTGCTGTCGCTCGGAAAAGCCAATAAAAGCATCAGGTCTTGTAAAAAACTCGTGCGCGGGGGCGGGATTTCGTAGAATTTCGGTATATTTCCCAAAAAGAGCGTTACGTGGCGGGCTTTGGCGCACCATACTTAGAGCAGGTTCGAATGGAAAGTGATACCGACCACCCGAGATTAGTCGAGCAGGCCCAGCTTGGCGATGAGAAATGCCTTGAGCAGTTGAGCAGGGCGGCGCAGCAGCGATTGCGCGTGGATGTTTACCGGCTGACGCTCGATGCGGAGCTGACGGCTGACATTGTGCAGGAGACAATACTTGAAATGCTGAAGATATTGAGCGAATTGAAAGAAGCGGACAAATTCTGGCCCTGGCTTTACCGGATAGCACTTAACAAGATACGGCTTCACCACCGGAGCCGGAAGGGCCGAAAGACGGTGCCGATGAGCTCGATTGCCGAGCCTTTGAGCCGCAAGACGGGCGAGGAGGCAATGTCGAACATGGTGACTGAGGAACTGAAGGAAATCGTGGTAAGGGCGATGCAGGGCCTTAGGCCGCGGTACCGGGCGGTTCTGACGATGCGGTGCTATCGAGAGATGCAATACTCGGCGATAGGAGAATCGTTGGGGTGCAGCGAATTCGCGGCGAAGACGCTTTTCTGGCGGGCGAAGAAGTCGTTGCAGAAACAGCTCTGCCGGCGTGGATTGGGCAGAGGTTCGCTTCTGACGGGTCTGGTTCTGTTCGGCAAAGTGACGGCTCCGGGGGAGGCGGCGAATGTGGCCTTAACGCCGGCTGCCGTCAAGGTGGGCGCAGCGGCCGGCATAGTGGGCGCATTAGGCGGCAAGACCGCGGTTATATCCCTCGCAACGGCTTCGATAGTGGGTATCGGCGCTTTGGCCGTCACATCGGGGCCCAATGAGATGGTAGCCGGGCGAAGCGCCAAAGGCGCTCAAAACTCATATCTGCCTGCCGCGGCAACCGGCGAAAAGGCGGCAATACAAGAGTGCTGGTACTACTATCCGGAGCGAGCCGACGGGCCTGTTATGATGCGAATGATGAGAACAGACCCGAAAGGCAGATGGTCCTACTGTGCCTGGCGGCAAAATGAATACGCCAACTATTACTTCGACCAGCGCAAGGGCATCGCGTATATCAGGAATTGTCGAATGTGGCGGGCGGACCTGGCGGTCTGGCGACTGCCTACCGATAGTCCGGAGCTTAGAGGCTTCGTTTCAAAGGTCGAAGGCAGCGCGCCGGAGGGCGAATATACAGCCCTGCGAGGTGAAGGACTGCTGGTTATGGCCAAGTCGAACGGAGACGGCAGCGGCCCCGAGCTGCGGGTTATCCATCGAAGCCACGTGCTCGACGGCGAACAGTTTCGGTACGACTGGCCGGCGGGGATACGAACGGTTGACATACGTGACGAGATGCACAAGCGCGGCTGGACGTATTTTACGGTGGCCGGGCATATTGGCGGTGAGCAGGTTACGGGCACAGGAAGGATACCGTTTGTTTACGCGGCCAGCAAACGTTATTGGCCGTGGATGAAGCTGCATATAGGCGAGCGGGTATTTGTTGATGAAAGCTTTACCGGATTTTCCCGCCCGTGGATGGGTCTGCACACGATAGATACGGTCCGGCGTGATGCGGCCGAGCAGGAAATGACCTTTGAAACCGAATATAGCCAAAAGGAGGAAAAAGTAGAAATCATTCTGACCTGCGTTCAGACTAAGCTGGTTTATGTCATCGATATGGAAAAAGACGTGGTCGATAAAATAACGGTTCTGAGCAGTAACGGCAAACAGGCCGAACTTGTTTTCACTTACCTGCAGGAGATTGAGCAGGGCGGGTTGGAGTTTAGAGAGCCCGTGACGAGAAAACCATATCTTAGCAAACGGCGAGAAATCGCGGGGCTGCTCTGGCTTTTGCGACCCCCGGCCGACCAATAGCAGCAAGTGAAGATTAACGACTGAACAAAAGGAGATGGTGGTTATGAAAACAGGAAATATCAGAAAGGGAGCATTGGCAATACTGGTTTTGCTGTTGTGCTCGATAGTGTGGGCAGAGCCTGAATACAGCAGGTACGTGTTCGACCCGAACCAAAGTACCATCATCAAGACCGGCGGTATCGGTGGCGTATACGAAACCTATACTATCTGGGGCACGTTCGGGCTGGTTGTAGATTACGATGCAAACACGGCTTATTTTACGGATGTTGACGCAAACTACGTCTGGCCACCAAACAGTCTGGGTGAGCTCTTAGAGATGGAGGAACTTGTGAGCACGGAGGTCACTGAGCATTACATAACATTTGAAGCCGTTAATCCACCTGGCGGCGCCGATATTGAGCTGGCAGCGGGCCTGTCAGGCAATATGGTTCACCTGACAGGCATACGCACAGTACCCTACCCTGACGGTTTCCAGTACGATTTAGACGCTATCGCCGAGCGTTGGGCCAGCGCGCGGTGCGTTCCGCAGAATGCCACTTCAGCCGACGAGGTTGCTATAACGGTATGGGGCCGTTGGCCCGATGGCTGCATCCCAGACGATTCAAATGTGCAGGTAGAGAACAGGGATATCTACTTCCAAGTTTTCAGCACTGGCGGTGACATTTGTCCGTCGGGGCTTGTGCCATGGCAACTTACGGAAACCGTGGGGTATTTGGGAGCCGGGACATACAATGTTTATGTGAATCTCAACGGAGGCCCGTGGATGCGGGTGCTGGAATTCGGTGTCGCCGGCGCTTACTACGTCGATGGCGTCAACGGCAGCGACCTAAATAACGGTTTGAGTCTGGAGACAGCGTTTGCGACGATACAGCACGGTATTGACGAGGCAAACGATTGCGATATGGTTTTGGTATATCCGGCGGTGTACAGCGAGGCGGTTAATTTCGACGGCAAGGCGATAACGGTTCAGGGCGTTGGCACCGAAGCCGGCGGGCCCATTATAGAAGCGCCGATGGATTATGCGGTCTCGTTCTATACCGACGAAGAGCCTAACAGCATATTGAAGAACTTTGTCGTAAGAAACAGCTTCGTGGGGATTTTCTTAGCAGATGCTTTTCCTACACTGCAAAACCTCACGATTGTTGACAACGACTCAGGCATTGCGGCGTACGCCGGGGCCGAGCCGGATATCAGCAACTGCATCTTCTACAACAACACCAACGGGGACCTTTTCGGCTGCACAGCACGATATAGCTGGTTTGAGCCGGATGTTAACGAACCAAATGAGCCTAATACGCCGTTGTTTGTCGATGGGGCGGGCGGTGATTATCACTTGAAGAGTGAGCGTGGGCGGCACTGGCCTGAGCATGATGTGTGGGTGCTGGATGATGCGACCAGCCTTTGTGTTGACGGCGGCGAGCCGAATGAAAATCCCGGCGATGAGCGGATGCCGAACGGCGGCAGGGTCAATATGGGCGCCTTCGGGGGAACTGCATACGCGAGTATGAGCGAGTGGCCTATGTCGGGCGATATCAGCAGAGACGGGCTGGTCAATTTCAAGGATATCGCGATTGTAGCGGGTGAATGGCTCGATTTTATGCCCTGGGCGTGGAACGAAACGCCGGAGGTGAGCATAACCAGCCCTGACGGCAGCGAGATGGTGCCCTACAACACCATAGACCCCGTAATTATCGAGGCCGACGCGTCGGACGTTGACGGTGAAGTAGTGAAGGTGGAGTTTTTCGCCAATGGCAGCAAGGTCGCCGAGGACACTAACGGCAGCAACGGCTGGCAGGGGCCCTGGCACCCGATTTCGGACGGCGATTTCACGCTTACCGCCGAGGCAACCGACGACGACGGTGCAAGCACGATTTCGGCTGCGGTGGAAGTCACGGTAGGGTATGTGTTGTAGTTGATAGTCGAGGCCTGAGAAGGCCAGATGATAAACGGAAGTAACGTCAAAAGGTGAAGGCCGAGTCGGGCGGGCGAGCGGGTTGTTCGCCGGCCTGACTTTGCGCAGGATAAGGGACTGCACCGAAGGCGCAGGTGATATTGGAGATTGTGTTTACAAATAACAGGCAACGTGGTAGAATATCAGGCGTGTACCGGCAACAGATGGAGCAACAGATGGGGGGGCGGAGAGGTTGTGGTCGTGGAGAAGAATTCTGTTGATTGGCAGAGTGATGGTTGTCGCCGACAGCATCCGAGCATGAAAGGGCTTAGCCTGATTGAGCTGCTGGTGGTGCTGAGCATTATTTCGGTATTAGCGGCGATTTCGCTGCCTGCACTGACCAGAGTAAGACACCAGACCGGCATGTTAAAGTGTATGCGGAACCAGCGTGAGGCCGTCTCGGCGGTAACCTTCTATTCGATGGACAATGACGGCTGGTACCCGCCATCAGTGGCCACAATAGGAACTGCGAGCCGCTGGCACTGGGAATCGCCCACAATGCTGACCGGCTACAGTATCCGCGCGCCCGGGCTGCATCGTGCGATGAGTGAATATCTCGGCTGTTATATAAACGATGCAAGGACAATGTTCTGCCCGAATGCGCCTCGCAAGTACAAGTATCTGCAGGAGGCCTGGGACGCGGGAGATGACTGGAACCACCCGGAGGCCGGACCGATTCCCGACCCGGTCTATGGTTCTTATTGCTTTTATTGGAATTATATGGGCTGGCTCGGACAAGCCAGGGGCGTCTTCAAGGGGCCCGCCGGCACTTCATACGACAGGCGTCGGAGCAAATTGCTCGTGACTGATTATTTTGGGTACGACCACTGGCGAAGCAGGGGTGCGTTCGGCAGCAGCGAGAGATTCAAGAGAGGCAACATCACCGAAGGAACGTATGTTTCATCTGCTTACTGGTCCTGTGCGGGTTCGAGCGCAGGGCCTGACCCGGCTGAGCTGAAGGTCAGATTGCACGCCGGCTATACGGACGGGCACGTCGACAGTTTCACGCCCGGCAATGTGGCGGCGATGTGGGTATCGGTAAGCGCCGACGGCACGGTTCCGAACACGATAGGGCCGGGGATATTCTATCTGCCACGACGAGCATTGCGGTGATTTGTCCGTGGCGGACGGAGTTGCGCTGGGATGTAGTTTCTGCCTCTTGGGGGGCTTGGCTGATTGCTGTGGCCGGCAAAAATACGTCGTTGTTGCCCGGCTGGACGAATGTAATTGAGCCGCCAAAGAGCGGGATTCGCAGGCGGCTACGGCGGGGGGGAGGGTGAAAATCGCACTTTTCCGAATCCAATTGCCGGCGGCGCAGCTTTGGCGGAGGTGTGCATCCGGCCCCATCGAGAGAACGAAGCCGAGATAAGTCCGGCACAAATTCAGCAAAAATTCTGCCAAATTTACTTGACATGTCCGGCTGTATCTCTTACAAAACATTCGATTTTGAGTTAACAAGGCGTATGAGAATCCTGTTGGAGAAGAATAATGGAACGAAAGATTCAACTGAAAGAAAGTGACATTCCGCGACAGTGGTACAACCTTGGGGCGGATTTACCTACTCCCCTGCTGCCTCCGCTTGGGCCTGACGGCAAACCAATCGGCCCGGAAATGCTGGCTCCTGTGTTTCCGATGAACCTTATCGAGCAGGAGGTGAGCACGGAGCGTTGGATTGACATCCCTGAGGAGATTCTTGACATTTTGTACCGCTGGCGTCCGACGCCGCTGAAACGGGCTGTCTATCTTGAGCGGCATCTGAAAACACCGGCACACATCTATTACAAGGACGAAAGTTACAGTCCACCTGGCAGCCATAAGCCGAATACCGCTGTTGCGCAGGCGTGGTACAACAAACAGTTCGGTATTAAGAAACTGACAACGGAGACGGGCGCCGGTCAGTGGGGAAGTGCTCTGGCTTTTGCGTGCAAGCTGCTTGGTCTGGAATGCAAGGTCTATATGGTGAGGATAAGTTTCGACCAGAAGCCTTTCCGCAAGATTATGATGCAGGTCTGGGGGGCCAACTGCGTCGCCAGCCCGAGCAGCGAAACAAACGCCGGTCGCAAGGTCCTGGCAGAGATACCCGACACGCCCGGCAGTCTCGGTATCGCCATTAGTGAGGCCATTGAAGAAGCAGTAACCGACAAAGCCGGCGAGACGCGTTATTCTCTGGGCAGCGTGCTGAATCACGTGCTGCTTCACCAGACAATCGTAGGTCTGGAGGCGAAGAAGCAGTTAGCGAGTGTCGGCGAGAAACTGCCGGATATTGTGATTGGATGCGCAGGCGGAGGCAGCAACTTCGCGGGACTTTCGTTTCCTTTCGTGGCTGAAAAGATAGACGGTGCGGATATAACAATCATACCGGTTGAACCGGAGGCCTGTCCGACAATGACGCGAGGCCCATTTGCGTACGATTTTGGCGACCTGGCGTGCACGACACCGCTGCTGGCAATGTTCAGCCTGGGGCACGCCTTTATTCCCCCGCCAATCCACGCCGGCGGGCTTCGGTATCACGGCATGGCGCCGCTGATTTGTCAGGCCATCGTAGAGGGTTTGATGAAACCAAGGGCGTATCACCAGATAAAATGCTATAAGGCTGCTTTGACCTGGGCGGAGACGGAGGGAGGCATAACGGCGCCGGAGACCAGTCATGCCATTGCCGCGGTCATTGATGAGGCTGTAAAGGCCAAGGAAGAAGGCAAAGAAAAGGTGATTCTATTCAATTACAGCGGTCATGGTCTTATGGACCTGACGGGATACGATGCGTATCTTTCGGGCAAGCTTACTGATTATGAGATGCCGACGGAGGACCTGGAGAAATACACTGCTGCGCTGAAAGACTTACCCGCCGCGGAGATGAGAAAAACCGGTAAGTGGTAGTTTGTTGGGAGAAGACCGATAAAAAAACAGGTTATTCAGGTGGTTTGGAGATAATGAGAGTTCGAGGGTTTTTTTCACGAACGGCTCAGAAAAAACTTTTTTTGCTTGATTATTGTAGTTTTGCCGATAAAGTTCCTAAGTATCCGGCCAGTGAGTGCTGGTTTATTCAATGATAATAGTATGGATAAACATGGGAACAAATGAGGCACGGTTTTTTAAGGAGATGAGTATGAAGAAGGGAACAATTTTGGTGGGTTTGGTGGTTGTGTTAGGCATTGTGGCCTACGCTCAGGCCCAGGAAGGTGAGTTGCATGGTTCCATCGGCGTAACGTACCAGAGTAAGTACATCTGGCGAGGCTTCGACTGCTTCGATGATAAGAGCGCTATCGAGCCCGTTGTCGATTTAGACTTGTACGGTACCGGTCTTGGAATGAGCGTCACCGGGCACAGAGCTAATTCAAGTGGTTTTGAAGATTGGGAACGGTGGGACTACAGCTTATACTACTGTGGAAGTCTCCTCGAAGGAGAGCTCTGGCAAACAAACTACAGGGCTGCTTACGTGTACTATAATTACCCAGACTTGTCAAGCCACTCAGACTCAAGCTACGACCTGCAGGAAATACATACGGTCTTGTCTTGGCCGAATGTCTTACAGGTCGAGGGGCTGGTTCCAAGCTACGTCTTGGTGAAGCTGTGGCCTTCTAATGGCGGTTCGTTTGATGGAAATGCTGGGAATGCTTCGGGTTTTGCACACATCTTGATGCTCGACTATCCCTGGACCGTATCCGGTTTGCTGCCTGAAGTTGCCGAGCAGGTGCTGAATCTGCACGCGGAACTGGTCTACAACGATGGCGTGCATCCGTGCGGCGGAAACGTCGACCATGACTGGTCTAACGCCGTTTTTGGCGTATCAACTGACTTTGAACTGGCCGATAACCTCACCTTTACCCCGGGCCTTTACTACCAGGTAACGATGGATGAGTCGGTCAACCCCGATGATGATGAAATCTGGACCACCCTTGGCTTGAAGTACGCATTTTAAGAAAGTTTTATAATTGTTGCCTTACCAAAAAGAGCCGGTATAAATGCCGGCTCTTTTTTAATAAATCGCGGCGTCGCTTATCTGTAGGTTTGACTTGCCGATTTCGCCACAAATTCAGCGGTTTTAATCAGGGCCTGGGCGGCTTTGCTGTCACTCACCTCGGCCAGTTCCGCGACTGCTTTATCGACGAACTCGCGGCAGCGGCGGCGGGTATATTCCAGGCTGCCATAGCGGCGCAGCATCTTGATAAGGGTCTCTTTAGAGCGAGAGACGGGACGCAGGGCATTTAGCACCGCCGTCTTATCCTTTTCGCTGACCACCCTTAGCAAATGGGTCACGGCAAGCGTCGGCTTGTCGGTGTCAACGTCACTGCCGACGGTTTTGCCCGTTTGGCTTTCGGTTCCGATGATGTCGAGCAAATCGTCGGCGAGCTGGAACGCGATGCCAAGATTAAGGCCAAACTGAGCCAGGCGGCGCACGAGTTGTTCACCGGCGTCGGACAAGACCGCACCAAGACGACAGCAGCAGGCAAAAAGAGATGCGCTTTTGTCGGTGATTATCTCGATATACTCCGATTCGCCCAACTGCCAGTTTTGTCTGTGATGTACCTGTGTCAATTCGCCCCGGCAAATTCGAGCGGTATTCGCAGCAATAATTCTTACAACTTCCGGCTTCAGACGGGTACACATTTCGAATACTCTGCTCAATAAAAAATCTCCGAGCAGAACAGCAGATTCGTTGCCCCACAATTTGTTGACCGTCGGTTTGCCCCGGCGCGTCTGTCCCTGGTCTATAACGTCGTCGTGCAACAGGGTAGCGTTGTGAATCAGCTCCATCACGGCTGCCACGCGGACGTGGGTGTTCGTTATCCTGCCGGAACATTTACCCGCCAGCAGAAGTAGTCCCGGCCGGAGCATCTTGCCCTTTGTACTGATGAAGTCTTTGACTAATCGGGCGACCTCTGGCTTATCCGGACGGAAGGTTACCTGCTCATCTATGAGCTTGCTTACCCGGCCCAATTCATTTTCGATAAGCTCGAAGGCTGGGACCCGGCCCAGCGAAAAAACAGAGGCGGTGTCAGTATCTGCCGGTAATTGCATAATGTATTATTTTGCTGCCTGCTCCTTAACGCAGATGCGGCCCTGAGGACACGAGCCTTGATTGTAACGCAAGCTCGGCGAGCCAACGGTCACTCTTTTTTGCCGTGTGCGTAATTGAAGAATTTATTCCGCAGCAGGCGTGTAACAGGCCCCGGTTTGCCGTCGCCGATAATCCTGCCGTCGATTTGGACGACACCTATAACTTCAGCAGCCGTGCCGGTCAGGAAGAACTCGTCACAAACATACAGGTCAAACCTGGTCAGGTTTCGCTCAATAACTTCGATATTCTCCTGTTTCGCCAGCCTGATAACCACGGCGCGTGTTATTCCTTCCAGCGCGCCGGCCTCAGCCGGCGGCGTGAAGATAATTCCTTTCCTGACAATAGAGACATTGTCGCCCGTAGCTTCGGCGACATAGCCTTGGTGGTTATACATAATCGCTTCGGGCACGTCATTGTCGAGTGCTTCGATTTTGGCTAAGATGTTATTAAGGTAATTGAGGCTTTTGGCCTGTGGCGGCACGGCCAGCGGATGATTTCGAACGGTGGCGGCGCTGATAACCTTCATTCCCGTTTCGTAAAGCTCTTCAGGATAAAGCTGAATGCTGTCTGCGATTATAAATAATTGAGCCGGCCCGCAGACAAAGGGATTCAGGCCCAGGTTGCCTATCCCACGGGTAACAACTAATCGGATGTAACCGTCCGTCACATCGTTAGCTTCGACGGTCTCTTGCATCGCCTTGATAAGCCTGGCTTTGCTCATCGGGATTTCGAGTCGAATACCTTTGGCTGAGTTGAAGAACCGCTCTACGTGGGCTTGGAGTTCAAATATCCGTCTGTCGTAAACACGGATACCTTCGAAGACCCCATCGCCATAAAGCAGGCCGTGGTCAAAGACGGATACTTTGGCGTCTTGTTCGTCAACGAGTTTGCCGTCAAGCCATATTTTCAGTGCCATAGAAAATCCCCAAAACTCAAGAACCCAAAGCGGCCGGCGCCCTGATTCAATATCCGGGTCTGATTACAGCAACCGGCAGTCAGAATCCTTGCTCGTCCAAGCCTATCACGCTTTTAGTTTTTCACTGCCTGGCTTTGGGCCCCTGAGCTTTCTGTCAGGCAATCCTGCCGTCTGCCAACGTTATTATCCGACCAGCTCTCTTGGCCGTCCTTTCGTCATGAGTTACCATTACAATCGTCTGGCCGGCTCTATTTAGCTCTTCAAAGGTTCTTAAGATAGCATTTCCGGTCGCCGAGTCAAGGTTCCCGGTGGGCTCATCCACCAAAAGCAGCTCCGGCTCATTCATCAGGGCTCTGCCGATAGCGGCCCTTTGTCTCTCTCCGCCGGAAAGCTGATAAGGCTTATGGTTGGCCCTTTCGGCGAGTCCAAGTTGGCCCAGGAGCTCCCCGGCCCGCTTCCTGGCGTGCCGACGGCACATCAGCCATCCGATTACGCTCGTAGACGCCATAGCCGGCAGAAACACGTTCTCCAGCACATTTAATTCGTCCAATAAATGATAGAACTGAAAAACAAATCCCACCATTTTGTTGCGGAAGCGGTTCAGCTCAGCGGCGCTGAGCCGGCTCAGGTCCTTTCCATCAACCCGCACGGTTCCTTTATTCGGACTATCCAGGGCGCCGAGTATGTGCAAGAGGGTGCTCTTGCCGCTTCCGGAGGCGCCGACTATGGCCACAAATTCGCCCCTTTTTACGGCAAGGTCCACTCCTCTGAGGACACTTACTTCAGCAGCGCCCATCCGATAGGATTTGTGAACGTTAGCTGCCTGCAATATGACGTCGCTGCTGCTCATAACTGGGCGACCTGCAAAGTTTCAGCCGGATTCAATCTTGCCGCCTGCCTGCTGGGAATGAACGCGCCGACCAGACAGGCAGCTATCGCCAGGAGGACAATTATTCCCAGAAGGCCAAATTCTAACCGATTAGGGATTTCACCTATAGCATAAATCCTTCTGTCCCACAACTGAAACTGAAAATGCTCAAATAACCAGTTTTCTATTGCGTTGATTTTGACCAGAAACAGCCAACCGAAGAGTCCGCCAACCAATGAACCGAAAACACCCACCAGCAAAGCGAAGCCCAGATAAAGCTGGCTCAAATCCCAGTTGGAGGCCCCGATGCTTTTGAGTATACCAATGTCTTTGCTTTTGTGGCTGACAATCATAAAGAAGACGACAAAGACGATGAAGACGGTAGTGACACCAACAAAGGCGAACATGACTATCAGCATCGTCTGCTCTTTTTCCATTGCGGCAATGAATTCTCGCCGGCCTTGCTTCCAGGTCTGGACGCTTACGTGTTCGAACAGGTTCGATAGTCTTTCTGCTTGTTTTTCTTCGACGAATTTTCCCCAGAGCAAAGCGACCCTGTCCCGGCCTGCTCTGAGCGCGATGCCCGGTGCGAACTTTATATGGAGACTGGATACTCTCTTGTCGGCGCCTGCCATGCCGCAAAGCAATTGGGCCTGTTCGAAAGGAAGGTACACCATCGAGCTGTCGACGCGGGCCAGGCCGCTGTGTGAAGTGTCACTGTAGTAAAACGTCCTGGTGTTGACCAGCCCGGTGCCTGCTTTTGCCAGCGCCCCTCGTGCGGTTAACGGAAAACAACTTACACTAAGCGCCGTCTCGGCTGGTCTGGCCGTATGATAGTAGCCTCCTTTGGCATCCGGCTCAATCGCGAGATTTACCCCGAGCACGCAGCCGATATGGTTGGGGTCACCGTCAAGGCTGAAAGCATTGGAGACGTCGTTTTTGTGATAATACAATGTCTTTCCAAAACCCGTGGCCTTACTGTGTCTGACGGGGTCGATGCCCATAATCTCAACGCCGAAGCCCCGCTCGGAGCCCTGCGGAGTTACAAGTGCATAGCCGTGTATAACCGACGAGACGGCTTGGATAAAATCCTGCCGCTCGAGTAGTTTCAGGAAATCCTCGTAGTAAGCAAAGCCGACGAGTGATTCACTGGCTACGGTACAATCGCCCGCAAAATCGTGATTTTTCTGCTTGAAGTCCGTCACGAGGCCCTGCATTACGGTCATTACGACGACAACAATGAAAACGCAAAGGGCGACCGCGGCAAACGCAAGGTAACTGACGCGCTTGTTGAAAAGATAGCGAAATGCCAGGATAATCTTATACATTCAGGTCAGTGCTCATTCGTATCTCAAGATATTTACGGGCCTGGTGCGAGCGGCAATAATCGCCGGAATCAGCGCCCCCACGGAGACAGCGACGACCGCCGAGAAGACTATAAGAACAAGCCAGTTCCAGTTGACCTCGTTGGGGATTTTACTGAACATATACACGCTGCTCTTCCAGAGCTTCAGCCCGAAGACGACCCTAATCCATCCTTCAATCGTATTGATGTTCTTTGTAACAGCGTATCCGATGACGGTGCCGAGAGCTGCCCCAGCGATGCCTACGCAGCCGCCGAAACCAACAAACACCATCGCCACCGAGGTGCTGGTGGCCCCGCAACTTTTCATTATGGCCACATCTTTTTGCTTTAGCCTTGCAATCATATAGAATATGCAGAAGACCAGCAGCACGACGCCGAAGCTTACAACTCCGAATATCAGCAAGAGCACGCCCATTTGCTTCATTAGCTCGGCGACATATCGGCTTTGCATCTGCTGAGAGGTTTCGATATCAGTGTAGCTTATAAGCGGTGCGCTCCAGCCAAGCTTATCAGTTGCAAAAATCTCCCAGACTCCGCGGATCTGGGCCAGGGCTGAATCGGTGCTAATGCCATCGGCAATTTTGATTTGAAGCTGGTCCGCAACGGGGTAGCGTTCGTCCGGATAAAGCTCCTTCTGCAATTGTTCTATCGGCAGATAGACATAATTCTTGTCAAGATAATACACACCCGTGAAGACAACATCTGCGATTGCAAATTTCAGCGTTCTTCTTTTGACTCGCAGGTTGTCTTTTTCTTCGGTCCCCGATACAGCACCTGTCGTCAGAACCGCATCACTGCCGAGCATCCTGTCGAGCTCGGAAAAATCATACTCATCAGTCTGTTCGTCAGGCTCGGCGATGACGGCGACTCCGACAAAGCCGCCGATTTTGTCCGGTGCATCCGGTATACTGAAAGAAGGCGCGCCCGGCAGGTTCCTCTGATTACGCAGGGTCTGTTTGAATCCGGTGACTTTCGCTCGTCGGCCTGGTTGTATGCCCCATATCCTGACCGCCCGTACGTTGCCTCTGCCAAGATGCAAAAGGCCCTGCGTCGACAGCGTGGCCGTAGCCGCCTGGACCGCTGCTGTCTTTTCAAGCTGCTCGATAAGCTCGGGGTAGCGGGCGAACCTTACAGCAGGAGCAAGCACGACGTCGCCCATCGCTTCGGTGGCCGATTGTTCGAAGGCGCGTATAAAGCCGGTAAAAAGACTGGAAACAATAGTGAGCAAAGAAACCGACAGGGCAACGGCGGCGATGCTCAAGAGCGCAATTTTTCTTTTACGCAGGTACCGAAACCACAAAAACAGTTTCAACATTTCAGGCCCGACAAATTTATCCTTTGGCAGGTTTTAGAAGTGGGAAAAGCACCACGTCCCGAATACTCGACGCGCCGGTGAGGACCATTATCAATCGGTCAATGCCGATTCCCAGGCCGCCCGCCGGCGGCATTCCATATTTGAGGGCGGTTATAAAATCTTCATCCATCGTAGCCATTGATTCTTCCTGTCCTCGAAGCTGAATCCTGAAATTCTCCTGCTGAACGGCAGGGTCGTTTAGCTCCGTATATGCATTGGCCAACTCCATACCGGCGACGTACAGTTCAAAGCGCTCGGCATATTCGGGTTCATCCTTTTTGCGTTTGGTCAGGGGGCAGAGTCCCGCCGGATAATCCAGCACGAATGTCGGGTCCGCGAGGTTTTTCTCTACCAGGGTCTCGAACAGCTTGTCCACGACCACCAAATCGTCCATATCCTTTTGGTCGATGGCAAGTGCGGCTGCCTTTTCCCTGACGGCGCCGATGTCGTTAATGCTGCAGCCGCTGTACTTTTCAAAAAGCTCGGCATAGGTGACTCGCCGCCACGGCCGGCTAAAGTCTACCGCTGAGTTGTCGAACTCAAGCTGAGTTCCGGGGCAGTGTGTCTCGATGCATAGGGAAATAAGCTCTTCGGTCAGGTCCATCATCAAATTGTAGTCGCCGTAGGCCTGATACAGTTCGAGCATTGTGAATTCCGGGTTGTGCTGTCGGCTGAGGCCCTCGTTACGAAAATTGCGATTTATCTCGAAGACCTTCTCCATCCCCCCGACCAGCAGCCTTTTTAGGAAAAGCTCCGGCGCAATTCTGAGAAACAGGTCCATATCAAGACTGTTGTGGTGAGTTGTGAAGGGCCTGGCCGCTGCTCCGCCGGCTATGGTCTGCATCATGGGGGTTTCGACTTCAAGAAAACCCCGCTGCCGAAGAAACTCGCGAATGGTCGCAATGATGGCGCTGCGTTTCTTGAATCGTTGCATCACTTCAGGGTTGGCCCAAAGGTCCACATATCGGCGCCGATAGCGCAGGTCGACGTCGGCCAGGCCATGGAACTTCTCAGGCGGCTGGCGGAGGCACTTTGCAAGGAGAGACAAATCGTCCGCCCATATTGTGATTTCACCGGTCCTGGTTTTACCCAATTGGCCTGAGGCTCCGATAATGTCTCCTAATTCGAGAAGCTTTGCGAGGGGCCACTGCTGGTCCAATAGCTTCCTGCTCAGGCCGACCTGGATGGCGCCGCTGGAGTCCCGCAGGGTGATAAAAATAAGCTTGCCGATGTCCCTTAGAAGCACAATTCTGCCGGCGCAGTTCGCCCGCTGGGTCTCGTTGTGTTCTTCGAATCCGGCTTTGATATCCACTGCCGCTTCGGCGCCGTCATATCTTGTGCCGTAAGGGTCCACGCCCAAGTCTTTAATCCGGGCGAGTTTTTGCTCTCTTTGCCGTTCGAATCTTTCTTTTTCTTCCGTGCCCGTCAAACCTGTAAGCCCCCTAAGGCTGCGAAAGCATTGGCTGCTGCGCCGACAACACCGCAGCTTCCTGCTGCAGCTTCTGCGTTTGTTGTTGAATCAGTTTGCTTTTGACGACTAAAAGGCCGACCGCCAACTGCGGGTCCGCCTCAAGAGTCTCGTCAAGTGTATGCTTGCTGAGCGGCGCACTGCCGTTATGATGGTCGGCCCTGACCAGCACATCGTTTTGCCTCTGCATATCAAGCATTGTCTTGAGCTCGTCGCTTCTTAGCTCGAGCTGGACATCAGGCCCGACGCCCCAGTCTTCTCTTCCCTGTTTTTTCACTTCGTCGCGACTTTTGACCCTTTGCCCGGAAGGCAGATGGTAATAAGCCATTGTATATTTAAGCTGGGCACCCTCACCGGGATAGGGCGTTATGCCCTGTACACTTCCCTTTCCATGGGTCCTGTCACCAACAAGAGTGGCCCGCTTGTACGTCTGGTCCTGCAGGGCGCCGGCCACTATCTCGGAGGCACTTGCAGAATACCGGTTTATCAGGACGACCAGCGGATAATTCGGGTGCGTGCCTTCTTTCCGGGCAGTTGCATAAGTAGGTATGAACCGCGGTTGGGTCTTTACTATTAAACCTTCGTCGACGAATTTGTCGGTGACGGCAACGGCGGCGTCCAACAGGCCGCCGGAGTTGAAGCGTAAATCAAGAATAAGCGCAGCGAGATTCTGCTGCTCGAGTTCGCACAATACCTTCTCAAGGCCGTCGGCCGTCCCAGCCGAGAAGCTGGTAATCCGCACATAGCCGACCTTATCAACGTCATCTATCATGTACAGCCACTTGCCCGCTTCGGTCCTTTTCCATCCGCGGATAGTAGGAACGGTTATCCTGGCGCGGGTTATGGCAATATCTTTGGTCTTGTCTTCTCCCTGGCGCCTTATGGTCAGCATCACTTGCGTACCGGCAGGACCCGTTATTCTGCGGACCGCGCATGCGAGTGACATATCCTTCGTCGGAACACTGTCAACATCTTCTATTACGTCACCCGCGTCCAGCCCGGAGTAATAGGCTGGTGTGCCGGGTAACAGGCTCGCTACGGTCAATAATCCCTTCCGTCTTGAAATCTCGATGCCGATACCGCTAAACTCATTAGTCATTGTCTTTTCGAAATTCTTAACCTGTTGAGGCCATACGACAACGGTGTAGGGGTCGAGCACAGATAAGGCGGCTTCTGCAAACTGTGCGATGAGCACGGTCCGCGGCAACTCCACAGTCGTCGAATTCAGCGCCAGCACCTTGTCAAAAATGTTGATGAATTTGTCCTTGCTGATGCCCGCAGGCGAGCGATTGACCTCATCGAGAAGCGCCGACAAAGCCGCCGACCAGGCAGCAAGCCTTGGGGCCTCAAATCTGCCGGTTTCGGCAGTGTAAGAATCCTGGTCGGTCTGATTTGCCGACGGGCCGGTTTCGCCCTTACTGAGCCCGTCACTGCTGTTGTCAGTTGCAGCGACGCCTTGCTGTTCTTCCTGGAGCGAACTCATCACCTGCGCCAACATTCTGCACCGGTTGATGGCCTTGACGGCCATATCCTGATAATGAATGATGTCTACGTAATTGAAATGAAGCGCGTCGATAGCGCGTTTGAACATTTTTCCCTGGACGTTTTCGTAACGTTCCTGGCGTGTCTCGCAGGGGCTGTCCTGGAGCGAGGCTGCGATGTTGGCCTTTTCAATAAGGTCGTCAGCGTGGTCCGAATACTCATCGTTATCCGGCATAATGGCCTGGAGCCAGCTATAGCAGCCCATATATGCCTCAAGCCATTTTCCTTCAGCCTCAAATTCATCCGCCTTGTCGAGGGCTTTTTCGAAGATGCTCAGCACAAACGGGTCGGCCAGAAGTGCCTCCTTCTGCTGCTGCTCGGCGAAGTTACCGGCCGTTGCAATTACAGAAAGAGCCTTGGTAATCTCATTAACATCGTTTATATCATTAGCGTCCGCGGCGACTTTGGTTTTCTGCAGGTCGGCGAGTTTTTCCTGGTAGGCACTCCTGCGAGCCGCCTCTCGCCGTTGACTTATGGCCTTGTATTCATAGACAATCTTCAGGAGGCTGTGAAGATTGGCATCATACCGGTCTTCTGCGTCCTCTATAAGCTCGCCGGCGTTTTCAAAGTCGCCGCTGCAAATCAGCCCATAAACCTGTTCGAGCGTTCCTTCTTGCTGCTTTTGGTTATTGACGGGTGTTTTCAGAACGTTCGGTTCGGCCGGCCCAGCCTGGGTGGACTCAAGCGCTGCCGGCTCCGATGCCGGAGCATAGCAGATGCAACATAAAGCGATAACGGCCAGGCCGCAAAAAAGCGTTATGCATTTTTGCCTGCCGTGTCGGGCGTCTTGTGATTTATCTTTCATAACTACTTTTATCGACTAAATTCGTTTACTACTTGCGGTCGAGCGGTTCGGTGTTTTTCAAAGACATTCGGCGGCTTTGCCCACACAGCCCAGCAGGTCCAGTTTGTGTCTGACCATCTCTTTGATAGCTTCCCGAGCCGGGCCAAGATATTTTCGCGGGTCGAATTCGCTCGGTTTTTCGGCGAAAACCTGTCTTATCTTGGCCGTTAGGGCCATCCGCAAGTCCGTGTCGATGTTGACCTTGCAGATTGCCATCTTGGCGGCCCTGCTGATAGCCTCTTCGGGCACGCCCATAGCATCCGGCATATCGCCGCCGTACTTGTTGATAAGGTCTTTGAACTCCTTGAGCACGCTGCTGGAGCCGTGCATAACCAGCGGAAAGCCGGGCAGTTTCTCTGCAATCTTCTCTATCACATCGAAGGCGAGCTTTGGCTCGGTTTTGAACTTGTAGGCTCCGTGACTGGTTCCGCAGGCCACAGCGAGCGAATCACAGCCGGTCCTCTCGACAAATTCGGTCGCCTGGTCCGGGTCGGTCAGAAATTTTCCGACATCATCGGCGGATACCCCAACAACATCTTCCTCAATTCCGCCCAACTGACCAAGCTCGGCCTCGACCACGACATCCTGTGAATGGGCGTACTCGACCACCTGCCGGGTGACCTTGATGTTTTCTTGAAAAGGCAGCTTCGAAGCGTCTATCATCACCGAACTAAATCCGTCATCGATGAACTGCTTGGCTGTCTCAAAGGTGTCTCCATGGTCCAGGTGGATGGCGATAGGAATGTCCGGGTTTTCCTTAATCGCTACGTCAATGATGGCCTTTAGATAGCCGATACTGGCGTAACTACGTGCCCCTCTTGAGACCTGAAGAATAAGCGGGGCCTTCTCTTCGGCGACGGCTGAGACTATTCCCTGGGTAATTTCCATATTGTTGACGTTAAATGCTCCGACGGCATAGCCGTTCTTCATAGCCATCGCGAACATCTTCTTTGTATCAACCAAAGCCATAAAGTTCTCCTTAAAACATTCGGGCGGTTGTTGCTGTCTTTATCCTGCCAACAGCCGAAGGTCGGCTCAGTTGGTTTTCACCGCCGGCTTACAAGCGTGCCGGAACCAATTATTATATCAATAACCTGCCGGACCAGCCAGCCTCATATATTTTCTCTGTCCGATGGCCAGTTCGGGCACGCCTTGCGGCCATATACTAAGGACAATGGCCTGTCTTTCGAGGGACTGGTCCGCACTGAAGGTCAGGCCGCAGTAAATCCTGTGATAACGCCTGATAAGTGTTATGTCGCCCTGAATACCTGCGTCGTAGTCAAAATCGTACTGCTGAGAAAAGACCAGGGTGTAGCGCGGGTCGAGCTTGTAAGTAGCGGCAAAGGTCACAGCGTTGGAGCCTTTTTCGTCGAGGACCTCGATTCGGCGCAGGTACCTGCTGCCTATGTAGTAACTCAGGTCGGGCCATCGAAACTGCGAAAAACCAATGTCAAATTGCTCCACCACTCCGCTTTGCATGTCAAAATACATATCGCTCAGCACCGCCGTGGTGTCGCTCAGTCGCCATGTGTAGTCGGCGCCGAAATAATCGCGTCTTGGTCCAAATACATCACTGCTGCGCCTGTCGCGCGGCGGGATGGACCCGTCGAACGTGTCCACGAGCGGAATGAAAGGTTTGTTCCACAGAAAGCGGCTTGGGCCGCCCTCTGTATCGCCTGAGTTGTTGACCCAGGTTACATCCATATCAAGCCTCATCCAGTCAACGGTGCGCTGATTGCCGGCAGGGCCTCTTTTGGTCTGCAGCCGCTGGGAGACGCCCACCTGCAGCGTATCGCGCTGCTCGATTGCAGGGTCGCTCTCGGTGTAAGCTACAGCGGTCAAATGCGGTCTTACAATATGCCGCAACCGATTCAAATCCCAAAGTTTGGATTTGACATCGGGGTAAACCTTCCAGTATTGAGTGGACAGCCTCCCGCCGGCTTCTGCGGACCATACGCTCTCCTGGCGGCTGACGGTTCGACCGTCCAGGTCGGTATGGAATCCCGCGCCGTCTTCGTATGCCACGGTGCCTGCGACAAATGGGACGCACCTGGTCCTGCCAATGCTCATCGGCATGTCAAGTTCTGCGCGTTCGGACATAAGCGTAAAGAAATCCTCGGAACCAGCGGGAGAACCCGAAGCCAGACGCTGGCGGAATCTACTGACGCGACTGTCACTGTAGAATGTCAATTTATCCTCAAGAAGCGACTCGCCGATGCGATGGTATTCGATGCTGGGAAGCTCCTCGAGCTGATTGACGAAATCATTTATCCGAACCTTGCCCAGAATCGAAAGCCCCCAGTTATCTTCTATACGCTTGAGGTGAATGAGGGTTTCCTGCTCTTTGGCTGTGTAGAATTCATTGCGGTAGAACCCCTCGAGGAAATGCTCGTCCGACAGGTAACCGACCTCCGTGGTGAGCTGCCAGTTATAAGGCAGAAAATGCCTGTGCTGCCATCGGAATCGCCCGCGGAGCTCACGGGGCGGCTCGAGGTTTTTTCGGTTCTGGGCCCTTCCGAGGTCATCTTCGCCGCTGTCATGTATCACATAGCCCAGGAGGCTGCCGAAATAGTCTTCGGTGGCATATTCAATGTCCGCGCCGACGCCGACGCCGCGTTCGCTGTAGAAATCCAGGGCCAAGGTGCTCTCCGTTGCGTCGGACTCGCGCAGACCCAGCAGCCGTGAAAGGTACCATCGTGTCTCGATGGCCGCCCCGAAATCGCTGTCATAGCCGGCATGCACGCTTTTGATAGGAAGATCGGGTCTTTCCAGGTTGCTGCGCAAAAACGGCCAGTAAAAGATAGTTGCATCACCCATCTTCAGACGCACGTCCCGCATCTGCGCGTCATAACTGCTGTCGGGGACCCGGCCCTTTTGCCCCTCGGTCGCGCTGGTGTCGATGACGGTTATCTTCGAGACGTTCAATGAAATCTGCGGCTTGTAAAACTCACTCGTTGTCACGGTGACTTCATCGGCAGCAAATTCGTTTTTCGCCACCAGCCGCAGTTCATTTGCCCTGACATAGATGGGAATTTGGCGATTCAAGTCGAATGTTTTCATCTCGGCGGCGACGGCAAGGCCTTTTTTGTTTTGGAAGTCGTAGTAAAGCTGCTCGGCCCGTATCGTGCGCAGCCCTTCGGTCATAACAACATCGCCGGACAAATAGACGGCTTTTGCGGCGCCGCCGGCCAAGAAATCTGAAAAGCCTTCCGCCTGGGGCGTTTCGCGAGCCTGTTCGTGCTCTTGTAACGCTTCTTCAGAGTACCATACAACCGCACTGTCTGCCTCCAGTTCCAGCAAAGCGCCATCCTGCTGTTTTTGCCAGAGCAGGAATCTGCCGATTACGGTCACCGCGTATGTCCCGTCGGGCTCCAGAGTCCGCTCAATGTTGAGGCGAGACTGGCCGGCAGGCGCGATGTTAATTGGATAGCTGAATTGTGTTTCCGGCGGCCTCGTCTCTTCGGTAGGCTTTTCTGTCTGTTGTTCTGTGTGCGGGGAAGCCCCTTGCTCCGGCTGCGCCGAGACCGTCTTGTGCTCCTTTGCCGACAAGGCGCCGACGGCTTTTTTGTAAAGCTCCAGCTCACGAGTATCAAAGGATTCCCGCTTGTCTGCTTTCAGGAAAACCACACCGGGGACATTGAATTCAAAGGCAAGTGTGTCATCTTCTCGAGCTATTACTTTGGTCCAATCGAATAACTCCGGAGGGCGGCTTTTCTTGACCGCGACCTTGCCCTGCAGATATGCGTGGCCCTTCACGGCTGGCCCGGTAGGGTCACGCACGTCAGCCGGGATGGTCTGGAGCCACAATACCGCCTTGTCGCTGGAGTATCGGCTTGAGCCTGTCGACATTGAGAAACCGTCCTGGAAAACGAGCACGTGCTCACCGGTTTCCAGTTGATAGGTAATTACCTGTCGGGCTTGCAGATGCAGACCGGGTCCGGTCACCGTGCCGGCAGGGTGGTGCAGATTGCTGTTATTCTCGGCTGATTCTGCGCCTGCGCAAAAATGGGGCAGCGCCATCGCCAGAATAGTCAGGACAAACAGGTTTTTCCTTGGCATATTCACCGTTACCGCATAAACCATTTCACACAAAGCATACCGGACAAACGTACCAGCAGATTATAGCGACTGGGCGCACCAAAGCCAACAGAAACCACTGAACAGCACGGCTGACTTGACCTGCCCGTGGTAATGCGGTAAAACCACGGGCTGAGACGGCAGGAAACAAGCACTATCGAGGCTGCTCTTATGACCGGCGCAGGGCGCTCAGAATATCAAAAAGGAGTAATCGGGCGTTATTACGACAATCGTGATGCGATAATGCTTGAAAAGCTGGGCGAGCTGGTAACGGAGCTCTACCTGGCCGAGACAGACGCAAGGCGTGCTCGGCTCTGGAAAAGGGCCGAAAAGGCAATGTCGAATCTCAAGGTCCAGCCCTCAATAATCGAGCACATAATCATCAAACGTGACCCTGAGATTCTTGCGAAGAACCTTCAGGACTGGCTTGATAAAACGACCCGGCACTGACGACGCCGCGGGATTTGCTTTTGTGCGGTCAGACTGGTATAATAGCTTGTAGTGCGAAAACACCGGAGCAGGTCGTCGCGTCGATGATTTTTGAAATGCCGATGATGGAGGCTGATATGGTGCGGGATTTCCAAGCTGCAGAAAAAGTGTATTCAAGCGAGAACCTCGGAAAACTAAGCCTGCTGGACATGCTGAAGTATTTTGAGCAGCGCGGCGCCATGCGTGTGTCGGACCTTCATATCAAGGTGGGTGCGCCGCCTGCCTACCGTGTGGACGGCAACCTGGTAAGACTCAAGGGCCTGAAGGTGACACCGGAAACCGCAAAGCAGCTTATCTATCCGCTCCTGAGCGACTCAAACTTAAAGAAGCTGCAAAAGAACTACAGCGTCGACTGTTCGTACAGGCTCGGCTCACTGCAGTTTCGAATAAACGTCTTTATGGAAAACGACGGGATTTGCGCGGCGATTCGAGCGCTGTCTCTCGATATTCCGAAGATAGAAAATATCGGTTTTCCCAATAATACCTGGCAGGACATCATCGAACGCAAGCAGGGCCTTGTGCTGCTGACAGGCATTACGGGCGCCGGCAAATCCACGACCATTGCCTCGCTTATCGACCGAATCACTGAAAAAACCGCCTGCCGAATCATAACTGTCGAGGACCCCATCGAATATATTTTTCAACAGAAGTATTCCATGATTTCGCAGCGTGAGGTCGGAAGGGACGTCAAATCCTTCGTGGACGGTCTGAGGGCCATGCTCCGCGAGGACCCCGATATAATATTCGTCGGCGAGATGCGTGACCCGGAGACGATATCTATGACGCTTATGGCGGCAGAGACGGGCCATCTGGTCTTTTCGACGCTGCACACGAGAGACGTTACCGGCACGGTGACGCGTATACTCGATTATTTCCCGTCCGGAAGGCAAGGCGAAGTCAGAAACCAGATGTCACTCGGACTGCGATACATAGTCAGTCAGAAACTCATCCCGAGAAAAGACGGCGAGGGCCGGCTGGTTGCGATGGAAATTCTGAACAACAACTACGCCTGCGCGAACCTGATACGTACGGGCAAAACAGAGCAACTGTATTCACAACTGCAGACAAGGACGCAAAACAAGCCGGATGAAAAGATGATAACTATGGAAAAGCACCTGGCGATGCTGGTAAAAGCCGGCAAGGTGGACTTGCTCGAAGCCAAGAAATGGGCCAACAATATCGGCTGCTTCGTTGACTGTATGAAGCAGGTCAATCTATGACAATCCAGTTCAATTGTCCCAAGTGCGATGAGTTAATCGCGTTTGACAGCAAACACATCGGCAAGCGTGCGCGCTGCATATCGTGCGGCCAGATTCTGATAATCCCGGCGAAGGATTACGAAAAGGCGCAGAAAATCGAGGTGGAAGTCGAACAGGCCGAACCGCTGGGCGGCTTTTACCGGGCTGTATTCGTCGACAGTTGCAAACTTTTTGTTGACCGCGAAAACGTCACTTCACTGGTCTTTGTTGCTGCCGCAGTGTGTTTCAAATTCTTTCTTGCCAGGGGAATCTGCTGTGTAAACTACCTGACCTCTACGGTCGTCTGGGGCTTGCTGTTCGGATTCTATCTCAACATCATTTACGAGGCTGCTTTCGGTGTGGATAAGCTGCCCGAAATCCATCTTGGAACAGGCTTCACTTTGTTCTGGTATATCGTCAAACCCTTTTTCACTTTTTTCATCACCTTGTTTGTCGTATGGCTGCCGTTCATAGTTACGCTGGCGCTGCTTGAGAACAAAGGCATCGGTTTCGAGAATATGTGGCGGCTGGAATTTGGTCCGCGGCTGCTTTTGCAGATATTTTTTATTGTCGGTTTGTTCTTTTTTCCGATGGCGATATTGACGACCTCGGTCGGCAGGGACATTACACTGTTAAGGCCGGATTATCTTTTCAGACCAATACGCAGCGCTTTTGGGTCCTACTTAGTCACCTTCTGCCTGCTGGTTGTTTTCGGCGTACTCGAGTCGCAGAGCGGGCAATATGCAGGTGCAGGTCTGGCGGTAACAATGGCGTATCTGGGGATGAACCTGGTCGGACAGGTTATCGCTATAATGGCAATGCGCTCAATCGGCCTGTTCTACCGCCATTATAACTGCTATATTCGGTGGTAAGAACCGCCCTTCGTGACAAGAGCTTTGCTAAACCCTCTACGGCCAGTGCCGGTCGTGGAGCCAGAAATCCACCAGCACAAAATAATTCTGAAAAAAACCCAATGACCCCCAAAATCCAATTTTTGGACTTTTCATTTTTCTGATTTTACGCAATTTTCAGCGCCGTTTTTTACTTGAGAATTCTTGCCAGCAGCCGGTTCAGGAGCTCCATCGGCAGGCCCGTTACGTTTGTCAGGCTGCCTTGGAGCTTCTCGATGAACGGGTCTGCATCTTCTTTTATCGCATAAGCGCCTGCCTTATCCCGCCAACTGCCGCTTTTGATGTGCTCGGCAATCTGCCGCTCGCTCATCTTCTTCGGATAAACAATCGTCGTATCACTTTCGACCAGTTCGAGTCCTTCACTTAAGCGGACGAGGGCAACGGCAGTTATCACCTTATGCGGTGCGCTGAAAAGCTTTCTGGTAATTCGCTCGGCCTGTTTTTCGTCGGCAGGTTTTCCGATTATCCGGCCCTGAGAATCAACGACCGTATCGGTGCCGATGACAAGAGACTCGGGGAACTTTTCGGCAACCTGGCGTGCTTTGGCCAATGCAAGGCGTTTGGCATATTCAGCAGGACTGATTCGGTCGCAGGCAAAATCCGCCTCGTTAATCTTCGCTGGGAAGACCGTAAACTGGTAGCCGGCCTGCTTTAACAATTGTCTTCGCCGTGGTGACGCCGAAGCCAAAACCATACGTGGGTACTTATCCGCCATAATCCATCGTCGGCGCCGAGTTGTATGTTTTTCACTTGAAATGCACGTGGTAGACTATCTTTCTGCAAAATGCCAGGTATTCCTGCCCGAGCTTTTCAAAATCGCCGCCTACGTAGTGTTCAAACAGCATCGGCGAGACAATCCTGTTCCATCGGGCGGTCAGGGGAATATTTCTGTCGGCCGCGAACCGTTTGGCAGGCTCACTGAGCGGCCAATTTCCGTTTAGCCCGTCCAGCAGCAGCCGCTGGTAATTGCCCAGTCTTTTGCCGTAGCCCTCTTCTCGCAAGAACCTCACCAAGGCGTACGACTGGCTATAGAAGGCACTGACATCCTCGGCGGTACTGCCGACAAGGACCTGGCCCGGATTCATAGCAATGAGGTCTTTCAATGGTATCATATTGTTTCCGGCCAGTGTTCTTTTCAAGCCGCCTAATCGCTGCAGATTGCGACCCGGCTCGAAATAAAACAGTCCCCGGTCGTAGTGGTAGCTCTCGAAAAGCATTGCGATACCTTCATCCAGCCAGCTTGGCAGGCGAAACTTGAAATGCCTGTGGTTGAACTGGTGCCAACCCTCGTGGCCGAGTACGGCAAAGGTTTTCTCTCTGCCGATGTTGTAAGCCACGCAGGCGCCGTTGAGATAATATGCACCGGCCTCTATTTTCTGGTATATCGGCGCCAGCGGACCTGCGAATTTGCTGGAGAAGTCCTCCCACTGCGCACGGTCGGCAAAGAGATAAAGCGTAAACCTGCTTTCGGTCTCTATTGGCGTGGGAAGCTGGCGATTATATTCGCGGTGGGCCGATTCGAGAAATCCCGGAAGCCGGCGAAGCATCAAAGGGTCCAGAAGCGTTGTGTAAAGCTCGTAGTGCCGGGTGAGCACCTTTAAGCCCGGTCCATAATCGTTATTCCATATTTGAGCCGATTGCAGAGCGGGCAGATTCTGCTGCTGCAAATAGGCGACCATTTGGCTTTCGGTATCGGTGCGGGGCAGGTTCCCGGCACTTGTGCGTGTGACGCTGTGCGAATTAAAACATCCCGCCGGCAATGTCATTGCCATCGCCAAGATTAGTAAAGCCTTTTTTGTCACTGCCTCTGCGCCTTGTTTAATCGTTCTGACTCGGATTTGGCGAGTCAGTTGGCTCGCCGGGGCCGATTGCTTCAAACTCTGCGCCGAAAATCTCAGCCGTGAATAGGTACACCTCGGCGTCTGGTTCTTTCCAAGCATCGCCCGGCAAACTTGCCGGGCTATCTCCAGAATTTGACTTCGTCGACAAGGTTGATGGCCCGCTGGAGGTTCTCGATTTGTTGCGTATTCGTTGCGGTTTGTTTTCGGTCTTCCAGCAGTATTCTGGCGATTTTTTCGCCTTCCACGCGCACAATCACCAGGCACAGCAGCTTTTCCTTAAACGGCTTCGCCCTATCTTCAGACGTCAGCTTGACAATCTCCTCCAGACACGCCGCTGCACCAGGCTTGCCAATACTAATTAGCCCGGGAACGCAGGCATAAGAGTTTTCTATCGTCGACTCGAAATGAGTCCCGGTAATGATCCGAACTTCTACCATCGAAGCAAGCAAATGCGCTGCTTCCGTTGCACGCATTTCACCAAGTGCGCGGACAGCAATGCTCTTGGCCTCTCTGCTTTCTTTTTCACTTGACACAACGTTCATGAGATACTGGGTCACGGTCTTTCTGTTCTCTAAATGTGCGGCAGTACCTTTCTCCATCTCTGTTATCCTTATCGCATCGACCTTTAGAAGACTGCCGAGCTTTTTACGCCTGGCTGTCTCTTTTGCCTCGGCAACCTCTTCTTTGGTCGGCTCTATCAGTTCTCCTTTAGGAATCTTGAAAACACGCGTTCCGCTGGGCTGATAAACCCAATCAATGATTGCGCTTCGGCCCTTTTTCTCAATTAGGCGAATCAAGGCATACTTGCCGGTAACTGTTTCGACCAGGTAACACCGGCCTTCTTCAACTGACTCAATAATCCCCGGTATACGCTCGCTATCCTCAATCCCCCACACTTGAGCCGGTCTTTCGAGTTTGCCTCCGTCAAATTCATACAAAAAATGCACTCCGAGGTCTTGTATTCTGCCGCTCATCACCACCAGGGTCCCACCAGTGAGCGGAGAGTACACTATGTCTCCGGTCCTTTCCTGCCGGATTCTTTGGAGGTACGCTTGTGCCGACGGCGCACGCTCGTTCGCCATGTCCCACGGGTCGGGCATCAGCCTTGCCTGCTCAAAGTTAAATATACGTCCTCCCTGCCGCAGGGCCAAAGGCGAGCCCTTGCTCGGAAGCTCGAGCGTCCCGTGGGGCAGCTCGCACGCCGACAAATCTTCCCGCGGCACGGCCGCAGAGATACTGCCCGCTGAAAGCATGCCAAATCCTGAAACAACAACCAGCACCGTCACTATTTCCCTTACTTTTCCGTTCATATCTAAAGTCCTTATCTTGATACCTGTTTTGCCTTCGTTGCGACCTAACACTATACTTTTTACCTCGGATTTGGCGAGTCACTTGGTTCGCTGGGGCCGATTGCTTCGAGCGCTGCGCCGAAAATCTCAGCCGTAAAGAGGTACACCTCGGCATCGGGGTCTTTCCAGGCATCGGCCGGTAAACCCGCTTTGTGGGCGCAGCAGCGAGAAAGAAACTGCTCCGTGCTCCAGCCGGTCTCGGTGGCAACCTGGGGCAGGAAACAGCCCGAGGCGAAGCCCTTTTTTATGTAGATACCGTCGGTGCCAAGTCGCAGGCTCAGGGGGTCGTCGGTCCGCTTCAAGGGCGATAACACGGATATTTCTATATCCAACTGTCTCAGCTCGCCGGCGGTTATAGGGTTAGCCATGAATCGCGGGTCGTCGGTAGCCGAGGTCTTTGCCATCTCGGCGACCAGCTTAATCAGCGGGACGTCGGAAGTGAACTGGCCTATGCAGCCCCGCAGGCGGCCCCGGTTCTTGAGCGTGACAAAACAGCCGCAGTGTGCGTTAAGCTCGGTCTGGTCGGACTCAGGCTTCGGAATTGACCGATTTGTAATGACCGCTTCAACGGAATCGCGAGCGGTCCTGAGCAGTATTTGCTTTTGGCGGTCGTCCATCTTTCAGCGGGTAAATATATGGCCCACTTGTTTGATTACATAAGCAATCACTATGAGCAACACAATAACAACAACGGTGGCAACGTTGAAGTATTTTTCTATAAGCAGGCGAGCTCTCTTGCCAAAGAAATAGAAGAGTAACGCCTCGCCGCCGAACCGCATTGTTCTGAATATCAGGCTTATGCCCACGAACTTCAGCAGTGAGACCTTTGCCATGCCTCCGACCCAACTGAACAGCATATAGGGCACCGGCGTCAGCGCCGAGATGGCAATTGCCCAGAAGTCGTATTTGTCGTAAAGCTCAAGGGTTTGTTGGGCTTTATGACCCAAATGAATCGGCCCGAAGCTAATGCCCTCGAAGAATTTGACAACGTTTTCGCCGCCGATTGCCAGGCCGAGCGAAAAGGCGATTGTACCGCCGAGCACGGAAAAGAACGCGCAGGTCAGGCCGTATCGAAGTGAACGTTTCGGCTTGCCCAGACAAAGCCCTATGACCAGCACATCGGCCGGAATCGGCACAAAGATTGGCTCGGTCAAAGCGAGCACAATGAGCGCCAAGGGGCCAAAACGAGTATCGGCCCAGTGAAGAACCCAATTATATAGTCGCCTGTGCCAGTGCCACCAGACAACGGGCTCGTTTTGCGGGGCCTGCCCAGCAGTGTTATTCATCGTCTCACCAGTCAAAAATTCTCCTAATCAGGGTAAGGACAATCAGTTATAATGTCAACGAGCATATTTGTGGATAGGGCTGCTCAGGTTCCGCGAGCCATTGAAGGGCAAATTGCAATGCAGCAGATAAGAGCCGTGGAAGACGGACTTTCAGTACTGGCACCGGCGAAAATCAACCTGTCGCTGCTGGTGTCCGGGAAGCGGCCGGACGGCTTTCACGAGATAGAGACTCTAATGGCCAAGGTCAGCTACTTCGACGAGGTGCTTATTGAAGCGGGGCGGAAGGAGGGCATTGAACTATTGTGCACAGGCCCCTGCTGGGCGCCAGAGGGACGAGAGAATCTCGTCTACCAGGCTTGCGAACTTCTATTGGAGCGTTGCGGCGCCAAAGCCGACATAAAGGTCACCTTGACGAAGAACATCCCTGCCGGCTCAGGTCTGGGCTCTGCCAGCAGCGATGCGGCCAGTACTCTCATAGGTTTGAACGAGCAGTTGGGATTGCCGCTTGAGCGGGGAGAACTGATGGAATTGGCCCCTGAGCTTGGCAGTGATGTCGCCTTTTTTCTGGGCGGGCCGCTGGCAATGTGCAGTGGAAAGGGCGAAAAAATAAAAAAAATAGACGAAGAATTTGACTTCGCGGCCCTGCTGGTCCTGCCTGACGTAACTGTTTCTACCAAAGAGGTTTACGCCAACTATAGGCATGACGCTGCGGTTTATGAGCGGTTGAGGACGGAGATAAATCGGCATATTGAGAAAAACAGGATTGATTTGATTTCCGGAATGTGCGCAAATATACTGGAGAGAAGCTGTTTCGACTTGTATAGGGAACTGGCTGAGTTGAAAGCCGAGATTGAATCACTTGGTATCAGACCTGTGTGCCTTAGCGGAAGTGGTTCAGCTTTTTTTCACATCAGGCGGGGTGGTGAAGTTGCTCAACTCCGGCAAATCCAACACAAACTTAATGATACACTCGGTTGCAAAAGCGTTATCGTGAGCAACATCAGATGGTGAACTTTTAAGCGAGGCGAAGACTATGGAAATCAGTGAAGTACGAGTTAAGTTGGTGGACAACAAAGACGACAGGTTGAAGGCTTTCTGCTCCATAACAATGGACAACGAGTTTGTGGTTCGCGATATCAAGATTATCGAGGGCGGCGGCGGGCTTTTTGTGGCTATGCCTTCCAGAAAAATGAGCGACCACTGCGACAAGTGCGGAGGCAAGAACCACCTCAGGGCCAGGTTCTGCAATAATTGCGGCGGGGCCCTTTCGGAGAATCGCGCCAAGAAGGACATCAAAGGCAGAATGAAGCTGCATGCCGACATCGCTCATCCTATTAACGCTGAATGCCGGCGAAGGATTCAGGAAGGAGTTGTTGCAGCTTACAAGGAGGAGCTGGAAAGGTCGACAGAGCCCGGCTATAAACCAATGGAAATGGACGAGCCGGACGATGACGTACCGGAAATAATCTCTTAGGCCGGCGGGGCTAAAGGCCCTCGGCTTTGAGAAGATGGGCAGGGCTTTTGGTAGAGTGGCGATGGAAGCTGAGGCGGCATTTGTAAGAGGTCGCGCTGGGCGGTTCCGGTTTACAGCGGGTCGGCTCATTCGTGCCGGAAGCTAATCCGACGCAGCGAAGTGAGACGCGCGAGCCCTTATGACCAATGACAAAGAATACGGTATGTGCGTTCCTTCCTTGCTATCAGGCTGTAAGGTCTTCGAGAACCTTGTCAAGAACGACATCCAACCGTTTGTTCAGGTTGTAACTGCCCTCGGTAAGCTGCCGGCGTACCCTGAGAACCTTCTGCCGGCGGACCTCAGGTAATAAAGCAATCTGCTTTAATACCTTGCCAACCGGTGTGGTATTAATGTTTTCAAGAATTTGCTCCATAAGCAAATCCTCATCTAAAACCAGTTCCTTGTTGATAGCATCCAAAGGTTGGTTTCGGTCCGCGTAATGACCGCTGGAGTCAACATCAGGCATTTGAAATCCCAAGTGTTCCCTCAGCTACGGGCGAAAACCTCCTTTTTTCCACCCGGAAGCTGTTATACACTATATCTTGTATGCCCGCAAATCCTTTGCCAGGCCCAAAAACACGTTTTCACTACTAATATCGACAGGATAGACTGCGAAACTTTAGAAAAGTTTGCTGTTGGCTTACCTGAAGCTGGGAAGGTAGTTACGTTCGTTTTGGGCCCGGAAGTCCGCCTTGCGGTACTGGAAACCGGCTGTTTGCTAATCGGCATGAGGGGCCATAGGGGTCTACTTGGGGAATCCGGGCGATATACAATATGTAGTTACAGCACACAATTGAAGGGCTGCAAAAAACGTGGAACAGACTTAAGTTTATCGGAACCAGCCAGCCGGCGTGACTCGGAGCGTCTAAAAGATATACCTGAAGTCGAGGGCAACCTTCCAGGAGTCAGCCTGGTCCTTTCTCTTGGTCAGAACTACCTTTGTGCATTCAAGGTTCGTCCAACGGAGCTGGATTAGCGAAAGGAATCTGGCGAAGTTCTCTATGCTTACGTCTTTGAGTTCCAGATGGCAGGTTTGAGTCTTTTGCCGTTTGGAGGTCCTCGGTGGTTTGGAACTGAGTTCATAATTAGCTGAAGGTATCTCGACCAGTCGCGCTACGGCATCAACCGCCCTGTAATACTCGAATTCGGTATCGTCTTGCTTGTCACCTGCAAAGTCAAGACGCCCGGGGTCTAACTTCAGGATGCCGTCGATGGTCTTCTGGGCCTCGGCGTACTGGACCATGTCGTTATTCAAGGCTCGCTCTGCGGCGGGCAAATAGACACCACCGACGACCAACGGCCACAGGGCGGCAACTGCCGGAACCACTACGTAGTAAAAAAGTGGATTCTTATAAATGTTTTTCATCAGGTTCTTCTCCCACCTGTTCCTGTGCTCTTGCGGTCACTGTTCTTAGGCACCACTGTTATATTAAAACTATGACGCGGCCCCTCCTGCTGAAATCTGTGCTGCGGAATATCCATTTTTTCCTTGATGGTGTCGAACACCTTGAGTGTGTTTCTCTGGTCTGACGTGTCGCCTCTTATGCTAATGTTCTTATCCGTCACTGTAATGTTGTCGATATTCAGGTCGGTCCGCTTGGCGCATTTGTTAAACGCCTCCAGTACCAGCGTCAATCTTCTGGCTATCGCTTCTTCGTCACCGCCCTGCCCGATGTTGTGTTGAACGAGCCTTGATATAGCACCGAGTTTCTTGACGGCGTCCTTCATACGGCTCGGCATCCTTTGGCCCAATGCGACGGCGGAGTACTGCGGCTTTAGCTTATTGTACACATTTGTTCCATACCTGTTGACCTGGAGCAATTGCGCCGTAACGTAGACCCCCAGTGCCACTATAAGCACGCACGCTGAGACGCTGAGGAATTTGACCGTTTTCTCCAACCGTCGTTTTTTGCCCTGGTAAGGCATGTAATCGTTGCGGAAGTTTATGCTGCGCGTCTTTTCCAAAGGCGCCAAAGCTCCGCCGCAAGCGACGGCAAAATCAACGAGGTCGGCACAACCAGCCAGAAGCTCCGAGTCCGCAACGACCCAGTCGCTCAGCTCGACCTCGGCCACTTCCATGCCGAGTCTTTCGCTAAGCTGCCGACAGTTTAGGGCCCCGGTCGAATCGAGCACTCTAAGCTGAGTTACCGGCTCGCCGGCGCCAAACAGGGCAATAGTTAAAGGCACCTCTCTGGCCAACAGTTTGGCTCTATCCTGCGTGGGCCCGACCAGAAAGGCCCGCATGCCGGGGCTTTGGCGTGATTCTGCGAAGCCGACAAGGTAAGCGCTGCGTCCCGACAGCATCGCAAAGAGTGAATTTGAATCCTCAGCAGGCCGGAGGTTTTGCTCTATAAACCTCGACAGACAGATTATATCGGGTTCCACCGCTACAGGGTCAATGCCGTTGCCCTGCAGGGCAGTAAGGATTTCCGATAGTACCTGGTGTTCAGCAGTGAAGACAGCCAACTGAGAACCGCCCTGGTCCGTCGAGGCTATCTTGTAGGCTACGGCCACGCTGTTTATATCCGCGGAAAGGGCCCCTTCCGTGTCAAATTTGATTGTCTGATTGATTTGCCTGGTGTCGGTGAAGTCACTGTGAAGCTTGTGCTGCATAAACATTGCACGGTCCACGGCCACGTATGCCTCGGCAAAGGTCAACTGCCTTTCGGCACAGCCTGCCGCTATCAGTCGTGCCAATTCCGACATCGCCGCGCCGCTGTCGGCGTCCTGTTGCGGCTCCAAAGAGACATCGAAGGCGCCAAGAATTCGTCTGCCCTTGCCCAACGAGTCGAGGCAGACGACAGTCGCTCCGGTTTTGCTCAGATAGATTCCCAAATAGTTTTTGTTTTCCACTTTTATCTCGCTCCCAAAACCGGTCTTCAGCCGGAAATCATTGCAATCCTATTAGTTTTCTTCTCATCCTTGGTTATGGCTATCACTGCCGACGCCTCTGCGGCGCCACTGACGGCGGTCACCCTGATTGTAAAAAAGGTGCTCCTGGTTGTAATGTACTGTTCACACTCGCGAATGGAGTCGGAGTAGCTGAACAAGACGTTTTTCAAATCAGCTATATCTTTGAACGGTTTTTGGCGTCTTCTCAGGATGATTTCCTGGGCTATATCAACGGCGTCGCCGCCGAATGTAAAGGCGGCTTCCAGCACATGCCGCGGGGCGGTATTGACGTTGACTTTGGCCGAACCCCAGATGCCAATATACTTCAAAGGCGCTTCTTCTCTGGTCTCACTGACTATTGTGGGCCTTGCCAGAGTCTCGGTATCTATCAGCGAGCTGTGAAGAACTCTTGAGAAATCCGCCGCCTGTTCGGCTACCTGCTGTCCAGGCGATACTTTGGTCGTGACGTATCGGCGAGAGGCGGTTTTGGGCCTCCGCACGGTTCGACGACTCGCTGTTGTCGGCCTTGTTACACGTTCTCTCTTGGTGATTTCCCTGAACTTGAGCTGGAACGGTTTTTCTTTGCTCAATTGTTCCAACTGGTCCTCTATCGCATAGATTTGAACCTCATTGACATCCATCCACTCGCAGAAGTTTTCGAAGCCGGCCAGGACTTCGCGTTTTATCCCGTCGTCATCGGTCAGCATCCAGCCGATGGGATACTTGGCGTTCTCGTCTTCAATTTCAATGGTAACCTTCGCCGAGCCTATTTCCAACTCGATTGGTTCAGTTACGTACGGCCAGGCCGGGCCGTAAGGGCCCGGAATTACCAACAGGTTTGGGTCATTGAAGCTCCCTGCACGTCCCCAGGGCCTAACGTCGTTGGTATCATTAACATCGTTGAGGTCGTTGGCTCCACCAACGTTTGTCATAGCATTAAAGGCATGTAAGAGGGCGTCGTCCGTGATATTGGCAATGTCACCAAGACCGCCTTGCGTGAAGTTGGCGTCCGCGCCGCGTTCGTCGGCCCTGATGGCAGCGAGTTCATCAAGAAGCTCCTGGTACTCCGGCTCGCTAAGATGGAACAGGTCGGAGAAATCAGGTACATTTGGGCGGCCTATGAGGCTGGGTGAGATGTCTTGAAGTCTGGTCAGTGCGTATTTTACCGCTGAATCGCACCCATACCGAGCCGCCTGATAATCCATAATGTACTGGCTGCGGCGGCGTTGAGCGGAAACCTTGCTGCTCAAAGTGTAACCCAGGGTGGCGAGCACGACTAACAATACGAGGGTCACCAGGAGCACCACACCTGAGCGATGTGTTCTGTCGTCACAATTTGTTAAGCTCTGGTTATTCATCAGTCTACCTTCGCGTGGTTTTGACCTTTGCTTTTGACCCTGTATCACTTACGCTGTCCGGCTTTTCTTGCTCATCATCGGCATCTTCCTGCAGGGCATCCGTTTCTTCGGCAGCTTCGTCACCTTCCAGTGCTTCGTCGTCTTCGGGGGCTTCTTCATCTTCCGTGGCGCCGAGCGCCTCGGCGCCGTCGGGTATGAATACAAAGCCGATTTTTCTGGTTCTGTTAATAGCTATGGTTCGGGTAAATTTCTCCTCCTCAGGTACCTCCAGTGTGCCTTCAAGGGTTTCATAAGGCTCGGCGAAGGAGATGGCTACCACAATGCCGGTCGGCATCGTTTTACCGGGCCAGCTCTTTACGAACTTGTCTTTACCCTGGGGGACCTTTATATCAAAATACGTGACGCCCGAACATACCTGCACGAATGGGTAGGCCTTTTCCCAGTCGGCTCTCCGCTCATCGAGCAGCTTGTCTTCCAGGGCCATTCCACTGTGCTTGCGGTACAAAACGAGGCCGTTGGCGTCGCTTTCGTAATCATAACTGCTCTGCCAGACTATCGTCTCGAATTCTTCGTCCCGCCCCTTTTTCTTGATAGTCTTATAGATTCTAAGCCTGGCGGCCTGGTAAATTCCTACGATTTTATTGTCGACAAATACTTTCGTGTCGGGGCCTGAGCTGATTATTCTGTCAAGGTCCTCTGCGATTCGCTGCAGGACTTCTCTGGCCAGGCGACCCTTGTCAAGGTTTCGACTGATTGTCGCGGCGGTGCCTCGGGCGTGACTGTACACGGTCAGAATGGCAACCAGGACCATGGACCCTATGATTACCGCCGCCATCACCTCGGCCAGCGTAAAACCACTTCGGCGTCTGATTAGTTTCGATGCAAAGTTCATAATCATTGCGTCACCATTTGAGCGTACTTAGCAACCACGCGAGTTTTTCATCCCTTGTCATATCATCCCAGTTATCCGGCAGCCAGTCGGGGCGTTCCTCCTGCTTTGGTTTTGGTTCATCATACCCCGGCTGCTCTGCGTCCTTCGGTTGGTCAGCCGCTGCTGCTCTTTTCATCACATTCGAGTACAGCCGTCTTGCAAAGAGCTTGTCTTCTACTGTCGGAGCACCGCCGGCCTGTTTGTAAAGCTCCAACTCATAAGTAATGAAACCACCACTGCCGGTACTGAGCATTCCATTTTCGACCCACTGCTCGATAGTCTCAACATCGACGCCGGCATACGCAGCAGCTTCCTCGATTGTCTCGACAATCTGACCGGCCAATTCCTCTTCTCTTTGCTTGTTCTGCTGGGCAATCTGCTTGACCTGTTTGTCGGTCAGCTTGGTCAGCCAGTGCGTTAGTTCAATGGTCTGCGTCTGGCTTTGTGCGTCGAAGTATTCGGCTGAGCACAGGGCCCGGACCCACATTTGCGAGGTCAGCGGTTCGTTGAAAGTCTCAACAATCGTCTGCCAGGCAATGTCAGGATATAATTCGCTCGTGCCGTACTCGACAGTCTCTTTCGACGACCGGAAGGTGAGAATCTCCTCCATATTGTTTCGTGCGACCTCAAAGGCCCGCGTGCGCAATGTTAAATCGGTCGCCGTGCATACACTTCGATGGATAACAACTACTACGCTCGAACTGACCAGGGCCAGTATTATCAAAGCGCCCATAACTTCGGGCAGGCTAAAGCCTCGGCGGCTTTGTTGGCACCTGGATTGTCCTTTTTCAAAACAATACATTTTCCTGAGCCTTCGGCAAAAACAGTTCGACATCACCTTGTTTTAGTTCCACTATTCTGTTTAGACGGTTAACTACTACCGAGTGGGGCTGTTCCTCCTGGTCGAGCAGGACGATTTTGCCGCCATATTGCCAGCCTGAGTGTCCCACCCGGAACTTTGCTATTCCATCATTCGTATAGTCGTCGTCATCGAACATCACATACGACACCCAGCAATTGTCACTAAAATAGTTGTCCACAATTATTTCTTCTTCCAGCACCTGCGACAGGACAGGCGAAGTTATCTCGCGAAGCATATACGCCTGTTCGGCCAGGTCGATAATCACTTCGTACCTTCTGTTGCTCTCCGCGGCGCCATTGGCGGCCATCTGCATCGTAGAGACGAAATCCTGAATATCCGCCTTGAACGTATGCTTTCTCAGCAGCCCGAAGAGGTTCGGCATCGCCAGGAGCAGAAGCAGCGACATTATTACGATAACAACAATAAGTTCGGTGAGTGTGAAAGCGGCAAACCTCGCGGTGTTTCGCTTAGTATGCGTCGGTGCTGTACAGGTCCGCATCATAGCCCTCACCACCTTCTTCGCCGTCGGCGCCCCAGCTTACTATTCTAAAGTCGCCTCCTCCTTCCGGGTAACGTTCATAATAGAACTCGCGGCCCCACGCATCCCTGGGTATGTCGGTCGTTTCCAGGTATCCTCCCTGTGGATAATTTTCAACATCGGTAGGCGGCTCGATAAGAGCGTAGAGTCCTTCCTCTTCGGTAGGAAACCGGCTGGTGTCCATCTTAAACTCACTAATCTTTGTATGGAGCATCTTAAGGTTCGTCTTTGTAGTGACGACCCTGGCCCTGTCTATCTGGTCGGTCACCCTCGTAGCTACCAATGTAAACAGCAGACCCAGTATAATCAGCACGGCCATAAGTTCTATCATCGTAAAGCCTTTGGTAATCCGTTGCCTTGTCTTTCTCATTTTCCACAACTCCTCAAAAGAGTTTTGAGTTTTTGGTTTTTAGTTTTTAGTTTTTAGTTAAGAATAAGCAACTCAAGACTAAAATTGGCCCGCTGAAAGTTGAAGTATCGGCAATATCGTTGCATAGGCAATCACACCAACTATCAGAGCCATCACAATTATAATAAGGGGTTCGACTGCTGCGCTCAATCTTTCAATAACTACGTCCGTCGAGGCTTCAAGGTTTTCGCTGATATTTTTTAGCATTGTCTCCAATTCGCCGCTCTTTTCACCGACAGCTACCATATGGGCGATTGCCGGGTCGATGACACCGCTGTCCTTAAGCGGCGTTGCAATATCGGCGCCGGCGAGAATTCTCTCGCGGGCCTGCCGGACGGCCCTTTTCATCAGACTGTTGCCGGTCACCTCGGCAACGACACGAAGTGAATCTGCCATGGCAAGGCCCGAACTAAGCAGCGTTGAAAGAGTGGATGCAAAACGCGCCACAACCCGCTGCCTGACAAGAGGTCCGAGTATAGGCAGAGACAACAAGAATTTGTCCCGCATATACGAACCACGCGGCGTCTTCAGGAACCGCCGTACAGCATAGACGATGCCCCCCGCCGCCGCAAGCACCAGGATTAACCGCCAACTGGTCAGCGTATGGCTGACGTTCATTAATTGCCGGGTAATCCAGGGTAATTGCCCACCTGTTTTTTCGATTTGAACAGCTACTGTCGGGATGACCTTGATGGTCAAAAAGAAAACCGCAGCCATACAAAACAAGATTAGGACAATCGGGTATATCATCGCGGTTATCACCTTGGATTCCACCCGCTGGCGTTTCTCCATAAAACCGGCAATGGTCGCGAGGCTGCTTCCCAGAGTTCCGGTGACCTCTCCCACACGAACCATACTTATAAATATCACATCAAAATAGTCGCCATAATCTTTCAGGGCGTCGGCAAAACCCTCACCGGTGACCACGCGGTCGCGAATGTCGGCAATGGCATTTTTTAATCTGGGGTCGGAGGTCTGCAGAATAAGCACCGACAGCGCCTCGGTCAGCTTGATGCCCGAGTTGAGCAGCGTCGCCATCTGCTTGGTAAAGTCAACCACCTGACTTCTGCTGCTCTTGCGGAAAGCCGGCAAGAAGGCAAACCTGCCCTCCCGCGGAGAACTCAGCTCCGTGACCGAAGTAGGGTGAATGCTTCGGACCCTTAGCTGTTTTCTGGCCGCGTATGGGTTCTCAGCGGCGATGGCGCCTTTGATTTTCTTACCGCCTGCCGCTATCGCTGTGTATTGGTATCTGGGCATAACAATTCTTCACTCAAATCAAATCCGCCTGCGTGACCCTGAGGGCCTCGGCAACCGTGGTTATTCCCGCCAGCACCTTTTGCGCCCCATCCATTCGCAGCGTCTGCAGACCTGCGTTAAGAGCGGCTCTTTTTATCGTACCGGCACTTTCCCTTTTGTATATGAGGTCCTGTATTTCCTCGTTAATGGGCATCAATTCATAAATACCTGTTCGGCCCCTGTAACCCGTCTGGAAGCATTTCTCGCAGCCGGCGCCTTTATAGAACTTCCCGTGCGTTCCATCGGCGCCGTCGCTTTGGGCCTGGCTCGGCAGTAAACCGAGCTCGCTCAGCTCATGAGCTGAAGGCTCATATACCTGCCTGCATTCCGGACATATTCTCCGCACCAGGCGCTGCGCCATTATAGCAATCAGTGAGGAACTTGCCAGGTACGGCTCAACGCCGAGGTCCAAAAGTCGGCTCACCGCCCCGGCTGAGTCGTTGGTATGCAGGGTGCTGAAAACCAGGTGGCCCGTAAGCGAAGACTGAATCACCATCCTGGCCGTTTCGACATCTCGAACCTCGCCGACCATTATGACATCCGGGTCCTGCCGCAGCACGTGCCGCAGCGCGTTGGCGAATGTCACACCCTTCTTCGAGGCCACCTGCATCTGGCTTATGCCCTCGAGCTGGTACTCAATAGGGTCCTCTATCGTCATAATATTCTTTTGCGAGGCGTTGATTCTGTTCAAAGAGGCGTAGAGCGTGGTGCTCTTTCCGCTGCCGGTGGGTCCCGTAACGAAGATTACGCCGTGAGAACGATTAAGAAGCCCGTCGAACCTCTTCAAATCGTTCTGGCCCAGCCCCAACTCATTGAGGGTAAAGAGGCCTGTGCTTTTATCAAGCAGTCGCAGCACGGCCCTTTCACCATAGCTGGTCGGGACGGTGCTGATACGCTGGTCAATCTCTCGCTGGCCCAGGCGGACACTGCATCGGCCGTCCTGCGGAAGTCTGCGCTCGGCAATATCCATTCCCGCCATAACCTTGATACGGGAGATAATCAACGGAAGAACATTTCGGTTGAGGGTGAGAGCATCGTATAGTATGCCGTCGATTCGGTAACGGATTTGTATCTTTGTCTCGTAGGGATGCACGTGGATGTCACTTGCCCTTAGCTGCAGTGCGCGGAAGAGAATATCATTGACCAGTCTGATAACCGGCGGGCGGTTCACGACATCAAGCAGGTCGTCCGAAGCGGTCACTTCATCGGCGATTTGGTCGATGTTCTGCGAATCGAGCTCTTCAGCCACCTCCTCGATGACCGTTGTTCTCTGCTCATAAGCAACGTCGATGGCTGCGGTTATGGCGGTCCTCGTCGACAGCGCGGGCCTGACGGGCGAGCCGGTCATCTTCGAGACATTGTCCATCACATTTGCGTCCAGCGGCTTGGACAGGACTACCGTGAGCTCGCCATCGTCTTTGTCGGGTTTGATTCCAACAAGATAGTGATGCTGAGCATACATCGGCGGGACCGCTTCGACGAACTCAGGCGGCACGCTGCCGGCAGGTATTTCGGGCATATATTCCTGGCCCAGGGCGGCGGCAAAGAGTTTCAGAACCTGCTCTTCCGTAAAGTACGGACATTGCAGCAGGGCTTCGTCGAGCCTTTCATGGCCGTCGTACTCGTCAAAAAACTTTCGCAGTTGCTCGACGTCAAGCAATCCCGTTCTCGTAGCAGTTTGTATCAGCAATTCCGTCATTTGATGCCTTTGTGACCCGTGACTAATCAGCTTCCAGGATTCGAACCGGCTCCATAGGTTTGGCCTTTATACCCGGGAAATCCGCATATTCCTGCATTTCTTTTTCATACTTCTCAAAGATGGCTTTGTGCTCATCGGACACCCTGGCGACGTCCGAGAGCACTCCCTCGACGCCGGGTCTGAGAATTTGCGCCTTTACGAACACATAAAGCCTGCTCTGGTTATCCTTATTGTTTACGGTCCTGAACAGCGCGCCTAAAATCGGGATATCGCCCAGGATGGGTATCTTTGAGCCGCCCTTGGTCTCAGCAACCTGTTCCAACCCGCCGAGTATTATGGTCTTGCCATCCGGGACAGTCACGACGGTATTGACGTTGGTTGTGATAAGGTCGGGCGGCGTGGGACCTGATATTGTGGTACCTGCGACAGACAAGCTATAGTCATCGCGCTCCTTAAAATCGGTCCTGTTCAACGTAATTTGCAGGCGAAGCTGGTCGCCTTTACTGATATGCGGTTCAATGTCAAGCGTAATGTCGGATATGTAACTGTCAAGCTGAACCGAGGTGGCGGAGCTTCCCACGCCCCCCTGTGCGGCTAACACGTCTGACTTGGGCGACACAATCGTCGTCTTGGTCTCGGTTTTTATTGTTCCCGGCTGGTTGTCGTTGACCAGCAGTTTGGGTCTTGCAAGGACCCTTCCATAGCCCTTTGACTCAACCGCGGTCAGGAGGGCCTGGATGTGCTCGTCTGCGTAGAAGCCCGTCCCACTGCCAGCTATGGAAGTCACTTCTCTGATAGGATTGTCCGGGAAGAAGGTATCAGGAATTGTTCCAGCAGCCGGGTTGCCAATGAGCGCGTCAAGGTATTCCATTTGCCCGCCGGGTACCATTTTCGGGAATTTCGAGACCAGACTAAGGTCCCAATTGAACTCTTGCTCTTTCGAGATGCTTACGAGAGTTACGTCCAGTAGGACCTGCGGGCGGTATTGGTCCAACTGCTCGATAAGCGAGTGTATCCACTGCTGATTCTTTTTGCTGGCATAGACAATCAGCGAATATGTGCTGGCGTCGGGTATAATTATAATATCTTCATCGGTCCTTTTCTTTGTTGTTGTCGCCAGGACTTTGCCTTCTTTATCCTTCTGCTGGGTCGTCTCCTGGATAAGCTGATTCAGGATAGGCGCCAGCACTTCGGGGTCCGCATTCTCAAGCGGATAGACAACATACGGAATGGAGATGCCCTCTGCGGTGCTGTCCACATAGCCGATAATCATAGCAATCTGTGCATGCTGCTCAGCGGTCGCGTTAACCAACAGCGAATTTATTGTGTCGAGTATGACTACCTGCGGCTCACCGGCGAGGCGCTCCTCTGCCGTTGCCGTGGTTGACGAAAGCGATGTTGGAGCAGGCGTGGTCGTTCCGGTTGGTCGCCCCGGCTGCGGTCGTGGGCGGCCGGGACCCGTGATGCGCCCGCTTGTTCGGGTCGTGCCAGCAGTCACTATGCCCAATTCTTCCAGCTTGTCCCGGACCTCCTGGGCATCGACGTGCTGGATTTCATATACGCGAATGCTCCGCAAGTCCTGCTGTTCCACATCAAGGCTCTCTATGAGCCCCTCGACGACGTCAAGGTCTTGTTCAAAACCTATCATGAGGATTCGGTTTGTTCTTTCATCGTAATCGAGGTATACGCCTGGCTGAGGCGTCGCCGCCTGACCGGTTGGTTTAGGTGCCTGCGGTTTGGGTCTAGTGGGACGTGGACGAGTGCGCGGCGAGGTAGGCGTGGGGGTAACGGTCGGCGACTTCGCAATGGTGATTGATATTTCACCAAGCTGCTCGACAAGCGCCTTGAGCTTCGGAGCAAGCGTCTCTGCCATCGTGAATTTCAATTGCCTGAATCTGAACTGCCTCGGTTCGCCGGGCTTATCCACCATATCAAGCAGCTCCTGTATACGGCCCATACGGTATTTGTATCCGGTTACGATAAGCGTGCCTGTTTCGGTGATTTCCCGGACAGCTATGCCCAGCTTCATACCTTCCAGGAGATTCTTTGCGCTGGCCGTATCTATATGCTGCAGTTCAAATACCTGTGTGACCGCGATGTCGCCGGTCTCAGCTTTGTCTTGGCCCGCCCGAACGAGAACAGGGTCACTGGTCTCGGCCTCGGTGATAGGCCGGATGGTTACGAGGTTGCCGCTGCGGGTCATCACATACCCGTGGAACTGGACCACATTCTGGAGCATCTGGTACAGGTCCTTTTTCTTTATGCTTCCCTGGAGCTTGCCCCTGAGCCTGAGGGTAACAGTGCCTTTGATTTTGGCCGGGTCGTAGAGGTAATTCAGGCCCAGATGCTCGCCCACAAAGTTCAGAAACACCTCCAATGGAAGCTGTTGAGGTATATTCACGTTGAGAATTTCTTCCCCACCGGCGACCGATTCGGAGTTCGACGAGGCCGTTTCCTCCACCGGCTCAGCGGGCAGGTTGACATCGTTGGGCTGCTCGACCTTTGGCGCGGTCTGCTCAACTTCTGCCGGGGGCCCGCGTTTCGGCTCCTGTTCTGTCTTAAGGGCCGTCTCAATAGCCTCAAGCCTTTCCAGAACCGCTGTAAGCGCATCGCCGGCTGGTTTAGTGGATTCGAGTCCGGGCGGCTCAACGAGAGCAGGGGCGGCCGGAACTTCCGGCTCCGGTGCGATTTCAACCACCAGCGGCTCGTTTGGTTCGACAGGTTCCGGGGGCTGGCCCGTTTCTATTGCTTTGAACTCTGGCTCTGTTGCTTTTTCTTGGCCCTGGGCCGCTTTTTCCCGGGCCTGGGCGGCTTTTTTCTCTGCCTCTTCGAGCGAGCGCAGAAGCCTGGCAAAAAGCTCGTCGCCTTCGGACTGATTTGCACCTGCACTACTTGCGGAACCGGCGTCAAATGCAGCTTCCGTCGTGGCATTGAGTTCTGCGATGACATGCGAGTCGCCGTTCTGCCGGGGGCTTTGTTCCAGTTGGGGCACTTTGCCGGAGTCCGCCTGCCCAGGGGCCTGGCCCGGTTCCTGCGTACTTGGCATTGCCACCATAGCTTTGTCCCTCAGCAAGTCCTCAACAGTCTGCTGCTTGGCGCCGTTGCCCGATGTGCGGAGTCTCTCAACTGCCGAGACAACGCGTTCAATCCGGCTGGCCGGGGCGATGGCTATTAGTGAGCCGTGGTGGACGTCAACAATGACCTGGGGTTGCACAATTTCGTCCGGCTGTCCGTAGAAGGTTCCGACGGCGATATCACCAAGCTCGGCTCTAATGGAACCGAGCAAAGGTAGGAGCTCGGCCGGCAAGGCCGGGGCAATTTGCTTTATTACATACGCCTCGTTGGCGTCAACAAGCTCGATAGTAGCACCGGCCTTGACCAGTTCCTTTGGTTGGGCCGTTACCAGCAGCATATTGCCGCCGGGAAGCTTCGAAACCGTCCCGATTTGCAGCTCAGAGAGGTACTCTTTGCCTTTGTCGGCCGATATGTGCCTCAGGCGAAATACCCTGAACCGTGCCTGGTGGGAATCCATCCTGACCCTCTCCGGCTGCGAATCGTTCCGTTCGGTACGATATGCGGGTTCACCGCTGAGGGCTTCGCCCACGGCTGCCGAAGCAAAATGACCACAGGTCAAAGCAACCGTGCCAAGAATCACAAGCAACTGCCTCTTGTAGCCACGCCGGCTGCCTGCCGACAGCAGCCCACGACTCGGTTTATCTGTCATAACACAACTCCTCAATCGCAATTGTGAGCATGCACGGCCGCCGTTTCGCCGGCCAGAGGCAGGCGCCGCCGCGCAAATACGAAATGCTGCTTCGATAAAACATTTTTCCCCTGAAAATACACCCTGCCCGTTTCGGCAAGCTGTCTTACAAAGACCCATTGATACCCCCAGGATACCGGTATCTTGCTTGTCCGGGCGAATAAGCCGCAATATGCATCTTTCTTGTCATCCTCTTGCGAAAAATCAAGACTTTACCAAATTAGTGCGGTCCAAACGACGCTGCCAAACACTAAGGAGCCCGCAAATACCGGTTACTTAATAAGACAAATGAGCGGGACGAAAGTTCCCGCTAACAGCAAAAAACGGCAGTTTTTCCGGCAGATAGGCAGGGCAAAAAGCAGATATGAACCCCCGGCAAGGCTGAACACCGTCAGGTTCTGCGTGGTGTATCACTTTGACTTGGTAGTGCGCCCGGCGGCCTTTCTGGCCCTTTCGATTCTTTTGCGCAGCGCCTCAGCTCTGCGCTCTCTAAGGGCCTTTCGTTCCCTGAGTATCCTGGCCTGTTCCCCAGCCTTGCTGGCATTATCAAGTTCTCGGCCGAGATTCTCAAGGTCCTTGGCCTCTGTGCCGGTTATCCGAGTGTCTGTGCTATCAACCTCAGAGGAGACCTTATCGGACGTGGTTTCCGAAGGTTTGTCTTTGCCGGCAGTACCGGAATCGTCTTGTCCCGGTTCTTTAAGCATAGAAAAGAGTTCCTGTGCCATATCAGCCTTTAGCTGCTCTATGGTCTTGCCGGGTTGGAGGACAAGCTCCGGGCGAGGTCTGCCGGTAATGCGTCCGCTGGTATCCTGCCCAGGGTCTGGTCCGGGCAGATTCAGAGTCGCTCCAGGCATCGGAAGCCGTGGCGGCGACGATGACGGCGACGAACCTGCCAGAAGGTTTATTTCCGGTTTATGCTCGACCGTCAGGTCATAAGTCTTATTGCCCGCTTTGGCAGTTACAAGGCCGTCCTTTATCTCCAGCGTCAAGTGTCCGACCCTTTCGGATTGCCTGACCCAGTGAATGCCCTTGCCCGGTTCATTAATCAAAGCTAACGATTCCTGCGGCTTTGACTGGTTGTAGCTGGTTCCCAGAAGCGTAAACATGACGCTGGGGTTTGGCGGCCCGGGCGGCAGCGATGTCCGGTCCCCGCGAGGAGTGTCCCTTGTAATCTTCGTACGTGTCTTTGTCGGAGGCGGATTCAGGTACCCTGCGAAAAGCCCCGCCTGGCCCACAAGCAGCGAGGTCTGTTGGTTTTTTGATTTGCCGGTAAGGCCTTTGGTCTCTTTGAACTTGTCAATTATACTGGGAGCCTTGAGGAATTCCTCCATCGCCTGGTTCTTGCGCAGACCGAAAATAACCGGAAAAACGAGTATTCCACCCGCCACAACCGCCGCTATAATACTTGTTACGCGCAATGTCTTTATCATGACAGTCTCCTGGTCTGCTATTTATTTGACATTGCCGGGGGCGTTTGGTTCCGTCCAGTGGAGAATTTTCTGCAAATAATCCTGCTCATTTCCGGCGTAATTGGCGCTCTGTTCCGGCGTGTGACAGTCGAGGCAATTGCTTCGGGGCTGACCGGGCGGCTCAACGCCCCAGCTTTCGATGTGCGCCGAGCCGGGGCCGTGGCACATCTCACAGCCGACATTCTCCATCTGAGGCGTCTTCTTGGCCGAAACAAAGCCGCTTTCGTAATCGAGGCCGACCACATGGCAAACTACGCATTCGGGGTCGTACTGGGAACCGACCTTCTCAAGCGTCGAATAGGCGTGGGCGTGAGCCTTGGCCTTGAACTTGGCAAATTCAGATTCGTGACATCTTGCGCAGGCAACCGAGCCGACATACTGCAGGCCGTTGGGCAAAGGGAAACGCGGATGTGTTTCCAGAAGATTGGCTTCTTTAACAAAATGCCGATAAGAATCGTACAACTCGACAAGGGATTGCTCGGTCGGCAGCTTCTCATTTATTTCCACAAATGAAAACCGAAGCTGCGGCTCTTTTGCGTCCTGGTCGAAGCGAATCTCCAATTTGCCCACGTATTTGCCGTAGCGAGGCTCCGAGATAACCAGCAGGTCGTTGTTGGGGTCACTGATAACTGAGGGCTTATCCGACTCCGGCGGGCATATCAGACAATCCACAACACCGGTCTTCGCAATCAAATCAATGGAAGGCTGGTCGCAGGAACCGGCAAGGAGGATGTTGACAGACTGCTTGTCGGATTGGGCGGCAAAGAGCTCCGCGGCTTGCTCGATAGGGACCGATTGAGGGTCAAAGGCCACCACTGTTATGCTTAGGGTCCTGTCGGTGAGTGAGAACTCTTTGGTAAATTTGCGCGGAATATTCGCATCGCTTATATCTTGATAGCTAATAACCTCATAAGCAGAGCCTATATTTTCCAGCATCCCAAGCCTTTGGGCCATTTCGATATCTTGCTGAGCAAAAGCAACCAAATCATATTCGAGGCGCTGGAATGCCTCGGTTATTACTTCAAACTTGATTTGGGCCTGCTCATTGTCAGCTTGCACTAATCGGCCCGTATCAATAATCAAACGTCTGGAAGAAGGGGCACTTTTCAAGACGACGGCACGCCTTTCAAAGCCTCCGAGCTGACCTTCCGAGCAGCCGCAGGGGCTCATCCGCCCAAGTTCGTTGCCGGTAATGAATATAGTGAACGCTTTCGCTACAGGGGCCGTTTTCGCGGCAGAAGCCGATTTCGGCGGCTGTTTGGCCGATACGCACAAGATACACGAGACCCCCACCAGCAATACGCAGACGCAACTGAATAATCGCATAAGACTCCGGTTTTACCTGTTAGGCCGGCTTTTTGTTGCTACTTCCTCGAATAATAGCCGCGACAGTTAATTCTGAGTTTTTCGCCCCCTTTTATCTGCACGTAGAACGCATCCGAAAACACTCTTTTGTTCTCGACGGCCGGCGGGGTTATCTCAAGCTCGAGCTTGTAACCGTTGTTTTCCTCGACTCTTTCTTGCTTGAGAAGCCTGACAATGCCATTTTGCGACGACGTCTTTTCAATCTCGAAATCCTCGTTGTAGTTGTTGAGCACCCATATACCTTTTCTGATTATCGGCTCTTCGGGCTTGGCGTCGCTGACCATAATAGAGCGAGGCTTGACCTCAAATCTCGACAGCACATTGTAGGGAATGCTTATGGACCTGCACTTGGGATGGGAAAGACCTATCCTGACGGACCCATTCATATGCTTTTCTAATTTCCCAACGTCGACTTGTGGCTTCAGAACAAAGCTGGTCTTTTCTTCCGAAGGGTCGAACGCCACTGTTATCCAGTTTCCGGTAGCGGTAACGCTTTTTATCGAGAACGGTCTGTTGTCGGCGCTGGTCAACGTAATCGGGCCTGCCTGGCCGTTTTCGCCCTTGAGCAGAAGCCGCAGCCGGGTCGGGGAATAACGAACCTTCGTGACGATAGTACCTTTTATGTGCACCGCAATCCTTGGGTCCTCCTTGTCGTTACTGGAGACGTAGAGGGTTTTGCCCACCTTGCCGCCGGCTCTGGCGGCGTTGTAGACCACGTTAATCGCACCGCTCTCGCCCGGTGCATATTCTTTCTTGGCCAGCTTTGGCACGGTACAGCCGCAGGTACTCTGGATTGAAATTATCTTAAGCAATGCGTCACCGGTGTTGGCAAACTTGAACTCACAGGTGTTCTTAGTCCCGGGGCCGATTTCACCAAAATCATGAACAGTGTTCTCAAAAGTGAGCTTCGGTCCGGTTCGCTGGGGCTCATTCGGAGCTGTGGTTTGCTCCTGCGGCTGATTCTTGTCCGGAACAGGCTGGGGAAGAATCACCTGTTCACCCTGGTCCTTGGGCCTGGTTGTCCGCTCGCCCGGAATTGGGGTCTGCTCGGGGGGACGGTCCGGACCAGGCTGGGGAAGAATTACCTGTTCGCCCGGGCCTGTAAGGTTGGTCTCAGGAGAGGTCGTCACTTTTTCTTGTTCCTGACAGCCGAGCTGCAACAACAGGACACATCCGATAACAACGAAAGTTGAAATCAGGCAATTGCGTTTCATGTTTTCATCTCCTAATCGACGTTATTACCTTCATTTTTGGTTCACTTGCCCCCGACACAGCCCTTAGCATCTCTTGCGTCAGGTTCTGTGCCGAATTGTCGCAAGGTTCGCATTACTGCATTCAAGCAACCTTGCGTGTCGTTTTATCCTGACACAAGACTTATGAGTATAACAAAAAAGTTCCTTTTGAGCAAGAGATTTTCCAGTGCAATGATAGCACGCCGGCCGGCCCAAATCTTTTGCGGTTGCCCGGTGCTGAATGAAAGGCGATAACTGTCGGGACAGAGCCGCTCGTTGGCCCAGCATAGTGCTTACCCAGGCAAAGCCGGCTGTCCGATAAAAAGCCGGAGACCTTAATTGAAAAGCAATTGCGGAGACCTGTTTTGCCCATTATCGAGCCGGGTTTGCGTGCGGGACAATTTGCGTTTTCCCGCCAAAACGGGCTATTTTGCGAAAATCAGATATGTCTGGTGCGGTTTTAGCTTAGTGGATACGCTCTGGCAGCCGATGTTTTAACGGGCCAGGTTTCATACTATTGGCGAGCTTTTTGTGCTGTCCTGAAGCTGCCGACTGCAGGTGCCGGCCACGGACAGGCCAAAAACCCCCAATCTTGCAAACCAAAGGCCCGAACGGTAATATGTAGGCAGACGATTAGACTTTGCATGGAGACATTATGGAAAAACAGAGTATCGAATTGTCTGTCGTGACGCCGCTGCTGAACGAACAGGATAATATAGCGTCGCTTTATGAGCAAATAAACCGGGCGCTGGGCAACAAATACAGCTATGAGATAGTATTTGTTGACGACGGCAGCACCGATGGCAGTTTTGCGATACTGACCCAATTGCAGGAGCAGGACGCGAGAGTGCGGGTCATCCGCCTTCGCAAGAACTTCGGGCAAACCGCGGCCCTGAGCGCCGGCTTCGCGCACGCACGCGGCGAAATCATTGTGGCAATCGACGCCGACCTGCAGAATGACCCGGCCGACATACCTGAAATGGTCAAAAAACTAAACGAGGGTTATGATGTTGTGAGCGGCTGGAGAAAGAAGCGACACGACCACACGCTGACGAGGCTCGTGCCTTCGAAGATTGCCAACTGGCTCATTGCAAGAATAACCGGCGTCAAGCTGCACGACTTCGGCTGTACACTGAAGGCATATCGCAGGGAGATACTGGTTGAGACAAAACTGTATGGCGAGATGCACAGGTTCATTCCGGCCCTGGCCAGTTGGGCCGGCGCCGGAATCACCGAGGTAGTGGTGAATCACAGGCCCAGAACGGCCGGCAGCGCAAAATATGGGCTCAGCCGCACCTGGAAGGTGATACTGGACCTTATGACCGTCAAGTTCCTGCTCAGTTTTTCCACCAAGCCGATTCAGTTGTTTGGGGGCTGGGGGCTTATTGCACTGGCATTGGGCGGCGCTTCCGGTATCGCCGTGGTGCTGATGAAAATCCTGCGCGACGTCGATATGACGGGAAACGCCCTGTTGTACCTGACAATCCTTCTGTTGGTAATAAGCCTTCAGTTTATTATGATGGGTCTTATTGCGGAATTAGTGGTGCGGACCTACCACGAATCGCAGAATCGTCCCACATACGTTATCAGAGAGATTCTCGAATCGGACGAGTCAGCCGGAGAAGAGAAATGACCAAAGCTCCGCCCAGGGACAGACATCGCAAAGCCAGGCAAAAGCAGCACGTAAAGTCGAAAGATACTCCAAAAGGGCAGGGAAAAAAACTTGCTGTTCTTGCGATTATCGCGCTTCTGGCGGGTGTTCCCTTTACGATGGGCAAGTATATCGAGTTCAATACGCCGGGGCCTTATGACAGCGGCGGCTACGTCTACTCAGCCAAACACATTCTTGAGGGCGCGGTTATCGGCGTCGACGAAAGACCCAGCGCGCAGGTCGGGACGCTGCTGGTTAACATGCTGGGCGTTTGGCTGTTCGGATTCAACGAAACCGGGCCCGAGATAATCCAGATGATTTGCCAGGCCGGCGCACTGGTTCTGATGTTTGTAATGATGCGCAAGCTCTTTGGAATGCTGCCGGCGGCGGTGGGAGTAATTATCGCGTCCTGCTACCTGTCGGCACCGCTGATAGCCAAGTTCGGCAATGTAAAAGAGCAATATATGATTGCGTTTATGATGCTGGGGGTAAGTTTCTTCGTCTTGCGCCAACTTGGTGGCCGGTGGTATTATGCAGCCTTGGCCGGGGCGCTGCTGAGCTGGGCGCCGCTTTTTAAGCCCACGGGCGTCTCGGCGGTTGGGGCAGTCGGCCTGTTCCTCATTGCCCAGCCGTTTTTCAGGCACAGAAACTGGAAGCAGACATTCTCAGATATAGGACTGCTTGCCGCCGGTGCGGTGGTTGTGATAGCACCCATATATGTATGGGTGCTCGGAAGCGGCGGCCGGGGCTACCTGCCGTATTCATTCGTCTGGAAGCCGGTCATCTCGATTCTTGGCGGGGCAGACCAGGCAGACCAGAGCGAAACACCCGCCGCCGAAGAACCGCAAGTGCCCGAACAGAAGGAGGCAAAGAAAGAGGGACTGCTCCGAAAGATATTACCCGGATATGTTACCGGAAGCTGGGACATATTAAAGCCCGAACAGAAAAAGCAAGTCGTCCACAGGGTTTTCAGGTACTACTTAGTGTTGCTCCTTCCAATACTATTGGCCCTCGTCTCAATAGTTGCCAGGCTGCTCAGGTTGGTTTGGCGCCGAGCCGGCGCGGCGAGCTCGGAGAAGATGAAGACCTGCGACAGGTTTGTACTGCTGTTTGCGCTGTGGTGGCTTTTCGATATGGCCCTTATATGGGTGAGCCCGCGTTCCTACGAGCAGTATTACCTGCCGCTCAATGCCTCGGCCGCGATGCTCAGCGGATACATCGTTGCGCTTTACGGAGACAGATTAAGCACAGCGCTAAACAAGCAAAAGTGGGTGGCAGTCGGCCTGGCAGGATTGGTACTGATGCTGATTATGTCGTGGCACATATTTTTTGGCGTAAAGAAAAGCCCGCATTCAAATACCATCTACAAAAACCAACGGACCGGCAGGCCGGAGAAACGAAGGGGCTACATACAAAAGCTTGACGATGCTCGCTGGTACAGCAAAAACAAGGGCAGAAGCACGTGGCAGGCAGCAGCCCAATACATTCGTCTGCGCTCGGAACGGACCGACAGGATTTATGTCTGGGGCTGGGAGCCGGGTATATATGTGGCGGCGCAGAGACTGGGCGCGGCAAGCAAGGCCGGCGAGGCGACGATGCACACGGTTTCTCCCGAAGTGCTTTCGAAGAAAGTTGACCAGTTATTGACCGAGTTTGGCAAATGCCCGCCGAAGTTTGTTGTCGATACCCACAAGGTTCATTTTCCGTGGGACAGACCCCCTCTTGAACTCTGGCCTCGGACACGAAATGGATTCCTGCCGAATGATAAAGCGGCAATCCGGCAATACGACCAGGCTTATTCCCAGATGCTGCGTGAAAGAAATGGTGAAGATGAGGCGCTCAGATACCAGGCCATGCGGCCGTTCAGAGAATATATTATGAACAATTATAAGATAGTAAACAGGTCGTTCGGCCAGCATGTGCTGTTTGAGCGCGAGTAGATGCGGCAAACACCATCCAATATAGAAGACTCACTGGACGAGGAATTAGAACAGCAGCGGCAGCGCTATGACGATACCTGGCGTGCAGGACTTGCGGCAGGCAAAGAGCAGCGCGGCAACCTGCAGACAAACCTTGAATTCCTCGAAAAAACAGGGCTGCTCAAAGAAGGCTATAAGCTGCTGGAGATTGGCTGCGGGATAGGCAGCGTGGTAGCTGAACTGTCCGGGCGGGGTTATGGTATCATAGGCACCGATATATCGCGTGAGGCGATTGCCTACGGGCTCAAGAAATACGGTGACATAAAACTGCGGGTAGAGCCGACTGAGCGTTTGTCTTTTGCAGATGAGACCTTCGATATAGTAATGAGCTTCGATTTGTTCGAGCATATCGCGCGAATTGACATACACGTAGGCGAAGTCTGCCGCATACTGAAACCGGGCGGCTATTACCTTTTTCAGACGCCCAACAAATACAGTAATGTGATTTTTGAGACGCTGTCAAACAGGTCGCTCAAGTGGCGTCGCTCGCACCCTTCGCTTCATACGCCGGGGCGATTGAGACGCCGACTGACCGGGCACGGTTTCGAAGTACGATTTGTCAGGATGAATCCAGTAAATGAATTCACGCTCAAAAAGCTAAGAAAACTCGGACCGGTAAGTTATGTTTTCAAGCACATAAATTTTCGCTGCCTGCCTCTTATTTTGCAGACGAATTTGTATGTGATAGCACACAAGTTGTAGAGCGGGCGTTCTCGGCCCGACAGCAGTTGCCGGCCGATAAGTTTTCGGAAAGCTGCTTAATGAGCTCTCGAAAGAAAAAGAAGACGAACAGAACAATAAGCGGGCGGCGAGCCCATAGCAAACCGAAGCGTCCAGCCACCCGCATCATCAGGTGGAGCGGCTGGCGTCTCGGCGGATTATTATCCGTTGTGCTGGTCAGTCTGGTCTTAAACAGCGTCGGCCTGGAGTGGGGACGGTCGGGGCTGGTGCCCTGGCAGGCGGATTCGATTGAAGGGATTACGACGGTGCGAGAGATGCCGCGTCTGTTCGGGCAGTGGAAGTACAAATATCCGAGAGGGCAATTCCTCGTAAACGCCATTTTTTATCGGCCTCTGTTGCAGCACTGGCAGAAGAACCCTGTCATGGTCACAACGGCAGACGGCCGGGATGTGCCGCGTTCAATGAATCTGCAGAGACTGGACCTGCTGGCGAAGATTTCCCGAATAATTTCCGTCGTAATGGGGACAGGTGCGGTCATTGCGGTATTTTTTACGGCGATGTATCTTTTCCGGGACTACCTAACAGCGCTGCTGGCTGCGCTTGCGCTTGCGCTGTCGCAACTTTTTGTTTTCTACAGCCATACAGGCAACGTGGATATGCCTTGTGTCTTCTGGTTCGTATGGGGCATCTACTGGGCGGTGAAAGCCATTTACGTGGGCAAGATGCGTCACTATATTTTGATGGGGCTGTTTTTTTCACTCAGCATCTGCACGAAAGACGCCATACTGGGATACCTGGCGGGGATGGTCCCGGCGTTCTGGCTGGCAATGACAGGCAAAGCCAAAGGCGATGGGCATAGTCTCAAAACCGCGGTGCTGTCTGTTTTCTCAAGAAAAGTCGCTGCGGCGGTGGTGACGTTCTTGTTTGTCTATGCGCTGCTGCAGGGGATTTTCACCTCACCAGGCGCGTTTTCGGAAAGGATGTCGGTCTGGATTGGCGGCCGGGGTGTTGTCGATTACAATAAGGGTTTCACCGGACAGATGCCTTTGCTTTGGCAGGCGTGCCAGATGCTGTACGGCTCGCTCGGCTGGGCGCTGCTGGGGGCTATTGTGTTATCGCTGGTAAGTTGTGGTATCAGGCATCCCTGGAAGTCAGCCTTTTTAATCGTTCCGTTTCTTGCATTCTATGTGATAGTGGTAATGAATATCAAAATGGTTCACCCACGATACTTTCTCCCGGCTTACGCTGGTTTTGCCATACTTGCGGGCAAGGGCTGTGCCGATTTGGTAAGGTACAGGAAGATTCATCCTGGATGGCGCGTCCCTGCGGTCTTGCTGGTTTATGCGCTGTCGTTTGTCTACTGTGTCGGGCTTGACCTGGAAATGCTCAATGACTCCCGCAGACAAACGGAGCGATGGTTCTCGGATAACGTCGACCGTAAAGCTGTTGTGGCGGCTGCCATACGCAATATATGTTATGCACCGAGGCTTTACGCTCAAGGCTTCCGCTTCTTTGCCTGTCCCTGGAAGCCGCCCGCGGATTACAGTGACTCTGGGCGACTGCCTTCATATCCAGAGTACATCATCATTACCGAACCAAGGCTTACACCGAATGAGACGCCTACCCGAGACTTCAGGCAGGCCCTGCTTTCGGGGGAGGCAAATTATGATGAGGCGGCTCGTTTCTGGTCCAGGCACTTCTACCCGCCTAAGCATACCGTGTTAAGCATCGCCGGCTGGCCTTTGGACCGACGGCAATGGCTGTACTGGATGAGCCCGGAGATAATCGTCTTTAAGAAGAAATGAGCCAGACAGGCCCGTCGTGCAAAGGCCGGTTACATTTGGAGCTGCGACAATGACCATAGGCGTAAAATAGAGTTTGAACCGAAAACCATCAATGTTTAGAATCTACGCTCAGTTGCCGATACTATACGCAGCTATCCGGAATGAAATGCACGAAAAGCCGGTAAAAGTTCAATGGTCGGCACGACATCCTTCGGAGTGTGTACTGTATGACTGTGACAAATCAGCAGGCTTCACATCCGGCCACTATAGATAACCCTGAACGGCGAGATACAGAGTCTGTGCCCAAATGGCGGCGGCGCAACAGTTACTATTATCGGTGGTTGGATAAAATCTATAAATTTATTGTTCGTCCCAACAGCAGGGTATTACACGTCGGCTGCGACTGTGGAGACCTTCTGGCAGCGGTTGAGCCCTCCTACGGCGTCGGGATAGATTCGGACGCCGCATCTATTGAACTGGCAAAGGAGCGGTTTCCACAGCTCAATTTCTACACGATGGACCCACATGAACTCAAGATTGACGAGAAATTTGATTATGTTTTAATTTGCAATTCGGTTGGGCAATGGCACGATATTCAGCAGGTCCTGGAACGTATTTACCCGGTAACCCAGGAAAGTACGCGCATCGTGATAACCTATTACAATTACCTGTGGGAAGGCGTTTTGCGGCTGGGCTCGCTTTTAAGAATTCGGCGGCCGCATTCATATCAGAGCTGGCTGCCTCCGGGAGACATCAGGAACCTGTTGAACCTCAGCAATTTTGATGTCATCAGGTCCGATTCTTATCTGATGCTGCCGAAGCGCATCTGGCCTTTCACGGGCTTTTGTAATTACATACTTTCGATGCTGCCCGGCTTTCGCATTCTCAATATGGTTAATCTTGTCGTAGCCCGTCCGATGCCCAGGCCTGAGTCTGAGCAGAACCTCTCTGTGTCGGTCGTGGTCCCCTGCAAAGATGAGCGGGGCAATATTGAAGATGCGATAAGACGGATACCGCAGATGGGCTGTGAAACTGAGATAATCTTTGTCGATGGTAACAGCACAGACGGCACGGGCGAGGAAATTGAGCGACAAATAACAGAGCACCCGGAACGCAGGATTCGCCTGATTCGCCAGGGCAGCGGAACAGGTAAAGGCGATGCCGTGAGAAAAGCTTTTGCCGCCGCAAGCGGGCACGTGCTGGTCATCCAGGATGCCGACCTGACGGCCCCGCCTGAGGATTTGCCGAAGTTCTTCAGGGCATTGTGCAGCGGCAAGGGAGAGTTTATCAACGGCTCAAGGCTCGTCTATCCGATGCAGAAACAGGCAATGCGTTTCCTGAATTTGCTTGGAAACAAGTTTTTCAGTACATTATTCACGTGGCTTTTAGGCCAGAGATTCAGGGACACCCTCTGCGGCACGAAGATGATTCGCAAAGCCGACTACGAGATAATCGCGGCCAATCGGTCGTACTTCGGTGACTTTGACCCGTTCGGAGACTTTGACCTTATCTTCGGAGCCGTAAAACAAAACCTCAAGGTAGCTGAGGTCCCCGTGACATACCAGGCAAGAACGTACGGCGCCACGAGTATCAGCCGTTTTAAGCACGGTTGGCTGCTAATCAAGATGAGCTGGGTCGCGTTTAAGAAAATCAAGTGGCTCGGAAAGGTGCGCTGAGCGGATATGAGGATAATCGAATGGCTCAAGCTGCCCGAAATCAGGGACGTCAAAGACCTCGATGACCCTGCAACCACGCAACTGCATCGAGAAATGATACAGGCAAAGCCGTTTCTGAAAAGATTATACCTCGACTTCTATAGAGAGTTGACCAAGACGATAAGCGAACCCGAAAATAGAGTGCTGGTTGAGCTGGGCAGCGGGGGCGGGTTTATCAAGGAGGTAATCGGCAACGTAATTACCTCGGATGTGCTTGACCTGCCCAATGTGGACAAAGTTTTTTCGGCGGCTGAAGTGCCCTTTCCGGAGCGAAGTGTCGATGCTTTCCTGATGTTCGATGTACTGCACCACATTGCTGAGCCGAGGGCATTTTTCCGGGAGGCCTGCCGCTGCCTCAAAAAAGGCGGGAAAGTCGTTATGATTGAGCCGGCGAACACGGCCTTCTCAAGGTTCATCTACAGGAATTTTCATCACGAGACGTTCGAACTTGAGGCGGACTGGGCTCCGGTGGGCTCTGGACCCCTTTCACGTGCAAACGGCGCAATCCCGTGGATAATCTTTTGGCGCGACAGAAAGTTATTTGAGATGGAGTTTCCGTCTTTGAAGATTATCAGATTACACAATCATACGCCCTTTCGATACCTGCTCAGCGGCGGCCTGACGCTGCGGCAGTTGGTGCCTTCATTTTCTTATCCGTTTGTAAAAGCTGTGGAATATGTGCTGTCTCCACTTAACGACTTGCTCGGAATGTTTCAGACTATCGAGCTTGAGAAAGTTGATTGACCGGTGAAGATTAACCAAATAAGTGTTCTAATGCTCAATTATGAGTTTCCGCCGATAGGCGGCGGAGCCGGCAAGGCGCACCTTAACCTGCTCAGGCAGTACGCTGAGAAAGACCGGTTGACGGTGGACGTATTGACCTCGGGGCCAAAGCCTGGTTTTTCAGAGGAAAACCTCGCCGGCAATATCACAATTTACAAAGTTGGCCTGCACAAAAAGAACCTGCACTTCTGGCGAAAGTCGGAGGTTCTCGAGTGGCTGCTCAAAGCTCGACGCCATTACCGAAAACTGCTGCGCCGAAATCATTACGATGTGGTTCACGCGTTTTTCGCCTTTCCTTCAGGCTGGCTGTGTTATCGAACTGCAAATGCACTGCCATACATAATTTCCCTTCGAGGCTCAGACGTGCCGGGTTACAACGTCCGTCTGGGTCTGGATTATAAGCTGCTCTCCGGTTTGTTCCGCAAGATTTGGGATGGCGCAGCACTGACAGTGGCCAACAGCAAAGGATTAAGAAAACTGGCATTGGAGTTTATGCCGAATTTGGATATCAGGGTGATATCCAACGGGGTCGATACGGAGCAATTCAGACCGCCGCAAGAACGCGCACCGACAGGACTGCTTAAGCTTCTCACCGTTTGCAGACTTATCAGCAGAAAAAGGATAGATTTACTTATCAAGGCCGTCGCCGACGCAAAGAAACTCGGCCATGACCTCCGCTTAAATATCGCAGGCGACGGCAATCTGCTTGAACCGCTGCGCAGGCTGGCCGACGAACTCGGTGTTGCAGAAACGGTCAACTTTATGGGCAGGGTCGGCGCCGAGCAAATGGCGCAGGTCTATCAGGAAAACGATATCTTCATTATGAGCAGCGCGCACGAAGGCATGAGTAACGCAATGCTCGAAGCGATGGCGTGCGGCCTGCCGATTGTCACCACGAGATGCGAAGGCGTTGAGGAGCTAATAGCAGATAACGGCGTTGTAGTTGAAGACCAAGGCCCCGAAGCAATCGCCGCGGCAATAATAAAGCTGGCAGGGGACCCGCACACCTGCGAGAAAATGGCTCTCGCCGCGAGAAAACAAGCTGAGAAATTCAGTTGGCCAGCCGTCGCACAGCAGTACCTTGACTGCTACCGGCAAATCGTCAGCGGCTCCTGAGCTAATCCGCTCAAATCTGTGAGAAATGCTGATTCTGCCACTTGGCAGGGGTTGTATACGCGCGGTGGAGCGGGCAATTCGGAAAAAACCGCCAAAAATCTGAAAAATATGCTTGAAGTCTGATAAAACCTGCGTATAATTGAAAATGGAATGGAGAATAAACGGGGTAAAACACAACCTGCGGGATGTGCGGCTGTACGAGAGAGCGAGTGTGGTTTTGAAGTGGAGGTGAAGACTATGGAAAAGCGGGAAATGGTTTTATTTGGGGCAGCGTTGTGCGTTCTTTTCGCACTCTGCTCGGTGGCACGGGCCATAGAGGTCTTGGAACCAGGCTATGCGGTGGAGATAATCGCCACGTATTCGGAACCGGGACTGAGTGGGGTAAAAGGCTCGGCCATCGACGATGACGGCAACTTGTATATCACGCATGCGGACAGCCGCGTGATATGGCGTGTTACGCCAACCGGCGATGCCTCCGAGTTTATCGCGGGCATCGATAAGCCTGACGGAATTGTCTGGGGCGGCGGCAGCGATTTCGGCGACTACCTTTACCTTGTCCGCTATGACCCATCGGGTGGAGGAGTTCTCCGCGTCGGCGTGGATGGAAGCGTCTCAAATTTCGGGAACATGCCGTCCGGAGGACATGCTGCGGCCTGCATAGGTCTGGACGTAACGGGTAATTACGGCGGAAATCTGTATGTTGGCTCGACAGGCCAGGACCACACTTACCAGGTCAACACCAGCGGGAACATTTCGTTGTGGAGCAACTTCCCAGGCTGGATTGATGGCGGCGGTCCGACCGATATTTGTTTTGACCCGAGCGGCGCCTATGGCGGGCGGATGTTTATGTCGACAAGTTTTGAGTGGACACCCACCAAGAGCGGTCTATTTGTTCTGGATACGAGCGGCCATGCCTCTCGTTTTGCTCCTGACATAGCAAAAGCAGCAGCGGCGGAGTTCGACCCCTACGGTCTATTCGGAGGCAGCCTTTTTACAGTGGGTAAGACCGCTTCCGCAACCGACCTTGAACTCTGGCGAGTGGCGACGGACGGCTCGATAAGCAAATTTGCTACAGGCGAGCTTGCGGCGCGTAGTATCGCCTTCGCGCCCGATGGTGCTATGTACGTGGTTGAGTACATAGCGGAAGCAGATGAAGTAAACATTAACAGGATAACCCCTTATGTACCCGTCCAGGTAGCTGTTGACATCAAGCCGGGGAGCTGTCCGAATCCGCTTAATCTTGCAAGCAGGGGTGTGCTGCCGGTGGCGATTCTGGGCACTGAGGAGTTCGATGTAACCGGTATTGATACGGCTTCTATCCGTCTGGAGGGTGTGTCGCCGGTGCGAAGTCACTATGAAGACGTCGCAACGCCGGTGACGGACGGAAACGAATGTGAGTGTAACGCGGAAGGACCCGACGGTTACCTCGACCTGACTTTGAAGTTCAAGACCCAGCAGCTTGCCGAAGAAATCGTCAATTCACTTGGCGAAATTACCGCCGGCGATGAGCTTGTGCTGACCCTTACCGGCGCCTTAACCGATGGAACGCCCATCGTGGGAGAGGATTGCGTCATCATCGTCGGTAAAGCGCCAAGGTCCTTAGCCGCCAGAAGGTCAGACCTCAACGAAGACGGCATCGTCAACAGTCTTGATTTTGCCGTGCTTTCCAGATACTGGCTCGAATCAGCCGCCCCGAAATAGTGGACGCGGAGATTGAACTGATATACTGCGGGAAAATCAATATCAAAGGGTGTGGTTTTGCTGCTTGCGAAATCACACCCTTTGTTTATACTATTGCTTTCTATCGAATGGGACTGAAGTATGAGGATTGGATTTTCTGCACGTGGCCTGAGTATGCGTTCGGGCGGCGTACGCCAGTTCATAAAGTCGCTGGTTCCTGCATTAGCCGAGCAGACCCAAAACGATGAGTTGTTCGTCTTCTATAACCAGGAGAAGTTTCTCGGCCTGGCGCCAGCCTCAAACGAGGTCCTCATCAAGGGTGGTAACAGAATCTGGTGGGATTTTGTCCTGCTGCCGCGAGCGCTTCGAAAACTCCGCATAGACGCAACGATATTCCCAAAGAATGTCGTACCATTCTTTACCGGCTGTCCCGGCTTCGTTGTGGTCCATGACCTGGCGTATTTCGATGACCGCCTCGGGGCTTATCCTTTTCTCGACACTTTTTATATGCGAACACTAATCCCTCGTTCACTGCGCAGGGCAGCAGGCGTCTTCGCCGTCAGCGAAAATACTAAAAAGGACATTATTCGATACACCAGTTGTGACCCTGGAAAAATAACCATCACCTACGAAGCCGCAGATGATATGTACAGACCAATAAAAGACCGGGCCCGTTTGGAGCGGATAAAGCAAAAATACAATCTCCCGGAGAGTTTTATTATGTATGTGGGGTCTTTGTCGCCGCGGAAGAATGTGATTAGGCTGCTGGAGGCCTTTGCCGGCATTCGTGAGAAGATTCCGCACCAGCTTGTGCTGACGGCTTCCAAGTCCTGGAAAGATTCGAGTGTTTATGCAGCGATGAGCAGATTGAATCTCCAGGACCGCGTGCACAAATTGGGCTATGTTGAAGAGCAGGATATGCCTGCACTGTATAATTTGGCCGACGCTTATGTTTATCCTTCACTATACGAGGGCTTCGGCCTGCCCGTGCTCGAAGCTATGCAATGCGGCTGTCCCGTGGTTGCATCCGACGCCACCAGCATACCGGAAGTTGCGGGCGACGCCGCAATGCTTGTCAACCCGCTTGATACGCAAGCCCTTGCCGATGCTGTTTACCGGCTTTTGACCGACCGCGAGCTGCGTAACCGGCTCGTCATCGCGGGCTTTGAACAGGCCGAGAAGTTCTCTTGGCACAGATGCGCCCAAATTATTCTTGAAAAAATCAGAAGTACTGTCCATTAGGGTAAGAATCGCGAGGTCTTCGGGAAAATGCAACCGGCAAACGTGATGAATCAAAAGTGGGATTATTTGATACTTCTCGATGCCTGTCGCTACGACTTCTTGAAGCGACTCCGGCACAAGTACTTTCAGGGAACTCTCGATAAAAGAAAGTCGGCAAGTTGTGTGACAATGGAACGGACGGACAAGTCATTCGGGCTTGCGCCGGTCACAGTATTCTGAATTTACAAATCGGTCGGCACAATCGATATCATTGGTGCTTCCTCGAATACGACCATCGGCGGGTAACAAGTTTTTCGAATCCAAGCAGGTAACGTATATAGGCAAGCGTCCTTAACACTGCTGAGGTTACGCCGGGAAAGACAGTCAATAGGTAAGTCCCAAGTCGCCAGTGCCAGCCAAACAGCTCTCTGAATTGTCCGACGGTCTCTCTGGCATCGGCCTTGAACCCATTGTGGACAGCCGTCAAGAGCGCCCTGCGAAGAATCCTGACGGCAAGAGGCCTAAAAACAGAGATAGTGCCAAGTTCGCGGGCCAGCTCAAGATGACGGCTCATTACCGCACGCTCATTGATGCCGCGTTTGCTGCCGAGCCTTCGCTTATCAAAATCAGGACTTTCAACATCCAGATGAACTATCACCAAGGGCTCGGCAATGAATCCGACAGAAGGATGACGATGCGCGATGCGCAGCCACATATCCAGGTCTTCCACATTGACCCTGCCCGCTTCAAAACCGCCAAATTGCTCAAAGAGTCTTTTCTGTGCGACCACCGTGGGCACTCCTATGTGGCAGCGTCCCTTCGCGGCCTCAAGGAAGAAGTTCTCGATATAGTCCCGACCGGATAGAGCTTTTTTCAGGGACTCCACGCCGATTCTTGGAGAGCTTCGCGTGCCGTCTGTCTGAGCAAAATTGGTCGCGCACCATCGAAGCAGAGGATTTCGCGCCAGCAGCTCCATTTGTCTTTTCAGCTTATCAGGCAGCCATTCGTCGTCCGCATCGAGAAACGCCACCCATTGTCCCTTTGCCGCCGCGACGCCGGTATTTCGTGCAACACTTACCCCAGCGTTCTCCTGATAAATGTACTTTACCTTCTCGCTGTATTGTTTAACAACCTCGGCCGTACCGTCGGTTGAGCCGTCATCGACAACCACGACCTCGAAGTCTTCGTAGCTCTGCGCGAGAATACTGTCAATAGCCCTGCGAATACAGTGCTCGGCGTTATAAGCAGGGATAATTACGCTGACCATAAGGCATCTTACTCTAAAACAAGAACTCTGTTGCCCGCGCTCGACATTCCAATTTACTAATGGTCATATGACTTTCTCTAAAACGAGGTTTTTCGTACAGCAGTGAAATTGCGTTCAGCTTTTGCGACGAACGGTTCCAAATCCAAAACGGAGGACTTTTCCCTCAGGGTAACCATATGCGTGAGAATCTCGGCAGCTTCGTCGGCAGACACCTGGAAATCCCCTATTCGCCATTTACCCGGCCAGCCAATGTCGTCCAGAAAGTCAGTGCACTTTCTGTGATACTCCACCAACAAGAAGGGGACACGGGCGGCAAAGGAGAAAATTCCCGAATGCAATCTTATCCCCAGGAACGCGTCGCACTGGCCCACCTTTCGCCAAGTCGCACCAGGAGAGTCGGAATAAGGAACAATTTCTATCCGCGCACAATTACTCAAAGATTCAGCGAAGAGGTTTGCCAATTGAGCGTCCCCTAAGTGTGGATTACCGTTAAGTACGAACAGACGGATAGTTATGGGAACAGCAGTTGCAACTTTCCGCAAGGTATCAAGGACAAGCGATTCTCGTCGCTGTTCGTTACGTGTCTCGCCTCCTACGTATCGTTCGTAATGACAGACATTTACGCCCAAAACGGGCCGCGATTCTTCGAGTGACGATTCAGGCACAATCTCTCCGTAAACCTTCGGAAAAAGAAGAGCAAGGTCCGAGCTTTGAATAGGCTGAAATGGCAGGTTCATCGAGCAGGCTTCTTCGAATGACCTCCGGTCCCTCAGCGCTAAGAATGAGAATCTCCTCAAAAACTTTTCAAGGCTCCGACGGGCTGAGAGGTGTTTGTAAGGTCCAACTGAGACGCCGATGGCACCAAGCTCGATGCGTCCCGCTCGGTGCGCCCAGCCCATGACCCTGCGTCTGTTCAGCAGGGGAATGGACCGGCCAAAGATGGAGCCTCCGGCAAAGACCACGGTAGAGCCCCTGGCAGCGTGCAAGCCGGCTTCCAGAAAACCTTGGCCTGGAAAAACAGAACGCCGCAATAACAGCGGTTTTCCTGGCCCCGGCAGTTTTGGTGTATGTCTGCACAAAAAGCGAACATTCGTCACATTCCAGTAGTGTTGTGCGCCCCAGCTTGCAACAGCGCAAAACGCGTCGTCACCGGCATTTTGCCTGCCGTAGTATCCACAAAAGACGATTTGACCTTTTAGCAGACCACGTTTAGTCATAGGTTCAACAATTTCCTCAAGTTTAATCTGCTACAAATTCAATTTCTTAATCGACCAGCAAAACATTTCACAAAGGTATTGCTTCGGCAATACTTTTCCAATTGCGAACGCACCTGTCCGCATATTGGCCTTTGATATATCGTTCGGCTTTTTCTCCTATAATTTTAATACGGCCCGGATTTTTCAGCAACTCGGAAATGCGACTTACAAGATTCTCATATACCGTGGAACAGTAACAATCAATGGGAATAATTTCCTCAATACCATAACAGGGTTCGCTTACAAGACAGCAGCCCATGCTTAACGTTTGTATTACTCGCGGCGCTTCAAAAGTATTGCAGTTCTGGACGTGTATATTCAGAGTAAGTTTTGAATCTGCAATAACAGACTGAAGGTCCGGCGTCCCAAAATTGGATAACCGATAACCCAGTTTCCTCAATTTTTTGTACACTTTTATCCTGCGTGGAGACAGCGAACCAACTACACAAATGTCCCACTTACGCTCGTTCAGGGGAGGCACAATTCCAGGTTTTCGAGTAACATTTGTAAGAAAGGGCATAACTTTAACGGGGAGGCCTTCAATCTCCTGCTCTAACAGGTCGGTTTGGGGAGAGTAAAAACCCAGTATCATATCAAAAGTTCTCACCTTACTCATAAATCTTCCATGCTTTTTATTAATCCATCTACGCGCTCTCCAATCCAGTCTAAAATTTTTATTTACGTTATATAGAAGTGAGAAATTTATAAAGATGTAAAAACATCCCTCGGCTTTCACAGGTTTTGGAAACGGGTCGCCTATAATAAAAATAATACTGCGAGAAGGATAATTTATATCCTCAATGCGGTCAGCTAATTTAAGAATCACGTCTGAACCTGTAATGAGCTTCAAAGAATTTAGAATATACTCAGCTACAGAATTGATGTATTTGTAACTTCGTCTATGCACAATTAAGAAAACAGGCCTAATATTCACCGCGAAAAGCCCCTGTTAAAAACCCCGGTTAGATATACGATTTTGGCTATGCATTATTTATGTTTCTCCAAGGCACGTCTTAAAAAGGACTCAAGATAGTCCGGGCTATGTAAGTTTAAGATATTCTTGCGGTTGTCACTAAGGTCACGGTAAGTCATTGCATCAATATCCTCAGGAGAATACGCCAGCATACCTTCCGGATTACCTGAAGTAACAAGGCCTAATCCGTAGTCGCAATCCAGCACAGTAACATATAAGTCGGGCCGTGCCGACCTTAGATATACTATAGTTTTCCATACATCACCAGACCAAAAGCCGGTCCAGCATATTAAAACAACAGAGAGCAAAAAGGAACCTGGCCGAAGATTAGTGCGGATTAGGGCCCTAAAAAATACGTCAAGGAAAGATACAGAATTGCGAATGAGGCAAAGCAGGAAAACCGCGTCCAGTTCATAGCGTATTTGCATTATTTGAGCCATTGCAGCGCCTTGTTAGGCAGTATATTTCTCGTTCCAACCATCCTTTGAAGCATTTCAAGAGGCTCTTTCGCGGATGAAAATTCGGAATTGTTGGTGTTCCTGTCTCCAGGTGGAATGGTGTTTCAATTGCCCGCTTCTCAATCACAAGAACGCCATCGTAATAATGCAATGAGTAAACTGATTTAGTGAATTCTGTAACGCTCAACATGCTTTTTTGGACAGAATACCAAGCATTTATGTAGTCGATAAAGTTCTTGCTATACTCAATAAACGTGCCGCGCCTCTTGTAGCCTCCGCCGTACTGGGGCCAATAAGATGTAAGTAGGTCCTCGCACAAATACACACCATTCTTATCAATGCAAGGGAAAATCTCCTCATAAGTATTTATTTGTTGCTTCATTTTATGGCCGCCATCGTCAATCAAGATATCTATTCTTGGAATCTTCGCTGTTAAAGACTTGAGGAAGGTTCTATCCTCTTGGTCGCCTATGAATATTTCAATTTGTTCTTCTTCCAGCGTCTTGCAATGTGGATTGATATCTATCCCAAATACTCTGGCTTTAGGCCCGAAATAGTGTTTCCACATCTGCAAAGAACCACCGTGAGATACACCAAATTCAACAATGTGAACGTCGGTGCCTCTAAAACGTGAAAAGTGCCGATCGTAAATGTCAAAGTAGTGCTTCCATTTGCGAATCAGTTTTTCTGTGTTTTCTGTGAAGTACTTCTCTAAATCATTCATAATCCGACATTTCCCATATACACGCCTTAATAACATCTTTACGTTTCCTTACTTTCATAAGTTACCAAATCGCTCTCAAAATTTCAAGGCTTTTCGGTCGTTCGCTGCGGTTGTGGCCGCCAGAACCAGCCGCAATGCACAAATTTTGCTTGGAAACACGCACTGACTCCTTGTCTTTGCATACCTCAGCCATCGCCCCCGCCTGAAAACCAGGTTTCTCAGCAATTCTTGGCATCACCCTGCTCCCGAACATATCGTGACCAACACTAACCGCCGATTCAGAATAGTAAAACTGGCTTGAATGATATCCATAAGCTCCATACCATCAAAATCCTGTTCATTTGTCACGAACTACTTGGGAAATCCGGGCTTTAACAACTTCTTCAGCTTAACCCTGAAATAGACCGCAATCATAACAACTCGGCAGAAATAGGCCAGCACCGTGGCAACGGCTGGGCCAATTACTCCCATCAGACAGACCAGTATCACGTCCAGGACAAGATTGATTAAGACCTGAATAACACCAATAATCTGCGCAGCTTTATACTTTTTCATTGCATGTAAAATAGGGGTGTAAAAGCTGTTGTACAAACTAATCAAGGAGCCGACCAATAGTATCCTCAGAATGGTTGCAGAATGCTGGAAAGCATCCTTGTAAACCAAATCGAAAAGAGGCGGAGCGATGAAAAAAATTATGCCGATGCCGATGAATCCCAATATGAGAATCTTGGGTCTTTTCCTGTAAAGGTAATCTTTTATTTTTGCGGGGTTATTGATGTTTTGGGTTATAAACGGGAGAAAGTACGAATTGACAATCATAGAGGTCATTACTGTGCCCTTAAAGACCTGATAGGCGAGATTGTAAGTACCTATATCTGCCATCGGTCGATACAGTCTAAGAACCAGCAGGTCGCCCCAGTTTATGAAATAGACCGCAGTAGCGCCGAGCATCACCCACTTGGTAAAGTGAAACATGCCTGTGAGATGCGTTTTATCAAGTTTGAGGGGCAGTAACTGCCCGAAGTCGACGGTCAGTGCAAATACGAGTGCCAGAAAAAGCGAGGCTAAAGGGTAAATCAGCAGAACCGCCCTCAGGTTGATGGCTCCTGCGAAGTACAGCACAAAAACAAGGGATACGCTGAGCACGCCGTAAACGAGCTCCGCCATTGCGTTTTTCACCCTCTGGTCCATCGCCAAAAAGAGGTTGCAGAGAAAGCTCTTGAATGCAAGTCCGACGAAAGCCAGAAATACGTAAACCAAATCCAGGCGATTGATGTTCGCAA
>Ga0210003_1000082_pt1 | contig 83330 bp, 74 predicted proteins | sample LantaG_FD_182804 | JGI IMG/M metagenome (GOLD analysis project Ga0210003, IMG submission 182804) | Deep subsurface microbial communities from Baltic Sea to uncover new lineages of life (NeLLi) - Landsort_02402 metaG (SPAdes) (version 2) | ecosystem: Environmental > Aquatic > Marine > Oceanic >... | reverse complement strand
CTCTCGTCCCCGAACTGGTCAGCTAGGGCGTAGTCGCACTCTTCTTTATCCAGTATATTCTCTATGGCCCTGGAGTGTCCCCAGGCAAGCAGGCGATTCAGGTTTCCTATCTTACCGTACAGTTCATTATACTTTGCCGGCCCTATAGCCACTACCGCACACGGGCATGTTTCCTTGATTTTGGCTGCTAACTCCTTTACCGAATTATCGGAAAGCTTCTTGCTGTCTTTTACCCCGTATTCCTGGAGCAACCCGGCAGTTGCGCTATCTACCAGCACGCCGGCGGTCACCAGGGGCCCGAAATAATCCCCCTTGCCAGCTTCGTCACTACCTATCCATTTTTCCAGCTTGATTGGCATAATAACACCCAAACAGCCTGATTATTCTGCTGCCTATAATATCAGACTTGCCGCAACCAGACATCTGTAACTCTCGATAAAACTGGCTCGGAAGACAAGGAAAGAGCAACAGACGTAAAAGCAAGGTTCGCTCATCTCCTTATCACCCGCACGATTTTATCCAGCGCCGGTGTGATATCCAATGAGGTATCGACAACAAAATGATTCCGCCAGGGCCTCTCCTTACGAGGCTTCATCTTTTTATACACCTCCCAACCAGCCTGTGAGCCACTTTCAGCAGCAGGCTCTTTCCCCCGAGCAAGGAGACGCTGCCTCACCACCTCTGAAGGAGCTTCAATACTGACCAGTATGAGTTTCACTCCCACCTTGTCGGCAATATGATAAAGATACTCCCGATGTCGTTCCAGGAGGTTTGTAGCATCAAAAATAACCGGAATACCCTTTCTCAATAGCTCCTCAATGAGGGCATGACTGGCACGGAAAAGCTGCTTGCTTTCAGCATCATCATACGAGGGAGCGGGAAATAAGGTTCTACGCAGAGCATCGCTTGCCAGGATAACAAACGGTAATCTCTCAGCTAACTTGCGACAGAAAAAAGACTTGCCCGTGCCCGGCAGACCGCTAACGACGACCAGTGGAGGCTCTACTTGAGGTGCAGGCAAGCTTACCAGGCTCTGCCTTAATTTCTCTACATCCACATCTAACATATCTGCCTTCACCAAGGTGCAATAAGCTCCTCATCCTTCCTTAATTCAATGATGCGGTCCCGCAGCATTGCCGCTTTTTCAAACTCAAGATTCTTGGCTGCCTTTTTCATCTGGGATTCCAGCTCCTTGATAAGGTAAAGCATTTCCTCCCTGGAAACCGGGTTAACCACATAAGGAGCCCGCGTTTCGGCTACTGCCTTAACTCGCTCAGTTATGTCCCTGATGGCCTTCCTTATTCCCTGCGGAGTTATGCCATGCTCCCTGTTATAAGCCTCTTGAATCACTCGTCGGCGGGAACTTTCCTCTATCGCCTTTTGCATGGAAGTGGTGACTGAGTCAGCATACATTATGGCATGGGCGTTTACATGCCTGGCGGCTCTCCCCATCGTCTGGATGAGAGCTTCCTCGGACCTGAGATAGCCTTCCTTGTCAGCATCGAGTATAGCCACCAGGCTCACCTCGGGCAAATCCAGGCCTTCACGAAGCAGGTTAATACCTACAACTACATCATAAACACCGAGGCGAAGGTCACGGAGAATCTCCACCCTCTCCAGAGTCTCTACCTCTGAGTGCAGATAATGAGTTTTTATTTCCATTTCCTTGAGGTAGTCGCTTAACTCCTCAGCCATCCTCTTGGTCAGGGTAGTCACCAAACAGCGCTCCCCTTTGTCCACCCTGGACTTTATCTGGTAGATTAGGTCATCAATCTGCCCCTTAATCGGCTTAACCTCTATGGTGGGCTCCAGTAATCCGGTGGGACGAATCAATTGCTCTGCTACTTGCTGACTGTGCTCATACTCATATGGTTTTGGGGTGGCTGAGACATAAACAACCTGGTTGACACGCTCTTTGAACTCCTCGAAATTCAGCGGGCGGTTATCCAGGGCAGAGGGAAGGCGAAAACCGTAGTCAACCAGGGTCTGCTTTCGAGCTTTATCTCCACGATACATACCTCTTATCTGAGGCAGGGTCATGTGTGACTCGTCAATAAAAAGTAAGAAATCGCGAGGAAAGTAATCAAGCAAAGTCCAGGGCGGGCTTCCCGGAGCGCGCCGCTGCAGATGCCGGGAGTAATTCTCCACTCCCGTGCAATAACCTACCTCCTGGAGCATTTCAATATCATAGTTGGTCCGCGCCTCGAGCCTCTGCGCCTCAAGAAGCTTACCCTGACTCCTCAATTCCCCCAGCCGTTCCTCTAGCTCGTCCTCGATGTCACCTATCGCTGCCAGCAGCTTATCATGGGGAGTAACAAAATGCTTGGCGGGATAAATATCCACCTCATCTCGCTGACCGAGTAATTCACCGGTAAGAGTGTCGATTTCTACAATGCGGGCGATCTCATCCCCCCAGAATTCAATCCTGAGAGCCGTTTCTTCATAGGCTGGCTGTATTTCCACAGTGTCGCCACGGATACGAAACTTACCACGACTGAGCTCAAAATCATTCCTCTCATATTGCATGTCCACCAGACGGCGAACCAATTTGTCCCGCTTATAACTCCCATTCTTTTTCACATTAAGTGCAAAGCTGTGATACTCCTCAGGCGAACCAAGGCTATAGATGCAGGAAACCGAAGCTACTATAATCACATCCTTGCGCTCGAACAGAGCCCTGGTAGCCGCATGGCGCAGCTTGTCAATCTCCTCGTTTATATCGGTCTCCTTCTCAATATAAATGTCGGTGCTGGGGATGTAAGCCTCTGGCTGGTAATAATCGTAGTAACTGACAAAATACCCCACAGCATTCTCGGGGAAGAACTCTTTAAACTCGGTGGCTAATTGAGCGGCTAAAGTTTTATTGTGGCAAATAACTAATGTCGGCCTCTGCACTCTCTCAATAACATTGGCCATGGTGAAGGTCTTGCCGCAGCCGGTGACACCCAGTAGAGTCTGCTCTCGATATCCCCTCTCCAACCCCAGGGTCAGCTTATCCACTGCCTGCGGTTGGTCGCCGGTAACATGAAAATCAGAGACAATTTTAAACTGAGGCATCAAAATTTACCCACCACAAAAGTTTAAGCTGTTTAATTTTGTTTTTCCATTCGGTTTCGGGCATTCTAGAGAGTCTTTACCCCCAAATTTTTGTAGTTGCCTGATTTATCAGGCACAGTCGCCCAATAAATTGGGCAACTACATTTCTAAACAGCCTCAAGTTAACAGTCGATATAATTGAGATGGAGACGACCAGAATAACCACGGCTGAAAGTATTATGTAAATAGCCATGGCTGGCAGGCAAGCAACACTATCAGCACCCACAGCTACCTCACTCATTCTGTAGCCAATTGCCGCAGTGCTGCTTTGACCTTTTCCTCCAGGCTCATTCCCTCCAAGTTGGGAATGCTGGAGATAGCTTGATTGGCTTCCCTCACAGAATAGCCCAGACCAGTTAAAGCAGCTATGGCATCGGTATTTTCTGGAGCTAAAGGCAAGACAGTCCCTTCCCATTGCTTCTCCAATTTGCCCCTTAGCTCAACAATCAGGCGGCTGGCCACTTTTTTGCCAACACCGGATACCTGACTGATGACATCAACATTGCCGCCGACGATGGCCATGATAAGCTGCTCAGGATTCAAGCCAGAGAGTAGTGCCAAAGCTAATTTAGGGCCAACCCCTGAGACAGAAATAAGATTCCTGAACAGCGCCAGTTCTTCACTGGAGGCAAAACCGTAAAGAGCCACATTATCTTCTCTCAGATGAAGATGAGTGTAAAGCGATACTTTATCTTTAATGGCTCCCAGTTGACTCAAAGTTAAACCGGAGACATATACCTGAAAACCTATCCCACCTACATTGACGATGACTGAATTAACGCCACGATATTCTAATGTTCCCTCTAAAGTAGCTATCATGTCAACTCCTATCGGCCAGCCATCGATTAAAGCGGCTCTGCTGAATATGACAGATGGCTACAGCCAGTGCATCAGCAGCATCACTAGGCTGAGGAAGCTGAGAGAGCCCAAGCTGAATTTTTACCATTTCCTGTATTTGCTGCTTATCACCTCGCCCATAGCTGGTTACCTGCTGTTTTACCTGGGCAGGAGAATAATAGTAAACGGGTAATCCCTGGTTAGCTCCCGCCAGGATAGCCACAGTTTGCGCCATTCCTATGGCAAATGCCGAGCGTGCATTATGGCCCATAAAGGGCTCTTCAATAGCCACCTCATCCGGCCGATGTTCGGCAATGACCTTGCTTAATCCAGTATATAGAGAACGCAATCTTTCCGCCATGGGAGTTCGAGAAGAGGAATTTAATACACCAAAATCCACCATATGCATCTCGTCGTCAGCATCCACCACCCCATAGCCTAAATTTACAGTTCCGGGATCAATGCCAAGAATGCGCATGTTATACTTGACCGCGTAGCTTCTCTAAAGTAGCATCAGAGAAATCAACATTGGAGTATACATGCTGTACATCATCCAGCTCATCGAGATGATCGAGAAGGGCTAAGACCTGAGCCGCTTCCTTTTCATCCAGTAACATTGTGTTTTTAGGTATTAGAGAAAGCTCGGCTGAAATTACATGTCTTTCCCCTTCAATAGCCTTTCTTATGTTTTCCAATTCCTGGGGCGAAGTATAGATTTCAATGTATCCTTTTTCTGTCTTTACATCCTCAGCCCCAGCATCGATAGCCTGCAAGGCTATTTCTTCGGCATCCGAGCCAACACTTTCCACAGTAAGCACCCCTTTATTCTCAAACAGCCATGAAACACAGCCGCTCTCACCCAGGCTACTGCCGTGGCGTGTGAAAAAGCGGCGCACATCCTGGATGGTGCGGTTGCGATTATTGGTGAGAGCTTGCACCAAAACTGCTACCCCGTGGGGTCCATAGCCTTCGAGAGTCATCTCTATTAAATCAGATGCCTCCCCTCCCCCACTAGCTCGCTTTATTGCCCTGTCAATATTCTCCAGGGGCATATTACTATCACGAGCTCTCTGCACCGCTAGACGTAACTGAAAATTGCTTTCAGGATTAGCCCCTCCCTGCCTTGCTGCCACCATGATTTCCCGAGCAAGCTTGGTAAATAACTGCCCCCGCCTGGCATCAACCACACCTTTCTGCCGCTTAATCGTCGACCACTTAGAGTGTCCCGACATATTTTATTCCTCAAATGGATTTTACATCGCAGGACCAAAAAGGTAAAGCGTAAACATCCATTTGTCGCATAGCCAGTGATGCCTTCCTGTATTTTGTTAGCGGCATTCGAGAAATTCCTATGAAGCAGCAGACCTCAGTCTTCAGTAAAGTCACATGGCATTATATGCCTCTAAAACTTGCGAATACAGACGTATTGGGCTACTAAGGCGAAAGGGTTGAGAGCAGAAGCGGACATACGCTTTGTAGAGACAATAGCTAAGGTGAAGTAGTTCAAGTGAGGTATCTAATGGTACAGCCAGGTGATGCCTTTGCTTCAGTCACCTTTCGCCACCAAAGATACCACCCAAGCTGGTATATGCTGCCCACGTCTATATCGAATAGCCATAATAAATAAGGCTATAACAATAATCACTACCAGAGCGATACCTCCGAAGGTAATACCCACAGCACATTTTTGTAGCCAGGGAAGAGGCACTGGCAGAAGTAGATTTATCAGCTTAAGTATAGACCCCAGGACGCACAACAGGGTTGAGACAATCAGAACATATCTCATGGCTATCCCCCTGACATATTGCGTAATCAGGGCTCCAAATTGGGTGCCAATGGAAGAACTAATTAGCATGATAAAGGCAATTAAGATGACAACATTGCCGCTCATGGCGTGTCTGATACATCCGAAGGAAGCCGAGAAGATAATCTGGAATATGTCTGTCCCCACCGCCATGAATGATGGCAGCCCGATGAGATAAATTAGAGATGGCATCATGATGAAACCACCACCAACTCCCACAAAGCCAGCCAGTATGCCTGTTACAAAGCTAATAGCCAAAATTAACCACAGGGAGATGGTAATCTTTGATTTAGCAAAATGTATAACAGGCGGTATATTCAAGCCTTGAAGTTTGCGTGCCATCAGTGGCAACCTCATAGCTGGTGGTAGTTTGTCTTTGTTTTTAAGTGCCTCATCCAGTTGTGCCTTACGACTTTGAACTTCCCGGAATGTGTAAGCGCCGATGGTAACCAGAATAACTACGAGAGTGGATAATACTGCTACGTCAGTGAATCCCATACCCTTGGTCCAGTTGAGTAAGCGTACTCCAAGCTCAACACCACACATAGTGCCAGCTATTATCACCAACCCCAACTTCATGTCTATATTGCCCATCTGCCGATGTCTCAGTGTGCCGACGATAGAATTTCCCACTATCCAGGCCATGCTGGTGCCGACAGCCAGGTTAGCAGGTAGACCAAGTATGATGAGCGCCGGGGTTACCAGGTAGCCACCGCCAACACCAACAAAGCCGCTCAATATCCCTACAGCAAGACCAATAAACAGCAAGAGCAGTATATTTATTTGCACACCTACCACTGAAAGCGTCGTCATTTCCTACCGTCAGTCTTCTCCTCTTCAAAGTGTTTTATCTGGCGAACTTCATAGCCTATCAGGTCAGTAATCTTCCCCATAAGAAAGCCTAAGACGCTGCCCATTCCCAACATCAACCCCAGGTTATACAGTACAACCACATAAGTCCTATCCGTCCCTATCCAGTCAAACATCTTCAGGTACATTCCTATAGAATGCCAGTAAGCCACGTGCCAGACTATTAAACAAGCAATGATAGCGAGAACTACCACCCAAATGGCATCTTTCTTTCTTTTAGTCATATTACAATCCTTCTCGCCTGCCATCCTTTTATACAATCAGACTATGCCCTATACTCTTGCGGTAAAAGATAACAATAGTATAAAAATAGAGGCTTCAGCAAAATCCTTCTGGCTTTAAATATTTATCCAAAAACCTTATTGTATCTTCTCGAGCCTTTTCAGCAAACTCAGCATTATATTCCACTCGATCAGTCCAATTAAAGGCATGGCCTACACCCGGATAAGTACTCATCTCACAGAGCTTATTATGTATTTTCAAATACTGAAATAGCTTACAGGCAGACTCTATTGGAATAAAATGGTCGCTATCGCCCTGAATAATCAATAAAGGGCAAGAAATGTTCTCTATAAAATTAGCTTCTATCTTGATTCTTGCAAAAAACTTCCCAATCCGTCCCAAATCAGCTGGCGGGTAATACAATACCGCTGTTTTTATGTTTTTATCATAGAAAGCTATTACCAAAGATAAAGCGGCCCCTAAAGAAAATCCCACTAATCCAATCCGCGTTTTATCCACATACTCTAAATCCCGTAAATAACTTACCATACTGAATATATCACTAAGCTCAATCTGGCTGGGGTCTTTCCTGCCGACCTCACCTCCAAACCACTGAGGAGTAAAAACCACATATCCTTCTCTGGCTATTTCCTGGCTAAAATACTCGTGGTGAGCTTGAAATCCTTCCATACCATGAAAAACAATTATGCCAGGGTAAGTAAAATCATTTTCTGGGCGACACTGGATACCTCGAATTCCTACTTCGCCGCTCTGGTAACAGATTGCAGATTTAATTACTGCCATTTTTGATTTCTTACCTCTACTTTAGTCACACTGGCTTAAAGCAGTAGAAAGCCAACGGTCATTTAAACATGATAGATGCCCAGCGCGGCTAAGGCAATCAGTGACGCGACCCACAGTGATACTAGTGCCCACCCAGTGGCTCTGGGCTTCTCCCTGAGAAAGGCTATAGCGGTGCCTATCAGTGCTATACAAGCACAGGAACAACCCAACACCAGACCAAACTGTATAAATCCATCACCCCCGGTTAGGTTGTGCAGCCAGAAATGGCCTCCTGGAAAACCTCCCCCTACCTCCTGCCATACAGCCTCGGCCGTCTTTCCCTCCCAGATTGAATAGAAGAGATAGTGGGGATCCATGATATTCCTACTTGGAAATTCTACAGCTATTACCGGCCCTATGGCACAGATCATCGCCGCTACGATAGAAAGCCAGTAGATACACCTTCCATAAATTAGCTGCGGACGAGATTGTATAAAGTAGTTTTTAGTTTCTTTCATAGATCTCGCCTCCCACCTCTAAATTGGGGCAACTTGCCTGTTATAGCAAGGGCAACCACTGCCATTATAATTAACAGTACTGCTACCTGAACTGCGCCGGGGACGCTGGATATATATCCCAGACTCACCAGTCCTTTGGTTACCAACCCAAAGCTGGAAAAAATCATTATCCCAATCAATATGTACCTTATGGATTTAGCTCTGACTCTAATTAACACATGCGCCCCTATTATTCCTCCCATAACCTGTCCCACCAGCCAGGGGGCTACAAATAACGGTATTATGGCCCCAGCAAGCAGGTAAGGCCATACTGTTATGCAATCCCCCATACCTATCAGGATTCCACTAGAGGCAGCCGCCACCTTAAGTGGGACATCCATTATAAGGTTCATTACCGGAACTATTGCCCATCCAGCTCCCAAACCAAAAAAACCAGAAATCAAGCCAACCCCACACATGGCTAGAAGCCCCCATCCAGCTCTGGTAATCCGGTAATCAATAACTTTTCCCAGAGACTGTTCATAATACGGCTGGGGCAATCCTAACCGTTGGGTAAAGTGGTCTACCTTCTTCACCTCAGGCCACTCCCTTTTCACACCCCCCCACAGGAAGTAGATAGCAATTGCCAGAACAATGCCTCCGAGTACTATCCTGATCAGCCCCTCCCCAGTTGCCCCCATCCGGCCAGCTACCCACAGAGCACACTGAGCACCTATAAAACCACCTATCCCATAACCACAGCAGCTATAGATGGAAAGTTTAAGGTTGCCCAGCCCACTCTTCATAAATGGCCCCGTAGATACCAGACCACTGAACATGGCTACTATGAGGCCTGTTGCCCTGATTATCAGGCTATCAACAGGCGTGAAAGCCAGCATAATGGGGGTGAATATAACTCCACCTCCAATGCCAGCGAGGACAGCGATTATAGCAATGGCAAAACTCAGCAAAAAGAATCCAAAGAGCAACCAAGTTATGCTGGTTAGGGCCATACCCCCAGGAGGGATGGCTGCTCCTCTTGATATCAGCAGCAGAGCTATATATGACAGAATAACCACGACAAACATCACGGCTAATTCCAGCCATGGAGATCTGACTAACTCTATCTTCTTAGCTCGTACCTTCATACTTTCTAGCTGGCACCTTTCAGGAATTCCTCTATAACATCCAAATTCCCTTCCTCGACGACTAAATTGAACATTTTATCCTTGGCCTCTGCCGGAAGCAGTTCGATGCTCTTGGTGGTGGCAGAATCCCACTTAGCCATTGGGTAGACTTTTAGAATCCTATCCTTCTGTTCATCCGTACACTTCAACTGGAGCACTTTCATTCCTGCTAATACATCCTTGGTCACATCAGCCAGGCCAATCTTGTTTAGCTTGTTATACCTCTCCTCATTAATCCACAAATTGATGGAACACATCTCAGCCATTTTTAACCTCCTTAAATTTCACCAGGGGATTTTTGCTGACTGCCCCGTTCTCATAATTCTGACAGCTCAAATATAGGCTGCCTTTTGCTCAGATATTCCTCTGTGCAGAAAGGAGAACCAAAACCATACTTATCAGCAGATTCCATCAACCTGTCAAATACCTCTGGCCTGAAGATAAGCTTGGTGGGCTTAACCTTATCCTGTACCATGCTTCTAATCATAGTGCCGCTAAAATTCTGTCTTTCCTGACTATGTCCACATAGTCCGGAGTAGGTTACCTCCCCACATATTGGACAATAGCACCACGCTAAGATACGCACCGGCTTGATATTCAAGCTGCCCTCAGGAATCTGGTCAAATATCCTGTGGGCATCGTAGGGATCATAATAAGTGCCCACACCAGCGTGATCTCTACCAAACATATGGTGCGTACAGCCCATGTTCTCCCTCAAGATGGCATGGAAGATAGCCTCCTTGGGCCCAGCATATCGCATATCCCATAAAGCAATAGAAACCATATGTACATCGTCTCTAAAATATCCTGCTTCATGTAATCTCTGCTGCCCTAAAACAATGGCCTCATCTATATAATCCCCCACCCGCTTCGGCCCAATGATGCAGCTCACCAGTATTCCTGTTCGTAGTTTTTCCACCGGTAGTTCTCCGTTGGCAGAAAACCAGGCTCCTTTCATCAGCCATTCATGACCGCTGTGCGGCACATTCCTGGTTTGGTGTGCCACTATCCTCTCCCAACCTTTCCGGGCAAACTTCTCTCTGAGCTGCCTGGGTGTGTACCAGAATTTATCAAATGGTGGATTAAATCTAGGAACATTCACCAGTGTGACCTTTCCTCCGATGAACGTATCTTTCAGCTCATTAAACATCCTTACGCCAGGATGCTTTATATCAGTTGTGCCCAGCACAGCCTGTGCCATTTTCATCGTGTCATAATTAAAGATACTCCTCACTTCCAGGATAGCTAAAGGCCTATCTCGATAAACAAGAAGGACAGTGTCTCCCTCCTTAATCCCTTTCTCCCTGATTTCTTCCCTGGCAATATCAAACACAATCGGCATAGACCACAGTGTGCCATCTGACAATGCCATCCTTTCACACACTGCCTCTACATCTGCTTTATCCATAAAGCCCTCCAATGGAGTGAAAAATCCATAGGCAATATCAACGCACTCCCTGGCAATCCTCCCGCTAATCGCTACCTGCTTTAATCCCTGAACACGCTTCCTCGCCTCTAAAGGCGAAACTATCACCCTCTCTACAATTTTTTTACCACCATGCCCTATATATTTCATTCGACTTTATACCTCCATAGAATTTGGGGGCAAGCAAACAGCTACACCCCCAAACTCTAAAACTCAACATTCTTAGAACAGCTTAGTACCACAAAACGCCAGCCATTAAATCAGTCAACCTCAGCTGGGCTTACATATATCCCAGCTTACGCATCCTAGCCATTGCCTTTTCCTTGTCCTGCCTCCTACCAGCTCTTTCAGGTGTGTGCTCAATGTCCTGCTCCCAGGCAGGCACGCCAATTGCACCCGGATTGCTGGTAGTTCTGGCTCCCAGGGAACGGTAGCCTATCTCATATAGTGGGCAATAGGGAATGTTGTACAGTTTATAGGTGTTCCACTCATCTCTCTCGGTGAAGTGCAGGATCGCAGAGATTCTAGTATGCTCGGGAATTAAGTATCCACACTCTTTTTTCATGAAATACTCATCCTCTTTTCTGGCTGCCTGCTCATCTCGCCGCAGAGCCATAAACATAGCCTTTACATTGTATTTTTCCACGAACTGGTTAAACATGGCTGTCTTCATCAGGTGATTGCCTTCATAGGATTCCGCTTCAAAGGTGAACTCCTCCTTCTCAGACCCAATCCGCTTCAGCTCAGCCCGATTGCGCTCGTTTAAGTCCTTCACCTTAACGGTATTACCTAAATGACTCATAGCACTCTTAAGTACATCAAAGTTACAAAGCCACTCCAGGTCTATGTTCCATTTTTTCGATGTCATTATTAGAAAGTCTGTTATTTCTGGGAAGGCATCACCTTCGTCAATCGTCATAACCCTGGGAAGGGTGATATTATGCTCCGTACACACCTGACGAATTAGCCACAGATTCAGGGTGCTGTCTTTCCCCCCTGTCCACGTGATAGCCGTGTCAGCAGGGTTAAACTTCTGGAATGCTTCGCGTATCACCTCCTTTGACTTCTGGACTAACTCAGCACATCTCTCCGCTTTGTCTTGCTCCGTCATTTTTGTCCTCCTTTATTTTTGGCTAACTGAGCCATCTTCTCACTCTGGGTTTCAGTTTACTTTTTAGATCCTCTGCAGCCGGTGATGAATCGATTATATTGTTTACTTCGCTAGGGTCTTCTTTGAGATCATACATTTCCCACCTGTCAAGGCCTGCATGGTAGATTACTTTAAGGTCTCCCTCACGATAGAAGTAGCTATCCTTTCCTATATCCCCACCTCGCTTGCTTCTCTGGTCAATAGCCTCACCAAAGACACCCTTTTCGGAGTATCCCTCAAGGGGAAGAAGCGAATGTCCTTCAAAATTTTCCACCGAGTCAAGACCAAAAAGGTACATTATAGTAGGCGGTATATCAATATTGCTGACCAGGGTATCACAAACTCCACTCCTACCAGTTCCATAGATAAGCAATGGCATATCTATAAGCTCCGAATACATCTTGTCATCATGAGAGAGTCCACCGTGCTCGTTAAACTCGTCACCGTGGTCATTGGTGACAATAATTACAGTGTTCTCCAAGATATTAAGACTCTTGAGGCAGCCGAGAAGTTCTTTAAAGTAGGTATCCACTTCCCGAACGTGTATGTCATATAGTTTCTTTAGTATCTCCACTTTTGCCGGGTCGGAAATATCTCTTCTTAGCAGTACATTCTGAAACATGTCATACATTTCATCCTGGCTAATAGTAATGGACGGATCTACCATATCGACGTACTTTCTGTCTGGTATATAGGGTTCATGCACATCCATATAATGAAGCCACAGGAAAAATGGTTCATATCGTTTGCCTTCGGTGTATGATGACAGCCACTCGGCCACCTTACTGTTGATTACATCACCTTTTATGTAGGGGATTCTCTCGTCCACCTCTTCCTCCATGGAATCATAAAAAACGTCCCAGCCTCGGTTCCAACCCAAGAAATCACTAAGATAGGGGTTTGAATGGAAGGCAGCGGTTGTGATACCAACATTCTTAAGAGGTTCAGAAATCAAAGTCCTCTTGTCCGAAAGTCCCTTTGGCTTTCCATATTCAAGGTAATAAGATGAAGTAAGTATTCCTGGAAACGACGCTTGCGTGTATGGCCCACTGGCTTGGCCTCTAGTGAATCTGATGCATTCACCTTGCAAGGAATCAATAAATGGAGTTAAGCTCCGCTTATTACCATAGCAACCAAAAACATCCTTCCGTACTGCATCTATTGTCAGCAAAATGACGTTTTTCACCTCATACTCCTTTCAGCTTGATCATGCAAAATGTACCAATAGCATAATCGCATCTAGATTACTGCTACCTTTCAACTATCTTCCTAGATAGCCACCATTCCCTAGCCACCACCAATACGCACGGCTTCCAACTCACGATGATAGTAGAGTCCACTTCGGGCCTTCCTACCAAGACAACCTCATTCATTCTTCCTAGCAATAGATAAGCTGGCTACTTATACTCGTAGAACCCCCTTCCTGCCTTACGCCCAAGCCAGCCAGCAGCAACCATTCTGTTCATCAAAATAGGCGTAATATATCGCGGGTCCCTAGATTCCTTGTATATTGCATTGGCTATAAGAAACACTACATCAATACCGATAAGATCAGCGAGGGTTAATGGCCCCATAGGATGATTCAGACCTAAGCTTATTGCAATATCAATATCCTCCCTAGTAGCAACATTCGCTTCCAGCATATGCGTAGCGTCGAGTATAAAAGGTACCATCAAGCGATTTACGATAAAGCCTGGAACATCTGAGGCGACGACTATGGTCTTACCCAGGGACTTACCAAAGTCCTTACCAATTTCAAGGGTGTCATCACTTGTAACAATAGTTTTAACAACTTCCAGCAGCTTCATAACAGGAGCCGGATTCATAAAATGCAGCCCCAGCACCTTATCCGGCCTGCTAGTTGCCATGGCTATATCAATGATAGATAAGCAAGAAGTATTAGTTGCTAAAACAGCATGTTTGGGACAGATTTTATCCAACTCAGCAAATAAATTTTTCTTCAAATCTAGATTCTCAGTAGCTGCTTCTATCACTATATCACGATCACTGAAGCTTTGAAGGCCGGTAGTGCCCCTGATATGGCCAAGTACCGAGCTCTTATCAGGCTGGGAGAGCCTACCCTTATCCACGCTCCTGGCTAGAGACCTATTAATCAATGCCAGTCCTTTATCCAACAATATATCATTTAGTTCTGAGACCATTACTTGATAGCCTGCTTGAGCACAAAGCTGAACAATACCAGCGCCCATTACTCCGCAACCGACCACTCCAACTTTCTTAATCCCCATGTTCTCCCCCCTCTGCCATTTTCCTTTCGCTAGAAGTTCATCTCTTATTTGCATCTTCGCCGGTCTGAAGACCCGCGAGCCCATCTCACATAAATCATCTACAATTTCTGGTTTGAACTCCATTTGAGAAAGGGTTGCGTTATTTAATTTAATTCGGAGAGACTCACCGGTTACTGCTTCTTCCGAACTAACAACCTTGCTCAATGTCACACGCTCCTGATATTACTGTAGATGCATAGCTCTGCCATATCACATCTTTACTATCAGTAACAACCTGTCCGCCCAACTACATTTGTCCATGACACACAATGTTCATGGCTCTGCAGAAGTCACTTCTCTCACAGTTCGCCTCCTTCTCCATTGCCAGAGCATGAGTAAAATAAAACCCACCATTCCCACAGCAAACAATAAATAAACCTCAGCGAATGCATAGCCAAGGAGAGCAATAGCAGCTAACGCAAACAGTGACCTTCCCAAGATTCCCAGCGGGCCTCCAAGATACCCATACACCGCTGCTACCATAGCTACGATGCTTGCTACAATACTTATTAGCGACAAGGCGGCGTAAACAGGCTCCTCTAGCTCCAACACCATAACCGGGTTAAATACTATAAGGTAGGGCAGTATAAACATAACGAAGGAAAGTTTGATAGCTGCCCACCCCGTTTTGAAGTATTGCCCCCCTGCTATACCAGCCGCGGCGATCACAGCCAGAGCTACAGGCGGGGTCACCGCAGCTACGATGGCAAAATAGAAACAGAACAGATGGGCTGGAATTAATCCCACTCCCATGTTTACAAGGACCGGCGCAACTACAACGGCTACCAAGATGTAGGCGGCAATTGTAGGCACTCCAATGCCTAAAATGATCGAGATGAGCATAGTTAGCATTAGCGCAATTATCAGGTACTCCCCAGCCATCCCTGTCACAATGCCGGCTGCTTTCTGCCCCAAGCCAGTGACAGATATGACCTTGGCCGACATACCCACACAAGCACAGGCGACGCCAATATTCGCCCCAGCTACAGCCCCCTTCCCCAATCCTTGTGCCATCCCCCCCCAGGAGGGTCGCGTCTCTTTCTGAATGAAGCTTAATATCATTAAGCTAACTATACCGTAAAAGGCGGCATACATGGGGCTGCGCTGCTGTACCAGCAAGATGATGATGACTATCAGGGGGATAACGAACAAAGGGCCTCTACGAATTAGCATTCTGGTGTCCACTTTTTCTGTGGTACGACCTATTCTCTGTTTGTAAGCTATCACTTGCACCCCTAATCCCACCCCTAGATAATACAGAAGAGCAGGAATGACAGCCGCTACCATTATCCTCACATAGGGTACCCCAGTTATACCTGCCATCATAAAGGCGGCAGCCCCCATTATGGGGGGCATGAGCTGCCCACCAGTAGAAGCGACTGCCTCGACAGCACCCGCGGTCTCCGGCGTATAGCCCATCTTCTTCATTAGCGGAATGGTGAATGCACCAGTGAGGGCCACGTTACCCATGGCTGAGCCGGTGACCATCCCTACCAAGGCGCTACTTACCACTGCTGTCTGAGCAGCACCTCCCGCCAACACCCTACCGGCCGCTATTCCTACTTGCAGGAAGAATTGGGTAGCTCCAGTTACCTCTAAAAGAGCTCCAAACACTACAAACAGGAAAATATAGTTAGCTGAAGCAGAGAGAACATTCCCAAAAATACCTTCGAGGCCTATGCCCAACCAGCAAAGTACAGTTACTGGAGGTATATAGTGATGCCAGACAGGACCAGGCACAAGATGCCCCAGGAAGGCATACAGGATAAATACTCCGGCAACTATAGGTAATACGGGACCCCACGCCCGCCTTGTACCCTCGATCACAACAATGACCAAAAGGATACCCATAACGATGGCAGTTGGATTGATAACACCAAAATACCACCCCAGATAATCTTGGTAAACCCCAATATAAACTGCCACCACTAGTATTGACACTAACAATACCAAGGTCACTAGCCGCAAGGTGCGCCTTTTCGTCGCTCTCATGCTTACCAAGAAAACCAGCAACAGCGAAAAACACAGATGAATGGCTTGGTGGTCAGTCGGACCGACAAAAAGATATTGGGTGGATGCCAAGTGGTACAGCACCATAGCAACACCCACCCCAACTATACAAGTATCCAGGGCTTTAAGAAATCTCCCCTCGCCTCCTTCGGTACTTATCCTAGATACGCTTACCACGATAGTAGACCATACTTGGTTCAGCTTGCTGAATCATATGTCTCATATGTTTTAAACTCTAGTTCAAGATGGTAAAGGGGCATCTCCTATCATTCATTTCGCCGCTTTTACCTTTCCATGCCCGCCTCTCTGAAAGCCTTTAGGGCTCCCGGATGAACCCAGTTATCCAGCTCACTGTCCGGGATCCATGGAAAATAGTAAAAATTTTCTGGGGTCACGGTCGTTCCTATCGCATGGTAGTCTGCAAGCTCTGCATAATGGCTCATCCACATCTTCACAATCTCAGCGGCCACTTCGTCTGGCATAGACTTATCCACACAATATGTGGAACAAAGGCCAAGCGTGTCTACCTCATTGGGTTGACTCCCTGGAAGAGTGCCGGGAGGCAACCTGACGGGAAAAACCGTTCCCTCCTCAGGCATTTTCTCGATAGCCTCTGCAGTAAGGTCCAGATAGTACACATCGCTGAGGCTCGACAACTGCAAGAGCTCATCCACTGCAGCAAATATCCTTGGCTCTCCCATACCAACGTATCCACCCGTAAAGGCGGCGTCGACCAGCCCATCTTTCAGCGCATCACAACCTGCAGAACCCCCGACCCACGAAAGTTCAATATTTTCACCATCCACCAGCCCGAATCCATCTTCCAACAACGCAGCAGCCAAAGCGCCCCAGAATGTTTGTGTTGCCTTGCCCAGTGCTACCTTCTTCCCTTCCAGATCCTTTATGCTTTTGATGTTCGGATCCAGCGTCACGAAAATCCCGGCGGTAATGGTAAGTGTATGAAGAACCCTTAGATCATTACTCTGTTCATTCTCAAATGGAGGGAGACCATACAGCACACCCAAGAAGTCAGGCGGATTCAGAAGCATAACCAAATGTTCTCTTTCCTCAGCGCTACTACTGAGCAGCAGATGCGCATTCGCAGTACCACCAGCTCCTTCAACTGAAGAAAGCTTCAACCAAGAGCCATGCTTCTTACATATCTCTTCCATACCGGCATACAAGACATAAGCTGATGTCCCAACAACTGCCGTATGCGCTCGAACTTCATATAGCTCATGCTCTCCTACGGGCGTTGGTGCCGGCTTAGGCGCACACCCAACAGCCAGAATCCCAACTACCAATACAACCACCAAGACCCAATTACCCATCACCAAGAACTTTTTGCTTTTCATTTAAAACCCTCCTTAATAAGATTTGCTTCCGCTTGCACTCAACTCTACATCACATCACACATTACCCTACACCGTTAAGTCCTCCTTCTATTAATCTTTCTCGGGCTGGTATAATGCTTTGAGACGCCGTAAGAACTCTTTATCCCTGCGTTTGATTATTTTATTCCACTCCTCTTGACTATGATCAAAAAACCCTTTGCCTGACTTCGCCCCCAACTCTCCATTCTCCACCATCTTCCTTATTGTCAGCGGAGGTTCGTCCGAATCATTAAGTAAGGGAAACAAATATTTTGTTACTCTATAGTACGTATCGATGCCCGCCATGTCAGCAGTTAGCAGAGGTCCTATGCTAGCCAACCGGAAACCGAAGCTCCCTTTCACAGCAAGATCAATATCCTCAGGGCTGGCTATCCCTTGCTCCCATAAATACCAAACCTCTCGGATCATGGCCATCTGTATTCGGTTAACTAAATAGCCTGGAATTTCCTTCAAGATCCTCACTGGCATTTTTCCAACCTTTTTAAGCAGCGCATACACCAACTCAGCTGTCTCATCAGAAGTTTCACGCCCTCTAATGATTTCCACTGCCGGCACAATATGGGGTGGATTAAACCAGTGAGTAAGGATTACCTTGTCCTGCCTACTGATTCCAGAAGCAAAATCACTGATAAGGAGCGAAGAACTATTGCTAGCTAAAATAGTCCTCGGGGGGCATAACACATCAAGTTGATCGAAAAGCCTCCTCTTTGCCTCACTATCCTCAATAATTGCTTCGGTGACAAAATCAGCATCACACACCACCTTCTCTAGATCAGAGCTGGTAGTTATTCTACAGAGTGCATCATTAACTTCATCTTGGGAAATAAGCGCCTCATCAACAAGTACATCTAAGTCAGCTCTAATATGCCCCATAGCATTATCCAGAAGACTATCACTAACATCATTTATACTAACTTGATAACCTCCCAGAGCATAAGTTTGGGCAATTCCATGACCCATAATACCAGCCCCGATAACAGACACATTCCTAACATCTTCTAACTTCATTGTAACATCCTCCTATGAAAGCACAGCGCAAGTTTTCCATCGACCTTTCCCTTTCCTCTTACCTCCCTAACGTTACTTTTCTTTTAGATCATCCTCCTAATTCGTCGAGGCAAAGCTTCCACATAATAACCCTCGATCCCGGCCCTCTAACCTTTCCCAGATCTCAATGCTTAACATCGAGGAGAGGCCAAATCAACCAAACTCTCAGTCCTTGTCTTTAAATGGCACAGCTCAATATCCCAGGCTATCAATTCGCCTTCGCACAGCTCGTTCATCCTTTGGCATACGAGCCCCTCTATTCCCAAGCCCGCCTTTCCGTTGCAGCTCCGGCTGAAATCCAGCACCCTCCACAGTATTTCCCCTTAAACCTTCGTAATCAGGCCCATAGCGATAAGCACGGGAAAGCATATTGTTTCGCCCATAGATAGCCGATTCATGAAAAAACGGGTTTAGAAACTCCCAGACAACACTACCCCCAGAAGTAATCTCAAATATGCGTCCCCCCGTTGCCTCGCAAATGAGAGTGTTTCCATTGGGCAACCTCTGGCAGCTGCCCATTATGGATGAGTAGAAATTGGTGCGCGGGCTATCCTCATACGCCCAGACCATCTCACTGCTATGCGGGTCCACTTCTACTATGCGGGAAAAACCCATCGGGTATAAATGAGGGTGCAATCCATTATCAAATATAAGAATGTTGCCATTCATGAGAAAAGAGGGGGCATTCTGATGCGCGATCTCTCCCAGACCCCAACGCCACTTAACATCACCAGTTGACTTGTCGATAATAGCCACGTTGTGGGTCCTGTGAAAGCTGGTCAGGATATTCCCATCGGGCAGCACTGAGCAGGCGTTAAGGCCTGGCCAGAAAGTACGTTCACATAAAGGACAGATAGCATCAACTTCCGGATTTAGATGCTCAAACGCCACCCACTCCCAGATCACCTCACCATTACGTGTCACCTCCTGAATACAGTCGCTCCACAATACCCCACCTGGCTCCGTGCCAGGAATACCGCCTTTGACCTTGGTTGCGATGTAGTCAGGCGTCTTTATCCACTTTAAGACTAAGCTATTCCCATTATCCATACGGCAAAAAGTGTGATGGAGATATTCATCCTCATACTTCCAAATGACATTACCCCGCCAATCTACCTCAAGAACGACACCTGCAGAACCCTCGACGCTCGCCAGACCGTCTCCGTCCACATGCCCGGCATAGAGTAAGTTCCCGCTAGGTAGCAGCATAGCGTCACATCCTGGGCGATACAACATCTTCCACCCCCAAACTACACGCCCACCCATATCAATCAGCCACACATCTGTGCCACCGATCGGAGCAAACAGAGTATATCCGATATACGTTTTGGATTGATCGTACTTGGTAATAGATTCCTCTAGATTCATGGAAATGTTCATCTCTCTTTCTCCTTCCTCAAGAACTCTTGCGGCTGGTCCATCACTTGTTCCACACAACTCGCCCATATACCTCATTCGTCCAGTAGAACTTAGCTGGGTCAAGTTCCTTGCCCCGCAGGCCAGGATAGTCTGGGCCGTAGCGCCAGGCTCGAAAGATACTATTTACCAGGCCATGATGATGCTGACGGCCATAGATTGGGTTTACAAACTCCCAAACCAGTTCCCCTTCCATAGTAACTTCAAAAAGTCTGCCCATTAGGGCTTCGCAAATTAATGTATTACCATTTGGTAGCCGCTGCTCCCCTCCCTGCGTCGCGGTATAGAAATCCGTGGGTGGGTTCGCCTTATATTGCCAGACAATCTCATTGCTCTTGGGATTAACTTCCACTACACGGGAGTAGCTGGGCCCATAGGTACGCCGATGTGCTCCATTATCAAATATCAGGATATTTCCATTGTCTATCATACGAGCGTCATGCTGATGCCCAAGCTCCCCAGGTCCCCAACGCCAAACAATGTCTCCACTTCTCTTATCCACAATGGCTACAGTATTTATAAAGCGCATGCTAACCAAAACATTCCCATCAGGCATAACAAAAACTGAGTTCGTATAAGGCCATTGGGTTCGATATTCCAACAAACACATTACATCAATATCAGGGTCCAGATGCTCACTAGCCCGCCACTCCCAGACACGTTCCCCTTGCCGATTTATCTCAATCAAGCTCTCCCCCCATATGTATTTGCCATTGTGCTCGGTCCCTGGGAGCCCTCCCTTTACCCTAGCTGCTGCATCACCCTGAAGCCGCAGATCAGGGCCCCAGTATATGTATATAATGTTCCCGTTATCCAGTGGGTAGAAGGCATGGGACATATAAGGGGTATCACAACGCCATACCTCATTACCATCCCAGTCCACCTCAAGCAAAAGCCCACCAAGCCCAGAAAATCCTGGTGGGAGTCCTGCCTCGACATAGTTGACAGTCTGACAGGAGCCAAGGAAATTACCATTAGGCAAAAGAACTCCATCCATCCCAGGATTGCTCGGCATTCTCCAACGGTGCACTACACGCCCTAACATATCAATCAGCCAAGCATCTTTAGTTCCAGTTTGCCAGAAAAGGGTGTACCCTTCATATGCCTTCTCCCGATCATACCGGACTACCCCATGCTTAAATCTTCGTGCGACAGCCATAACTACCTTCCTTTTATATACTTTTTATCCACCACAACCACCCTTTATTTCTTCATAAGCATCTCCTCCCTTTCCCCTTTTCCTTCTTCAATGCCTCTTCCACAGCCTCATCGACAAATTCATTAACATATTTACAACCTAAACATAGGCCCGCTCTCAGCTTGAGCGGGCCTGTATATTAATGGAGGTTGTAAATGAAAAAGAGGCTCCAAATTATAGATATTAGTCCACTTCATCTAACTAATCCTGATAACAGCTTGCCACCTCTTATTCTCAAACAGAGTTGTGAATACCTTAGCTTCCCCATATCTCAGTACCTTCTAATAATTCCTGCGCCTTCTTTTCAGCTTAGTACCTCTTTCGCTCTAGAATAGCAGAACTTACTTAAATTTATAATAGGTTGAGCGCATGATTTTTCCGAGCATAAAGACCTTATTTTTGCTGCTGCAACACATCATCTTCACCCAAGATAAGCCTAACCCAATACATAATGCTAAGTAAAGTCACATAGCAAACTTGTAAATGAAATGAGATGGAGGTTTGGACTTCTAAAGAAGGTCAAACGTAAGCTACGGTATAATTAACCCCTCTCGAATGGCATAACGCACCAGTTGGGTACAATCATGCACTCCCAGCTTTGTCATCAAGTGGAGTCGGTGAGTTTGAACAGTGCTAATGCTAACGCTAAGTAATTCAGCAATTTCCTTATTTGTTCTCCCTTCAGCAATTAAAGAGAGAACCTCAAGCTCCCTAGCAGTGAGGCGCTGGCGTTTAGCCTCTTTATTCTCCGCCTTAATTTGCTCTACGTATCCATTCACTACTTTCTTGGCAGCAGGAGGGTAGAGGAAGGCATTACCCTGGTACACAGCCTGAATGCCAGAAATAAGTTCCCTGGCAGGAGCTCTCTTGGAAATGTACCCCGAGGCTCCTGCACATAGCATCTCAAGGATATGCTGCTCTGTCTCATACATGGTCAAAGCTAGAACCTTTATTGAAGGATTTCCCCTTTTTATCCGCCGCGTTGCCTGCAAGCCATTAATATTGGACATAGCGATATCCATCAATACGACATCGGGCCGAAGCTGCACAACTTTGCCAATAGCCTCAACCCCACTCCCCGCCTCTCCCACCACCTCTATATTATTATTCCTCTCCAGAAGACTGCGGAGGCTCTCGCGAAACAGGATATGGTCGTCAACAATAAGCACCCGAATCTTAGCCACTAATATACCCCCCAGTCGTAAGAACTTACCGGGACCTCAACCCCTACGCGCGTCCCCTGTCTTGGAGTGGAATCTATCTTTAGGGTCCCCCCACAGAGCTTTGCCCTTTCCTTCATCCCTAGAAGACCCAGATTTCCCTTATCGCCAGACATGTGAAGAACAGCGCTGGAATCAAATCCTGCACCGTTATCTTCCACTGTTAGCAGCAGCCGTGATCTGCCGAAGTTTAACTTAACTGTAGCCGAACTAGCTCGCGCATGCTTGATTACATTGGACAACGCTTCTTGAGCTATTCTAAATAGTTCTGTCTCAACTACTGGAGCAGGCCTCCTTTGGCTTAACCCACTCACCTCCAGCTTGATGGGCAAACAAGCTTCTTCCGAACAATTATGGATATAGTAATCCAATGCTTGAGGTAAACCCAAGTCATCCAGCGCCGGCGGCCGCAAATTAAGAACCATCTTGTGAAGTTCATCCACCACCTGGTTGATACGAATCTCGCTTGCCTCCAGTACGTTTCGCACCTCAACCAGGTCAGCCGGGAGGGCGCTGTCCATATTTTCAAGATTGAGCTTAACGGAGAGAAGAAGCCCATTAAGTTCATCATGTATTTCCCGGGCGATTTTCTTACGTTCCCGCTCGGTTGCTGTAATATGCCTACCTAGAAGTTCCCTATAAGAACGCTTAGTATGCTTTAATTGTAGATGCAACTGCATGTCATCAATTATGAGCGAAATCCAGCTAGCCAGTGCCTCTATCTGTGGGACATCAGTCTCCCTAAAAGGCCTGTGCTGTTTATAATGTTCCAATAGAACAGCGCCAAAGAGCTCTTCTCCAAGCATAAGAGGGATGGCTATCATGCTCAGGGTTGGTGATAGTCCTTGTCTCATTTTGGTGTGACAGTCCAGATTTTCCGCTCTGAAAGTCGCTGCCTGCCCCCTTACGTGCTCAACCGAAGGAAAAAGCAAGGACTTGCGCAGAGCATAACATTGCCCCGGTGCACCTTCATTCAGGGAGAGACCGTGCTCGATGTTGTCGCAATGATAACCATATGAAGCTTTGGCAACAAGCTGTCGACGCCTGTGGTCATAAAGATACACAATGCCTGCATCCGCAGGGGACACAGTTTCTACCAGTGATTTGATTAATGGAGCTAGTAATTCCTCCAAATTGGAGGCTCCACCTAAAAACATACTTGGTGGCACAAAAACCCCCTCCTGTGGTATCCTCATGTCAGAAGAGACCCCACCAACAAATCCCATCGCTCAGTTTTACAACCTCAATATCCCTGACTAAGCATCCAACGCACAATTGAATTCTAGCACCATTCAAGATGTAATGCCAAATAAAGCGTAAACATCCAAGATAACATATGCTATAGTATTAACCACCTTTTAATTAAAGACTCTATGGTTGAGTTAATTCCCTCAGGAACTATTACCTCCGTTCCAGGATTTTTGGCCGGGGCAATACATGCTGGGATAAAAAGTGAAAATGAGCTTGATTTAGCTATCCTTTATTCTAAGACGCCCTGCAACGCTGTCGGTGTCTTTACCACTAACCGAATTAAGTCAGCGCCAGTCATTTTGTCCCAAAGACATCTATTACAAAGGCGGGCACAGGCAATCGTGGTAAATTCGGGATGTGCCAACGCCTGCCTTGGTGAACAAGGTATAGCCGATGCCTCAGAAATGGCAAGATTGACAGCAAGAAAGTTAGCCATCGGGACTGAGGATGTCCTTGTAGCCAGCACCGGCATAATCGGCATACCACTACCTATGGACTGCGTTAAAAATGGAATCGAGCAAATAAAGCTCCGCCAAGAGGGTGGTCATGATTTAGCCAGGGCAATCATGACCACCGATACCAGGCCCAAGGAAATAGCAGCCCGAGTTGACATGGAAAAGAGCAAATTCATCATCGCTGGGGTAGCCAAGGGAGCAGGTATGATTCACCCTGACATGGCCACCATGCTTTGCTTTATAGCCGCTAATGCCATGGTAGAGGTTGATTTCCTGCAATCATCGCTACAGAAAGCAGTGGATGCTTCTTTTAATATGATTAGCGTTGATGGTGACACCAGCCCCAGCGACTGTGTCTTTTTATTAGCTAATGGTTTAGCCGGCAATGAAATAACTGAATTCAATAATGGCGAAGTTTTCCAGGAGGCTTTGAACGAGGTTTGCACCTATTTAGCTAAGTCTGTAGTTCGAGACGGCGAAGGAGCAACCAAGCTGATAGAAGTTACCGTGGAGGGAGCTATAAGTCAAGCTGAGGCTCGCCGGGCAGCTCGCGCTATTGCTAGTTCAACACTGGTAAAAACAGCAATACATGGCAACGACCCTAATTGGGGACGTATTATTGCTGCTCTGGGGCAAAGCGATGTGGAGATAAGAGAGGACAAATTGGGTATTTATTTGAATGGTGTCTGCGTCATGAAACAAGGTTGTCCCATGCCCTTTAGCAGAGAAAAAATGAGAGTCACTTTGAGCAACAGTGATAACATACCTATCATGGTATGTCTCAACCTGGGGAATGGCAGGGCTACTGCCTGGGGCTGTGACCTATCCCAGGAGTATGTTACTATAAACAGTGCTTATTCAACATAATGCGGAAGAAGACTGTTGTAGTTAAGATTGGCGGCAGCACCTTAAGCAATCATGATACCACCTTAGAGGATTTGGTGACCCTCCAAAAGCAAGGTGTGCCTATAGTCGTGATTCATGGGGGCGCTCAAACAGTTTCTGACTGGCTTGCTCGACTTGGTATCTCCACCAGCTTTATAAGAGGGTTAAGGGTTACCGATGCTGAAAGTCTAAAGGTAGTAGCTGCAGTGCTTGGTGGCTTAGTTAATAAAGAATTGGTAGTAGCCATTCAAGCTCTGGGAGGGAAGGCGCTCGGTTTAAGTGGGAGCGACGGCAATCTGCTCTGGACAACCATCAAGAACCCCGCGCTAGGTTATGTTGGCCAGATTGCAAAGGTTGACCCCACCCCCCTGAGATTACTACTGGATGCCGGCTATATACCAGTAGTGGCACCAATAAGCCTCGGTTCAGTTGGGGGTAGAATATCTCTAGTTAATGTTAATGGAGACGCTGCCGCTGGTGAGATTGCGGCCGCGTTAAGCGCTGACAGGCTCATCTTCTTAACTGATGTGGATGGCATACACGATGAGTCAGGTAACACGTTACCCAAGATTAATGTTGCTGATGCGGAAAAGATACTCGCCTCAGGCACAGCTTCAGGTGGAATGATTCCTAAAATAGAAGCTTGCCTTAAAGCCTTAGCCACAGTGCCTATAGCTCGGATCATCAACGGCACAGTATCTCATGCTCTACTTGATGAGATGAGGAATAAAGCTGGAGGAACAACCATTGTACCAAAATAATTGGCAGGAGTTGGAGCAAAAGTTATTCCTTAGAACATTTAAAAGAATGCCTATAACTCTGGTCCGTGGTCAGGGAACCTGGGTCTGGGATGACCAAGGCAAAAAATATCTTGACTTCGTTGGCGGCTGGGCAGTCGATAGCCTGGGGCACTGTCCTCCAGTGGTAACTGATGCTCTAGAGAAGCAAGCAAAAACCCTGATCCAGGCATCTAACCAGTTTTATACTATCCCACAGATACAATTAGCACAACTCTTAATACAAAATAGTTGCCTTGATAGGATTTTCTTCTGCAACAGTGGCGCTGAGGCTAATGAGGGAGCAGTGAAATTAGCCCGAAGATATGGGAAACTAAAACTCGATGGTGCCTATGAGATTATCACCACCCACAGTTCCTTTCACGGGCGAACTTTAGCTATGACTGCTGCCACAGGACAAAGCAAATTCCAGGAACCATATGCACCTCTGCCTACCGGTTTCATCAATGTAGACTACAATGATATACAGGCAATTAAGCAAGCAACCAACGAGCGAACTTGCGGCGTTATTCTTGAGCCAATCCAAGGAGAAGGTGGAGTTAATGTACCTGATGACAACTATCTTAAGGAGGTACAGTGCTGGTGCCATGAAAAGGGAATACTTTTTATTTTGGATGAAGTTCAAACTGGCGTTGGCCGCACAGGCACCCTTTTCGCCTATGAACAGTACGGGGTTGAACCTGATATAATGACTTTGGCCAAGGGGCTAGGCAGTGGCGTTCCTATCGGCGCTTTTTTAGCTAAAGAAGGCGTTTCTGTCTTTGTCCCTGGTGAACATGGCTCTACATTCGGTGGCAATCCCTTGACTTGTGCTGCCGCCTATGCCACGGTGAGGTATATGATTGAGCACGATATACCGGGAAAAGTTAAACGGGTAGGAAAGTATTTTATGACTAAGCTGGAGAGTCTGAAGCAGCAGTTCGATTTCATTACCGATGTGAGAGGTCGAGGGCTGCTGATAGCTTTAGAGTTCGATAGTGAAATCGCTGAGGAGATAACCATGGCTTGTCTTGAAAGAGGTTTGCTAATTAACAAAGTGAAACCAACCGCCATCCGGTTTATGCCTCCCCTTATTATCACTGAAAAGGAGGTAGATGAGGCGACCAGCATCCTGAGAGGTGTTCTAACTGAGCAAAATATCAAAATCGGGAGGTTATGAAAATGTCACACAAAGCAGTATTAGCTTACAGTGGTGGTCTGGACACATCGGTAGCCATAAAGTGGCTCAAGGAAAGATATGACTCAGAAGTTATCGCTCTCACTGTAGATATAGGCAATGTGCCTGACCTTGAAGCTATTAGACAGAAGGCACTTGATTTGGGAGCGATAAAAGCGCTGGTAATTGATGCTAAAAAATCTTTCGTCAACTCCTTTGTCTTCCCGGCTCTTCAGGCTGACGCCCTCTATGAAGGTCAATATCCCTTAGCCACAGCGATAGGGCGCCCTCTCATCGCTCAGCTTATGGTAGATATAGCTAAGAAAGAAGGCGCCACTGCTGTAGCTCACGGTTGTACCGGCAAAGGCAATGACCAGGTAAGATTGGATGTGAGCGTAGCTGCTCTAGCTCCTGAACTCAAAGTAATAGCCCCAGCCAGAGAGTGGAATATGACCCGAGAGCAAACAATCGCCTACGCTCAGCAACACAATATCCCTGTTTCTATTACAAGGGCTAGCCCGTACTCCATTGATGAAAACTTGTGGGGGAGGGCTATTGAATGTGGTGTACTGGAGGACCCCTGGAATGAACCTCCCAAGGATATCTTTACCTGGACGAAAGAGCTTGAGGAAACTCCAGACCAGCCTGGTTATGTGGAGATTGGTTTTGAAAAGGGCATACCTGTAAGCCTTAATGGCGAAAAATTAGACGGGGTCATGCTCGTCCAAAAGATTCACAAGCTAGCTTGTGAACATGGCATAGGTAGAATTGACCATATCGAAAACAGGTTAGTGGGCATAAAATCAAGGGAGGTCTACGAAGCACCGGCGGCCATAGTGTTGCTCAGAGCTCACCAAGCCTTAGAAGACCTGGTGCTGACAAAAGAACAACTTCGTTTTAAGAGCAAGGTAGCCAATGAATATGCTGACCTTATCTACAATGGGTTATGGTTCAGCGGCCTTCGTCAGGACTTAGCTGCTTATATAGAGAGCTCCCAAAGATATGTTACTGGCATAGTAAAAGTCAAACTCCACAAAGGCAATTGTCAGATAGCAGGTAGAAAATCTCCCTATTCCCTTTACAGTCATAGCCTGGCTACTTATGATAAGGGTGATGTATTCGACCAGAGTGCTTCTCCCGGCTTCATTCACATTTGGGGGCTGCCAGTGAGAACCCAAGCCCAGGTGCAATCACTGTTTCACCAGAAAAGCTAATGCTGAGAGATAAAAACGAATTAGTGAGAAATTATGTGGCCTCTATCCCTTTCGATTGGCGATTATATCGCCAGGACATCAGGGGAAGCATCGCTCATGCCAAGATGCTGGCAAAACAAGAAATAATAGCTGACAGCGATGCTGGGGCTATAATTGATGGGTTGTCCTCCATTCGCCAAGAAATTGAGCAGCGAGAATTTCAGTTCAGGCCTGAGCTTGAAGATATACATATGAACATTGAAGCAAGATTATTTGAAAAGATAGGAGATGTGGCTGGCAAGTTGCATACTGCTCGTTCCCGAAATGACCAGGTGGCTTTAGATTTGCGCCTCTTTGTCAAAGAGGAAATCTTGAGGGCTGTCGATGGGCTAAAAGCCTTGCAACATTCACTCACTGAACTAGCCGAGTCAAATAAGGATGTTATTATGCCTGGCTACACCCACCTGCAGCAAGCTCAACCAATTCTCCTGGCTCACCATTTGCTGGCTTATTTCGAGATGTTCCAGCGAGATAAAGAAAGATTCTATGACTGTCTGAAACACACTGACATCTTGCCACTGGGCAGCGGCGCTTTAGCTGGTGTCCCCTACCCCATAGACCGTCAGTTCGTTGCCCAAGAGCTAGGTTTTAATAAGGTAAGTACTAATAGTCTTGATGCTGTCTCAGACAGGGATTTCGTAATAGAATTTGAGTCATCGGCTGCTCTCACTATGATGCACCTCTCCCGATTAGCTGAGGAGATTATTCTATGGTCATCAGCAGAGTTTGGCTTTATAGAAATTGATACATCTTATACTACAGGCAGTAGCATTATGCCTCAGAAGAAAAACCCTGATATAGCTGAACTAGCCAGAGGTAAAACCGGGCGAGTGTATGGCAACCTGATGGCCATTCTAACCACTATGAAAGCTCTGCCCCTAGCCTATAACCGGGATATGCAAGAGGATAAGGAAGGCCTTTTTGATACTGTGGACACGTTGCATTCCAGTTTGGAAGTATTTGCTGAAATGGTGAAAACGATTAAGGTCAACGCTAAGCGCATCCATGACGCTATAAAAAGGGATTACATGTTAGCTACCGATTTAGCTGACTACTTGGCGAAGAAGGGTCTGCCATTTCGGGAGGCGCACAATGTGATGGCTAAACTCAGTGAATACGCTATCGCCAAAGATAAGAATTTTAGGGAACTTAGCTTGGATGAGTACCACAGATTCTGTACTCTTTTTGAGGAAGATGTGTATGATATTACTTTAGCATCATCTGTAGCTGCTCGAAATATCATTGGTGGTACCTCCCCTCAGCAAGTAGCAGCAGCATTAACTAGAGCCAAAAGGCTGTTGGAAAATGAAGGTGGAAAACAAGCAGCTTAAGTTAGCACCATCAATACTCAGCGCCGATTTCGCCTGCTTAGGTAAGCAAGTTGCTGAAGCTACCGAGGCAGGAGCCGATTACATCCATATTGATGTCATGGATGGCCACTTCGTGCCTAATATCACTTTTGGTGCTCCGCTAATAGCTTCCATCCGAGCCTGGACTCACCTGCCTCTAGATGTTCACCTAATGATAGAGCAGCCTGAACGCCACATTCCCCACTTTATCAACTCTGGCGCCAATATTATTACTGTCCATGTTGAGGCTTGTCCTCACCTGCACCGAACAATTCAATTGATAAAAGAATCAAGGATAAAGGCAGGAGTAGCTCTAAACCCAGCTACTCCACTGCGCTCGATAGAAGAGATTATACCTCAGGTTGATTTAATTCTTATTATGAGCGTCAATCCTGGTTTTGCTGGGCAAGCTTTTATTCCCGAAACACTAGAGAAGATAAGCCGCTTGCGCAGCATGCTTGATAGCAGAAAAGCGAATGTAGAACTTGAAGTCGATGGAGGCATTACTGCTAACAACGCATCTAGCATAGTTAAAGCAGGTGGCAATGTCCTTGTAATTGGGACAGCCGTATTTAGGGCTAAAGGGGGAATAAGCCAAACACTGCAAAAGATTAGAGAGATAGTGAGTTAATAAACTGCTTTATATTGAGTACGAAAACATCGAGTGCACATGTTAATCCGCCTCTTCTCGCTATTTATAGTGACGGTAACTCGATGAATATTGGGCAGCCAACGCCGCTTGACTCTCTTCTTAGAGTGGCTTACATTGTTCCCGAATTGAACCCTTTTGCCGCAAATATCACACTTCACAGGAGACCTTTACCTCTTTACTATAATTCATATCTCAGTTATCATATTAATGATACCACATCAGGCAAGGGGGAGGAAAGATGAAATCCAAGTTAGCCAATGGCAAAACATTGAAGAAAATGTTTGACGCAGGAACCGTCTGGCTTGAGAAATGTGTCCCTGAAATCAACGCCATAAATGTTTTCCCGGTTCCCGATGGTGATACAGGAACCAACATGCTGCTTACTATGCACTCTGCTATGGAAGAGGCAAAACAGAACACAGACAACGATGCTTCCTCAGTAGCCAAATCAATGTCTTATGGTGCTTTGATGGGAGCACGAGGGAATTCAGGAGTTATCCTGTCCCAATTCCTGCGTGGATTGGCCAAGGGACTAGAAGGCAAAAAGTGTTTCAATAGCAGAGACTTTGCCAATGCACTGGCTGAAGCATCGCGGGCTGCCTACGAAGGAATCATCCACCCTGTAGAGGGAACTATATTGACGGTGCTTAAAGATGCAGCTAATGCTGCTGCTGTAGCCACCCGAAATGATTCCGCAGATTTGCTTTCAGTAGTAGAAACTGCAACAGAGGCAGCCAGGGATTCAGTAGCTCGGACACCTGACCTGCTGCCAGTATTACGTGAAGCTGGCGTGGTAGATGCTGGAGGAGAAGGTCTATATATCATATTCGATGGTGCCCTTCGTTTCCTTAAGGGAGAAGCAGATAAGATGAAAAACTATGAACCCCAGCTAGTCTCTGCCAACCTACCCTTAGCTTATAAGATAGTTCCAGAAGCAGAGGTAGAAGTGCCTTATGGATATTGCATTGAGTTTCTACTGGAGGGGCAAAAACTCGATTTGAACAAGATCAGGAAAAAGTTAAACAAAAAGGGGCAATCCCTAATTGTTGCTGGCGATGGCTCTATGGTTAAGATCCATGTGCACAGCTTTAAGCCAGGCGAAATTCTCGATAATGCTACCCGCTTAGGCAAATTGCACGATGTAAAAATCGACAATATGGATGATGAATATGCAGAATTTATCAGGCTACAAAAAGAAAAAAGGCCCACGGTCAACATTGCTGTAGTGACTGTCGCCTCTGGAGACGGCCTTTTCGAGGTATTTAACAGCCTGGGGGCATCAATTATTGTTCCTGGTGGTCAGACAATGAATCCTAGCGTCAGCGAGCTATTGCGGGCTGTGGAATCAGCCCCATCAGACAATATTATCTTACTGCCCAATAACAAGAACATCATTCTCACTGCTTCTCAGGTTGATTCTTTAACTTCAAAGAAAGTAAGGGTAATCTCTACCAAGACAATTCCACAGGGTATTGCCGCATCCCTTGCCTTCAATTATGACATGAGCCTGGAGGAAAATGCTCGAATTATGGAAGAGGCAATATCCGCAATAAGGACTATAGAAATTACTAAAGCAGTGCGACAGACGCGGATAAATGGCCAGAAAATAAAGAAGGGGCAGCTCATTGCCATTCTAGATGATGAGGATTTAATAGCTAGCGACAATGATGTAGCAAATGTTCTTTTTAAAGCCCTAATGAAAACAGATATTGAAAATGCGGAGGTGATGACTATTTACTATGGTGCTGAAACTCAAGCTAAGGAGGTTGATGACGTAGTCCGGAAAATCCGAGAGGGATATCAGCACCTTGAGGTCGAAATAATCCATGGCAATCAACCACACTATAATTACATAATCTCGCTGGAATAAGGATTTTGAAGTTATATCTCCCCGCGGTAACAAATACTCATGCTGGCCCTCATATCCTGGCTATTTCCATCCTTGAAGCAGAGTAGCAAATTCGAAAAGAGCTAAAGCTTACACTGCAGCTACCCACATTAATGTGGTATTCTATTCACATCTCATATCTATGTTCAATTAGAGGATGATTTGCCAAGTGACAAACATTAATTCGTTGCGACATGTTCTTGAGTTGGAATGCAACAAGGGATATGCTAATAAAGCAGTAATCGGTGGGCTGGATAAGTATCTTCACAAACAGGCAGGACGAATCAGGCAGATTATAGGTAACAGACAGCTTGTAGCTGAATTTGACGAGCTTAACCTGGCTAATTCCAATTATGCTTCCTGCGAGATGGATGAGCGTAGAAAATGGATAATGCGTGTTTTCGACTATCTGAGCAAGCTGGAAGAAAAAGCAAGGGGAGATACCCTCACCCACCCATCTCCTTATGTGACAAGGAATGCCAGAGTAACATCTAAAGTAAATCCCACAAAAAGAAGTGAAGACTTAGATTCAGCCATAACTGTTATCAAAGGCATTACCCCCCGTGTAGCCACTAAATTTGCCAGGCTGAATGTGAGAACAATCCACGATTTACTCTATTTCCCACCCCGGCGTTATGTCGATTACAGCCAGAGGAAACACATATCTGAGCTTGAGGAAGGTGAGGAGCAGACTATTATAGCCACTATATGGCAGGCTAGAGTAGCTACCTTTGGTGATAGGCCAGGCACTGAGGCCATCGTGGGGGATGAGACAGGAACTATCAGAATAGCTTGGTTCAACCAACCTTATTTAGCCAAAAGATTTCCCATCAACGCCAGGATAGTAATTAGCGGCACAGTAAGTTTATTTAAAGGACAAAAGGTATTTATGTCTCCTGAATGGGAGATGTTACAGGATAAAGAACTAATCCATACCGCCCGCCTGGTCCCCATTTATCCACTCACTCAAGGTCTATATCCCCGGCAAGTGAGGAAATGGACCAAGGAAGCCATTGATAGCTGGGCATGGCAAGTAAATGATTTCCTGCCATCTGAGACAAAAGCCAGATGCCAATTACTAGACCTTCCTGAAGCGGTTGCTCAAATTCACTACCCTGATGACTACTTAATAGCGGAAGAAGCAAAGAAGCGCTTAGCCTTCGACGAGTTATTCTTACTTCAATTAGGTGTGCTGGCTAAAAAGAGAGATTGGCAACAAAGCCAGCCAGGCAACGCCTTCAATATAGACCACGAAGTTACAAATACATTTTTGCACTGCCTACCTTTCACTTTGACCCGAGCGCAGGAGCGAGTATTGGGAGAAATCATAGCTGACCTCAAACAACCCAGAGCTATGTCACGCCTTCTTCAAGGCGAAGTGGGCAGTGGTAAAACTGTGATTGCTGCCCTGGCTTTGCTTATAGCTGCCGCCAATAACTATCAAGGAGCATTCATGGCACCCACGGAGGTACTGGCTGAACAGCATTTCAACAACATCTGCGATTACCTATCTAAAGCCAGCCCCCCTACCCCACCAGGTAAAGGAAGGCAGCCAGCAGAGCCTCCCTCTTACCAAGAAGAGGCAGGGAATGTTAGGTGCTACACAGGCTTCCTCTCCCACCCGCTCAGCATCGCTTTGCTCATTGGCAGTCTCAATGATAGTGAAAAGGAGGATTTACACTGTAGAATTAAGCGAGGAGAAATTGATATCGTTATTGGCACTCACGCTCTCATCCAAAAAGGGGTGGATTTTTGCAGGCTGGGGCTGGCAGTGATAGACGAACAACAACGCTTCGGGGTTTTACAACGTTCCACATTGCGCCAAAAGGGCTTTAACCCCCATATATTAGTTATGACCGCTACCCCCATACCCCGAACTATGGCGCTGACGCTTTACGGTGACCTCGACCTCTCGGTAATTGATGAGCTACCCCCGGGACGGCAGAAGGTAAAAACAAAATACCTTGCACCCCAAGATACAGAAAAAGCTTATGCCTTCATCCGTCGCCAGATCAACGGTGGTAATCAAGCTTTCATCATCTGCCCTCTAATTGAAGAATCGGAAATACTCGAAGCAAAAGCAGCTACAACCGAATACGAGTATCTATCCAGGGAAATCTTCCCCGACTTAAGGTTAGGGTTACTTCACGGCCGAATGTCTCCAGTCGACAAGGAAGAGGTAATGCGCTGCTTCCGTGATGGGAAGCTTGATATACTGGTGTCAACATCAGTGGTGGAAGTTGGCATTGACATACCTAATGCCACAGTTATGCTAGTGGAGGGCGCTGAGCACTTTGGACTATCCCAGCTCCACCAATTTAGAGGGCGAGTGGGCCGAGGTAGAGAGCAAAGTTACTGCATACTTATTCCTGAAAAACTTTCACCAGCAGCAGGAACTCGTCTTCAGTTGATGGAGAAAATCCACGACGGCTTTGCTTTGGCTGAGAAAGACCTAGAGCTAAGAGGCCCAGGGGAATTCTTTGGCACACACCAGAGTGGCTTGCCCGACCTTAAAATAGCTAAACTGTCTAACTTACAGCTTCTAGAGCTGGCCAGGCAAGAAGCAATAAACCTTTTCCAAAGCGACAGTAATCTGGGGAAACCCGAACATTGCCTTCTAAGACAGCAACTATCTCAAGTGTGGCCTAAAGATGCTGAATGGAGTTAATATATATATAATTTTTAGTGGAGCGAATCAATCTCAATGGTTAAGAAAAGGTTAGCTGCCTGTCTGCAGCAGGCAGTAATTGACGCACAGCGAGAAGGCAATATCGTTACCGCAGCGTTGCCCGAGGTAACTATAGAGCACCCTCAAAATCCCGAGCACGGCGATTTTGCCTCAGGCCTTCCCTTAAAGCTAGCTCGAACAATGAAGATGCCTCCGCTAACTATAGCTGAGAGGCTGGTTAAGCATATGTCGCCTCCCCCAGAAATTGGTAAAGTTGCTATTGCTCCGCCAGGCTTCATCAACTTCACCTTGCGAGATGATTGGCTAGCTAAACAAGTAGAATCCATCCTAACTGCTGATGAGTCATACGGTAACCTTACTTTGGGCCAAGGTAGCCACATTCAAATTGAGTTCGTTAGTGTCAATCCCACCGGGCCCCTCCATGTAGGACATGGTCGTGGTGCTGTCCTGGGTAGCACTTTAGCCAATATTCTCACTGCTGCTGGCTACTCTGTAGAAAAGGAATATTACTTGAATGATGCCGGCAGCCAGATAGATGCTTTCACTCGTTCCCTTCATACTCGTTATCAACAATGCCTAGGCAGAGAAGTAGAAATGCCTCCTGAAAGCTATTTGGGTAACTACATGATTGACCTAGCCCAGGAAATCGCCGCGGGAGAAGGTGATAGATTTTTGACTCTTCCGCAGGAGGAAGCGACTTCAGAGCTAAGTGAAATCGGACTTGGCAAGATGATACAGAGTATTAAGCGAGACCTTAAGCTAATAAACGTTGAATTTGATACCTGGTTTAGTGAAAAAAAGCTTTACCAAAACAAGCAATATGACCGAGCCATGGCTTTACTACAAAGCAAAGGTTATATAACTAAAAGGGATAATGCCACCTGGTTTGAATCAAGCGCTTTGGGTGAGGATAAAGACAACGTGCTGGTACGCAGCGATGGTTCCCCTACTTACTTTGCCTCCGATATTGCTTATCATTACAACAAGTTTCTGGAACGAGGATTTAACACCGTAATAGATATCTGGGGTGCTGACCACCAGGGACACGTCCCTCGAATGAAAGCAGCCATCAAAGCTCTAGGAAAGGACCCGGAACAGCTCAAGATAATAATATGCCAGTTGGTGACTTTACGGCGTGGCGAGGAAATAGTTAAGGTATCTAAACGCAGCGGCGATATCGTTACCCTGCGAGAGGTAGTGGACGAGGTAGGCCCAGATGCCTGCCGCTTCTTTTTCCTCTCCCGCTCCGCTGACAGCCAGATGGATTTTGACATAGAGCTAGCTAAGAAACAGTCAGCAGATAATCCTGTCTACTATGTTCAATATGCCCATGCCAGGATTGCCAGCATCCTTCGGCTAGCTAAGCAAAGAGACATTGATTATAGCCAGGGTGATGTTTCTCTGCTCTCAACCGAGCCCGAGCTAACCTTAATTCGCCGTTTAATCCTTTTGTCTGAAATAATAGAAGAGGTGGCAAATACTCTCGAGCCCCATCATTTGCCTTACTATGCTCAGGATTTGGCCACTGCTTTTCACAGCTTCTACAAGCAGTGCAGAGTCATTTCTAGAGATGAGGCACTGACCAAAGCCCGGTTAAAACTGGTCCGGGCAGCTCAAATTGTCCTGGCCAGGACCCTTCACCTCATGGGCATGACAGCTCCTGAAAGGATGTAAGACGCTCTGATTACAAATCGCAAATTTGCATTTGACCTAGCTTTATGCTAATTTCATCTTCCAAGTTTATACAGAATATTTCCATGCTCCAAATACAGATGGCCTTCTTAGTAACAGGATTAAGTGAATGACCCAATTAGAACTAGCGCGAAGTGGCATTATCCCGCCTCAGGTAAAACATGTAGCTGAGGAGGAAGGAGTAGAGATAAACTTTATTCTCCAGGGCTTGGTTGATGGCACAATCGTAATCCCAGCTAACCCTAATCACATGAACCTGACCCCTTGCGGCATAGGCAAGGGATTAAGAACTAAAGTTAATGCCAATATAGGTACATCACCAGATTTCTGCCACTTAGATACCGAGCTTAAGAAGCTACAAACTGCTATTGACGTTGGCAGCGACACAGTAATGGATCTGAGCACCGGGGGTGACATTTCAGCCATCAGGAGAGCCATCGTCAACGCCAGCACTGTACCTGTAGGAACCGTACCAATTTATCAAGTCGGAATTGAAGCTATTGACAGGCATGGAGCTATCGTAGATATGACTGTGGACGAAATTTTCAATGTAATTGAAGAACAAGCCGACGACGGCGTCGATTTTATGACCGTTCATTGCGGTGTAACCCAGGCATCCGTAGCACGCCTGAAAAACCAGGGAAGAACAACTGGCATTGTTTCGCGAGGAGGTGCCTTCCTCACCGGCTGGATGCTGCATAACGATGAGGAAAACCCCCTATATCAATATTATGACCGTTTGCTAGACCTGGCTCTCAAATATGATTTTGCCCTAAGCCTGGGCGACAGCATGCGCCCGGGAGGCATCATTGATGCTAGTGATAGGGCTCAAATCGAGGAGCTAATCATCCAGGGTGAATTGGTAAAGCGTGCTAAGGAAGCCGGAGTCCAAGTTTTCGTAGAAGGACCAGGACATCTGCCTCTAGATCAAGTAGCTAACAATGTCCAACTGGAAAAGAGCCTGTGCCATAAGGCGCCTTTCTACGTCCTGGGGCCACTGGTGACTGATATTGGTGCTGGCTACGACCATATCACGGGTGCTATTGGCGGCGCTATTGCTGCTGCTGCTGGCGCAGATTTCTTATGTTATGTTACTCCCTCAGAACATCTTTCCCTGCCAACTGTAGAAGATGTAAAACAAGGAGTGATAGCCTCTCGTATAGCCGCTCATGCTGGTGACATTGTTAAGGGCATAAAGGGCGCCAGAGAATGGGATGAAAAAATGTCACAGGCTCGCAAGGAATTTGACTGGGCAACCCAAGCCGGATTATCTCTAGACCCGGAGCTTTCACGCCAAGTTCATAGTAAAATTCCCTCAACAGAAAAAACTTGTAGCATGTGCGGCAAATATTGCGCTATGGCAATAGTGGAAAAATATCTAAGAAGCCCAGCAGGTAAACATTGACATCGCCTCCTTTTTATACTATCATTTCACCAGTCGCTTGGTGAACAACATTTCTAATTCGGACCCTACCCTAGCTGAAATAGCTGCTGAGTTTCTAGTTAGCCTGCCCCAGGAAGACAGAGCAACAGCACAGGAAAAAGTATACAAATTTATTCGCTGGCTTGGCCTACACCGAAAAGTAAACGAGCTTAGTCCTCTTGATATAGCTAGTTATGCTGAGCAAATCACATCTTCAGAAACAAAGCCAGTTAAGTCTTTCCTCGCCTACATTCGCCACAGGGGACTCTGTGAGGCAAATTTGGCTGTCCACCTCCGAGTGAAGAAAACATCCCACAAGACGGTTGCTTCATCTCAGCAAAACTCCGGAGTCCGAGCTACACTAAGCGCACAAGGTTACGCCAAACTAGAAGCAGAGTTAGCTGACCTTAAGAGCCAGCGCTCTAACGTCACTCAAGAATTGCGCCGAGCAGCAGATGATAAAGACTTCCGAGAAAATGCCCCACTACAGGCAGCGCGCGAACATAAGTCTCACTTAGAAGGGAGAATTCAGGAGCTTGAATCAACTTTAAAGTCAGCGGCAGTTATAGATAAAGGCCAAGACACAGCAAGAATAAAAATCGGAGATACTATAATGCTTTACGACCCCCTATCGGGTAAACAACTTCATTACACCCTGGTCGACCCCCGTGAAGCAAATCCATCCCAGGGCATGATTTCCATCGCTTCACCTGTAGGCAAAACTCTGTTAGATAAAGAAATGGGGCAAACAATCGAAGTCACTGCCCCGGCTGGTGTTTTCGCTTACCGCGTTGAAGATATTCAACACGAAATTCCCTAAATATCAAAGGAACCAATAAGCTACATCACTTTATGCTACAAACTCGATAAAAGCAGAGATAAAAATCCCCTCTTAAAAGTGGGTTGTTATCATAAGAAGCGGCTGTAATCAGGCAGGATTTCAGACAAATCTTCGCCTATTGTTAACCCATTGAGCCTAAGCGTAATCCCCCATGAATATAGAACACTTCCCCAGCAAGGGCCTCATTACGGTAAAGTTCAATTACTAAGGAAGCCACTTCTTCAGGCTGCACCAAGCGCTTAATAGGCACCTGCTCCAGAATCCTATCCAGAGCTTTTGGATCCATCCCCCTGACCATAGGTGTAGCCACATAACCCGGCGCTATCGCCACGCAGCGAACTTTATCAGCTAGATTTCTCCTGAAAAACTCGGCTGTGACCACCTTGGGCATCACCGACATGGCTGCTTTACTTGATGAATAGTTGATCTGCCCAGCCGTTCCCAGAGAACCAGTGGAGGAAATCAAGCATATTAACCCTTTACAGCCCAGGTTAATCATCTGTTCAGCACACTCCCGCACGGTCAAGAAAACGCCGGTGACATTGATATCTATAACTGATTGGAACTGTTCCAGTGACATCTTCTTTGTTACTTTTCCCGTATCCCTATCAACGGAAAGCATGAGGCTATCTTTTGTAATACCAGCGCAAGGAACAACCAGGTTGATAGCCCCAAATTTCTCCACAGCCAGATGGGCTAAGGCATGATTGTCCTCTTCTTTAGTCACATCACAAATAGTAGCCGCTACTTCTCCCTTCATCTCCTGTATCTCTTTCTCCACCCGCCGAAGGCTCTCGGGCACAATATCAGCCAGAACAACCTTTCCACCATTTTTAACCCAGTGTTTGGCCACGCTTTCACCAATACCACTACCACCTCCAGTAATCACAGCAACCGCACCAGAAACTTCCAACATTCCTCTTTTACCCTCCTCTCTTCTAAAGGTCAAGGTGATTTCTTAATGTCTATCGAGGAGCTGTCAGCCAGCGATTGATATCTCCCTCCACTCCCTATTCCTGCTTGGCCATCTGCTCATATAAACCTCGCTTATCGATGACTCTTTTCGCCTTGAATTCAGTCCTTTCCAGAGTGCCAGACTCCACCATTTGAACTAGTGTTCGAAGCCCACGTGCTCTTAATTCAGCTTCAAGCCTTTTCTTCAACTGGGGAACACCTCCAGAATCCACACCCCTGATATATTCTGCCTGAACAACAAGCTCATCCATAGTCTTCTCTCTAGTAATAATGATTCGATACTCATCGCCAAATCCCTCAATTCCTCTAATCACATCCTCTATTGCACTGGGATATACATTCTCTCCTCTTACCACAAACATGTCATCTGCCCTGCCATATATGCCCTTGGGCAGTCGAGGATAAGTTCGCCCACAGGGACATGGGTCGTTAGTCCATGTAGCAATATCACCAGCCCAAAAACGAATCATAGGTTGCGATGTGCGCTCCAAATGGGTATAAACGGTAGCACCCTCTTTGCCATAGGGAACCCTCTTTTTGCTAACTGGGTCCACCAATTCGGCATAAACAATATCCTGCCAGAGGTGCATCCCCCGTCGATATTCACACTCACTATTAGTCATCCAGGGAGCCATTTCCGCAGTGGAACCAGAATCAACGCAAATCCCACCGTAGGTCTCTTCAATCCGCTTTTTTGTCGACGGAATGCCCGCCCCCGGTTCGCCTGAGAAGAAAAGGATACGGAAATTAAAATCCTTGGCTGGGTCAACCCCCTTCGCCTTAGCCCTTTCCGCCATATAAAGGCTGTAAGAAGGCGTCCCATAGAAGACAGTGGGTTTCACCTCTTTCATCCAGTCAATGGCCCTATCGGTCTGTCCGGGAACACCAGCCCCAAAAGGAAAAACAACCGCTCCCAGGCGTTCAGCCCCCACCAACGCCCCCCAGCTCCCCCAATAGAGACTAAAGAAGGAGCCAATGAAAACAATGTCCTCCTGGCGCACTCCAAATCCCCACATTATTCTGGCATGGGCTTCAGCAATACGCTCCATGTCATCCTTGCTGATGCCAAAAGCTGTGGGTTTGCCCGTGGTCCCTGATGTTCCCTGCACTCTTCCGAGGTCCTTCAAGGAAACACACAAATTGCTGCCAAAAGGAGGGCTTTCCTTCTGATCCCGGCGAATTTCCTCCTTGGTCAAAAAGGGAATCTGCTCAAAATCATCCAGAGCCCGAATGTCCTCTGGCTTTATTCCGGCTTTATACCACTTTTTGTGGTAAAGAGGAGACTTCTCATAGGCATACTTAAGCTGCGCTTGAAGCTTGGGCAAGATTACTTCCTGCTCCCGCTCCACTGGATCCATGGTTTCCAAACCTTTATTCCAATATCTGGCATCGGGGGAGGGAATGTAAGAACGTTCATATTTCGGCGGCCATTCCTTGGACATAAAGCACCTCCTTGTTAATTTTTTATCCCGCCAAAACTTATACCATATTATTTCACAATATTAACGGAGCTTCACCACCTGATAAAACTCATCAGGACTTTTATTCAAAGATAATCTCTCCATGGGGCACATGCCACGTCGGCTAGCATCACGAATATATGGCACAGTTTCACTGAAGTGATATTCAATAGCATGGTTGCTCAATGTCCTGGCTGCAAGCTCGCTACCTAAAGAACTATAAACCTTCCTGCAAGCAGCCTTAACCAGCAGCAAAGCAGCAGCATTACCCACAACCCGGTCAAAAACTATAACGCCTTCCTCCTGCGAAGCAAACTTATCAATATAATCAACCAACGGCAATAAACTATTTTTAGCTGATGTAAATAATAATTTGTCCCCGCTGCACACCCAGAGAGTGTCATCACTGGCCAAGAAATCATTGAATAACTGTGCGCTCATCCTTTGACAGATACAAATTGGCGTATAGCTGAGACTATCTCTTGCCTGGTTGCTCCAGGCAAGAACACTCCATCGAATCCTATCTGACGCAGTTTTTCGGCGTCGGCTGGTGAGAAAACGCCCCCCATTACAAATATTATTTGGTCCTTGAGCCCCTCTCGTTTAGCTTCCGCAATAAGTTCGCTACCAAGCGTGAGATGCGCACCTCCTAGAGAACTTACCCCAATGACATCAGCATCCTCTTGAATAGCTGCCTTTATTATTTCCTCAGGAAGCGAATTACCTATGTAAATGACCTCCATGCCAGCATCTCTCAATCCTCTGGCTACAGTGATAATTCCTCTATTATGAACATCCAAACCAAGTTTGGACAATAATACCTTGACCTTGCCTTTCATGATGTACTAAACCCTCTCTATTTTGTTCCAGCTCGCTTTTACCACAGCACAGGCGGTCTCCACAATCCATAAGCCTGCTTAAATACCTTGAATATCTCACCCTCCGAGCAACCAGCCCTGGCACAGTCAACAGTATAGGGCACCACATTCTTTTTCCTGTTACAAGCCTCTCCCAGCGCAGCAAGAGCACTATTTACCTTCTCATTATCCCTTCGCTCTCTCAACTTGGCCAATCTCGCCTTCTGCCTTTCTTCCACGCCCTGTGGATACTGAAACACTTCAATCGGAGGCAGCTCACCATGAGCCTTATAGACATTATAACCCACTAGCTTTATGTCGCCTCGCTCAATCATGCTCTGCTCACGAGAGAAATAGTCAGCAATCTTTCTATGTACCCAACCTTTTCCTATAGCGGCAACATAACCACCCAGCCGCTCAATCTCATCCACCTCATCAAGAATTCTCGCTTCAATGTCATTGGTCAAGGCTTCGACATAAAAAGAACCTCCCAGAGGGTCAACTACCTCAGTGACCCCGGTCTCCGCCTGAATGATTTGTTGAGTTCGCAGCGATAGCAATGCTGCCTCTTCTGTAGGCACAGAGTAAGCCTCATCATAAGAATCCACATGTAAAGACTGAGCTCCCCCAAACACAGCAGATAAAGCGTGATAAGCTGCCCTTATAATGTTATTCAGAGGTTCTTGCCTCATTAGCGAAACACCAGAAGTCTGCACATGACATCTCATCCACAAAGACCTGGCACTCCTGGCATCAAACCTATATTTCATTATCTTATACCACAGCCTTCTCACCGCCCTTATCCTGGCAACTTCCTCAAAAAAATCGCTGGCAGGAGACCAGAAAAATGCTAACCTCTCTGCTATCCAATCAACATTGTGCCCCCTTCTTAACATCTCTTCAACACTTTCAATGCCATTGGCTACAGCTACCGCCATCTCGGTAATGCCAGAGGTTCCAAACTCTCGTAGATTGTAGCCATTCAAGGTAATAAAATTCCATTGAGGCACATTCCCCCTGATGAACTCTATATTGTCACATTGTATTCTGAAACAATCTTCGGGGGGTATATATTCTGGGCCACTACGAACCACTTCCTCCAAAGTTATATCATTCTGTACACTGCCACGCAATTTATCCCAGGAAATGCCTCTTCGCTCAGCCATCGCCAGGTACATGGGAAACAATATGGCGGTATTTGATGGGTAGTGGGTAACCAACGAAACTGTCACTTCGTCAAGAGGTATATCCTTAAATAGCAAGTCCATATCTTCCACTGAATCAATAGCCACTCCGGACATGCCGACTTGCCCTCTGGATATAGGGTCATCAGAGTCATACATTTGAATTGTGGGAAGGTCAAAAAGGGGGTTCAGCCCCGTAGCACCATGCTCCAGCATGAATTTCATTCTCTTGTTGGTATCCTCAGGCCCTCCAAAACCGGTGAGCTGACGCATGGTGAATTCCCTGCCACGATACATATTGGCATGTATGCCCCTGGTAAACGGTTCTTGCCCCGAATTACCCAAATCCTGTGTGTAGTCTAAATCAGAGTTATTAAGCGGTGTATAAAGCATTTCCCTGGGGATGTCAGAGCCTAGAATTGTATGGGGGGTTGCATACCAATTTTCCCGATCTTGCTCACGAACTGCCGTATCCCTCCAGTGGTCAAACTCCCGACGCAGCCTCGCCAGTGCCTCAGGATTATATAGAGGAACACGCTCCCTGCCAGCTAACTTCGCCTGCAAAATTTCTTTAGTGGTGCTCTTTCCCCCAGCCATATCCCCCCCTAGCTGCTTACCTCAATTCTGTAGCAAGGGAAATACTAATGGCCCCTCCGGCACTACAGCAATTTCAATGTCGTTTCCCAGAACTTTGAATGCCTTCTCCAAGCCTTCCTCTATGGTGTGGATGGGCGTTATCATCATGTCCCTGACTATGGCATCATCCAGCTCCGACACCATATAGATATCCTTCTTCAACTGAGCTCGGGCTAAAACTTGATTTTCCCACTGAACACCTATAGGCTGTTCCCGCTTTATCTTCTGCAGAACTTCTATAGGACGGCGGCATGCTGCATGCACTTCCCTAAACTCCTTCGGCCCAACACCTGCGAAGCAAGATGAAGCTACTATTATGATTCCTCCGTCGCGGGTTATATCCGAGGCAATGTCTATCCCTTTACAAGTCTGATACAAATCAAGGTCCAATGGCGCTCCAGTATTCGAGGTAATGGTAACATCTACCTTATGCTCAACCTTCACTGCCGCCAGCTCCCTCTCTATCTCACATCCTCTTTCATGAGCCTTTATAAAATCTCCAGCTACTACATGCACAATTTCTCTCTTCTTGTAGAGAGTAGACCAGTTTAAAATCACATTGACTATAAAATTGAGCTTGGCCATCTTAGCCTGCTCCACCAGATCCTCATGCAATTGATTCCCCTTGAGAACCCCCGCTTTACTATTCGGATGTTCTATCATCTTATAGCTGTGATTATTATAAGCTGCCCTTACGCTGAACACACCAGGCGCTATGCTTTTTCTGCCACCGGAGAAGCCAGCAAGAAAGTGAGGCTCAATAAACCCGGTGCTTAAACGAAAATCCGCCTCCACAACCTTTCTATTTATGTCAACAGGAGTACCTCTGGACGTCGTGCCAATACATACAGTCTGATTCACATCATGATTTAGCACATTATAGTTTTCCACTATGTCCTGGCCGAGCAATTTAGCCATTTCATCCTTATTTATAGGAGGATGCAACCCCAGAGCAATTATTATCGTTATGTTATCGCGAGGGACTTTCCGCTCCAGTTCAGCCAGTATCGGGGGGAGCATCCTGTCATCGGGACATGGCCTGGTATAATCCGTGACTAAAACCACAACCTTGTCATCTTTTTTAATGCAATCGTAAAGAGGCGGACATCCTATGGGAGCCCTCAGAGCGCTTGTTATCGCCTCTCTCTCATTTTCCAAACCTTTTACATACTTTGAGTTTAAAATACAACTAATGTTCTTAGTGGGTACTTTAGCCTTCACAAAGCCTTCCCCATAGGGAAACTCAAATTCAGTGGTGTCCATCACATCATCGCCCTCCCAGGATTTAATATATTGTTGGGGTCAAAGACCCTCTTAATCCCTCTCATCAACTCCCACTGCTTACCATCCGGGCAGAGGTCGAGTTCAGGAACCCTAACTATACCCACACCGTGTTCACCTGTTATAACTCCACCCAACTTAATGGCTTCCTTATATACTTCCCTTTTCACCTCTCTAACCAGCCCTCTAGGCTTTAAATCATTCATTAAATGAGGATGGAAATTGCCATCTGCAATATGGCCGTAAAAAGGAATAGTGGTATTATACCGCTTGGCAATTTCATCACACCTATCCATAATAAGCCCGACACTGTTTGGGGGCACTGTCACATCCAGAATATCAGCCGACTTGTCCTTTATGGCTGAATATATCTCGCTTCTCATCTTCAGAATGTCAGCCTGCTCTTCTTTCCTTTCAGCAATCAGGGTATCAACTGCACCACACTCTTCGCAGATAGCCGATACCTGTTCTGCCTGCGAATATACCTCATCATCGCTCGCTCCCGTCACTATCACAATCAAAAAACCGTTCCCTTTGCTAGCCGGCCACTTCAGGCCCAGATATTCAGCCGAAGCCTCAATCACAGGGCGGTCGACATATTCCACAGCTAATGGTATTACCCCGCTGCGCAGTATTTTGGGAACGGTATCCATAGCATCATGACGCTTATCGTACGACACCACCATGGTACCGCTGCTGGCGACCTTGGGGTACAAACGGAAAATTACCTTGGTTATTACCCCCAAAACCCCCTCACTGTGTATCATCAGATGCAGTAAATCAAGCCCCTGGTTATTCTTAATCAGCTTCCCTCCCAAATTAAGTATCTCTCCAGTGGGAAGCACCACCTCAAGGCCTTTCACATAGTTCCTTATAACTCCATACTTTACCGCCCTCGCTCCACCAGCATTGCAGGCAACCAGCCCACCTACCTGCGCCCCTTCATCTCCAGGATGTGGCGGGAAAAACAGACCAGCCTCCTCCACCGCTACTAACATATCACCAAGATTAACGCCAGCCTGGACAACTATCATTAGATTATCTTTGTCTACCTCCTCAACCTTATCCAGCCTTTCCATAGAAAGAACTATGCCATCCACAGTGGGCATAGCACCTCCACATAGCCCCGTGCCTCCCCCTCTTATGAAAACAGGCGTCTTCTCTCTATTGGCCAGTTTTAAAATCTGCGATATCTCCTGGCTATCGGCGGGCTTCACTACCACAACATTATCAGCCGGCTTGGGCCTCACGGCCAGAGCCGTCTCATCCACCAGATAGCTCTCCATCTGGTCCCGCTTTGTTATAACCCAATCCTCACCCACAATCTTCCGTAATTTCTCCACATCCATTATGAACTCCTGCTCCTAATTTCGTTGGTTAACCTGGGCACCACTTCATATAGGTCCCCAACGATGGCATAATCGGCCAGCTTAAATATAGGCGCAGAGGGGTCAGTGTTTATAGCCACAATAACATCAGAATCTCGCATGCCGGCTAGATGCTGAGAACTTCCCGAAATGCCACAGGCGATGTAAAGCTTGGGCTTAACGGTGTTGCCGCTAAAGCCAACCTGGTGCTCTTTGCCTATCCAGCCATCATCTACCAGCGGCCGACTAGAGCCGACTACACCCCCGCAAAGCTTCGCTAGTTCTGCTAGAATGGTGAAATCCTCTGCTCTCTTCAATCCCCGACCACCTGACACAATCACATCAGCCTCCGCTATATTGACCTCCCCCGACTTCTCTTTGTTTACAATGGTCAACAACGAGGGCACAATCTCAGCATCTTTCTTTATTATCTCTCCCTTTCTACTGGCATCCCGAACTCCCTTGGGCATAACTTTATATCTAACAGTCGACATCTGCGGCCTGGTCTTCGTCTTTATATGAGCCAGGATGTTACCGCTAAAGGCAGGACGAATCTGGATTAAACTGCCATCCTTATCCACATCTAGGCCAGTACAATCTGCTGTCAACCCTGTGCTCAATGCTACAGCCACTCTGGGCCCCAATGACCGGCCCAAATGGGTTGCCCCTAAAAGGAAAACCTCTGGCTTAACTTCCTTTACTAGTCTGACGATATTGTGCTTGTAGTTTAATAAATCAAAATCCTCCAGAGCTGGATGGTCATATAAAAATACCTTATCTGCTCCATAATAAATGAGCTCCTGGGCCTCTTCCTCCATCTGGTGGCCCAGTAGAACGCTGGAAACCCCTACCCCAACCCTGTCAGCTAACTCCTTCCCCTTACCCAGCAATTCATATGCAACAGGGTGAATTTTGCCATCCCTTTGCTCAGCAAAAACCATTAAGCCTGCATAGTCGTTCATTTTATCCCTATACCTCCTAATATTCCTGCTTTCTCTATCTCACCCATAAATCCCTTCACGGATTCATCCACAGCACCTCTGAAAACCCTACCTTTCCTGCCCTCTTCACTGGGTATCGTAATCTTATGAACCATAGTAGGCGAGCCCTGTACTCCAAATCTGCTCTTGTCAGCCACTGAAGAGAGCGCCTCAGCATCCCATACCTCGACTTTAGCCTTCCTGGCATTTAACTTGTCTCGCAAACTGGGAAGCCGCGGCGTATTGACATCCTTGGTCACTGTGATTAACACAGGAAAACCAGACTGTATTGAGTAACGAACACCCTCCATATCACAGGCAACCACCAGCTTTTCCCCTACCTCTACCAACTTTGATACGTAAGCCACATGCGGTATGCCTAAATGCTCAGCAATTTCAGGCCCCACTTGACCGGTATCTCCATCAACAGTCTTTTCTCCACATATAATCAAATCGAATTCCCCCAGCTTCCTTATGGCACTGGCAAGTGTATACGAGGTAGCCAATGTATCGGCACCAGCAAAGGCCCTGTCCACCAGCAAAACACCTCTATCCGCTCCCCTGGCCATGGCATCTTTCAAAGCCGCTTCCGCTTGCGGAGGACCCATGCTTATGGCGGTAATCGTGCCGCCTAACTTCTCCTTTATCTGAACGGCTGCCTCTAAAACATTCAGGTCAAAGGGATTAATCTCCGCCCCCGCCGAACTCCGGTCCACCCTTCCTTGCTCAACATCAAACTTCACCTCAGTCATATCAGGTACCTGTTTAATTGGCACTACAATTCTCAATATATCACCTCCAAACAAGATTTAAGACTGTTTAATTTTGATTTTCCGTTCATTTTTGGGCAACTTGGAAGCCTTTCACCCCCAGATTTTTGTAGTTGCCTGATTTATCAGGCACGGTTGCCCAATAAATTGGGCAACTACATTTTTAAGCTGTTGACAAACTGTATGCCAGCCACAAGGTACCACAATCAGCATAGGGTACACTACTTTCCCCTCAGGCTGTCAAACATCCGCTCTCAGGGTGATGCCTAAACTGGCCGCCACACAATAGATATTGCCTGGGATGAAGCCCACCCCCAGGCAATATCTAGCAATAATCTACTTAAAGCCTCTAAACACCAAATTGGGAAGTGTTAAACTTATTGCAGGGAACCTGAGACAAATCAGCAGGCCAATAAACTGAAGACCGAGGAAGGGAATGGCAGCCTTGATAATGTCCTCCATGCTTACCCCAGGAGGTGCTACTCCTTTGAGATAAAACAGGGCATAACCAAAAGGAGGGCTCAAGAAAGACATCTGCATATTGACATTGTAAATGATGCCGAACCATAATGGGTCAAAACCCAGTTCGATGATTATAGGAAGAAAGATAGGTACACACAGGTACATAATGCCTACCCAGTCCAGGAACATCCCCAGAAAGATGAGGATAGCCATCATTATGGCCAGGATGCCCCATCGACCCAGCCCTGTGCCCAGCAGCAGACCGGCTATAAAGTCGCCCCCGCCTACAGCCATGTAGAAAGTGACGAAAATCAGGGCTCCAAACATTGTCCACAGGACCATGCAGGTAGCGCTTAGCGTTTGGCTGCTGGCGGAAAACACATTTTTCCAGTTGAGCCTGCCCTTAAAAGCAGTAATCACCATGGCACCGAAAACACCCACACCAGCAGCCTCAGTGATGCTGGCTATCCCAGAAAAAATGGAGCCAAAAATAGCGAAAATGAGTAGAAGGGGAGGAGCTATCCCTTTCAGGTCAATGAGTTTCTTCTTCCAGGTTATCTCGGCCCTCTCCTCCTTGGAAAGAGGTGGGCCAAGTGCCGGATTGCGCTGGCACCTTATAGTTATATAGGTGATAAACAGAGCAGAAAGGACAAGGCCAGGCAGGATACCTCCGATAAACAGTTTCCCACACGATTCCCCAGCCACCAGGGAATAAAGAATGAACAATACGCTGGGAGGAATGAGGATTCCCAGAGTCCCCCCGGCCATAATAGACCCCAGGGCTATTTGCTTGCTGTACTTGTGTTCCATCATAGTCGGCAGGGCGAAAATTCCCAGCGTAACCACCGCAGCACCGATGACGCCCATTACGGCCGCCAGGAGAGTGCCTACCAGCACCGTCGCCGACGCCAATCCACCTCCCAATGGACCTGTCCACTCCTGAAATGTGTTAAACATGTCCTCGATGATGCCAGCGCGCTCCATTATACTCGCTAGAAAGATAAATAGGGGAATGGCAAACAGAAGGTACTGGTACATCTGACCAAAGACACGTACAGCAAGGACATTTAAAGCCGACGGACTCCACAAAAAAAGGATAAACACCACCCCCAGAGCACCGGTGGCAAAGGCCACCGGTACACCTAACAGCAACAGAGCCATAAGACCGCCGAACATGAGTATTGTAATAAGCTCAATACTCATGCTATCCCCCTCCGGGTGACAACAACATCTAGCGCCTTCAGGGTGACAACAAAATAGAGGTCACGAATAAATTTAGCACCCGCCTGAAGAAATAACAGAAAGGTACCTATGGGTATAGTCCACTTTGTTAGGTACAAAGGCAGGCGCAGATGGGATTGGTCCACTTCCAGGATCCAGCCGCCAGCTTTCGGCACCCAGGTGGCGTCCATGGCGAATCTCCAGCCGGCCCAGATTAGTACACAGATAAAGAGAAGGCCAATGGGAAAGGTAATCAGGTCTAAAATGGCTTGTGTCCGCGGTGACTGGCGCGCATGCAGCACGTCCACTCTGACATGTCCCCCCAATAAATGGGTGTAGGCCGCTCCCATCATATAATAGGCACCAAAATAAGCACACTGTACATCCTGAATACCCATTATCGGGGCATTAAAGGCATACCGCCTCACTACCTCAACCACTATCATCCCCACTATCATCAGTATCAACATAATGCCGAAAAACTTTCCGGTATACTCGCTGGTGGCATCGATAAGAGACAACAAAGATTTAATCTTCTTCATTTATATCCCTTCACATATCCCCAAAGCAGCTCTAAAAATGTGTGCGAATAAAAGTAAAATGTATCCATATCATTAGGAAGAAACTAACAGTCAATATAGTTGCTATCACAAAACCGATTTTTCGCGCTCTAGGCATTTGCCTCCACAAAATGAGTGGCTGCTTTAGGTCAAATTTTATCCTGGGCCGCATTACATTTTATCCTCCTTAGTTTTTTAAGAAGGTGGGGATCGGCTACCATTCCTCCCCCCACCTTCTCAACAGGGTTTTTATCCCTTGCTGTCAGGATAAGAGGCTTAACACCATTATCGCTCCGTAATGTGGCCAGCTATTGGTTGAGCGAGTAAGCCAGGGAAGTATTTTTCTATTTCCTCAGGAAGTCCGGGGAAGTCCAGAAGGCCATACTCCCGCATAAGCAGGATTTGCCCTTCTACTGCCGTCTCGGCAGCATCATCAGTGGCCCACTTCTTCCACAGTTCAACAGCCACTACCCTCATCTTGGCTCGCTCCTCAGCCGATATCTCTATATAGACATTGCCATATTCTTCGGTCATCCACTCAAGGGCAACAGTATCGTAACCCCTGATGTTGGAATTCAAGCTCCAGGACAGATCTTCGGACCCCATCTCAAGTAAACGCTGAAGGTTTGCCGGTATCTTGTTCCAGACATCCTCATTTAATACAAAGGCTTGCACGTCTACCGGCTGGTGCATTTGTCCCGGGCCGATAATGTACTTACCAACCTCATTCAGACCGAGCTGCATGTTCATGGCATGCCCGATATACTCGCCCAGGTCGATAACGCCGGTAGCCATTGCGGTGTAAATCTCACCGCCAGGCAGAATGATTACCGAAGCTCCCATTTTTTGATAGATTTCAGCAATCATGCCACCAGGGTATCGGCACTTCAGCCCGTTCCAGTCTGCCATTGTGTGCAGCGGCTTTGTGCAGTGGGCATAATTCGGGCCAGTCTGTATCGGAGCAACATAATGAATATTGAACCGCTCATAATCTTTCTGCAACAGCTCAATACCACCAGCTTCGTAATACCAGACATTCCACATATATTCCATATCCATACCGTAGGGGTAAGAAGAGGCATAGCAAGCTATAGCATGCTTACCCGGCCAGTACTGGGGCCAACTAATGAACCCGTCAAGGATACCGGTTGAGACGGCATCAAAGGCGTCAAAGGTAGCTACCACCCCGCCCTCGGGATAACATTTGATGTCAATTTGGCCGTCACTTATCGTTCTCATGTCGTCTGCCCATCTCTCGAAGATCCGGAACCCAACAACCCCGGCAGGATAGGCTTCCTGCACCCTGAGAGTGTAAACTTCCTTCTCTGGTGCCGGCGTTGGCGTCACTGGTGTTGGCGTCACTGGTGTTGGCGTCACTGGGGCTGGCGTCACTGGGGCTGGCTTGGCACAGCCAACAATAGCCAAACTTACAACAACCACTACCGCCAAAGCCACCATAATTATTTTACTTTTCATTCACCGCCTCCGTAACTTAATTTTGATTTGTATATCCCACTCCCTTTACACCACATACATAGCTTCACATTATCCTACCTCCTTCCACTATATAACTAATCGTATACAACATTCCGCCCCAAGCAAGTATAATTCCGCCGCTATGTCTTGTCAATAGCTCTGGACAAGAACTGTTGATGTTCTACGATTTTGTCACCATCTAATTGTTCAGCGAAAATGTCACCCTAGCCCTTAATCCAATCTAGAGGGTATTTACCATACTCTTTGATGGCATCAATCATAGCCACGTAATTCTCTGGCTTGACACCAGAATGAATCGAATTACTGGACATGCAGATAAGCCCCCCTCCCTTACCAGCCTTCCTTATGACTTCCTTCGTTTCTTGCCGTACCTCTTCAGTAGTTCCTGTAACCAGACTGAAGGCACAGCTAACATTTCCCATCAAACAAACCTTATCACCAATCCTGGCTTTAGCATCAGCCATATCCATACCTGCCATTGGATCTATCGGATGTAAGCCATCTACACCGGTACCGAGGAATAGATCGATGATAGGCCAAATATTTCCATCGGAGTGCTTAAGACACGGCTTACCATAGCTATGACATAATTCAACGATCTTTTTGAAAGGGGGCGCTATAAATCTTTTTGTAAGTTCATGGGACACCATTGGCCCCTTTGTCATTGCCCAGTCCCCACTGACGAGGACCGCGTCAGCGCCCACTTCGAAACAATTCCGAAAAAACCGCAGCTCGTAGTTAGTGATGATTTCATTCACCCGGTCTATAAGGTCAGGATTTTTAATCATGGCCTTAAAATATGCCACGTCCCCAAGGAAGCTCTCCTTGCCTATATCAAAAATGTCGCTGCAATGGGCAATGATTGCCCTCTGGCCTTTGAACCTTTTCACCAATCGCCCTAGTTCATCATATCTCCAGGAATCATCAGGGTCAGGTGGCACATAGGTATCAAGATCTTTCTCCGATTTGATTGCTCCTCCCATAGGATGGCCCAGGTCAGTTGTTGTGAAACGGACAAGTCCACCCCATTGATCTCGCTTGATATTCCTAGCAGCGTCTACAGTCTCATAGGTCCAGGTCATCGTCTTATCAAAAACCATGATTGCATCTATATCCATGTAGTCAATAAAATCCGCATAGGAAGCATTGGTATCATGCATTATAGCATCTCTTACCTTCTTGTCGATCAGTAGCTCAAAGTGTGGAACCCTATCTGGCTCCTGATGTTTGAGTGTTGTGAGTATCCGTTCCAGACCAGTAAGTTTTGGCATTGCTGTCTCCTCCTTCTAAGATTCTCCTACAAGAGCTGCCGCTATTTTAACGGCACTGGGCGCATCAGGAGCATAACCATCTGCCCCAATCTTGTCGGCCCACTCCTGTGTTGTGGGTGCGCCTCCCACCATTATTTTAACCTTATCTCTTAGCCCGGCACCCTTCAAGGCTTCAATTGTCTCGGCCGCGGCGGGCATTGTCATGGTCAATAAGGCTGATAATCCCAGAATATCGTAATCGCCCTTTTCTACCGCTGAGCAAAATTCCTTCGGGGATATGTCAACACCCAGATCCGTTACCTCCCATCCATTCGCCTTCAACATCATAATAGTAATGTTTTTCCCAATGTCATGTACATCGCCTTGTACCGTTCCTATCAAGTATTTGTCAGCGGAAGGAACATTACTCTTGCTCAATACAGGCTCCAACAGCTCTACTGCTTTCGACATAGCCTCACCTGATACCAGCAACTCGGGTAAAAAATATTCACCTGATTCGAAAAGATCGCCGACCTTGTGTATACCAGGAATGAGACCTTCATCTAAAACTTTCCTGGCCGGGATCCCTTCGCCCAGAGCCTTCTTAACCAGCTCTAAAGTTGCCGCCTCATCTCCTTCTATTACAGCATTGCTTACTTCATTAAGATTAACCATACCCCTCCTTCATCAATATTAATCTTTGGGCTTTATCGCACCCACGTTGCTTAACTAAATGACTACAGCCTACTTTATGACCCTTCTATATCGTATATCATATCACATCAGGCTCGGCAGCCATGTAATTATCGATGGGAAAAGAGCGCATATAATTAGACCGATGATTTGGAGTCCAATAAACGGGAATACTGCCCGGTATAACAGAGCCGTAGTTATCCCAGCCTCCGGTGAAGAAACACCCTTCAGATAAAAAACGGCATAAGCAAAAGGAGGCGATAGATAGGATGCCTGTATCATGATAGCAAACATAAGCCCAAACCACAGAGGGTCAAATCCCAGCGAATAGACTATAGGACAGAAGAGAGGAATGCCTATGAGCAAAATCCCATAGCAATCTATAAACATCCCCATGATGAGGATAAGGAACAATATGAAGCTGAGCACCAACCATCGGCTTAGCCCGAGCCCAAGCACCAGGTTGGATATTAGCTGGCCACCTCCAAGCCCTATAAAGATAGAGGTAAACATTTTTGCACCTAATATAATCCACATAACCATAGCTGTTATTTTCATGCATTGATAGCAAGAGTCCCTGATCATTCCCCAGCCAAGCTTGCGATATGCAGCAGAAACAAGTACAGCTCCAAAAGCCCCGAGCCCAGCAGCCTCAGTGGGGGTAGCCCATCCCAGGAAAATAGAGCCCAAGACTACAAGGATCAGAGCTAAGGTGGGTACCACTGACAGACCCGTCATGCGTAATTTCTGCCTGGCAGTATACTTATTTGCCTCTTCAGGCGGAATTGGTGGGCCTAGTTCTGGGTTCAGGATACATCTCACCACAATATATGTTATGTACAGACCCGCAAGGACCAAGCCCGGACCAAATCCTCCTACGAATAGTTTTGCTATTGATATTTGAGCCTCAGCTCCATATATGATGAGTATTATGCTTGGAGGAATGATAGTGCCCAGGCAGCCTGCCGCCATGATTGTCCCTGCCGCCAGACTCTTATCGTAATGATGTTTGAGCATGGCAGGCAATGACAGCAAACCCATAACAGTGATAGATGCTCCGATTATACCCGTTGCTGCAGCAAAAAGGGTGCAAATCATGACCGTGCTTATCGCCAATCCGGCTTTCAGCCTCCCAAGAACTATATACAGGGCATCAAAAACCATCTCAGCAGCGCCGGAGCGCTGGAGCACTGCACCCATAAAGATAAACAGAGGAGTACACACATAGGCGATACTGACCATTAAATTGCTTGTTGTGCGACAAAACATATGTAGGATATCAAGGCTACCCCAGAAAGTAGCTCCAAAAATCACTGCCAGACCACCCAATATGAACGCAAGTGGGTGTCCCAGCAAGATCAAGGACACAAAGACCACAAGCATGATGATAACCATCTGCGTAGGCGTCATATCTTTCTCCCTGTGATAACAAAAACCAGATCGCGAATCCATTTAGCCAGGCCTTGAACTCCTAGCAAGGTAAATGCCACCACCACCAATATCCTGAAAGGATAGAAAGGTGGAGCCCACATGGTGTAAGTTCTCTCATTTACTTGGCAAGCCCATATGGCAATCCTCCCTGATTGCCATATCATAACCCCAACGAAGGCGAAGAAAATGCCGGCAAAGAGCACCAAGTCTATATAGGCTTTCACTTTGGGCGAGAGACGTATATATAGGAAATCTGTGCGAACGTGCCCTTCTGTCTGAAGCACCCATGCCCCTCCCATCATGAAAAGCGCTCCATAGAGCAATGTAGTTAGCTCCCAGCTCCAGACATTTGGAGCATTAAAAACATATCTCGCTATGGCCTCCCGCACCTCAAGGAACACCATAGGAAGTATTAGAAAACTGAACGATTTCCCTGTGCGAATGCTGATTCTGTCAATAATGTTCAGTACCTTTGCTAATCTATCCATCATAGTCCTGCCGCAGCATCATTACAGTAAAAGAGCAGCAATACAAACTTTGCTTAGGAAGGCTGATGAGGAGGTTTGCCCCCCATCAGCCTTCCTAGTATTCAGGCGCTTCCTGAATCGCTGTACCATTGCCCTACTTCTCGGGCGTATATCCCATTTGCTCTTCTGGAGTCAAGCCATACCCCCACCATTTGCTCATGTCTTTGTAAGGAAACCAAATTTCCCTGAACTCATAGAAGGAGTCGTACACCTCCTTGGTAAGTCCCCCATACTCTGCTATGTCCTCCAGTTCTATCTTATACATATCCGCTCTCATCGAGGCGAATTCCTCCGGGGGTATTCTTATGAATTCCATAGTGCCATCATCTACCATCTTCTTCATGGCTAAGGCACTGGTATATTGACTCTTGGTATAGTGCTCAATAGCGCGAGCCTTGAAGCACATCTCAACGATTTTCTGCAGATCCTCCGGTAGTGCATTCCAGGCATCCAGGTTGACGACAACAGCGGTGAGGTTCTGAACGTTCCACCAATCGGGGTAGATGCCATATTCGGTAATATCAGTTAGCCCAAGATCCACATTGTACTTGAGGTGCCCAAATTCGACTACGTCTACAGCGCCCGTTGCCAGGCCGGTAAACACCTCCTCTAAAGGAAGTGTAATGGCACTTATGCCGTGTTCCTCACATAGGCGTGGATCTGAGGTGCGAAACTTCAGACCCTTAAGGTCATCAAGCTTGTGGATTGGTATATTGGAATTCATGACCTCGCTCCCCCACTCTTCATCACAAATGAATTGCAGGTTTATATCCTCAAAGGCCTTCGACACGACATCCCAACCTCCAGCCTCGTATAGCCACACCCACTTATCTAGTCCATCCATATCCATGTTTCCGCTACCGATGGCTTGGAATCCAAAGTCAACGCCACGGATATACACTGGCCAGCTCTCATGTACCTCAAAAACACCCTCACCACAAGATTGGAAGGCTTCCATGCTGCCGGCAAAGCTCCCATTGGGGTACAGGTCGATCTTTAGTCGCCCACCGGATGCGGTGTAGATATCATCACAGGCTCGCTGTGATGTGTCATAGTCACTCTGTCCCGGGCTAAATATCGTCTGAAAGCGCCAGGTGGTTACCTCCTGCTCCGGTGCTGGCGTTGGAGTCGGAGTGGGCGTTGGCTTGGCACAGCCAGCAATAGCCAAACTTGCCACAAATACTACGGACAACACCACCATAAATATTTTACTTTTCATCACTACCTCCATAACTTAACTTTGATTAGTGCATCCCACTCCCTTTGCCCCACATACATAGCTTCACATTGTCCTACCTCCTTCCACTATATAACTAATCGTATACAACATTCCGCCACAAAGAAGTGTAATTCCGCCGCTATGTCTTGTCAACAGTTCCAGACAAAAATTTTCCCAATATTGAACTATTTTCTGTCACATATCCCTGAAATTTCATTTGATGACACCTGGCTAAATTACACTATTCGTATGGGTAATTGGCTGACTTCATGCTTCTCCTATATGTCGCTATTTCCTCTTGTGACATCAGGCCTCTCTCCTTATAGTACTTCCTGGCTTCTTCTAATATTCTCTCTATATCCTCCTCCTGACTGGGAGTTAAGGAGGTTGCCTTGTGTGTTGCCAGTATCTCTTTCATTCTCTCCCTGGCATAATCGAGGCTGCTCTTCTTTCCAGCCTTCATCCATTCAGGGTAAGTTAATCTATCAGCTGACTTTGGCACAAACTGTTCTAGTTTCCACCATTTTCTAGTGTGTCCTTTGTTCAGGAAATGGCCTGGAATCGGTCCAACCTCCTCTATAAGATTCACTGCTAACGTCTCATCGTTTACTTCAACACCTTCCAGGAAACGTCCCACCATGCCAGCTAAATCGTCATCCAGAATAGCCTGCAGCGGGTGGTGTGTAAGTTCGCCATGCACACTGCCATGCAGCAGCAGCGTGCTTGCTCCAGACAAGCCAGCAACTAAGACACGGAAGGCTTTCTCATAGCCACATTGATAATCTGGCATCTTCGAGTTGGGATAGCAGGTAGCATTATCTATAGGAACTCCATATTTTTGAAACACCTGGTTAGATGCCGCATTATGTAAGCAAGCTTCTATACTGCCAAAACCGGGGGCCCCGGTGTTCATATTCATAGGAGAGGAAAAATCCTTAACCAGTACTCTTGTTCCTGGATTTATCAACTGTGCTAACACCAGCCCAGCTATAACTTCGGCATTGTTAGCAATTGTTCCTCCAGCAATCGTAGCTGGCGCCGTTCCACCCATCACCTGACCGCTAATTACGCGGATAGGCAACCCAGCTTCAGCAAACCTGAATGTGGATTCGACAGCGTCTCGGTAAACTGTTAAAGGAGGTGCCCAGGCACAGGTGCCCAAAATCTCTATTCCCACTGCTTGGGCCATTTTTATAGCAAATATTTCGGAGTCATTGGAAAAACCTACACATTGGAACTTGGTCGAGTTTCTTATCCTGGCAGCAAGGCTCTCCAGCATAGCCATGCACGGAGGAATGCCCTCAAATCCAAAGTATGGCGTGTAGGGAGAGAAAAAATGAACGGTGGGCAATGCATCCAGGACAGTTACAGTATCATAATTCTCTTTCCTCGTTGCTACCCGAGGCTCCCATGTGTCCACATCCACGGTCTTTGTGCCAGGCGCTACAGCGAGATAAAAGATATTACCTCCTACCATCAAGCTATTTTTGCCATCCCTCGCCTGGGCAGGAAAGCTGCTAGGAGCCTTGCGTAGGCACTCCTCGACTAAAGCTGGTGGAATCCTCACTCTCATTTCATCGTAATCCACCTTGCAACCGTTCCTCTCAAAGAGCTCCAATGCCCTCTTGTGCTCCACCCTCACCCCGGTTACCCAGAGAACCTCTAGAGTCCCTCTATGAATAGCCTCAACCTCCTCCTCAGTCAATATCTGTAAGGGCTTGAAATTGCGTGTAAATCCTTTCAGAGCCATTTTTTCTCCTTTTATCCCCCAATCAATTTCCTGGCCAGTTTCACTGCCCCAGGGGCTGTAGGGTCATATCCATCTGCTCCAATGCTATCGGCAAATTCCTGAGTTATAGCCCCCCCACCCACCATTACCTTCACTTTATCTCTCAGACCCTCTTTTTTGAGAGTCTCAATAACCTTTCTCTGCTCTGGAGCGGTCATAGTCAAAAGGGCAGACATAGCCAGAATATCTGGTTTATACTTCTTAACCCCCTCTACAAACTTCTCGGCTGTGACATTGATACCTACATCATACACCTGAAAACCATCAGCGGTGAGTAGCGTGGCCACCATAGTTTTTCCTATGGTATGGATATCGCCGTAAACCGTCCCTATCACAACGGTGCCCAGGCTTTCCCTGCTGATACCTATCCTCTTTATCTCTTCTTCTATTATAGGTGCAGCAGCCGACATAGCATCTGCGGCACCAACTAAATCGGGAAGAAAAAACTCTCCTTTACCAAAACCATCGCCAACTTGTCTTATAGCTACTGTCATGGCATCCAGGACCTTAATAGGGTCTATCTTTTCCTGCACTGCTTTTCTAGCTAAGCTTGCCGCACCTTCACTGTCGTATCCTACAATGGCTTTCTTTAGATCCTCGAGAACTTCGACACCCATATATCCTCCTTTTCTCAATATTTCTCTGGCAATAGAGGGGATAACGCTCTGGTAGCCATATTGCACGGCGTATTTGTGAGCGGTAAGAGCTCCTCTATGCTTTCCCAACCCGATTGTCATCATCTTCATCAAACCACTTTCAATATCACCGGTGTATTCTGTATGTGGCTTGACTCGGTTGACCACTACGATTCCATCGGCACTGGCGCCACCTTATCTATATAAACGGGAATCCCCTCCTGAGTGTGCCCTAGCTTCACCACATCCATTTGGGAAATAATAGGGCAGCCCACAGACTCTTCAACCACCCCCAGAGCTGTCAAAACCTCGAGCTGCCCCCCCGAGTGTAGCTCCACCATGGCTTCCCATACAGGGGATAAGGAAAGGTTGCGCCCCATACTTCTTCAACTCGGAAACCACTGTGGCTAAGATGAGCACGTTGTTAGTTATTCCTCTGCTTCCTGCCATGATAGCTATCCGCATCCCGGGTTGAATTTTACGCTGAAGGTTCAGCCTTCTTATCTCGCTAGCAATTGCCCCTGGAACATCCTTTATTCTAGGGGCCTCCACCTTTCTACTGGCAAGGAACATCTTAGGGAAATTCATATATGAGCCTTGGCTTCGCCTGTAAGCCAAATCGGAAGCCCGGGACTAAATTTTGATGGGCAGGTTGCCATATTTATCTATGAGCTCCACTATCCTACCTACACGCTCTATCTTGCCATCGAAAGGCAGGTTATCACCCATCCCCACGATGAATCTGTAGCCCGGTGCTATCTCCTTAAACAGGTTAATGATGTAGTTATCAAACTCCTCATCGCTGCACGTGGGTTCGAATAGTATTGCCGGCACTCCTCCCCAGATGGTAGCTTTATCACCCAAGGCCTTTCTAAACTCCGCAGTGGTAACCTTGGTCATAGGAGCCGGAGTCCAGGCCTCCCAGACATCGACGTGACAGTCTAGAAAGAACGGGATTAGCCTTTTGTTTTCTCCATCGACATGAATCATAGCTAACTTTCCGTGAGAATGAAGCAAATCGGTTATTTCCTGGAACCAGGGAGTGAAATATTTCTTGAATACCGGCGTGTGAATATCATCGCTCCAGTTGGCGCATATGTTGAAAATTTCCAGGTCTGACTTTACCGCTATCTGGTACTTTTTTCTCGCCAGATTCTTCATAGCTTCCAATAATCCTTCCACCTTTGTGGGGCGATCCATAAGCTCATTAAAGAAAAGTTCATAGCCCATGATCTCTCGCATGAGGCGCTGTGCTGGACACCAGAGTCCCAATCCTGTCATGATGATACCATCCTCCCCCATTTCGTCGTGAACCTTATTAAATTCGGCAAAATTGTCAACCGGGATGGTATGCTCCAGAACGTACTTTATTATGGGGTAATCTTTCTCGCTCTTAAAAACCTTCTCCCACTCATAGCCAATCCAAGGGCCCTCGGAGCGGTTAAACAGCATCGACTTATAGACTAAGCCTAGGGGGGTTCTGAACTCTGTTTTTACATACGGCGGTTCGTCCTTTTCAATTACTTCCATATCCTGGTATTCTTCCTTGACTACAGACCAGAAACGGTACTGAGCCCCAGCACCCTGGTCACGTATGATAGCCGTCTGGCTCCAGCCTTTATATTTCTCCGGGAAGGTACCATGGGCTGAGTTATAGTTATACCACACGTCTATACGTGCTCCGAAAGGAACCTTGTCTAAATGTTCTCCTCTGGCTGCAGCCAGAATGCTCTGCTTCTTAGTCGACGCCATTTATTTTGCCTCCTTTTTAATCAGTCCCTTACATATCTTGGCCGCCTCGCCGGCATCTTCTCCATAGGCATCAGCACCAACAAGATCAGCATATTTCTGTGTTACTGACGCTCCTCCCACTATTACCTTGACATCAGAACGTAAACCAGCCGCCTCCAGCGCTTTTATAATAGTGCCAAGGGATGGCATAGTAGTGGTAAGTAAGGCACAGAGACCCAGTATATCTGGCTTTCTCTCTCGCACAGCCTCAACGAATTTTTCATCGGGCACGTCCACTCCAAGGTCAAAGACTTCGAAGCCAACGCCCTTTAGAAACATAGCCACCATATTCTTTCCGATATCATGCACATCCCCCTTGACTGTGCCAAGAACAACCCTGCCCAGCGTTATCACACCAGTTTTGGCGACTAGAGGTTTAAGCACCTCCATGGCATTAGTCATAGCCCGCGCTGCCATAAGCATATCGGGCAAGAAGTACTCTCCGCTGGAGAACCTCTCACCAACCACACCCATTGCAGCTTGAAGCCCCTGAGCAATAATATCCTGGGGCTTTGCCCCTGAATCGAGGGCCACAGCGGTCAATTGGGCAGTTTTATCATAGTGACCCTCTATAACTGCTTGAGATAAAAGGGAAATATCAACCATCTTACAAAACCTCCTATTATTTTATTTGATTACCATTTATAACACATCCTCCCTTTTCATTTCAGCAAAGGCGAAAATGGTTTTTCCTTCGTCACTATGCACCAAACATTTTGCCTGGAAGCCACAAAGCTATCTGTGGGAACATGATGACTACAACCAGACCAATCCACTGAAGGGCCACAAAGGGGTAGACCCCCCGATATATATCACCCATGGTTACCTCTGGAGGGGCAACTCCCCTCAAGTAGAAAATGGCATAAGCAAAAGGCGGCGTGATGTTGGCCATCTGCAAATTCATAATGACCAGAAGGGAAAACCATATGAGGTCAAAACCCAGTGCACCAGCTATAGGAGTGAAAAGTGGTCCGATGATGAGGATTATAGCGAAGTAGTCAATGAACATGCCCAGAATGAAGATAATGAACATCATCACCAAAAGAATCCCCATCTTGCCAAAGGGCAGCCCCAGTATAAAGCCGCCTATCAACTTCCCACCTCCGAGAGTCATAAATGTAGAGGTGAACATGCTAGCCCCAACCACCACAAGCATAACCATGCTGGTGATTCTAAGCGTCTGGTAGGTGGCATACTTGAGGTTCGGCCAGTTAAACTTGCGGTAGGCTATAGCTAACAGCGTGGCGGCGAAGGCACCCGTGGCAGCCGCCTCAGTGGGAGTCGCTACTCCCAGGAAAATCAACCCCAAAACGGCCATGATAAGACACAGAACAGGGACCATCCCGGTAAGTGTCAAGGTAAACTTCTGGCGCCCAGAAACAAGTTCTCTTTCCCCTACCGGCATCGCTGGTCCCATCTCGGGCTTGAAAAGGCATATGACGATTATATAAGCGATGTACAGCACTGAAAGGACGAGACCGGGTAGGAAAGCAGCAAAAAACAGTTTGGCTACCGATATATTTGCCGTGGGGCCATAGATAACGATGGCGATACTGGGAGGAATGAGCAGGCCCAGGGTACCTCCGGCGAGGACAGTCCCCGAGGCTAACACCTTACTATAGCCCCGTTTGAGCATTGCCGGGAGGGCAAGAAGCCCCATGCTTGTCACCGTGGCACCTACTATGCCAGTAGTTGCGGCGAACATAGTGCAGATGACAATGGTGCCAATAGCCAGCCCCCCCCTTAAAGCACCAAACAGCAGATGTGCTACGTGAAACAGTCTATCAGCCAGTCCAGCGCGTTCCAACGTTACCGCCATTAAGACAAACAGAGGAACAGCAGCATATTCATAGCCTTTTATCACCTTGAAGGTAATGAAGAAAAGCGCCGGCAAAACATTCGTTCCCGTGAATATAAACCCGAATATAAGAGCTAAGCTGCCGAGGACGAAAGCAATGGGATACCCTGAGAAGGCACCGATGAGGACACCGACAAACATCAGGACAGGGGCAATCGTTCCTATTTCCATTGCAGCTTCCTTCCGGTGGCAAGGAAAAACACGTTACGAATCAATTCGGCTACCCCTTGAAACAGCAACATCACGCAGGTCACAGGTATCACCGTCTTCAACGGATATATGGGTATCCTTATGACGCTTTCCACCGCCCTTTCCCTTAACCCCCAGGAGAAAGGGACATTAATCATAGAAAAGTAAAGGAGGGCAATAAGCAAGGGAAAAAAGAATATCAAGCTGAGGGATATATCAGCGATGGCCTGCTTCCTTGCAGAAAGCTTCTGATAGAACAAATCTATGGATACATTTCCTTTGATACGCAGGACATAAGCAGCTCCCATCATGAACATACAGTTGGCACAATAATAGACAAAATCGTAAGTCCACAGTGGGGGCTTGCTAAAGATGTACCTCATCACAGTGGAGTAAACCATGCCGAGCATCAGGATGACGGTGAGCCAGGCAAAACCCTTCGCCACCCGCTCACTAAAGATATCAACGCACTTCACATAGCCCCTGAGAATTTTCAACCGAGTCTCCTTTCCTGGCAACACCACCCCCTGAGATGGGGGTGGTGTTGCTTAACGCCTATTCCTGATGTGCTTACTTAATGACGTAGGGATACATTTTTTCAGCGTAGTAATTGTACTTGTCCTGGAATGCCTTGGCTGAGGCTACCGCCTTGGCGGTCATGGGGTCCTCGGCACCTATTTTGTCATAAAGCTCACCCATCAAACGGTACATTTCCGTCGGGACTTCCTTGTCAAGAACTGTTATCGTGACCTTTTTCTCTAGCTGGTCCATCATATTGACATCCCGGTACGTCCCTTCCGTCAGATACCAATAGGTATATTCTTTGCACACTGTCTTGACCAATTGCTGAAGGTCCGGTGGCAGTGCCTCCCAGGAATCATTATTCACGGCAAAGTCAAATGTGGCAAATGCTTGGCGGAATGCTGTCAGCACAGCATAGCTGGTAACATCCTGTAGGCCTACATCCCAGTCCTCATTTATCACACCCCACTCAGTGGCATCAATAGTCCCCCTCTCGAGGGCAGGAAGTACCTCTGAGCCAGGCAGGGTAACCACACTGGCTCCAATTCCCTTAAAGACTTCGGCCCAATAGCCTGAAACTCGGAAGGTCAACCCTTGGAAGTCATTCAGTTTAACCAGTGGCTTGTTAGACCAGGCAAAGACCTCCGGGGCACGAAGACCTAGAACCTGAACCGTTCCTATGTTATATCCCTTGTCACGCCACGCCTCAAGCATGAGGTCCTCACCCCCACCATCATACAACCAAGTTATCCAGGGGATTGGTCCAGAGGCAAAAGCCGTGTCGCCGCCGAAGAAGGGCGAGGAAGGTATTGCACCCAGCCAGTAACCAGGCCAGGAATGATAGCAATCAAGTGTGCCAGCGCTAACAGCGTCCAATACCTCAAATGGCCCTACTATAGCACCACCGATCTGGCAATCAATCACCAGCCGTCCGTCACTCAGCTCGGTGACTCTGTTAGCAAAGCCAGTTGCCAGCTCCTGCAGAAGGCCGCCTGCCCACGATGTCTGCATCTTCCAGTGAATTACTTCTTTCTCCGGTGCTGGCGTCGGTGTTGGCGTCACTGGCGTTGGCGTCGGCGTTGGGATCGGCGTTGGGGCTGGCTTGGCACAGCCAACAATAGCCAAACTTACAACAACCACTACCGCCAAAGCCACCATAACTATTCTACTTTTCATTGATCACCTCCATAACTTACTTTTGATTAGTGCATCCCACTCCCTTTGCCCCACATACATAGCTTCACATCGTCCCACCTCCTTCCACTATTACATAACTAATAGCCAGTGTGCACAAATTCTTAATCTAGTAGTATAAATTTAACCACTAAACCCTGTCAATTAACCTTGTGCTCGTTGTGTTAATGTTCTAGCGAAGACATATCTCAGCCATATTAACTGCCAGCCAAGTGAAGCCATAAAGCCCATCGCCCATTAGAACAGCCCCTGTACTTTACCAGTCTTGGTATCAACATCTACTCTTCTAAAGCCGGGATTGGAGCTGGTTCCTGGCATCAGACTAATGGCTCCGGCACAGGGACAGAGGAACTTCGCTCCGGAATAAATCAACACATCGCGGATAGGTAGAGTCCAGCCCCTGGGAACACCCTTAATATCTGGATCATGGGTAAGGCTCAGATGAGTTTTCACCATCATGGTAGAGTAATCAGCATATTTGCCATCGGCCTCAAGCACCTTAGCCTTGGCCTCAGCACCAGGGTTCCAGTCCACACCATCGGCTCCATAGACCACTTTAGCGATTTTGTCCACTCGCTCCCGCAGCTTCATTTCCAAGGGGTACAGGAATTGGAAATGATTCTCATCATTGCAGGCATCTATCACCACATCTGCCAGCTCCAGGGCGCCATCACCGCCATTGGCCCAGTGAGTAGCCACGGCACAGCGTGCCCCGGCTGCCTCGGCCGCCCTTCGAACCATGGCGATTTCCTCCTTAGTATCGGTAGGAAAGCAATTGATGCATACCACAGGGTTAATGCCTGATGTTCTGATAGTGTTGATGTGGTGTAACATGTTAGGAAGACCTTTCTCCAATAGTCCAAGGTCCTCTTTGGTATAGGCATCAGACAGAGGTCGACCAGGCACCACCTTAGGCCCGCCACCATGCATCTTCAGCGCTCTTATAGAAGTAGTTAGCACCGACACATGCGGTTTGAGTCCACTCAAGCGGCACTTGACATTCCAAAACTTCTCAAACCCAATGTCGGCACCGAATCCGCTCTCGGTGACATGGTAGTCAAACATCTTCAACCCAATGCGGTCAGCAATGATGGAGGACTGGCCCACAGCGATGTTGGCAAAGGGGCCAGCATGTACCATGCAGGGCTGATACTCCACTGTGGAGCACAACGTGGGGTTAATGGTGTTGCGCATCCAGGCGGTCATAGCACCTCCCACCTCCATGTCGCCGGTGGTAACAACATTACCCCTCTTATCAAAAGCTACGGTAATATTATCCATTCTCTGGCGCAGGTCGGCCAGATCCCTGACAATGGAAAGTATAGCCATAAGTTCGGAACTCACGGTAATAGCAAACTTGGACTGCATCATAAAGCCATCCATATGGCCGCCGATGCCTATTATGATATCCCTCAGGCTCTGAGCGCAGAAATCCATAACCCAACCCATCTCCACTCTGGTGGGGTCAATGTCCAAACGGCGCATCCCACTACGCTTGGCCAATGTCTCATCATCGTAATTGCGCTCGTGCTGCATTCTGGCAGTGAGCGCCACCATAGCCAGGTTGTGAGCGTTCGTTATATCGTTAATATCGCCGGTAAGTCCCATAGAGAATTCCGTCATAGGAATAAGTAATGCATTGCCGCCTCCAGCAGCAGTCCCCTTGATATTCATAGTGGGGCCGCCTGAGGGCTGGCGGAGGCAGCCGCCCACATTCTTGCCCCGCTTGCCCAACCCCTCTATAAGCCCTATTGAGGTAGTACTTTTCCCTTCACCCAGCGGTGTAGGAGTAATAGCAGTTATCTCAATGTACTTGCCATCCGGCTTATCCTTCAGGCGCTCCATGATTTTAATGAAATCAAGCCTGCAGAGCCTCCCATAAGGGATAATCTCATCTTTTTGCAGGTTCAGTCTTTCTCGCCACTCATCAGGGGTTGGCATATTCTCTTCAGCCGCCTCAGCAATCTGCCAGTCCTTCATTTTTGTAGTGTCATAGGGCATAGTGTGACCTCCTTATTAAATTATAATTATGATTTCAGTAACTACATGAGCTGGTTTACCTATGCAATTCCAACCAGCCTCTCAGCAGCTTTAACTGTGTTCGCCATGAGCATAGTAACTGTCATAGGACCTACTCCCCCGGGCACTGGAGTAATAGCTTTAGCCTTCTCCTTAATAGCTTCAAAATCAACGTCACCAACAAGAATGCGTTTCCCTTCAGGTGTTGTGCCCACCTGGTTAATACCTACGTCGATGACCACCACGCCTTCCTTGACCATGTCTGCTGTTATCGCCTTGGGCCTGCCCATAGCAGCGATAAGGATGTCTGCCTGCCTGGTTATGGAAGCCATGTCCCTGGTTCCGGTATGGACTACGGTCACCGTGGCATTAGCTCCCTTTTGTTTCTGGACAAGAATTGCCATTACTGGCTTGCCCACAATATTGCTCCGCCCGCAAATAACAACGTGCTTTCCTTCAGGACTGTTTCCGCTGCGAATGAGCAACTCCTGAATACCATGCGGGGTGCAGGGCACAAAATAGGGTTCCCCGATTAACAGCTTACCTACATTCACAGGGTGAAATCCATCAACATCTTTCCTGGGGTCAATGGCATTGAGCACCTTATCCGAATCAATATGCCTGGGCAAAGGAAGTTGCACCAATATGCCCTGGAACCTTGTATCCCCATTTAGTTCTTTAATCTTAGCCAGGAGTTCCTCCTCGCTGGTCTCTTCAGGAAAGAGAACCGTCTCCGAGTAAATACCAAGCTGCTCGCTAGCCTTGCCCTTGCCACGAACATAAGAAACCGAAGCTGGGTCTTCTCCAACACGCACCATAACCAATCCCGGGGTTATTCCTGCCTCTCCAAGCTTCGCTACTCTCTCCTTGAGTTCTTCTCTTATTTTAGCTGCAATTTCCTTGCCACTGATTATTTCAGCAGCCATATCATCACCTCCAAATTACAATTTGACTGTTTAATTTTGATTTTCCGTTCATTTTTGGGCATCTTAGAAGCCTTTCACCCCCACATTTTGTAGTTGCCTGATTTATCAGGCACGGTTGCCCAATAAATTGGGCAACTACATTTTTAAACGGTCTTACAATTTCTCCTTATTTGCCTGCCAAAATCTTTACGACCTCAGCAGTATTAACCAACAACATAGCTGAAGTCCCAAGATAGTATCACACAAAACAGTGATTGTTACTCAACTCTCTTCATTATCTAAAAGTTAAACGGCAAATATACCATATTTTGCCTGAGGGATGCAAGACACATATTGAACCTAAAAGGTCACCTGCATAGACCCAACACCAAACTCTCAAAACACTCTTCCATCTGGTCTTCCTCATCAAAGCTGCCATTAGCACCAGCATGCAGTCACCGGTAAATAGCTCCGCTCCTGTTAGCACATTTGTTATCTCCCTTCTTTCAAGCTAAGGGATTTGGGACTACATGAACTAACCGATGTAATTTATAGATTACGCAAGCCCAGAGACTTCCAGTAGTTCAGGAACATACCTTTCCCATCCCAGGGACATAATATGGATTCCCCGGCAGATATCTTTCATACCTTTGATCAACTCAGCAGCAATCTGAATGCCTACTTTAGCTCTCTCCTCCTTTTTCGCTTCTGCCATCATGTTGATGTACTTCTCCGAGACAGAAACGCCAGCAATGTTTTCATTCATATATCTGGCCATACCCGCTGACTTCAGGATAATTATCCCCCCCATTACTGGAACACCAAACTTCGATGCCTTTTTCATGAACTTGTCGAACTCCTCCAGGTCAAAAACAGCCTGGGTCTGAAAAAACCTTGCTCCCACTTCAATCTTCTTCTCCATCTTGACTAATTGAAGCTCTAAAGGGTCTGCTCCGGGATTAACCACCGCACCAAGACAGAAATCCGGCTTCCCATCCAGTTCATTACCATTCATGTCCTTCCCTTCCATGAGGGTGGAGGCAACCTTTAGAAGGCTCACAGAGTCCAGGTCGAAAACCGGTTTCGCCTGTGGATGATCTCCCAGTATTGGATGGTCTCCGGTAAGGAGTAGAACATTTCTTATTCCCAGTACATAGGCGCTTAACAGGTCTGACTGAAGTGCGAGCCTGTTTCTGTCTCTACAGGTCAGTTGAAAAATCGGCTCTAACCCCCTCATAGTCAGAAGATGACATACTGATAGGGAGCCAAGTTTCATTACCGAGCTTTGCATGTCGGTAACATTAAATGCATCCACTTTCCCCTTCAGGAGTTCTGCTTGTGCCAGTCTGCTATTGATATTCACCCCTTTCGGAGGGCCCACCTCACAAGTAATAATAAATTTCCCGCTCTTCAATTTTTCAGCAAAGTTCATCTTTCAATTTTCTCCCGTGACAGCGATTCTGTGATTATCTTCGAATAATCCCTTGGCAACATAACTTTCTTTAATAAGTCCAATTTGCCTATTCTTTTCAACCTATCATAAATTAAAACCCAGGCACAGTCAGCATCCGGATTTACCTCGCACTTACCTTCTCTTGCACCCCCACAGGGACCATTTAAAAGGGCCTTGGGGCAATTTGTAAGGGGACAAATACCTCCAGTATAGTTGAGATAGCACTCTCCACATTGATCACAGTTGAACTTAAGGGTAGTAACTCCCTGGAAACCATTTAAATAGAGAGTGTCACAACATGTATACACAACTCTATCGTCCAGTAGCGATGAAACAACCTGAGTTCCTACACCACAGGAGAAAACAAGAATCACTTGGGCTTTATCTATTTGCTGAGAATAATCTTTGATATATTCCTGGACAAAGTCTCTATTGCAGAGATAATCAAGTAATGCTTCCCCAACAATTTCCTCACTTAATCTTAATTTACTAATTATAGCTTCTGCATCTCCCCTGGGGAAATAAACCTCCTGACAACCAGGACATTGAAAAATAAAAAGCCTGTTAGAAGAGATTCTGGGTAGTATCTCTTCCTCAGACTTTATTTGCACTGCAAGCATACTGCTTCTCCTTTTTGATAAAACTCAACAGGGAAATTTTAGCAGAGCAGATGTTTTCACAGCATCCGCATTCTATGCAACTCTCTACCCTGTAATTAACCGCCTTTCCCAGTTCGCCTTTCATCCCATAGAAACCATAATAAAGGGGATAAAGCTGCATGGGACAGACTTCTACACAACGGCCGCATTTTATGCATTCTCTCTCTTCAGAAGCTCTCACAGGGGATTTCTTCATGACAATCAACCCTGTTGAACCCTTTATGATCGCTGATTCTAAATCTGCCTGCACAATCCCCATTATGGGTCCGCCCATCTTCAGTTCGTATCTCCGCGAAAATTCCTCGTCACTTCCATTAAAGCAGTGCTCAACAATATTTTTAAAGGGAGTACCTATCTTAACCCAATAGTTACCCGGCCTGGAGCAGTTGTCACCAGAGACTGTTACCACTCTTTGAATCAGAGGCAAACCTGCTATTACTGCCTCATATATGGCAAAAATGGTAGCGATATTCAAAACCACTACTCCAACATCCAAAGGAAGACCACCATCCGGTACCTCTCTAGCCAATATCCTCTTAATCAATACCTTCTCCGCCCCTTGAGGATATTTGGTCTTCAAGCTAACTATCTCAACCGATGATGATTTATCTGGATAGTTGTTTAATGTTGTTATAGCTTCTGCCTTATTATCCTCAACACCTATATATACCTTTCCGACTCCCAATATCTTTTGAGCTATCGCTATGCCAACAAAAACTTCCTCTGGATGCTCAACCATGATCCGGTTATCACAGTTCAGGTAAGGCTCACATTCACAGCCATTTATGATTAAAGTATCTACCTTCTTGGGAGGAGCAAGTTTAACACTGGTGGGAAACATTGCTCCCCCAAGACCTACAACTCCCTTTTCTCTTATAATTTCCAGTAAAGCCTCTCTGGACAGGTCTTCAAAATCCTGGCAGTGTTCAATCGATGGGGCAGGCTCGCTTTTTCCATTATTCTCGATGATTAAAGCCAGGGCTTTTCTTTGAGATGCGGGATGTATCCGTTCCTCTACAGATACAACCTTCCCGCTTATGCTGGAATGGATAGGAGAGGAGATGGAACCATCAGCTTCTCCAATTTTTTGCCCCACTTTAACTTCATCACCAACTTTAACCAAAGGTCTGGCCATTTTGCCTGTATGTTGAGAAAGAAAGATAACTGCTACTTCAGGTTCCGGGAAATATTCTATTCTTTTGTCTTCAGTCTCCCCTTTTTTATCCAAAGGATGCAAACCGCCATAGAATCCCTCATATCTGCGGGTTTGATTCAACAGGGATAAATCATTTTTAAGCTTAAAAGATGGTTTGGAGTAGTCTCTAATCTGGACAGCTTCTAAAGTGAATTTTTCTCTGCGTTCTTTAGATCGCTCATAGATTTTTATCCAGGCACAATCCAGACGTGGGTCCACCTCACACTTCCCATTCCTTGCCCCACCACAGGGACCATTCAAAAGACTCTTGGCGCATTCAGTAATAGGGCAAATACCGGAGGTGAAATTCAAGTAACACTGGTCGCAGCCAGCACATTTTTCTTCTTCCAAAGAAATGCCGTGATAGCCTACTCCACTGGTAGAGTTTCGGCTTTGTGGTACTGAATCGGCCAAGGCATAAACAGGCTTCCCATCCAGGAGTTGAGCGATGAACTGTATACCCAGACCACAAGAAATTACTCCTACGCTATCACAACTGGAAAGATCCATACCTAAAATTTTCTTTTCAGACAAAAAGTCATTGCACAGGAAGTCAACTGGTACATGCCCCACGATTTTCTTATAGTCCACCCCCAGGATCTCTATAAGCTGCGTATATTCCTCTTCGCTTTCGTCTATAAATCTCTGGTAACATTTATTACAAGAAAGAATAAATATCCGATTTACTTGTTTGAAAATTTCCTTGATTTCACAATCGGGCTGTAGCCTGAATTTAGTGTAATCGGTTAAGCTAGTTTTCATGATTTAAGAACCTTGCTATTGTCACTAAATACGTTGTCTATAGGCTGTGATGTAGCGCTTCATATACTCATCGCGCCCCAGCACCACATCAGCGGCGAGGATGGCCGGCCACACCCTGGCCACATCCACCACAGGGCATGTCACTCCTGCCTCAATGACAATGGTCAGAAAAGCAACATTAACCAGATTGCGGTCGGGCAAGCCGAAAGAGACATTACTGCCTCCTAAAGTCATATTCACTCCCAATTCAGTCTTAATCCTGCGGATAGCTTCGATTACCGCCAAAGCAGCTTTGAAATCTGCTCCCACTGGCATATTCAAGCAATCGATGATAATGTCCTCACGAGGAATACCCAGCGCCTCAGCCCGCTCCACAATCTTGTGGGCAATGGATACCCGCTTATCTGCACTCTTCGGGACGCCTTCCTCATCATCCATTGTCAAGCCGATGACTGCTGCGTTAAATTCCTTGACCAGGGGTAAGACCTCCCTCAGGGAGCTTTCCTGCCCCGTAACCGAGTTGACGAGAGGTTTGCCTCGATAGACCTTAAGGGCTGCTTCCAGAGCCTTGGGCTTACTGCTATCGATACACAACGGTACATCTACCGTATTCATCACTGCCTGTATAGCCTGAGGAAGCAAAATCGTCTCGTCCACACCGGCTGCACCGACGTTAACATCCAAAATATCGGCCTTAGCTTGCACCTGGGCCAGAGCCTCCTGGCATACAAGTCCCAGGTCGCCAGCCTGCAATGCTGCCGCCAGCTTCTTCTTGCCCGTGGGATTAATGCGTTCACCTATGAGTACTGTTGGCCGCTTATCACTTATGATTACCTCCTTTGTAGCACTTGATACTCTGGTTTCCATATAACTAACCTCCTTTATTTGTGTGTGACCTTATATACGTCGCCTCAACGAAGGTTTGCATAAAGCGGGGAGCTGTGGCTAATTCGATGTAGCCAACCTGACGAGCTATGACCTGTGCTTCAGCTCGCTTGCCGCAAGAGAGCAAGGCTAACTTAGCCCCCGCTCCAGCAGCATTTCCTACCTGTCGAAAGCGATTCAACGGCAGTGATGGCAGCATGCCAATGACCACCGCACTGGAAACATCTATATAGGTGCCAAAAGCCCCAGCAATGATAACCTGTTTAATATCCTCCTCAGAGCGGTTTTCTGCTTCCAGGAGCACCTGAATGCCAGTCTGGATAGCCGCCTTAGCCAGTTGCAACTCTCGCACATCTTGCTGGGTGATGGTAATTGCCGGGCGCCCATCTCGCTCTTCCTCATTGACTATTACGAACTCAGGTTGACCCTCGCAGGTACGCACTCGAGGATGATTGTTTCTCATTCTGCCCTTATCATCTAGCACCCCGCTCAGGTAAAGCTGAGCTAAAATATCAAAAATGCCAGAGCCACAAATACCAACCGGCGGCGCTCCATCCACCGTCTGGAATTGCACCTCCCCATTCTCCATTCTAAAATGCTCTATGGCACCCTTGGCAGCTCGCATGCCATCCTTAATATGTCCCCCTTCAAAAGCAGGGCCTGAGGCACAGGAAACGCTAGTCATTTTACCATCGCTTGCCAGGCAAATCTCAGTGTTAGTGCCAATGTCCAGCGCTAGTGATAGACCATCAGCCTGCCCAACTTCTGTGGCCAGCAGCATTGCTACATGGTCTGCGCCCACAAAACCAGCGATGTTGGGCAATAAATGCACATAGGCCCCTGGAGCAATATGTAAACCTATATCGCGGGCTTTGATATCCAGAGCTTCGCTGACTGCCGGCACAAAGGGAGAATATGCCAGTTGCTCTACCGGTAAGCCCAACAACAGGTGATGCATAGCAGTATTGCCCACTATTACCACCTCAACAATTTCCTTCAGCTTAGCATCAACCATGTTACACAGCTCTGTAGCCAGCTTGCCTAACGCTCCAACAGCTAACTTATGCATCCGCGTGCCTCCTGCTGGCGAGTCTATCACATGAGAAATGCGACTAACAACGTCCTCTCCATAGCTGATTTGAGGGTTCATAACCCCTTTGGCAGCTAAAGTATGACCATTGCTCAAATCAACCAGATAACCAGCTATCTTGGTAGTGCCCAGATCAATGGCTAATCCCAATTGACGACTGGGCCAGGAGCTAAGAGCTATTATCTCCTTGTTACGCACCGAAGCTTGAGCCTGCCAGTTCCACGACCGCAGTCGCGGCGAAAGATTCCGAAGCACATCAATATCAATAGTGAGGCAGTGCACCTGCTGATTCAGCGCCTCCAGCACACGCTCGGCATCACCCCATAGGTCTGATAAAGATGGGGGTGATAACTGTAAGTGATAAACAGCAACAGGTGGGTCAAGATTAATACTGAGTTCCAGCCCTTCCACTTGAGTTCGCTGTGAGGTGCTCATCGACTCAACTGGCACCCACAGCTTGCAATCGCTGGTGGGATAAGTCTGACAGGCCAATCGATAACCTTCCTGCAGCTCAGGAAGTGAAAACTTCTGCCGCTCGATAGAAGTTGGCTGGGAGACAGTCCCATTTAGAACCTGTATTCTACAGCTATGGCAGAGTCCGCGCCCTCCGCATATACTAACCAGGCCTACACCTAGCTTCTGGGCACAATCCAACAGCGACTGTCCTGCGGGGCACTCTCCACGCCGGCCCAGGGGTTCAAACTCTATGTGATAAGACTTCAACTCTACGTTCTACAAGGACATTGCAAATGGGGTAATAGATTCCACCCACCCTATTATAACATGAGGTCTCATGCCTTGATTCAATCTTAGCAATCAAGCACTCAAACTGGTGAACCTACCTGACTTGTGACACATAAGCGTTGTGAGCATTCGCTCCAACCCTGTGGTTGCCTCCTCCCTCTACGCTTTCCCCACAAGCGCTGCTGCTACTTTAACAGCTTCAGGCCCATCAGCGGCATAACCATCAAAACCAGCCTCCTCAGCCCAGCAGCCTTCAAAACCTCATAGGAAAGTCTGCTATTTACTGCTTCACCGTAAGATTTCTGCCACTACTTTTACTTCTTGACCAATTCAGCCAGTTTCTCAGCTTCCCCTTCAATCATTTTATAGCAATTTACTTCCTCAGGAAATTTCCCTTCTTTAACTTCCCTTATATAATCCTGCATAGCTTTCACCATGTCTTCAGCCATATGGGCATATCTCTTAACAAATTTAGGTTTAAACGCCTCCCAGATACCCAACATGTCATGGACAATAAGTAGCTGCCCATCACAATAGAGACCGGCACCAATGCCATATACCGGTATTTCAAGGTCCTCGGTTATAAACTTGCCCACTTCAGGAGTTACCGCCTCCAGCAGTAAAAGCTGTGCACCTGCTTCCTGAACGGCTCTAGCATCCTTAATTAGTTCACATGCACTTTCAGCTGTGCGCCCCTGAGCCTTATAGCCACCGAACTGTCCGGTGCTCTGGGGTGTCAAGCCGATATGACCGCAAACAACCATACCAGCATCAACAATTGCCCTTATTACTTTGGTGACCCGGCGCCCTCCTTCCAGCTTGATGGCATCCACCCCAGCTTCCTTATAGAACCTCCCTGCATTCCTAACAGCGTCCTCAGGCGTTGTCTGATAAGACAAAAAGGGCATGTCACCCATCACAAAAGTGTTAGGAGCTCCTCGACGAACAGCGTCCGTATGCACAATACACTCGTCCATGGTAACAGGCATAGTTCCCGCTGCATATCCATAAACACACATGCCCATAGAATCTCCCACTAAAATCATGTCTATTCCGGCTCGTTCCTCAAATAGAGCCATTGGATACTCATAACAAGTCAGCCAGGTAACCTTTTCGCCTTCCTTCTTCATCCTTTGAAAATCTAATAGACCTTTCTTTTTCTGTTCCATTTCATCTTCTCCTTTTTTATTCCAAAACAGCACCAATCAGGGCTTCGGAATCGCTAAATCCGCAGGACCCTGTTTCGGCAGGACTGCTTCAGGGAAATTGTCCTGAATAAGTTCGCGAATAATGCAGGCGTACTTAACCTTCTCTCTGGCCCAATTGGCCAGCATTTGCTGATCTACCCAGGGTTTATAAAGTGCCTAAGAACCAACAGCAAGAGATGGCCCCGGCTCTTCCAAAAGCTTACCCCCAGCAGCCGATGCGTGTCCAGCATAAATGGAGACTTTGAAAGTCACATCCTTTGGTATGTCACCATTTTCTCTCATCTTATTGAGCATTCTTAGTAAACCTTCACCAACAACTAGGAAACCACGAAATCCAATGTCAATGCAGCGTATTATGTCTGCGACGACATACTTCAACTGGCCAGATCCCCGAAAGCGGATCCCAGAGAGGGCGCCTTCAAGGCTGGCAAGTTGCCTTCCTATATCCCAGGCACGACGAGGACCAGGGACAAGTATAACTTCCAGCTTGGCATCGGCTGCCATCTGAGCAAAATCCTTTAACTCCTGCTTATCCAAAAGGGTGGCTCCCATAACTACCGAAATCATGCGGTGAAGTGCAATATTTCGCTTCCTCATCTCATCTACCACAGCTTCAAGAACATTAGGACGCTCCACCCCAGATATTTCCATCCTGTACCAGACTCCATCAGGAAAACGCTTCTTACTGGTCGGTAGATCGTTAAACATCCCCACCAGCTAACCCCACCTTCTCCATCGCTCTGGCAGCTCTATCTAAATTGCCCATAGTTATTTAATCCTCCTTTTTACTTTTATTCTTATTTAAGCTAGTGCCGCAATTTAAGCTAGTATCAAGTCATAACACAACTCACCTCCTCTCTCTTCTCTTGCTAACTGCATCCACTTCACTTCTTTCGAGTTCGACCTGATTCTTAGCATCCGCCTTCTTTATTTATTCCTTCCTCCATTATAGGATCCATCTTCTCCTGGATCACTTTCCTAGCCCACCTTGCCGTTCCTTGACTATCATATTCTACAATAGCTTTTTGGTAAATCCTCAAGAACGCCAGTACTCACAATCTCCACCCTTCTTCCTACTTCTTGTGGGGGCAACACTCCTATCCTAATCCGGCAAAAGCCGCACACCTTACTATAGACTCTCAATTTTTGCCTGACAATACTTTTATCTGAGAGGGGTAGCAAATTTTGTGAAAAAGCTCTGTAATAAAGCTGAATAGCCAGGAAGTTATTACAGCAGGAGAAAATCAGGAGGACAGGCCCTGAAGCAGTATGACCGATTGCTCTAGCCACATATTCCCTGGGCCTCCTTATGGCATAGTAGCGTTGCTGCTGCTTTCTTAGTTGGCTTATAGACTTAACTATCGCTAGCTTTGTGACCAAGCTAGTCAATTCTTACCCAGCATAAAAACCTATGGTCGGGGTGAGAGGATTCGAACCTCCGACCACCTGAACCCCATTCAGGTGCGCTACCAGACTGCGCTACACCCCGTTACACCACTTGTCACAATTATGCTATCATAACAAGGTTGCCAAAGCAATAATTATCAAACTACCAAATAGTGAGCAAACCGAAGAGTCCAAGTCTATATGCCTAACAGGTTTTCCTCCTGTAAGGCTCAGAATAACGACCAAAGGATGAGTAACGCTTGAGCAAGAAACGGAAGAGGACTAAATCCGAGCATATCCCCACCAGGCACCAAGTCTCCAGATGGCAGCGCCAGGCAAGGATACGCCGAATTATAATAATCGTTGCTGCCGTTTTCCTGGCTGGCATCGTGAGCTGGGTGGGCTACGGATATTACAAAGACAGAATTCAGCCTCTCCATGAGACCGCTATAGAGGTAAATGGTGCTTCATTTGATTTAGGCTATTATGTAAAAGCACTTGATGCTTACACCAAAGACATAGAGCCAGGCCAGATTAATTATTTGGCTAGCCTTGTTGCCAGCCAAATCGTGCAAGACGAGATAATCAAGCAAGGCGCTAATAACCTGGGAATTTATGTTACCGCCCAGGAGGTAGACGAAAAAATCGAGGAGAATCAATTGCCCAAGGATAAGGTATATCGAGATATAATTAGCGCTGGGTTGTTAAGGGAAAAGCTTATGGAGCACTTTGATTCTGAGTTACCTGACACCATGGAGCAAGCCCACATCCAGGCAATGCTTGTTGAGAGCAGACCAGTAGCTGATGAAGTAATAGCCAAATTTGGAAGCAGTGGAAATTTCACCGCCTTAGTTGATGAGTTTTCCTGCCAACCACAGGTCGAAGGCGATTTGGGCTGGCTTCCCCAAGAATTAATGCCCAATACCCTCATCGGAGAGGCTGCTTTTAGCCTTCAGTCCGGAGAGTCAGATAAGATTTATGATAAGTCTGCCGCCAAAAACGTCGGCTATTGGCTGATAGAGGTAGTTGATACAGATGAGGAGAAAGGGATAAACACCAGAGCCATATTACTGGGTAATAAGACAGAGGCAGATGAAGTTAAAGCTGAATTGACCAGCGTAGGGAACTTCACTGCCCTGGCTAAGGAAAATTCTCAGCATGAAAGCAAAGACAATGGTGGTGAGCTTGGCTGGCTAAAACAAGGCGATATGAGCAGCCAGGCTTTCGATGAGGCAGCCTTCAGCCTTCCCATCAACGAGGTAAGCGAACCAGTTCAAGATAAATCAGTTCAGACCACCGGCGGCTACTGGGTAATCACAGTTTTAGGCCGAGAAAATCGAGTGCTGAGCGAGGAAGCCAGGACAGGGCTAGCCCAAAACGACTTTAACGACTGGTATGAGGAGCAAAGTGGAAGTAGTATCATTAATAATTATCTTGATGAGGAAAAAATTTCCTGGGCTGTAGCCAGGGTTACGAGAGGGAGATAATATCGTGACCAAAAAGAACATCGGCATTGGCTTATTGGGTCTGGGCACTGTAGGCAGTAGTGTAGCTAGGGTCCTACTTGACAAGGCTGATACCCTGACAGAACAAGGAGGAGCTTCACTGGTTTTAACAAAAGTGCTTGAATGCAACATGAATAAATGGCGTGCAATAAAGCTTGACCCCCACACGCTTGCCAATCACATTGACGAAGTCATCAGCGACCCAGAAGTAGCCATAGTAATTGAGCTTATCGGTGGTGAGCATCCTGCCGTAGAGTATATAAGGCAAGCTATCATTAATGGTAAGCATGTGGTCACTGCTAACAAGGAAGTAATAGCCAAGCATGGATATGAGCTACTATCTTTAGCTAAGAAACACAATGTGGGGCTTCGCTATGAGGCAAGCGTAGGCAGCGGCATACCTCTCATTTCCTCCTTTTATCAAGGTTTAGCAGCTAATGACATCTCGGCTATCTATGCCATTCTCAACGGCACCACTAACTATATTCTGACCCGCATGTCACAGGAAGGTTTGGATTTCGCTTCAGCCCTAAAGCAAGCCCAGGAATTAGGTTATGCTGAAGCCAACCCAGCTAATGATATTGAAGGCACAGATACCGTTTATAAACTGGCTATCCTATCCAGCCTGGCTTTTCACACCAAAGTTGACCCTCAAGACATATACCGCGATGGAATCTCACGCCTCACAGCCCAGGACTTCCGCTACGCCAAGGAACTCGGCTATACTATTAAGCTGCTGGCTATTGCCAAGCGAAGCAATAAAGCTATCGAGGTGCGCGTCCATCCTGCTTTTATTCCTGATGATTCCCAGTTAGCCAAGGTTGATGGCGTCTACAACGCCATCCAGGTAGAAGGCGACTTAGCCGGTAAGCTCATCTTCTATGGACAAGGTGCCGGAGCTTTACCGGCCTCCAGTGCCATTATAGCTGATGTATTGACCATAGCCAGGAACATTTCCCACAGGGTAAGCAGTATTCCCAAGATGGAGTTAAACCAAAACCTGCCTGTTAAGCCTATGTCCAATATAAAGACACGCTATTACTTCAGGGTGAATGTGGCTGACCGCCCTGGCGTTTTATCCCAAATCGCCGAAATCTTAGGAAAAAATAACATCAGCATTTCCTCTGTGATTCAAAAGGAAAGCGACTTAACATCTCAAACCGCAGTGCTCGTTATTATGACCCACCCTGCCGAGGAAAGAGCGGTGCAAAAGGCTCTGCAAGAGGTAAGGCGGCTAACAGTAGTGAATGAAGTTAGCAATTTCGTGAGGGTTGAAGCATGAAGAAAGGTATTTTAACCAGATATCGCGACTTCCTGCCAATTACTCCCAATACCCCCCTCATCACACTGGGCGAAGGAGATACGCCTTTAGTGAGATCGCTAACCCTGGAGAAGCAGCTTGGCTGTGGTGAGCTCTACTTCAAATTGGAAGGCTGCAACCCCACTGGCTCCTTTAAAGACCGTGGTATGGTAGTAGCAGTGGCTAAAGCTGTGGAAAGCGGCAGCTCTAGCATTATTTGCGCTTCCACAGGTAACACCAGCGCTTCAGCAGCCGCTTTCGGAGCCCGCTTCGGGCTAAAAACAATTGTCATTATACCCAAAGGGAAAATAGCCACCGGGAAGCTGGCTCAAGCCATTGCTTATAACGCCCAGATTATAGCTATAGATGGTAATTTCGACCAGGCACTCCAAATAGTCCGCAATCTGACTGAAAAATATCCAATCACCTTGGTCAACTCCATAAATCCAAATCGCATTGAAGGGCAGAAGACAGCCGCTTTTGAAATTGTAGATGCGCTAGGCGATGCCCCCGATTATCTGTTCATTCCTGTGGGTAACGCTGGCAATATTACTGCCTACTGGAAAGGATTCGTGGAATATTATCGGATGGGCAAAACAAGCCACACCCCTAAAATGATGGGCTTCCAAGCTGCCGGCGCTGCACCGATAGTGCTGGGAAAAATTGTTAAGCACCCCAAGACTATTGCCACAGCCATTCGCATTGGCAACCCGGCTAGCTGGCAGAAAGCAGTAGCAGCTCGAAACGAGTCAGGAGGCACCATCGATTGTGTCACTGACGATGAAATTATGAATGCTTATAGATTAGCAGCGACTAGGGAAGGCGTTTTTGGTGAGCCAGCCTCAGCTGCTTCCTTAGCCGGACTCATCAAGATAGCAGGAAGGGAAAACTTCTCCCGTAAGAGGGTGGTGTGCATTATTACCGGAACAGGGCTAAAAGACCCTGGCATACCAGCTAAATATGCTCAACCTTTAACAGAGCTTCCCGCCGATTTGACTACAATTGAGAGGGCTCTAGGCTTGACATAGTATGCAGTGTATAAAATCCAGTGTGCAAGAGATTATATTGTCGCTTACACTCCTGGCAATAGCAAGTTCTCTCTTCATTGCAAGCAAAGTGAAGAAATCTCAACAAGGAGGTTCTCAGAATGCCAAAGATTGTGACGAAGAATATTACAAAGTTCAGTCACCATTACCCTAGAACAGCAGTTATAGTTACCACCAGCGCTCAAGGCAAAGATAACGCTATGACTGCTGCCTGGCATAGCTCGATTTCCCTCCACCCGCCCCTCTATGGTGTTTCTATCTCGCCCAACAGATTCACTTATCACCTTATCGCCAAGAGCGAGGAATTCGGCATTAACTTTATTCCCTTTAACAAAGCCTCCCTTGCTGCACAAATTGGCAGCACTTCAGGACAGGAAATGGACAAATTTGAAAGGTTTAACATCAAGAAAGAAAAACCTCTAAATACGGGAGTACCTATATTGAAAGATGCCTATGCCACTTACGAGTGTAAACTTGTGGATAGTAGATCTTACGGCGACCACATCTGGGTAATTGGTGAGATTGTAGCTGTGCATTACCTTGAAGAAGCCTTTACCACAGAATTGGTTCTCGATATAGATAAGGTAAAACCACTTCTTTACCTCAGTTCAGAGTTCTATGCTACAACAGATAAAGATAGTCTTCAGTTTATCCAAAGGGGGATTTAAGATGATAGATCAAAATAAAATCAAGCTGGCTGCCGCCTCTATCATTGAGGCTATTGGGGAAGATCCCTCGAGAGAGAGCCTAAAGGATACTCCAAGGCGTATTGCTGAAATGTATGCTGAGCTTTTCTCTGGCCTGGATGCTGACCCAAAAGCTGAATTATCAATAGGCTTTGACGAGGGGCATTATGAAATGGTGATTTTGAGAGATATCCCGTTCTATTCCATGTGTGAACACCATCTGCTTCCCTTCTATGGAGTAGCTCATGTAGGCTATATCCCTCACTTAGGTGGCAGGGTAGTAGGGATAAGCAAGTTAGCCAGAGTAGTAGAGATATTTGCCAGACGTCCTCAACTCCAAGAAAGAATGACAAAACAGATTGCTGACTGCATTTTTGAAGCCCTCCAGCCCGATGGCGTAGGTGTAATTGTTCGGGCAGAGCACCTGTGCATGACTATGCGTGGAATTAAGAAACCGGGGGCAAATGTGATAACTTCAGCCGTAAGAGGAACTTTCCGCAGCACAGCAATCACCCGCTCCGAATTTCTATCCCTAATCCAGGGGACGTAACTCACTCGTGGCGTAAGGCCTCGATGGGGTTAAGTCTGGCAGCCCGAATCGCAGGATAAATGCCAGAGACAAGGCCCACAAATATTGCTACTCCCACTGCTAAGGCGATGACATCTCCTGGGACTATAGCCGGTATGGGGATTCCCATATTCGCCAATACTCCAGCGCTAATCCTGACTATCAACCAGCCCAGCCCTACTCCTATAGCCCCACCACAGAGACTTAGCACAGCAGCTTCAGTAAGAAACTGAGTGGAAATGTCACGACGTTTGGCTCCCACTGCCTTTCGAAGCCCAATCTCCCTGGTGCGCTCAGTTACCGAAACCAGCATAATATTCATGATACCGATGCCACCAACAAGTAGTGAAATACCAGCTATAGCCCCCATGATAAGCTCTCCTATGGAATACATCTGGTCAGCAACGCGCGTAATATCACCCATGCTGATCACTTGAAAATCATCCTGCTCTCCTGGCCTGATATGATGGCGCTGCCTGAGAATATTACTAATCTCCCACTGTGCTGCGTCTATTGCTTCCTTACTTCGCGCCTGTACAGAAATCCCCTGAATAGTATGTCCACCACTGCCAGCACGTTCAGATGATATAACCGCCTGCGCTGTGCTTAGAGGGATCATCGCTGATTGGTCCTCCACCCCAAATGCCTCACCCTTGTTCTTAAGCACACCGATAACTTTAAATTGCCGTCCCTCAATCCTCAGGCTCTGACCAACAGCAGACATCTGCCCAAAAAGGGTTTCATTTAACTGGCTCCCCAAAACAACCACTCTGGCCCTCCCCTTATAGTCTTGCT
>Ga0210003_1000081_pt1 | contig 84008 bp, 61 predicted proteins | sample LantaG_FD_182804 | JGI IMG/M metagenome (GOLD analysis project Ga0210003, IMG submission 182804) | Deep subsurface microbial communities from Baltic Sea to uncover new lineages of life (NeLLi) - Landsort_02402 metaG (SPAdes) (version 2) | ecosystem: Environmental > Aquatic > Marine > Oceanic >... | reverse complement strand
AGTCGCGATTCTTCTGCCTCCCGGCTATAACCTCGGCCATGTTTATATGGGTAAAGGTAATTTATGGGGACTCGGCGAACTCAACCTGGAACGTATGAACCGGGAAGGTCTCAGATACCGTACGGTAATGAGTAACTTCTTCACGGAAATTGAACGGTGCATCCGGATGGGTATTGAATATGATCTTTTTTGGGATATCGAAGGATATGAGTTTTCCGGATACCGGGAGGTAGTCCGCTCAGGGAAGATGGAAAGGTTATGGTGATTATTGATGAGAAAAAGATTTTGCATAACGGGCCGAGAATCCCAAACCGACCGGAAGGTAACCCGCCCCAACTTGCCATTGAACTGTCGATCGAGACTGGCAAAGCACCTTTAGAAATCGCCGCCAGTGCACTTCTGACTGAAGGTTCATCACCTGTCTACTACACATTAGGCGCCGATTCAAAAGGTATTCATAAAAATGTAAAAGTGTTTTGGGAATTGTATGGGCTCGGAGAGGAGGATTATCGCTCTCTTCTCGACCGCAATCGGGAGCCTCGCATCTATAACGAAGGCGCCCGGACAAGCGTGGATATAAAATTCAGAATCAGTCAGCCGGGAAAATATCGTCTCCGGGCCGCCACAGTGGATTTGGCCGGACGAACAGCGGTTGTTTGGAAAAACATTACTGTCGAAGATTGACTTGAAATGAAACTGAATTAGTTAGAATAATTTTTTATCATTCTCGTTAAAGTCCTGCGTAATTAAGATTCATCCGTCTTCTTAAGTTTTAGAATCTGCTGTGCTATTTTTTCCCGAGCGGCAAGGAATTCATTAGGGTCTTTTGAGAAATTCCACCAGTTCGGTGAAATGGTATCGACGATTTTCTTTACGGTTTGATTATCGGTAAGTCTTTCGAGAATCACAAAGTACTCATAGTCTTCCATGCCATCTCTGAGGTTTTTCATGCGCATACTGATTACAGGACCGTCGATACCGCAGGGCAGGCCGGGATAAAACAGAAAACCACCCCCATTGTAATGCCTGGGATGAGCAAAGGCCGGATTCGACCACGGCTCAATGACCGTAGTGACGGTACTCCAATAGAGCAGCCCCGAAATATCATACTGGTAGTTGATCCAGGTTGGAATACGGTAAACAGTCAGGGGACGATCAATATGCCAGTACGGTGGATCTAAATCTTTGACGGTTTGGTACTGCGGATGATATCGAGGTGAGCGCTGTACCAGTGCGGTATATGACCAGACTTCATCACCATGAGCTATTTTGTCGCTAATGCTCTTTCGATCGATGAAGGACCACAAAGGGCACCATATATCTACTGCCGGATCAATGTCCGGCCATGAAGGATCCTGCAGGTACGTCTGTTCCACGACCAGACATTTTAGCTGCGGTACGGCTTCATGAACAAGCCGGCCAAGCACGAGTACCTGTTCGTAATTCCCGCGAAGGTTTGGCTCGTCCAGCATATACACATAAGCCTGCTTTTCCCAGGCGTTATCTTTGAGATACTTGTAGAAGTCCCTGTAGTATCGCAGCGCTTTTTCGCGGTCGGCTTCAGAGATGGTCTTGTAGTCCGGCCTCAGGGTCGAGCCTGGCAGTCGGGCGAAACGTGTTCTTGGTATTTCAAAATCGGTCACGTGAAACCCGGCGATAAATTCCTTTAAAGCTTCGTGTCTTTCCGGGACGATATTCAGAGAACCGTCGCCGTTGACTTCCGGCAGGAGATAATCCGGAATCGGCGGATTGATACGATGTTCGGCCATCGCCCGGCAATATCGCATTTCGATTTGTTTGAACCTCTCGGAACCTCGCTCGACATTGAAGGACCTCGCAACGTTGCCGAAACCACCGAAATGGTTTCTGTGGGTCGGGCCGTCGGGAAGCGTAAAGTCCCATACTGTGACAGTCACACCGATCTGTTCGGAGATTCCCCCTCTCGCCCGGACAGTAAGCACCCCGGAGTATGCGCCCGCGGGAACATCCTTCGGGACATGCACATCGACCCATAAAGCCTGATTCTGACCCTTGAAGACATCGAACGGCACGGCATACATGTCGTAGCCGGTGGTCTTAACCGGTTCCCCCCATCTGGCGCGACTCTGATTCAGAGGCTCGATGGGCTTGCCGGTCTCGGGATTGATGAACGGCACAAGCGGGTCGGGGTACAACCCCGGCGGCAGATCCGCCCTCGGGCTGGACATTCGCACCCGGACGTATTCTTCCCTGAATAGCCTTACGTTCTCCTTTGCTATTTTCGAGCCCGCGGGCCCGGCAAGGTCGGAGATTTCCACCTCTACTACGCTTATGTTTTCCTCCGGAGCAGCAACCACAAGTTGAAACGATTCAACCTCATTCCGCGCAGCCTTGATCTCTACAGCGGCGGCTCCGTAGGACTCCTGGCTCTGGCCGATGCGTTGCATGCTGTTCAGCACCGTCAGTTCAATCATATTCGCCGCCGAAGGATATGCAGATATGCCAAGTATCAACAAGGCGGAAATTGTTGCAAGAGTTCTATTTCTCATTGTGCTGTTCTCTCAAATAAAGGCTTAACGAAGCGAAATAATTTGACATCCCTGAGGGACTGCCACTTTGATCATCCTATTACCAACAGTGATCTCGACCGGCTCGTTCGTTTCTCTGAAATCGGTACGGCGCACCAGAACGCGGTCTTCCAATTTCAAACCCGAAACAATTGTACCCGGCTGCCTGGGCACACTAAAGTTAATCGGCGTCCCTTCCGAAAGGAAGCGGCCGTACCGCTGAGCCTGGGCATACACCTCGTGGACAAGCTGGATTTCCTTTGCCGCCTCCTGATTCCTGCACCAGAGAAAAAAGGTGTCCGTACCCCTGAGCAGCATATGCCACAAAAGCTCCTTGTACTTGTCTTCGCTGAGTTGAACCGCTTTGGAGTTTATGCCGTCGTCTTCGATAGTGTGCCAGTGCACGAAGCTGATAACCGGTATCCCGGCCGGCGTGTGCTCGCCCGCGTTGCTTGCCACCAGCAGCATATTATAGAACCATCGGTAATCCGTATCGGTGTAATCGTACCAGTCGAAAATCCTCTGCCACGTGTAGACTACCGGCATGGCAAACGTGTAGCCGGTTTCTGGGAATTCGTCGTACCATTTCCTGTACCTGGCCCGCTGATCCGCCCGGTAAGGCTGGCCCTCGACGAAGTATTCATAGTAATCATACCAGTAGCGATAGCCGTTGTGCGGATAGACGCCGTAGTTGCCGATCAGCACGCCGGGGAAATTGTTTTTTACGGGCTCTGCATAGACTTCGCGCTGAAGTTCGCAGCGCAATTGTCGCAGAGCCTTTTGAAATTCCTGAAAGTCGTCGATGTTCCTGATGTTCTCGCGGCAGCGCCGGCAGCGTTTGGATGCAGCGTGCGCTTCGTTGAACTCAATCGGTCCATCGATTTCCCAGTCGGCAAAAACAAAATCAGCGTCCAGACCCTTGTCCTTGAATGCCCTGACGAAATACTCGACCTGCTCGACCATCTGCGGCCGGCGGAAATCGAGTGCGAACGGGCAGCCCATATTTTTCTTGCCGAACGATGTGTCCCAAAAGGGCTTGCCATCATCGTCAATATGCGCCGTACGAGAATCACCATTGAAAAATGAATCCAGGCAACTCGTGGCGTTTATGTTAATCCGCAAGCCCAGTTTCTTCTGCGCTGCGGCGATCACCACGGACTCCGCCAGACTCTTCTCGCGATTGCCCGGACTCCAGGAAGTGACCAGACCGACGCCCCGCTCGTCGAGTGTCTTGACAAGCTCCTCGGCCGAATCTTCATATAGCGGGCCCGGATTCATCGCCTGCCAGAGATAAAGCGGCAGACGCTCGCCCCTGTCGTATTCGAGAGGCCCGGTTGAATCCAGCACAACCTGTATGTGTTCGGGCCACTTCGCCGCCTGCTCCTGTGCCCGGCAATAATTGGCTGGACATCCCAACAAACTAATCGCCGTCCAAATCACAATCGACTTTCCTGTACCCATACTAAGTGTCATACCTGCACCTGCTCGATGAGATATTACTAATAGAGAACCTCAAAAGAACGAACTATTGTTTTGCTGCCTTTCTCATGTTCGGCCTCGACGATAATCGTATGGTCTCGTGAAAGACTTACGTTTTCCATAAACAGGCCGTCCTGCGAGACAGGCAGTTCTCTACCGTTGACGCGGATTTTAGTTCCGGGCTCCGCCCAGCCGTGAAGGTCAATGTTACAATCATTCGCCACGGCTGAATGTTCGATAGGGTTCGTCTGGACAATCAATTTCGGCGACCTGTCAAGATCCAGCAGCTCATCGATGACCTGCTTTTTTGCGGCATACAACGCCTGTGGGTCCCTGCTGAAATCACTCATCGTTCTGACAACCTGCGAAGCAATTTCCACCCCTCTTCTGGAGGGATCAATCATGGACAAATTCTCGCCAAGTCCGGCCTTTATCCGGGCGATCTTATCTTCGAGTATCCAGAAGTATTCGTAGTCCTGAATCCCGTTTCGCATTTGCTCCCACCGCAGGGAGCACAGTAGCCCGTCTTTCTTAGGATACACATGCCAGCCGTCGCCGCGATGCTGGCCTGGGGCATTGAAAGGATCGTCCGTCCATTGATTGAATCCCCAGTGCAGATAGCCCTTCAGCCCGAAACGATAGTTCATCCAGTGGAGTATGCGGGATTCTATCAGGGCGACGTCCGCGGTCTTGTTCGGATGCGAGCCTTTCTGAAATATCCCCACGGTATAGAACCACAATTCATTTCCACTGCGTTGAGCTTCTTTGTAAACATCGTACCACGTGGCGAGATGGTCCAGCTTTGGAACCCAAATCTCCAGCCTGTCGAAGCAGTGCGGCGTCTCTATCGCATCCATCCTCCTGATCGCCGGGGCGTACCGGTGCACAAATTGCGAAGCCTCTCTCCAACTTACCACATTATGATTCGACGGCTCGTCGGCAATATGAAATACCGTTTTTTCGAGCCAGCCTTTTTCTCTCAGGTGATTTTCCAGCGCCGGCAAAAGCTGAGGCAGGAACTTCTCGCCCGGAATCGTCATGCTCCGGCCGCCCGATTGGTCCTGAACACGAAAATCCCGCAGCAGGATTTCCTTGCTCGACCAGCCGCCCTCGCCAAACCTTGCAACAAAACCCGTCTCAAGCAAATCCATACGGCCGGTATTCCAGAAAATGTCGGCCCACTTATCGAACTTCGAGAAATCAAATTTTAAGGAACCATCGGCATCTTGTTTGCATGTAATCAGGCTAAGGCTAACTCTAAAAACATTCTGTCTGTGTTCAGCCATATTTTCAGCATATAACCTGAGCATCTCATAGAACCGTTGCGAATCTGAAGTATCAATATCATGGAATTTCCTGAAATTACCTGTTGTCATCCATTCGGTGATCATCAGGTGCCGATCATCAGGAAGTGTTAAAGGATAAACTCTCAGATGCACAGGTAAAGATATGTTTGCTTTATCCGTTTTTATAGTCACGGCCCCTATGTAATCTCCAGCTTCGGCATCGTGAGGGATTTTTATTGTCAAGTAAACCGCCTTGTAATTGCCTTTCTTCACAAAAACTTCACTATCCTCGGTGAGATAATCAGGAAATCTGGCGGGTGCAGCGCGAATTAAATCGGTTTTTCTATACTTCGGCGTGTTCTCCTCAATCGATATAGAACCTACGAAGTTCCATCCAAGAGCATTGACAGGCAGAGAAGTTGAAAGTGAAATATGTTTTAGCGGGCTCAATGAGACCGTAATATCCTGTAAATCCTCGTTAGCTTTAATAACGCATTGGGCCGAAACATATTCATTTCTTATGCCAAATATCTCAAGCGACTCCTGTAGTTCGGGGCAATTGTAGCCGTCTTCAAATATTCTCACTAAATCACTTACAGCAAAACATTCAAAAGGAGCGGCTTGCACGATATTGCCGGCGAAGCACAATAAAATAATTGACATGGAAAAAGCGAAATATGACTTGATTGCAGTTGTACTTTTATACATTCCCGCTCCTTTACCTGAAAATCCATTATGAATTGGCATTTATCTTTACTTCTCCACAACTATCAACCACAGCTCTGCTACCTGGGCGCCGCGCTGCCCTTCCGGACACGTCCAGGTCAGTTTCAGTCTGCCGTCCCTGGTCGCCTCGTTCGGAACAGGGAATTCACTAATGGGGGTCGTACCGGTTTCTCTCATTTCATGGATTTGAAATTTATCATTAGCCATCAACTGAATTCTCGCTCGGAACCGTCCGGTGTACGCCACTCTAAGAGTATAATTTGAGTGAGGATCCAGGTTCTCATAGACAACATTCAAAGGTGTTTCATAGAGGGTGGTTATTTGATTCATCCATGCCAACGGTATGGCACTTCCATCGAATCCTTTCGCTTGTACCGTATGGACCCATTCCTGGCCTCGCAGTCCCGCACCGAAACTTACCCGAGGTGAGCGTAAGCCGCCCGGATCTTCCTGCCGAGTCGGATACTCGGCGAGTCGAGGAGTTTCTACAGACTGTCCCAGATTATCGTAAAAACCACCCGGCCCAGGATTGTCCCAATTAAGCAGTTTGTCGATTGACACGAGTCTGGCTTGTTCGTCTTCGGCCTGCCGGATCTTTTCGAATTCTGACAAAAGCCAAATGGCATTATTCAGCGGAGTATCAATATAATCCATAAAGTCACCCCGGCCGGGCTGCGCTTTATGTTTTTTCACCGAGGTTTGTGAGCCAATTGCCCCCAACAAATGATCCGCAATTTCCCAGCAGCGTTCTTTATAATCCTGAGCAACCGGTTTGGCCCACGTTTGGTTCAGAACGGATTGAGCCGCTTCCATTTTTTCTCGGCTGGTAATATTAGCAGCATCCCGTAAAACTTCTCTGGCTTCCGACTCCAGCGCCGTTTCATGTATCAGCCGCTCTCTAATATATGCATCATAGTAAGCACGCAGCAACCCCATTTGGAAACGATAGTTTTGAACAACATCGGCCGGAAGTTGGTTTTCCATATTTTTCCATTGCTTCAGCGTTATCTCAACAGACTTATTGGCTATCAGAGGCCCTTGCCAGTTTCTTTCCAGAGCTAATATTCCCTGCGCAATACCTTCCGATAAATCGGGGTGAATGAAGAGCCGGCCGTATTCTCTCAAAGTTTCGATAACCGGAGTTTCCGGGTCCCAGTCCTGGTCGCTCCAGATGAATTTATTCAAATCATCGTTAATCCCCTCGGAATAGCTAATACTGCCGCCGGCAAACTCATCCAGAACATTGTGAATTGCTTTTTCTGCGACCGGACGTGGATTGTAACATTCCCGGCCCAGCGTCATGGCAAAAGCCAAATCCCAGTCTTTTACGGGATACTGGCAACTGATGCTGTGAGTGATATCGGGATAGCGACGGATGGGAATCTCCGGATCCACGATTTTTTGAATTTCAGGTAAAGGCGTTTTGACCCAGGGCCCGAATACGACCCCACCGAACCAGGGGTATCTCAGATTGACATTCGTATAGAAAGCATCAAACCATTCCTTAGTAGGACGAAACGCCTGGGGAGAGACCCAGATTTTAGCCTTTGGATGATATTTGTTGAGGATATCAGCCACTTTGTTAAGCCAGGCGAAGAGAATATCGGGATGTAAATCTCCGGGATCACCGCCGGGAACAAAAATGACGTCAATTCGCTTCAATTTTTTGAAAATGTCCTCTCTCTCCTGCAATTCTTCTCGAATGGATTCTGGATTCGTATAATCTTCTCCCATGTTCGGGTACCATATCCAGACGTCCATCCCGTAGGAATCGATGATTTCCGACTGTTTGATCATCATCTCTATGGGGGGGAGTTTCATGTGCGGACTTGTCAGAGTATCGTCGGTTCTCGGCGGTATGATTTCGATGCTGTTGGCGCCGAAAAGAGCCAGTTCCCGAATGTATTGGTCAAACTGTGCCGGGCTCCAGGCATCATAGGCATTCGTCTTGGGCCGGTATCCGAGCTGGTGCCCGCGAATGGGGTATCGAGGTGACGTAGTGATCTCCAAATCTTCCGGAACTGAGATCGAACCGGATTTCATACGGAGAGTGCGGAGTAATTTTCCAATGCCATAAAGGACGCCCCGTGAATCATAGCCCGTCACTAATATCGCATTTCCCCTGATTGAGAGTCGAAATCCTTCCTTACCGAGAGTCTGCCCGTCTTCAAGAATATCTGAATACGGACCCGCGAGAATCTTCATTTGTCCTGTTTGTCCAACAGCGATGACTGACCGTTGATTCTCTGGCCACTCTGTTAAGATACTCAATTGAATACCTGTTCTTTTCTGTATCTCTTCCCGCAGCACAGTTATCGCTTTTTGCTCCAATCTTTCTAATTTTGCGGGCGTAACGATGACGCTGTTCGTTAAGTCAAGACTCTCACCTGAGGCTGTCAAAACTAAAAGAAATGTGAGAACAAAAAATGATAGTCCGAGGATACGGCTACTTTTGAGCGGCATAAAAGACCTCTTCAATGTTCAGATTTGCGATTAAACTATTGTATCTTTTTCTTTTCCGATTGTGCTGTCTTCATCCCCCAGGGCGCACCGAATTGCCGTGATATCATCCTCCAATCTTCGCTGGAACATAGCGATATCGGAGCTGTGCATTATGATGTTTGCACCGGCTTTGGCCCATTTAATCTGTAATTCTGCTTCCTGGGAGAAATGAATACCCACACCCAATCCTTTTTCCCTAACTTTAGAGATAATCTTACTGACGGCATCCTCGAATCGCGGATTGTGATATTCTTCAGGTAATCCAAGGCTTAGAGATAGATCGTGCGGGCCTATGATTACACCATCGAGACCGGGTTCAGCCAGGATCAGATCTAAATTTTCTATAGCCGGGACACTCTCGACATTGATCATTAAGAAGCTTTCTTTATTCCAATCTCTCAAATAATCTTTGAGTTTGGATTCAAGAGAACCTTGATTTTGCAATGCTTTTCTTAATCGTTCCCCTTTCAACGGACGCAGTTTCGTAGCGCCAACCAGTTCTCTGATCTGCTCCGGCGATTCGATATATGGAGCAAGAACTCCCGAGGCTCCTCCATCAAGAACTTTGCGGGCCTCATGCGGATCGGGAGAAGGGATACGGACGAGCGGGGGTAAACCATACCCTTTGTAAGTCAGACACATTTGAGCAAGGACTGTCCTGTCAATAGGAGTGTGTTCCGTATCGATAAACACAAAATCCGCCCCTGCTCTCTTGACTGCCGAAGGCCATAGAGGGGAAGGGGAAAGAACCGCGGTTCCATAAAGGCGTTTGCCTTTTCTAAGACGGTCTAAGAATTCTTTGCCATCCATGTAAATATCCTAATTCTAAATATTAAAAGGATGAATTGTAGCTACGGCGATTTTATCATAACAATCTCTAAGAGTAAAGATGCTGTCGCATGCCGAGAGGTTCCTTTTGATATATGCTTTGCCGCAGGAAAAGATGTTCAACTCGATTTGGGCAAAATCACCTCCTGTAGAGTCAAAACTGTGACAGAATGTCCCCCTCAACATCGCGGTGTTTGAGGAACCCCTGATGCCGCAGCCACACGGCACAAGCTTGCGTCCAGGTTGAGCAAGGGTGGTCGCTCGGACGGACACCGAAGTCATGGGCGGCTGTCGCATAGACGTGCAGTTCCGCTGGTACGCCGGCTTTTCTCAGCGCAAGGTACATCAACACACTGTGCTCCGGCGGGCTGATGATATCGGCTCCGCCGTGCGCGAGAAAGATCGGGGGCGTTCCGGCCGGAATATGCAGTCCGGGAGCGATTTGGTCCTTGTCTTTCACCTTCAGGTAACCCGAATAGACTCCAATGGCGAAGTCTGGCCGGCAACTTATTTTGTCCACCTCATCGATTGGCTCGTAGGTTCGCCGGTCGAAGCTCGTCGCCGTCGCAATAGCCAGATGGCCGCCTGCCGAGAAACCCACCATGCCGATTTGCTGCGGATGGATGCCCCAATCCCTGGCTTTGCTCCGCACCAGGCTGACAGCTCGCTGCGCATCGGCGAGCGGGCGTCGGGCCGGCACGCCCTTGGGCTCATCGGGCCGGCGCGGCACACGGTACTTGAGGATGATTCCGGTGACGCCGATCGAGTTCAACCATGCGGCAACTTCCTCGCCTTCAAGTTGCCAGTAGAGATCCCAGTAGCCGCCCCCGGGACATATCAGCACCGCAGTCCCGGTGTCCTTATCCTTCGCCGGCCGATAGATCGTAAGGGTCGGCTTGGTGACGTTTGTTATCAGCCTCGTCTGCTCGGTGACCTCGACCTGCTTGCGGTCCAGCTTCGGCGACATACGGAACTTTTCCTCGCCGATATTGCCGCTTTCGTCCGGAGCCGTACCCGGCCAAATCTCAACTATCAGCGGCGTTTCAGCCCCAACTGCCGACCAAGCCACGCAAAAACAGGTGACAAAAGAAACCATCAATATGAATCGCATAACTGAACAATCCTCCTTTCTTTGCATTGCTCGATCCCTTCGGCGTTCGCCCTGTGCTACAACCGCAGCCAGGTCATCGCGTTCTGCGAACGGATCTTCTCTTTTTCCGGCTCGCTCGTGTCCAATACTTCCAGCTTCACTAATGCGGGATCAGGATACTTGAAGGGCATCCCGGTCCCGAACATCACACGCTCGGCGCCCAGGTTCGTGATGAGCTGCCCAAGCTCGTTCGCCAGCACGGCGCTCAAGCGGGACAGTTCGATGGCATAATTGGACGGCAGACCGTTGTCCTTCCGCCCGAGCGGGCTCCTTGTGTAACCGATGCCGTTCAGCAGGATAAAGCGTGCTTTTGGGTGAGTTTTCACCAGCTCGACTATCTCTTCCAGCGGCACGTCGGGAACGTTCAGCAGCCAGCTCCGCTGGCGGTTGTCCTCCACGCGAATGGGAATGGAGATGACCATGCCTCGCTCGGTAGCGGCGTCCACGAGTTCCTTACAGCACTTGCTGGAGAGCTGATAGTTGTGCCACTTGGGATAGAGGCGCAGGCCCGCCATGCCGAACTGTTCATGGCAGATTTTCAGATCGTCCTGCCAACCGGCATAGAACGGATTGATGACAGCAAACGGAATCAGCCGGTCGCGATGAACACGGACTTCGGCCGCCACCTCCTCATTGCCAGCCTGAGCGTTACGGTAGGTAATGGAGCTGGCGCTGGAGACGACCGCCTTGTCGATATTTCTTGAGTCCATCAATGCGAGCAGCGCCGCGGCCGTGTTATGCCGCAGACGGCGAAACGCAAAATGGCCGAGATACGCATTCACATCAATGATCATAGTTTCCGCCTCCGCAAAAGTTTCATCATGTTTTCGCCCAAAATCTTCTCCTTGTCTTGTGTGCTCAGGTTCGCCCCGCGAATCTTGCCCACCCCCGCCGTCATGGAAGAGTCACAGCCAAAGACGAGCCGATCCACACCAACCACGGCCGCCGCCATGTCTACCGAGCCGTCGTCCGTGACGCTTCCGCTGGTATCGAGCAAGACGTTCGGCGCGTGACGCAGGGCCTTGATCGTCCACTCCCAATCACCTCCGCCGGAGATGTGCGCGCAAATTAGCATGGCTTCCGGGTAGCGATGAGCCAATTCTGCGAGGTGCCCGCCATCGGACATACGCGGCTGGTCCTCCACGAAGTAGTGGGAATGTGACGCATGGTGGAGAATCGGCACCCCCAACTCGATCGCCAGTTCCACGATGGGAAAGACAACCGGTTCGGTGCAGGTATATTCGTTATAAAGCTTGATGCCGATAAACCCGCGATCTTCTATGCAGCGGTGGATTTCCTCCAATGCCTCTCGGCCGTAGCCGGGATTGACATAGCAGTAGCCGAGCACCCTACCGGGGAATCGGCGCATCCCGTCGGCCGTCCACTGGTTGCACTGCCGAAAACCTTCGGCGGTCGCCGGCCGGTGCGGCGTGAGGATCGAGCAGCACAATTGGTCGATTCCCAGCTTATCCGCCGCCTCAATGAGCTTGCGGTCGTCCGCCTCCCATGTCGAGCGGCTCCGATGATTCAAGTGCGCATGACAGTCGATGACCTTGCCTTTGCCGAACGGGTCGCTCGACGCGCCGGGTATAGACTGCTCGCCGGCAGCGGTTCGTGCTGATATTAGTGCCGAGGCAACGACCGCGGCGGCCGAACCCTTCAGGAGCGATCGCCGCGAGACATGCGGCCTATGTTCGGGTGAACTCTGGGTTGTTTGGGCAATAGTCATCTATTTCTGTCTCCTTTTTGCGGTACAGCCGGGCCTCGCCAAATGCTGCCGCCGAAGGTGGTAACGTAGATCAGATCGTCGTCGGATGGATCGAATGTCACTCGCTGGATGTTCGAGAAGGGCAAACCATCGAACGCCTGCCACGTTTGGCTGTTGTCCTGCGAGAGCCACAGACCTGCCCCGGCAGCGCCCTCGGTTAGTGTCATGTAAATCCATCCCTCATGCTTCGGGTGGAAATAGCCGCCGAAGGTCTGTCGGGCCTGGCGGCCGATACGTTGCCAGGTCCGACCGGCGTCCTGTGTGTGGTAGAGGCCGCCGGACTGATCGCCCCTGCTCGCGTCGCACACGCCCACCAGGATGCTGCTGCTGTTCTGCGGGTGGACCGCAAAGTCCTTGGGATACAGGAAAAGCTGGGATGAGTTGACCTTCTCCCATGTCTCTGCGCCGTCCCTCGACCGGTACAGCCCAACCCCCTCGCTCATGAGCGGCTTTCCCTGGGCGGAACGCATGGCGCAGATCATCGCAAAGAGCGTTCCGTCTCTGTGCAGGATGACGCGGGAGATTCGCATATTCAGCGGGTGGCCCAGGCCGTTCTTCTTAAGTGTCCAGGTTTTTCCGTCGTCGGTCGATTTGTACACGCCTTCCATGAATACACCGGCGTATAGCGTGCGGGCATTTTGGGGGCTGCGGGGGTCAAGCACTATGGATGTCACCGGCCTCAGCGGCAAACCCTGCGACTCCGGCTTCCAGGAGGCGCCGAAGTCACGTGAGATGCACACGCCGCCGGGGCCGTTATGACCGTGGCGCTCGGAAATAATGTTGTCGTTGGGAATGTCGTGCACGTTGGAAAATCCACCCCACATTTTGCCTGGGATGTCCGGATCGAACGCGATCTCGTAGCAGGTGTTTCGCCATGGGGCCCAGGTGTTCTTGTCCCACCAGATCCAGGTCTTGCCGCTATCGATGGACCGAGCGAAGCCGATGTCCGTGTAAGCGATGTAATGACGGTTGGCCTCGAATGGGTCGACATAGTAGTTCCATGTAGTGGTGACGACAAGGCCAGTACACGCCCACGCACAGCCTGGCTTGGGCTGCCGGCCGTCAGCGGGGTAAGTATCACCGTTAAACCACGTGTCACCCCCATTATGGGTGATGTAGGACTGGCTCCACACCAGGATCAACCGGTCCGGGTCGCTGTTGCAGATCGCAGCGGCAAAGGGGGTATCGCCTCCTTTGTACGACTGTCCCGCCGAGGTGGTGACATAATTGGGAGCCACATTGTATTGTTGAAAACGCGGATCCTGGAAGAAAGTCGCTCGCCAGGTGCCACCGCCGTCATCGCTACGATAAACGGTTTCATGATGTGGCGGATGAAAGCCCGTGCTGGTATTCGTGACGTACACCGTCAACGGGCTGGCGTCTGTAGTAAGAATCTGCTTGTACTGTGCGATAGGACCGTAAGACCACTGGTCGGCCTTCGTTGTGTCTATATTGATACCGCCGCCCATCGCCGACTGCCAGGTCTGCCCGCGATCCCGGGAACGATAGACGCCCCCTCGCAAGACACCGTTTTCCAGTTTACTGGTTACGGTGCAGTAGAGCATAGTGCCCGCCGAATCGGAGCCTCCACCGAAACCCTTGATCTCCTTCCAGGGCAGCCCATCGGTTTTCTCCACCCAGGTCCGCCCGCCGTCATCGGATCGCCAAATGTTCTTGTCCGTGGCGGCAAACATCGAGCGGCCGTTTTTTGTGCGGTCGAAGTGAAATCCGATCACTCGTCCCTGCGGACCCGGACAGGCGGTCCATGTGACGCCCGCATCGCGTGACAACCGGCACTGGTCATTGCGTGTGCCGACGAGCATGATGTTCGGATCAGATGGATTGACCGCAATCTCGCCGGAGAGGGAATCCTTTAGGTTGCCGATGGGCGTGAAGGTCCGGCCACGGTCGCGGCTGATCTTTAGCCGGCCCCGTGAAGAAGCGTAGATTACGTTGGCATCCGACGGGTGAAAGCCCGGCCTGCATTGGGTGTCGGTTCGCAACTGGGCCTGGTGAATCATCCGCCAGTTGTGGCCGCCGTCCTCGGAGATGTAGGCGGCGCTCATATCGCAGTTTATCATCATCAGATTGGGATCCGCCGGTGAGATTGCCGGACTGAACATGCCGCCTCCGCCGGACAGGCCCAGGGGCTCCCAATTGCGAACGAGCGGATCGCATAATCCACAATCGGTCAAAGACAGCAGCAATATCAGCATGCCCAGGTAATTTACAAATGAGAAAGATGTGTGGTCTTTCATATGCACTCCCGCATGATCCGCAGGTACTCGCGACAGGTTTCTTTCATATCCGGGTCGCCGGGATGCCGGTCCTGCTCGATGGAGGCGAAGCCGTTGAAGCCGACCTGTTTGAGGGCCGTTATAATCGCCTGGATGTCCATCACGCCCCGACCGAACGCCGGGAACTGTCGCATCGTGCCATCGATATCGCGCATGTGCACGTTCATAAGGTGCTTGCCCACCTTATGGATGGCGACCGCCGGGTATTCCCGCTGGAGCAGCGTCCAGCCCACATCGATATTGTAGCCTAGATCGTCGTCGCGAATCTGGTCCCACAGCCGCAGGAACGACGCCGCATCCGGGACCAGGCAATGCGTGTGCTGCTCGATGGAGAATTTCAGGCCATGAGCTTTCGCCCGTAACAGGCAGGCTTTGGTGGTCTCCACGTAGGCGTTCCACACACGGTCCCAATCGAATCCTTCAGCAATGTCGATGTGATACTTCTGGCCTGGTTTGGGGTTCGCGATCTCGTAGTAGCGGGGCAGATACTCCGTCGGCCCTTTTAGCTCGCGTGCCCAGGGAGCTACGATATTAATCATCGGCGCGCCCAGCTCTTTGCCGATACGGCAGCCCGCATCGAAGTAGGCGAGTGCCTGCTCGCGAGCTGCTCGATCCGTGCTCGAAAGGTCCTCGACCACCGGCTGGAAAAGGACAAACTGCGATACACTCAATTTGTTTCGCTGGAGCTTCTGGTTGAGCCGGTCGATCCGGGCGTCTGTCCAGAACTCCTTGAGGTCTCTACGTGCATTCACGATCAATTCGACGCCGTCGAAGCCCAGCTCACCGATAATATCCAGGGCCGGCTCTGGATCCATAGCGGGGGCCAGACTGTGAAAACACCAACTCAGGCAGCCAACTCGGGGCTTGCCTTGCGGGCGTGATGGTGGTTCTGCCGCCGTAGACGACAGTGAAAGTCCGGAGGCCGCGATCGCTGCGGTCTGGAGAAGCTGACGGCGGTTCAAATTATGTCGAGTCTTCATAAGTGTACTCCTTCTTGTTATGGTGGACATGAGAGACTATTCTTTTCTTGATTCTTTTATCCTTTTCTGAATCCAGTCCCAGGACGGTGTTTTCAGAAAGTATACCCTTTCAAAACGCAACGTCCTTTGGGCTGTATTCTATCAACGTGTGAGTGTCCGTAAAGGGAATTTATGATTGCAGGCTTTTTCCGTCTTTGCCACCAAAGGCATTGAAACGGACAAACCATTCAAGTAAAATACGATAGCACAGCATATAGGAGTAATATTTATGAAGATGTATAGAAAATCTCAGATCACCAGACGTCTCAGTCGTTGTGCAGATGGAGGATGAGATATGATAGGCGAACATAGAAGGAGAAAGATTTCGAAGAGCTGTGTGTTCATTTTGTTCCTGCTGACAGCATCGGCGGCTCTCCCGCCAGGGACGACTAGCGCCGCTGCAGAAGCTCCCCATCCGCCGAGTCCCGTCATTGCCGGCGATGCATGGTACCCCCGGTCAACCGATACGCACCCGACCGATATTGCTAAATCGCACATCGAGCAGATCACCGCTCTTACTGGGGGGACACACAAGTATACGGTCTTCCAGGGCGGCACGATGGATGGCCGGAATTGCCGGTCGCCAATGGGTTGCGGGATAGCGAGGGAAGGGGCCTTCCTCCAGACGTGGGAATCTAACCGCTCGGTTCGGTTGGAGAACGTCGGCGACGTTGACTTGGTCAATCCGTGGCTCTCCAACGGCCTTAACAATTTCCGCAGCGTCGAAGAAATCGTTTCTTCCGCCGTCTCGACGGGTATGACCGACGCGGACAAGGCCTTTGCCCTCTGGTTCCAGGAAATCCGGTACCGTCACCATTCCCCGGGCGACAATAGTGAGTTGGGCGATCCCGTTAAGGTCTTCAATGTCTACGGGTATAACACGTGCGGCAACGACTCCATCTGCCTGGCTACGTTGTGGCGTAAGGCCGGACTTAAAGTGGCGCCGGCCCGGGCCCTCGGCCACTGCATTTCCCAGGCATTCTACGACGGCGGCTGGCACTTCTATGACGGCGATATGCACTGCGTTTACCTTCTGCGAGACAACCAGACCGTTGCCGGCGAGCAGGACATCGTGCGTGACCACGACCTGATCAAGCGGACCCATTCCAAGGGAATTCTGTTTCCGGATACATGGTGGTCCGAGCCGGAAATGTGCTCGATGTACTTCTACGAGGGACCGGTCACGGGCGAGCGTTCCGGCAAGTCCGATACCACGATGAACATGGTCCTGCGTCCCGGCGAGACGATCACCTGGCGCTGGGGGCAGCTCCGCCCGCTCAAGTATCACGGGATGCTGCAAGTAACCCCCGCGTACGAAGATACGATTTACAATGGCCTGTGGGAGTATCGTCCGGATTTCTCCAGGGCCGTGTGGCGTACAGGTGCTGTGGCTGTGGAAAACATCACGATAAAGCCGGATGGTCTGGCTGCCGACGAGGGCAAGACCGGCACGATCGTCTGGTCTATGCGCAGCCCGTATGTATTCGTAGGAGGTCAGCTCGATGTGGAGGGTACGGGAGCCCGGTTCTTCATTTGCCAGGATGGCAAGACCTGGAGGCCCGCGCAGGACAGCCTTGACAAGTTCTTTTCGATTGTCGGTCCGGCCTGCTATGAATACCAGCTCAAGTGCCAGTTGGAAGGGACATCGCGGCTTCGGCGTTTGGCGATCATCAATGACGTGCAGATGGCCCCCTTGGCGCTGCCGGAAATGGTCGCAGGCCAGAACGTTTTCACGTACAGCGACCAGTCCGCCGGGGATCGCAAGGTGCAAATCACCCACAATTGGGTCGAGCGGTCGGCCTCAAGACCGCCATTAGCGCCGGCCGGCACCGTCTGGCCGACCGACGGCGGCGAGGCGAACGGCACTGACGTCGTCTTTCAGTGGACAGATTCCAGCGACCCTGACAGTGATGCAATTGCGGACTACCAATTTGAACTGTCCGCCCGCGCCGACATGAAGTGGCCTCTGTCGATGAGCTTCTACAAGCTCATTTCACGGACCGCCGACGCCACTAAGGAAAAGGACAACACCACCGGCAAGGAAATAATCATGGTCAAAGCCCGGTATACCTTGCCCGAAGCCGGCCTGCTGACGCCGGACTGCGCGTACTACTGGCACGTGCGGGCTCAGGACGATAATGGCGTGTGGGGACCCTGGAGCAAGACATGGAGCTTCACTGCCCGCGGCCCCTCGCACCCGCTGGATGTGACCGTGGATTACAACCAGGCGACAGGTATGGCCACCCTTCATTGGAAAGCCAACCCGGTGGGCCGGGCACCGATCAAGTACCGAGTCTACGGCAGCGACGAGAAAGGCTTCACGATCGCCGACCAGAGTCACCAGAGCGTAGTGGGCGTGACTAAGGAGGAAATGGCTGACTGGAACCCGTGGTTCCCGGCGAACTTCATCGCCGAGACCACGGCAACGGAGCTGGCGGTACTTGGCGGCGACGTGGACCTGCCCGCAGCTAATAAAACTTACTACCGCATGGTGGCGATCGATGAACTGGGCAATCGCAGCGGACCATCCGACTACGCCATTGCTCCACGTCCTGTCATCTATAGCAAGCCGGTAGTAACCGTCCGGGTAGGCGCCGAGTACCTTTATCAGATGCGTGCCAATCGATCTCTGGGCGACCTCAGCTCGCGGATGGCGGATGGCAGCCAGACAAGCGGCTACTTCGACATTGAGAAGCCCCGATTCACGCTCGCTCAGGGGCCGGCGTGGCTCAGGATCAACGAAACAACCGGCTCGCTCTCGGGTACGCCGGATGTGCCGGGCAGGACCGATGTGGCTGTCACCGTCACCATTGATCGCCAGGTACGGAAGCTCGACGAGGCGGTACTCCGTTGGGGTGGGGAGAAGGTGCTTTCCATGGAGACTCAGCGCGTCGGCGAGGCGACCCAGAAGTTCGTCATCGACGTTGTGAAGCCGACTGATTAAGGTCGTTTTCTGTACGATTTTACAGAAGTTCACTTATAGGGGGAATTGGCCGACTTAACAAGATTCATGTCCCGCGTCGGAAAAAACATCACCGAAGTCAAGGCTACTGTTCCGTGTCCCCACTAAACCTCCTTCCGGCAGGTGCGGATCTGTGTGGGCTGTTTGAGCTGGTTATTGCCCGAGAAATCGTACCGTTCATTGAATCCAGAATCGGTAAAATTTCTTTAAGGTGACAAGAAGTCCCCTGAAAATCGCGACGCTTTTCAGTTCATGAAAAAAGGTGACTTTTCACTACTCTACAGTCTCTGCTTGCGGCAGTTTTGCTCGCCAATCTTAGGCCTTTTCTTGCTTTTTCCAAGCTTCATAGAATTCGATTAGGTTGTTAAGAGACTGAAATGTGTGTAGGTGTATGTCTGGAGTGCTAAACAGCGACTGTTAAGGTTGACGTCTGTTGGTATAAGAAATTCCTCTTGGTCTTGGTGGTTGCGTTTGATTTTCGGCCGGTGCCAAAATCTTAAACAAACGGGGATTTTTCGTTTGGTTTACTTCTTCACAATTGCGGCAACCCAGCCGCCCTTGTACGGCGCGGAGAGCGTTACAATACCACCGGGCTTGATGGTCTTGTTCATCAGGCGATAGCCTCCAGCGGCAGACGTCTGTGTGGTTATACCCATGGACACGCTAATCCATGTCACATCGAAGGAGCCCGTTACGCCAGACAGATCAAGCCCGACGGACCCGCCATTCGTGAAATAGATCGCATAGCGTTCTCCGGGTTTCGCTGCCAGGTAGGCCTCGTTACTCTCGCGTTCCGAAAGCAGACCCATCTGCGGCGTGATATCCCAGAACTTGATCAGGTCCTCCAGAATGCGCGCGGCCTTGATACTTGCCTTGGCGTAATCGTTGAGCCCGTTGCCGGCGTCAGGACGGTGGAACCGGGCGCTCGCCGAGCCGCCGAGGATGTTTCGCCAGAATCGCTCAACACCATCCTCAGGCCCGCCCGTCCCAAAGCTATAGTACCCGCTGCCGTATATCTTCGTATGGTTGCTGGGTCGCGGATGCGTGTTGACCTGCCGCACAAGCCATTGCAGGCTATCCCAGTGCGTCTGATCGAAGTTCCGGCTGTTCACCTGCGAGATATCGGCAAACATGTAATGCTCGGCGTCTTTGAAGATGAGCGAAGTATGCTTTGCTTTTTCGGCCATGAATGCATCGTCGAACATGTCGGTTGTGCGGACCATCACGCCTTTTTCGGCTGCCTTGTCTTTAATGAACCCAATCCAGTACTGTCCCCATTGAGCCGGGGTGGACGTCTCGTTGTCCATACAGTAGAGAACATGTCCGTAGTCCAGGCTGTAGGAGAGCATCTTGGCGACGAATTTCTCCTGGTGCATCCGAATTGTATCGAGCTTCCTGCTATACCGCGGCATGCCTTTAATCGAGTGAAAGAATGGCTGCAGGTCTTGGCCGGAATGCTTGGGGTACTCGGAAGCAAAGCCTGTTTGCTCGTAGGTGTAGTTCACGTTGTTGCCGGGATTCCAGGGGCTGGTCTCCCAGCTCTGTGTCGAAAAGTCGAAGCGGTCCCAGACCTCGATCTGCACAATAATCTCTCTCTCGGCGGTCCATGTCAGCATGTTCTGGAAGCGTTTCCAGTATTCCTGGTTCCACTGATCGAGGTCGAACTTTCCGTCCGGCAGCAGCTTGTGCGGCTTGAGATCTTTGCCCTCCCGCTGGCTCATCGTATTGCGTACGTAGTTGGCCCCGACCGCCTGTATCTCGTCGAGATGCGTTTTGAGGTCATCGAGTAAAAAGATATGATCCGTCTTGCTTCCGCCCAGCAACATCACGGGCTTGCTTTTGTATTGCCAGTAACGCGGATTTTTTGCATAGGGCTGAATGCGATCGGTTTTCTTGTCTTCGGCCGACAACGGCGAGACGCTAACAGTGTTCAAGACGACCAGTGCGGCCGCAATCAGAAGAAAAGCTCGAGTCGAGAACCAATACATGGCTTGCTCCTTTGTCATTATATAGTCTGACTTACGTCAATAATAAATTCCCTCTGAGGACAATTATTTCTACCGTTCTTTAGTAACATTCTTTTTATAGTGTAAGCCCATCTGGGAGCCCCCCCTATCCCCTATAGGGAGGGCGGATTTTTATACATTAATTCTTTTGTGTTTTCTGGCCTGTTCGGCTCGGTAGCTTGGTACGTTTAACTCCAGGACTACACTATGGGGCAACGAAATTCTGGTAGGTTTCAGTCTCGGCTATCTCGCGCTGCCCGAAAAAGAAGGTTTAGATACGATATCCTTCCATTTGAACTTGATGATCCCTCCGGTGTCCTGTGCAATATAGAGGAAGCCATTGGAATCAGCCGTAATGCCCTCCTGATTGTCTCCGGGAAAGGCATACGCACTGATAAGTTGATAGTCCAGAGAGTACTCGATGATGGTATTGGTTGCATCACTTATAACAAAAATATGCTCCGTCACGGGATCATAGTATAGACCTGACAAATCAATGATGCCGGGGGTGAAATAACCGGTGATCCTGGGCTCACCTGTCTTGCTGCGCAGGGGCAGTTCGACCTGGAATACTGCGGAGATATCCTGTTCGTTCGAGAGGGTGAAGGCCTGGTTGGCCACATAGAACAGGCCACCCTGGGCATGCTCCGGATCAGGAACAAAGGTTATGGCCTCAATGCCCTCAGCACCGGCTTCCAAGAGAGTCTTCCCTTTGAAGGTTCGCGGAACAGAGAATTCGCGAAGGATTTCGAATGTCTCCGGATGGACTTCCAGGATCGATTCCTCTCCCTCAATAGCCAGATACAGAAGACCGGTAGAAGGATCATGCGTCACGCCTTCGAAGTCGGCCGGACGAATCTGCTTTTGCTTGATCAATGTCCCATCCGTCCTTATCTCACAGATATCCCCTTCGTCGCCCACCACAAACAGGGTCTGACGTTGGATGTGCCAACATATCCCGGACGGCTCATTAAATCCCACCTGGTCTATGTCCCCGATCCATTGACAGGGAAACACCAGGGTGGCGGGCGCTGGGGGCGCATCACAGGAGTTTTGGCATCCCACCATCATAACAGTCAGCAGGAATGCCGGCAAAACCCACAAGTGTCTCAGTGTATCCATCTAATTTAGTCCCGTTCCGTAGTCCTTATTTCTGTATCTCCGCGGAGCCAATAGTCGGTATATCAGACTCCAGCAAAACATTGATATCAGGACGACGCAGCATGGCGTCCAATAGGTTTAACTGAGTTTCGACCTCCTGCAGGGTGGCTGCGTAATAGTGCTCCGTATGGAAGAAGAACCTGGCACTCTCGGCGTCGATCAGGTGGGTCTGATCTTTTCTCAACTCCGGCATGAGCAGGACCTTACCCACACTGAAGTTACGCAGACGCATTTGATCGGTGCCCCCGTTGAGCACGATGATCTTCTTAAGGGCCTGGGCCCGGCTCAGGCGGAGTATGTCAGACTCGTCCTGAATGAGAACGGTATAGCGTTCCTTTCCGTCTGGGGTTGGCTGATTGAGTTCCCACAGGAGCTTGCCCCAGGCCTCACGGTCCGGGCAGTCGATCAGGCTGACCTCAGGAATAGACTCGTTGTCCATGCCCTCACTCAATGAAGCCGGATCGTCTGTAAAGGTGATTGCCATGGCCTTGTCACCCAGATCCTTGAATTTCTTTTTGCTCCCCTGTGCCAGGAATGCCTCCAGGAACTGGACGCCATAGCCACCCCCGGCCTGCTGGTTCTGCAGGTAGATCAGACGTGAGGCCAGTACCGAATTTGCCAGGTTCAGGCGTTTGACGACCTCATAGATCATACGCGTGACCAGGATGGATTCACCAGGTACATTATCGCGCACAAAGGTCCGGAAGGGCTCGATCTGCCCGATCCGGAAGTTCTTATCCACGACCTCGCGTGCACAGTCCCGATAAGCCACGATACGCGGATTCTCCAGCAGGAAGGTCAGGTCAAATACGTCTTCCGCGCGGATACGGTAAGAATCGCGAAAGAGTTCGTGACCAAAGCTGTCAAAGAGATCCTCGTCCTTGGGCAGCGAGCGCGGGAGGAGCTTCTCTTCGGGCAGGATATAGGGCGTCAGTACAATAATGACCTCACGTTTGGTGTTTTCGATCCTGGTGGCGCGGAAGGCCCAGCCCACCAAGGGAAGATCGCCCAGTATGGGGATCTTGTCATGGGTGGATGTCTTGTCCTGGGCCACGAGTCCACCGATGATGAAGGGCGTGTTATTGCGGATGCGACCGTAGGTCTGCACGCGCCGTGTCGATATAGTGGGCGCTGATGCCAGGATTTGTTTGGTATCAGACGCTAATACTTCAAGCTCCTCGCCAGGGACCTGGGCGGAGACGATAGTATCGATGAGCATGCTGACCTCCGTGCCGGTCTCGTTGATACGCGGTCGAATGTTTAAGAGGATTCCCGTGGAGAGATATTTGAACTCGAACTTAAACTTATTAGAATATGTAGCTACTCCCTCAGTGCTGCTCAGAATGGGGACATCCCTTCCCACGCGAATCGTGGCCTGACGGTTATTGAGGGTCAATACACTGGGACGAGAGAGGATCTCTGCCCTGCCTGTACGGATCAGGGCACGGATGGTTGTTGACCAGTTCAAAAGAAAATCATCCATAACTATATCATCGAGCTCGGATGAATCAAAGATCTTTGCGCCCAGTGTGCTTTCAGTGCCGACGTTGAGGGAGCCAAGACTCGCAGAAAATGGAGCCGCGGTGCTCAAATGCATCCAATCAACGCCCAGTTCCTTGAGACCTGTCTCACTGATCTCCAGGATCATGCCCTCAATGAAGATTTGACGGGCCGGGCGGTCGATAAAGTCGTCCAGCAGGCGACGCACGTCGCTAAACTGTTCAGGATGGGCCGGATGGAATATGATCATGAGCTGGGTCAGGGGCCCAGCCACAGCATTGTTTGTCAATTCGCTGGCATCGCCAGGTGTTAGTGACAGTCCCATTTGCCCGCTAACCATGTTTTTTGTACCGACCAGGCCGGTATCTTCTTTCTCGGGATCCGGGACCATGACGACGTAGGGGAGCTTGGCAAACTCCGCCAGTGCAGGCACTTCTGTGGGTTGATTCATGGTGGTGATGCCCATGCCCTTGAACATGGCCAGGGCAGTTTTGGCATCCACATAGCTTAGTTGGACGAGCTTGATCTCAAGATCACGTACGGTCAGACCTTTGCGCATCTCGTTCAGATCCGTGATCATCTTGGTGACTGCCGGTTCAATACCGGCCAGATCGGGATTGGCTGTGAGAGCACCCGAATCGCCCACAATCACACCCAGGACCCAGAACTGCGGCGGTTGGGACACAAAGCTGCGAAATCCGAAGCGCAGTACGTGGGTTGTGCCTGCATCGGATCGGGACATGGTCCGGGCACCTATAATGCCCTGCGGGGGCAGGGGCAGGGAGTCGGCCAGCGTACCTGGAGCAACCATATAGCCGAACTGCGTACGCATATCCAGTTCCAGACGTGCACTGATCTCGTTGATTTCCATGGTACTGAGCTTGGGCAGGGAGATGACACGTGTGGTATCCGGGGGTAGGCTCTGGCCGTTGGCCATGCCCAGGGCCTCAAGCACGCCGATTCTCTTGGGAGAGGTTGCCCCTGTGTTATTGGGTCTATTGGGATCATGTCCCATGGGATTAGTACCATCTGCCCCAGTACCTGCCGTGATCACAGGCGGGCCAAGCTCCAGTGCATCTATGGCCCTGGAGAGTTTTTCCAGTGGCATTGGATTCTTTTCTTCCATGACAATGCCCGTGTTTGCACGCGGTTCCTCCATTGTCACAACCTTTTCAGTCTTCTTGTTGGTAAAGCAACCGGCCATGAGCACCAGGCTCAGGACGAACATACCAGAGATCAAAGTGCATAAATTTCCGCTGATGGTGGCTTTGGATTGATCAGTATAAGTCATTTTGCCCTCTTGGACAGACATAATACGAGTCACTCATTGTGCTCTCTATGCTACGCTACACAAAACACGACTTCAATGATTATATGGGATTATATCGTAACAGGCAAGCCTAATCAACATAAATCAGAGAATGAAAAAACAAGGGCTCACACAGGAGGATCACATATCCGTGATACAATCTTGTATATCATTATTTTTTGCGTATTCTTCATGCTACAATGTTCGTAAGTCCTTTTATATCAACGGCTGAAACCGACATTGACGCACAGGCTAACTTTTGCCATTTGGCTGTTTAAATATCGCGATTTTCTTTGGCCACCTTCTTCACCAAACCATGCACTCGAAGCAGTTTTATACCTCTTGAAGTTCTGCCCGAATATCTTTTTGTTCTTGTTTTGACAAAGCCTCCATTCGGCGTAAAACCATCTCCTCAAGCCCTTATTCCTAAATCCAATAATCACATGTTCGCCTTTGGCTAAAAACGTCAGCAGATGAATATATTAAACGACAACCAGCTTTGAAGACGAACATGACCAAAGCCAAATTCCGGATGATTAAAATAATGTACAGCCATACACATTTCCTCGGAATCATCTTCAACTCAAGCTTTTTCGTTGACCTATTGCCTTTAACTTTCTGAGAAATACATTACTCTACAACACTAAATAAGCAGATAGAGCCGTGGTAGCTCTTCTTTCCTCAGCAATACGCCGGGCCGGTTTTTCTTTGCCTGCCGATCCGCTACGTATATATTAAATTGGAATACCTAATTGCTTGACACGCCCTTCATTACTTTTGCGCAGGGCACAAGTGAATCTCTCCGTCCATTGCTTGAAATCCTTAAACAATATATGCCGTCTTGGCAAAAAAGTCCTCATTCCTGAATCATCAGCAAGCCTGCGAAGAGTACCCCGAAATCTGATTCTGTCCAAACCTCTTATTGCACCCACAATTTTTTCTTTGTATAATTCCATTGGTTTCATAGTAGCATCCTTTCTTTTAACTTGAACGTTTATAAAGAATGTTACTATATTTTTTTATAGAGTACATTCTATTACTTTCTGGTAGCGGCTTTGTTGCTCCAGGAAATCCGATTGCAAAATCCTCAGAATGTCTGTATAGTCTATGCCAATGGTTTACTCTATAATGAACTTTATCGAAGAGACGTACGCAAAAAACAGTTTCGAATTACAAAGTTGATGAGAATTCATGAGGATAGATAATGTGCTGAGGCCGAGCGTTTTCTGGAAGCTATCGCACCGGATGATTATAATAGCTCTGGTTGTACTGTGCCATACACTGGCGGGCACTGCTCTGGCGGAAAAGGTTACACTCCGTCTGGCCACTGGTAGTAAGACAGGCGTTTACTACCCCCTGGGACATGGCCTTAAAAGGGTAATAGAGGAAGCCTTTCCTAATGACGTGCTTATCGACGTTGTTGAAACAAGTGGGACCCTTGAGAATCTACGATTACTTGACAAAGAGCAAGTTGACCTGGCATTAGTCCAGAACGACACTGCTTACTACTTTAGCCATGGCAAAGCCATGTTTAATCTGCCTTCGACCAAGGCATTGGCCATTGCCTCACTCTATACTGAACTGATCCAAATCGTTGCCTCCAAGAAAAGTGAAATAAAGTACCTGGAACAACTAAAGGGCCGGCGCATACGGACTGGTTCTCCACCGGAGAATATTGCCAATAGTGCCACTCTGATTTTTGCGCTGGCTGGTTGGGAAGCCACAGATCTAACGGACGTGCGCTGCAAGTTCGGTGTAGCCAGAGATATGCTGTTTGCCAACTCATTGGATGCGGCATTTGTCACAGCCGGTATTCCCACACCGCTTCTGACCACGAAAATTGACGGCGTCTCTTTACAGGATTATGTGAATCTTATTCCTATTGGTGAGGGCCTGGCAAATAGACTCATCCGGGCCTTTCCCTATTTTGTATACACTGAGATCCCGGCGAATACCTATAATACTCAGGACAAGGCCGTTAAAACCGTCGGCGTGCGTGCCATTCTCGTAGCGCGGCGGGGTTTTGAGCAAATCAATCTTCAAGACCGCAAGATACCACCCAAGTTCATCAAGACGGTCACGGAACTCATCTTTGAGAAAAGTGACGTCATTACAAGGGAGCATGGCATCGAAGGTGTCGACCTCAGCAAGTACCACTTCTCTCTGGATGAAGGGCTGGACGGCATATTGGATCATCGCTTGCGACCGATTATCCCAATTCATCCGCAGGCTCGCACGTATTTTTCGGAAAAGGGACTGCTCAAAAAGACCCTGGTCGATTATTTACCGGGCATTCTCTATACTACTGTCTGTATTGTCGTGCTGATCTATATTATAAAATACCGGTTTGTCATTCAGCGCATCGCCGAAAGACACATACATGTCAGGCTGTCCATTATATTTGTCTGTCTCTATGTGATAGGTACGCTCGCTATGTTCTTTTGCGAACGCTATAATAATCGGTTCTTTGAAAGTTTAAGTGAGTCGTTTTGGTCCATTACGATCTATATGCTGAGCGGCTTTGAGGACCGTTACCCAGTCACCTGGCCGGGTCGCATTATTTCGATCTTGATATTCATTTTGAGTGTATTCTTCTTTGGTGCAGTTGCAGGCCGCTTTGCCGCTGCGTTTCTAAAAAGAGAGGAGATAAAGATGCCGAGAGATGTCCATGATCACATTGTCATATGCAACTGGAACAAGCGGGGAAAGCGCGTGATCGCCGAATTGCGCCATCCTGAGGGAAAGCCTGATGCCGATATCGTCATTATTGACGACAAACTCCTGGATGAAAAGGATTTGTTGCGCACACCGGAATTTCGTAAGATACACTGCATCCGTGAAAATCCCATCCGGCATGGCACCTTAAAAACCGCGCGCGTGAGTTCAGCAGATACCATTATTGTGCTGGCGGATGACCAGAGTCCTGATCCGGATGCAAAATCCGCCATGATTATTTTGGCGCTATTGAGTGAGTGTAAGCACAGGAAACCCCATATCATAAGTGAGGTCGTCAATTCGGATAACAGCCTGCACCTCAGGGATGCAGGTGCCGATGAGACGATCTGTACGACTGAAATTGGTATTGGCATCCTGGCTCACTGTGCCTTGAATAAGCAACTCTCTGTGGTCTATAAAGACCTGCTGACGTATTCGTTCGAGGGGAATGAGATCTATATTATTACGCGCGAGCGCTTTCCAGATGCGTTTATCGGCAAGACCTTCGCTGAATGCGCCCATATGCTCTACGCAAACCGAGATCGAAACAATCCCGTTATCCTGTTGGGTATACGCAGACAGAACCAAGTGATTATGAATCCCAAACCAAGTGCAGGCGAATTTATCGATCAGGAGTGTCGCATTGAGGAGGAGGATGCACTCATTGCCATGGCCTTTTCCTCCCCTGACTTGAACCCGTGTTTCAAGGAAACTGGCAGTGATTAGGAACCGACTTATGGTCACGTGACTGCCGTTTTTTCTCTTGAACCGGTATCTCCATGGTGGTATAATCCACCGGTCATGAAAAATTCGGTTTCCTGTTAGTCATAGGATCAGGTATGGTGTCTAACGTCATTATGAACCAAGGAATATTCACAAAAACATTTTACGGCAATCCAATCTCGGTTTGGATGCTGGCCTGTCTGACTATTGTTGGCGCCCTGATTCTGGGGAAACTCATCTACTGGCTGATCGGAAAAACCGTCAAAAGACTGGCCGCCAAGACAAAAACGCGGCTCGATGATATTCTCGTTGACATGCTGGAAGAACCAGTCGTTTTAGCTATCGTTATTCTTGGCATCTGGCATGGATTAAGGATACTCTCTTTCTCCTCGAAAGCCGAGGAAGTCATAGATAAGGCTATGATAGGCCTGATCATCTTCAATATTGCCTGGCTGATCACACGGGTCTTTGACGCATTGGTTGAGGAGTATCTCATTCCCTTTGCGCGGAAGACTGAAAGTGATCTCGACGATCAGTTAATCCCGCTTATTCGTAAAGGGATTAAGATATCGGTATGGGTTATCGCGATCATCTTGGCCATGGACAATGTCGGATTGGACGTGTTTTCGATATTGGCCGGACTGGGCATTGGCGGACTGGCGTTTGCCTTGGCCGCCCAGGAAACCGTGGGAAATTTCTTTGGCAGCATCGCCATCTTTACCGATAAACCATTTAAGGTGGGCGATCGAATCCAGGTACACGGCCATGATGGTGTTGTCAAGGCCGTGGGCCTGAGGAGCACGCGAATTAGGACCCGTTATGAGGGACGCATCGTGACAATTCCGAATTCCATGGTCGCCAGGGCGGACATCGTGAATGTGGAAAGCGAGAATGGGCGTCAGGTGTTTTCGGTATACCGCTTGACACCGGACATGAATGACAAACAGATTTCCTCGGCCATGGATCTGCTCAAACAAATCGCCCGATCCAATCCTGACACCCAAGAAAAAGTTATATCCGGCTTTTTCGCAATCACAGAGTATTCACGGGACATCATGCTCTTGTACTGGGTAAAACCGGGGGTATCCAATCTGAAGACACGCACACACATCAACCTTGACATCATTCGTCAGTTCAAGGAGAACCAGATAGAACTGGTCAAGGCGCAACCCATCCACACGAAATTGGACAGGGTTGAGTTGCTATAGGGCATCTTGCTGTACTATCCTGATAGATAGCTGTCGGAGCGGGAAGGGATCAAGAAACACCTATAAGGGGACTTCTACATACTGGAATTTGAAAAACAACCATGTTCTTTGTATAATAGTCTGAGCCTCCCATGAAATTAAAACTTCGCGACTCATCTGTTGAGAGTAAGTCATATCACCGCTTTTTCACGTATTCTCTATAAGAGTTCGGGTAGCCTAAGTGTATGACGGATGTCAGATATTGTGGTATTATACAATCGAACATAATAATAGATCTGCGACAAATTGTAGAGGAGATAGCAGATATGGACAGAAGAGATTTCATGAAAACCTCGGCAGTCGCCGGGGCGTATGCAGTGCTGGGATCGCCGTGGGCTGCCGCCAAAGAGAATCAAGAGCCCTGGTTTGATCGGCCGATGCGATGGGCTCAATTAGTCTTAGTGGAAAACGATCCCGGCAGCTTCGATCCTGATTTCTGGCTGGACTACTTTAAGCGTATCCACGCGGATGCAGCCTGTTTAAGTGCCGGTGGTGCGGTCGCGTACTACCCTACCATGATTCCCATGCACCATCGAAGTGCATGGCTTGGGGATTCTGATCCGTTCGGTTATCTGGTGCAAGGATGCCGCAAAATGGGGATGGCGGTAATCGCCCGTACAGACCCGCACGCAACATGGGATAACGTCTACAAAGCCCATCCGGATTGGATTGCCGTCGATTCGGAAGGACAGAAACGGCGCCATTGGTCGAATCCTGAATTGTGGGTCACATGTGCGATGGGCCCGTACAATTATGAGTTCATGACCCAGGTTCACAGGGAAATTATGAACTTATATCAGTTGGATGGGATTTTCTCCAACCGCTGGGCCGGTCACGGAACCTGCTATTGCGAGCATTGCATCCGGAATTTTAAGTCGTTTTCCGGGATGGACTTGCCCCGAACGACAGAGCGCGACAACCCGGCTTATCGTAAATACTCTCAGTGGCGAGTCGAGCGGCTAAGAGAATTGTGGTTCTTATGGGACCGGACAATCCGCGAGGTCAAGTCCACTTCGCGGTATATTCCCAATGGATTTCCAGATAACGTTGTAACAGGTGCTTTATCCGATATCTTTTTCACTGATCACCAGGCAAGGAGAGGTGTGATTCCACCCTGGTCAAATGGCAAGCGGGCGAAAGAACTTCGGGCGACGATGGGAATGAAACCTCTCGGCGGTATATTCAGTATTGGATTGGAAGAACGCTACCGGTGGAAAGACTCCGTACAGAGTGAGCCTGAAATACGAATCTGGGTGGCCGAGGGTACCGCCAACAACATGCGTCCATGGTTTGTCAAGTTCTCGGGCACTATCTACGACCGGCGTTGGCTCAAGGTTATCGAGCGAATCTATCAGTGGCATTATCGCGCTGAGCCTTATTTGAGAAACACTGCCCCGCTTGCACGGGTGGGGATGGTCTATTCGCAGCAGACTGAGCGTTACTATGGAGGCCAGAGATGGCAGGAGCAAAGCAGCGGTCATGAATTAGGAATGTATCATGCCCTCATCGAAGCACGTATACCGTTCGAGATGGTGAACGACCGATTGCTCGACGCCGAGCATCTCAAACCCTTCAAGTTGCTGATTCTTTCAAATATTGCCGCTCTTTCGGAGGCGCAGTGCGAACAGATCAGACAATACGTGAAGGGTGGAGGAAGTATAGTCGCTACCTTTGAAACGTCGCTGTACGACCAGGAGGGGAAAAGAAGGCAGGACTTCGGTCTTACCGATCTGTTCGGTGTGTCATATAACGACCGGGTCGAGGGACCGATGAACAACTCGTATCTGAGGCTGAAGAATGACTCGAAAACAGGACGATTTCATCCTGTCTTAAACGGGTTGGAAGAAGCATATCGTATCATCAACGGGATTTGGCGCCTGGATGTAAAACCTCACTTAGATTTCCCCTCCCCTGTGACATTGATTCCTACCTATCCCGACCTGCCGATGGAACATGTTTATCCCAGGACGCCGGAAACTGATATCCGGGAACTGTATTTGCGAGAGCTGGGCAAGAGCCGGATTGCCTACATTCCCTGGGATATAGACCGGACGTTTTGGGAAATCATGAATGTAGATCATGGTAAACTTCTGCGAAATATTATCAATTGGGCGACAAATGAAGAGCCACCCGTTCAGGTGGCGGGTCCAGGGGTCCTTGATGTGACCGTATGGCGGCAGAAACAATCAATGACTGTTCATCTTGTGAATCTTACCAACCCAATGATGATGAAAGGGCCGTTTCGAGAATTCATTCCCATCGGCGAGCAAAAACTTCAGATAAAAACTCCCCCAAATACAAAAGTGAATAAAATTCATCTGCTCGTTAGTGATAGAAGCCCGGATTATGAAACCAGGGGTGATATTGTCTCGCTCACCGTGCCCTCGATCCTGGATCACGAAGTTGTAGCGTTGGATCTTGTTACATAACTGCCCGGGGATTGGAATATCAATAAGAAAGAAGTCAGATTAGGAAGCTATATTGCCCGGCACAAGGGTGAAATCGCACTGACCGTGCTGTGTACTGTATTTACGGTTGGAATAAGCCTTTACCTGCCGTTTATTATACGCCGGGTGGTTGATGGACTTACGGATGGAACAACTGCACGTACTGGCTTGATCCGCCAGCTCCTGCTCTATGCCGGACTCTCTGGAGTAACCCTTTATTTTTCTCGCTACCTGCGCAAGATACCGCTTAAGCTCTCGCACAAAGTGGAATATGAACTGCGTAAAGACGTGTTCGATCACCTGACTCAGATGGACCAGGAGTTTTTTCGCAGGGAACGCACGGGCGATCTGATCACGCGGATGTCGTCGGATATGACCCTCGTGCGCGACTCTATCGGCCAGGGGCTCCTTCAAGGCATCCGCACAAGTGCTGTGATTCTGTTTGCATCCATTGTCATGCTGGTAACCGACACTTCATTGGCACTGCTGGTGCTGTCGCTCTATCTGCCGATGACCTTTTTCTTTTTCCTTGTACTGAAAACGATCCGCAGCCGGCAGAAGCTCTTGCAGGAACAGGTGTCTGAAGTCTCCAGCTTTTGCCAGGAAACCTTTTCCGGCATCCGATGCATAAAAGGATTTGCCATTGAGCAGCAGCGAATAGGAATGTTCGAGTCCACAAACAAGGACCTCGTCCAGCTCACCATGCGGGTACAGGTAGCCAGGCAGGCCTTGTGGCCGTTCATGGCGTTCTGGTTCTGCCTCAGCGTCGTTATGATCCTCAATATTGGCGGACGCCAGGTAATCAACGGGCAGCGATCCATTGGAACACTGGTGCAGTTCATGCAGTATCTGCTCTATATGCAGTGGCCGCTACTCGCCTTCAGTTGGATCGCCAGCCTGCTTCAACGCGGCAAAGTGAGTTGGCAGCGTATCAAAGAAATACTTGAGCGGGAACCTGTAATCAAAGATTCGGACCGAACGGATTACAGCATCAGCAGCCTGCAGGGTAAGATTGCACTTCAGGATCTTTCGCTGGACATTGACGGCAGGCGTTTTCTGCACGGGATTAACCTGTGCATCTCCTCCGGCAAAACCGTCGGCATTACCGGTCCGACCGGCAGCGGCAAAACGCTGCTGGTCTCACTGGTCGCTCGATTGATGGATCCTACCGAGGGAATAATATCTATCGACAGTCACGACATCAAGGTCATTCCGCTTGACCTGCTACGCAATCATATTGGTTTTGCCGCACAGGAGCCTATACTCTTTTCACGGACATTGCAGCACAATATCGGCTTTGGCGTTGACGAGCCGGACGAACGTCTCATCGACTGGGCGGCAGACATTGCACATCTGAAGAAGGATATAGAGACATTTCCGGATCGGTTCGGCACTTTGATAGGCGAACGCGGCGTTACCCTTTCCGGCGGTCAGCGCCAACGTACTTCCATCAGCCGGGCTGTCGCGCGCCACCCGACAATTTTAATTCTGGACGATGTACTTTCGGCCGTGGATACACAAACCGAAGCGGCGATAATGAAGAAGCTGCAACCGGTCATGAAAGAACGCACCACCCTCTTCGTCAGCCACCGGGTATCGACGCTTCACTACGCGGATGAAATCGTGGTGATCGAGGATGGCCGAATAACCCAACGCGGCACACACAACGAGCTTATTGCCCGGCCCGGCTATTACCGCGAGCTGAATGTCATGCAGCAGATAGAAAAAGAACTGGAGGCCGATTCATGATACAAGACATGAAACAGCCTCCCAAGTTCGGGCTGGCACGACGCCTGCTAAGTTATTCGCTGCCCTACTGGCGCTGGATGCTGCTGTCGCTAATGCTGATTCTGACCTTGTCGGCCATGATCAACTATCTGCCCGTGCTGATCCAGCAAATTACAGACTCTTGTCTGCTAAATCGTGATATTGCCACAGGTGACCGTCTGAAGAAACTCACCCAGCTAAGCTGGATATACCTGATGCTTGCCCTCGGCGGGCATGTAATCGGCTACATACAGGGACTGCTAACCGCCTGGCTTGGACAGCGTATAATCTACGACGTCCGCATCGATCTCTTCAAGAAGGTTACCCGGTTGCACCAGGCCTACTTCGATCGGACTGCCGTTGGGGCGCTGCTCACACGAGTTACGTCCGACATCGATCGCCTGCAACTATTTGTAACCGATGGCGTGGTGGGCACCGTCGCGGACATCTTCATGCTTGTAAGCATTATGGTCTATATGCTGTTGATTAACGTACGGGTGGCCCTGGCTCTGTTTGCAGCCCTTCCGCTGATTTTTGTGGCCCTTTTCTTTATTAACGGCAAACTTCGCAACGCCAACCGTCTGATTCGCAAGCGGCAAACCTCCCTGAACGCCCTGCTGCAGGAAGACCTGGTGGGGATGACCACCATACAGTTGTTCAACCGTGAAGCGGTTGCCCAGGACGAATTCAGGCAGCGCAACGCCGACCTGCGTGCCGCTTACTTCGAAGAGGTTCGCTGGTTCAGCCTTTACTTCCCGGTTATCGAAGCCGGCCAGGCCGCCGCCTTTTTACTGATTCTTGGCACGGGAGGCTTTCTGCTGCTCAACAGCAGCGGGCTGATTTCCCTCGGAGTGTTGATTGCATTCCTGACTTACGTCCGCAACTTCTTCCGCCCGCTTGGCTCTCTATCCGACAAAGCCGGTATGTTCCAGACGGCAATGGCCTCTGCCGAACGCGTTTTTGCCCTGATCGACACCCCCGAAGAAATCACCGATCCGCCCGAACCGCTTGCCCCTGAAAGAATCAATGGGACTATTGAATTTAGCAATGTCTGGTTCGCCTATCAGGATGAAAACTGGGTATTAAAGAATCTCAGCTTTCGTGTCAGGCCCGGCGAGGTGGTTGCCGTCGTCGGAGCCACCGGAGCAGGCAAGAGCACCATCATTAACCTGATAGGCCGCTTTTATGATGTGCAGCACGGCTCGGTTATGATTGACGGCCAGGATGTGCGAGCCTTCCGTAAAACCGATCTGCGAAAACGCCTCGGCTATGTATTCCAGGACCCGTTTCTATTTACCGCAACAGTGGCAGACAATATTTCCCTGCTGAACCCGGATCTGAACCGAGACGACCTGATCGGCGCAGCTAAAACAGTCAACGCACACGGATTCATCTGTGAAATGCCGGACGGCTATGATACCATGCTGAACGAACGCGGCGAAGGGCTTTCACTCGGACAAAAACAACTACTTTCTATGGCTCGCACACTCGCTCAAAATCCAAAGCTGCTGTTTGTGCTGGATGAGGCTACCGCCAGCGTTGATACAGCCACGGAAGTGCTCATTCAGGATGCACTTAGCAAGCTGATGCATAAGCACACAACCATTGTAATTGCGCATCGACTATCTACCATCCGGCACGCAAATCGCATCCTGGTGGTGCGCCACGGCGAGTTAGTGGATGCAGGCACACATGATGAGCTCATGATGCGCCATGGCTATTATCGTCAGCTTTATGAACTACTCCGGTACTCACCAGACTAACAGCAGTTACATCCGAGGGATAGGAAGAGGAAGGCGATATCGGAGAAGCAGTAAATATCCCGGACCGAGCAATCTCAGGGACTGTTTAGACGTCATTGAATCTTGATTGTCACACCACTGGGCTTGTTTGGAAACTTCAAAGATATAATGTCACCGTGTCTTTGCATAGCGATTTTGACGGGTTCTCCATCACCGGCGATTGCACTCACCTGGGGGTGTTGAGAATCGGGCACATATACTCTTGCGGCTGCTGGAGTTTCTGCCGGACCGCTTACACTGAACCGCAGGATTCCGTCCTTGTACTCTTGTGAAGTCAGGCGATGGGTGATGTGCAGCAGACCGGGTCTGCCTTCATTAATCTTATCTGCGACATCGCGGTAGAGACCGCTTTGTCCCGGAGCAAGCTGGATCGCATCGCGAAGACTCAGGTTCGGATCAAAAATATCAATGAACCGGCCGGAGAGCCTGATGCTATCAGCTTCGGCATGCGCGATAATGAAGGGACCGCGCCGCATTACGAAGGAATTGGGCCTCGCTATTGTGCTTTGGCCTGCTTTTTTCAGGGCGGTGTCGAGCAGCGGAAGGTATGTTTGCTTAACCACGGCGGGATTTGCAAACTCCGCAGGTGAGATATTATTGCGAACCACGCAGCCGGCGCCAAGCTCCCAATCAGCATTCGGCTTGCCCTGAGACTCCAACTGGACAAGCAGATGGTGCAACGGCGAGTCAAATCCGGCATCATGCCACCAGAAATCTTCACAGCGGTCAAGTTCATCTCCATCTTTACCAAGGACGATGAGTGCCCCGCCGCTTCTTACCCAGCGGGCTAAGGCGGTATTCATCGAGGCACTGACAGGCTTGAAGCTTTCATATGACAGCACAATAACGTTGAAACGGGACAGGTACGCCTGCTCCTCGACTCGCTCCATGATGAAGGAGGAAACTGGAACGCCTCTTTCGACCAGGGGCAGCAGCATACTATAGACACCCTGCAATCTTGGCTGCTTGAGCTGCTGCCACATAAGAGTATCGCTGATGGCAATTCCAATCCTTTTCCTGGAATTCGCACCCTTAGGCCCGAGGGGCCGGGCATCGGATATCCATGTGCCGCCGGCTGTTATCTCCTGAAGCACCTGCGTTACCGCCAGGATGGTGATACGATAATCCTCCGGGGCAGGAGTGCCGCCGCCTGTGGCGTGCCCCGGCAGGAATATACGGTCGGGCCAGGGCATAATCTCATAGGAATCGACATCATCCATCAGGAGCATGGCCACGATACAGTGCTTGTACCATTCCGCGAATTCGCTCCATTTATGATCCGGATTGTCCTCGACGGGGTCGACCAGTAGCCAGAGCTTCCTGTCGCTCTCAACCGTTAATTGTGTAAAGTAGTCGTAGAGCACGTATGCAGAAGCGAAAAAGCTCTTACGAGGCGAGTCATAACAGCCCAGAGCCCAATTGACCGGACCGGTCCATATCTGGCCAATGTAGCCGTCTATGCCGGAAAGGTTGGCGGAAGTGCCTAACGGAGCAACAAGCTGAGCAGCGATGTTACTGTAGAGAGAATGAATTGGCAGGATAAAGGCAGCATCTTTGCGAGCAGTCTTTTCGAATTGGTCTGTCCGCTGAAACAAACGCTCTTCAAGCTTGAGGTAGAGCTCATTCTTGAGTTGAGCAGTCAGGAATCGCGCTTTGGCAGAGGCATGTTGTGGTTGCCAGGGCTCCTTGTAGCGATTCTCCCAGAGTCGCTGGAAACTCTCCTCATAGCCCGTGAATACGTGGGCCAACGGTTCTTCGGGAAGGATGGCAGCAGCACCGGCAGCCAGGGATTTATCGGTCATTTCCTCGAGATATCGAATCCACCCTTCCGTAGGAAGCATATAAGGGCGAACCCCGGCGCACTTGACCACATGGCCGGCTCTATCGCGTTCGACCTCATCTGGATGTGGCGTGCCATCCCACTTGCCGGTCCAGTACGCGTTAGCGGCATCGGAGTCGGCGAAGAACATGCGGCCCACAGCAAATCCGTTCTGCTGCCAGGACTCTATAGCTCGCTCAAATGGTTGACCGTGGCGGTGTACGATAACGCCGTCTGCGGCAAGAGCGATACGTGGCTCATAGGCGCGGTTTGTCTGAAAGATAGTCTTCGCCTGGAGGAAATCGGAAGATACTTCTGTTTTACTACCAAAGGCTGGATTCATTGTGCAGATAAGAATAGCGGCCACGGCGAAGGCTACGCTCTTGTTTAGAGTTCTCGAAAAGTCACGCATTTAGCTTTCCTGATTATTACATCTGCCAGCCGGTAACGGCTGCGGCGGATCTGATAATGATTTAGAAGTTATTTTCCAATTCCCGTATGAATACCTACATCCACAGGATCAACCTGTTTGTCAGAATAGATTTCTATTGCGTTTTAATCCTGGCACCTCGATAGTGGATCACCGCTTTTGGTGTATGTTGCTGGAAAGCGATGCTGCCTTTGTATGGAGGTTTTAGCTTATTGGTTTCACAGACTCTTTCGCCATTGACGATTACCATAGCGTTTGGCCCGTTATTGAAGATTTGGAGCAAAAACCACTGCTCATCATGGCTGACGGTTCGCTTCGCAGGAGTGATGCCGTAGATACTACCAGTGGGATTCGTGCTATCCGGAGCGTTGAAGCATTGTATTTCGACACCGCTTTTTACATAATTGAAAAGCACGCCGCCGTTTCCATTGACGATAGTCTTAACCCACACCTGGAGTTCGAACGGCCCCTCAAATTCTTCCTTAGTGATCGCCGTACCGTCATTACCCCTGCCGGTGATCATGTCCTCCTGGATTTGCCAATCCGAGTCTCCATCCAAACGGAATCCATCCATGCCGGATGCGAACAGATTAATCCATTTCTCCTTGCCGGGTAAGGGCTGGATTTGAATATTCCTGAAATACGCTCGGCAACCAATGTTCTGAATTCCGATAAAGCCTTTGCGCAATCTGTATCTGAACGCCTCGTCGGCATCCATGTCGATGTCATGGATGAGTGTTCCGTTCAAGGTGATGCGCAAGCGGGGCCAGTTACATTCCACTTCACATTGATTCCATTGGCCCGAAGGCAAATTGGCGATACTACGTGGAGCCGCAGCATCATAAATGGCTCCTGGAGATCTGGTCCCATATTCTTTCTGATCATGTCGCAGATGGAGTTTAAATCCAATTTTGGATCCCGGCCCATTGAGCGGGGCGTGAATCAAAATACCGCCTTCGTACCATCCTTGCGTTTGATACTCGAAACGGAGAACAAAGTTCTCGTATTCTTTCTCGGTGCGAAGCCATGAAGGGTAGGGTCCGGCTCCGGTTGAGAAAATGGAGTCTTCCTTAACAGTAAATGCATTGGGCGTTCCCACAGAAACCCAGCCACTCAGATCCTTACCGTTAAATAATACAACGTAATTGTCTTCCGCTGAGGCTGATCCGCCGACCACGCCACACAGGGTTACAAATCCAGCAATTATGAAAGTCAGGGGTATGGCTTTACGAATCATCCGTTTCTCCTTGTAATATAAATCGGTTGAGTGTGTCAACCAAACACTATTTCTTCTAATTCCAGGCTTAGTAGTGAGCGATGGGTGGAACTGAAATGTATTACTCAGCAGTCTGCTCGTTCATCCTGCCCTTCATAATCCGCCCCATTTTAAACTTCACCCTTCGTTTGGCCTGGACCTCAACTGGCTCCAGAGTCTTGGGATTCTGTCCGACTCTTGCTGCTTGCTCTTTGACTTCAAAGACACCAAAGTCACGAAACTCCAAACGGTTTTGTTTGGCAAGCTCTGTGGTTACCTCATCGAGGAACTGCTGCACTATTGCCTTAACGGTTGCGTGCTTGCACTGTGTCCTCTCTGCGATTCGGTCCACGAGTTCTTTTTTTGTTATTGTCGGCATTGATTTGCCCTCAAACCTGATTGTTGTAGATTACCCGAAAGAGTATATGCCAGAGATTGTATCGAGTCAAACAGTGTGTAGACAACTCTGCTTTGTCGAAGATTGAACAAGCCGTTTTCCACTTTTATCGTTCAACTCTGACCAGATACCATACCGTTGCCGGCTGTCCGACCTGTAATACAAAATCTCCTTTCACGCCATTAACACTGACTGAATTTTCTAATGCTTCGCCTGCACCGTCAAGCGGAATTATCTCGATTCGCTGCAATGGTTCGAGGTTTCGCAGGACGACCTTTCCTTTGACAGGCTCTATAACGGTCGGCGCGGCTCCCCAGTCAGACAGAGAAGTCCTCTTTTCGTTCCAGGCCATACCCGTGTTGGCTGACCGTGCAGATGCGACAAGAAGTAAACGCTGCGAGCTGGATATGGGTCGATTATCCAAAGAGGTCAAAACGATAGAGCAGAATTCGTTTTCTACAGTAGCAGAGAGATTCTTCAATGCCTTATTATGGCCTTTTACATAACCGATAAGAGCCTGTGATTTTTCCGTCTCAACTGTTACGAGTCCTTTCTCCTGTTCAGAATAATGCCAGGTGAGTTCGTTCGTGTCAGAAACTACCGTGCTGTCCGAACCGGCTTTTGGGTACTCCCCTGCCTCAACTTCAAACCCGACGATACGCGTTGCGTGCCGGAGAGGAATGGCGGGTGAGAATCCAGGCGTAAAATACGGACTCTCAGAATATGGATACCGAATGCCCTCGCGCACCTGCTCAATGGTGTATGACCTTGGGATGGTCGTGAGTGCGGAACAAACATCACCTCTTAAAAACATCAAGGCACCTGCGGCAAGATTTGTCATTCTCACGGGATCCGGGCGAATCTCAAAGTGTCCCGGCATTTTCGCATTCCATTCTTCGGGATCTTTGTGCTCGAAGGTGTAGAAGAAAATGCCGTCCCAGTCGTGGAAGGCCGAGTAGGCGGCAAGGATGGGGATACCTTCGCAAGCAAATTCGTTGGGGAATGGGTGGTTGGTTTCTGAGACGGTGTATGGTTTGCCGGCAACCGCAGAGCGAGAAAGCTGAACCACCGTTGAGTTGAAAGGCTCATTCACCATAGGTGTGTTCTTGATGGAAAAGGTCCTCCGATTAGTCTTTGGATCGATGAGATACCGGGGATGCTGCCAATACACGTGGCCATCCACAATGTCCATCCGTGATGTGGAAGTAAGTAAAGGATAGCCGGTTTTGCTATGATTATGATCGCTGGTACCAACAACAAGAGCCCGCAAACCGAGTTCATCTTTCAGATAGCGGTACATTGTTTGGAAATAGTTGTGCTCCAGTTCCATATAGAAGGCGGCTTCCAAATGAAACCTCTTTTCAGGAGCGTCTGCAAACTCGTTTTTTGTTAGACGAGGTATCAGCTCATCCTCTTTAACACCGGCCATGTCGCACAGTGCCTTAAGCTCAGTTGAAGACAGTTGCTCTTTAAGCCATTCGTTGTATCTGACAGTAAGTTGATTCGCATACGAGGCTGTAATGTCAGCCCATGTTCCCGGACGCTTATTCGTGTTTTTCCCAAGCAGCCTGTCGCTGAACCAGGCCTCTACTATGGAGTTCTCATTGACAAGTTCAACAACTGCAACCGCCGGTTCCTGGCGATATTCAGATTTCGTATAGGGATTATAGTGTCTCAGAAGCTGCCCGGCGTATTCCTTGTGTAATTCCTGAACATGCTCGTCAAAGTAATTTATGACCTTAGCCAGCCCGAGATATTCATAGTCTTTTACACCGTCACCCTTGCGATAGTTCCGGCCGACGTTCAGATTGATATTGGTGTAAATGCCCTGTTTCTTCAGTTCCGCAACGAAATAATCTAACCGGTCAAGCTGTTGAGGATTCAAAGCACGTGTATCTTCCCGGCCTTTTATAAACAGGCTGGTTGACCCGTTCGTATCAAGGAAGTGAAATCTCACACAATTTATGCCAAAACGGGCCAGATGCTTCGCCACTACCGTGGCGTGTTCTTTCGAAGGAAAGCACGATGTCGATGTAAAGTTGACTCCCCAGATGCGAAACCGCTCACCGGCTGGTTTTGTCAGATGACCATTTTTAATCCGGATGAATCCGTCTTTGCCTGCCGGTGCATCCAATAGATAGGAAAGATTGACGAGCGAATCGTTATTCTCCCGCCAGTCGATGGTGAAAGGTTTCATTTCAATATACTGCGCAAATGTAGTGCCGACAAGAAGTAGTGAAAGCAGCATATAACGGTTCGTGTGCTTACCAGGCATAGGTTCCTCACTTATTAAACTTACTCGTATTATCAAGTCATTATGTTCCAAGCATATCATATCCCTCTTCGCAGTGGTAGTGATTTCGATGGGCCAGTAGAATGAACTAAACAATAAGCATTGCACGATATAGTGGCTGCAAGATATAATACATGGCGTCTTGCAATCTTAAATATGAAAAGGATAAATGCCAATGATTTCTTCTCGAATCAAAATGTCGCCAGAAGGGCCTGAGTTCTCTCGGATGACACACGGACTTTGGAGACTTAAAGACTGGGCCAAAAGTCCAGCCGAAATCCAGGAAATGATCCACTCCTGCCTGCAACTCGGCATAACGACTTTTGATCACGCAGATATCTACGGGGACTACAACTGTGAAAGCTTATTCGGTGCTGCGCTCGCCGAAAGCTCTGTTCGCAGAGCAGATATCGAACTGGTCACAAAATGCGGCATTAAATTGGTATCGAAGAATCATCCGGAAACTTCAATCAATCATTACGATACGAGCGCTTCACACATCCTCAGTTCTGTTGATAAATCTTTGAAGAATCTGAGAACGGATTATATCGATCTTCTACTCATTCACCGTCCGGATCCTTTGATGAATGCGGGTGAAGTAGGCGAAGCATTCTCACGCCTGAAAGAATCCGGCAAAGTACTTCATTTTGGAGTATCCAATTTCCTTCCATCTCAATTCGAGATGTTGTCGTCACAAACGGACGTCCCCCTTGTTACAAATCAGATTGAATTTTCTGTACTTAACATGGAAGCACAGGACAACGGCACAATGGACATGTGTCAACGATTAAAAATCTCTCCGATGGCCTGGTCTCCACTCGGGGGCGGAGCATTATTCAACGAGCAATCCGAGCGGATTGTGCGGCTGCGCCAGGTGCTGAAGGATATAGCAGATGAGCTGGGAGTAAATTCAATTGACCAGGTTGCACTGGCCTGGATACTCAATCACCCGGCCGACTTTGTTGTAGTCCTCGGAACTGGTAATATTGATCGCATAAAAAGAGCTGTCGAGGCAGAAAAAATAAAGCTTTCCCGGCAGCAATGGTTCATGATATGGAGGGCATCGATGGGCCGTGAAGTCCCGTAGATCATTTTGGACAGCACGCACGTAAAATCAGAGATGATCGGAAACACAACCCGAAAAGATTGACTGTAGCCGGCAGATTAGAAATACGGTTATATGACTCGGACAGGAGACATAAAGCTATACAAAAGAAATTAGTTACATTGCTGAAAATCAACAGTAGATCCTGCTATTCCTGTTACGGCTATGGCAGTGTGGGTATACTAAGCACACCACTCAACTTCTTTGTCAGCTCGTCGATCATTCCCTGTAGCTTCTTATTCTGATCCTCAAGTCCGGTAACTTTCTTTATCTGGTTCTGTAACTGGCCGTTCAGTTTTTCAACCATAGCTTCAGCGTTTGTCGCCTTGGCAATCGCCAGGTCCTTTTCCTTGCTGAACTCGCTGAGTTGCTCCTTAAGATTCCCTGCCTGGCTGACCACTGTTTGCAGTTGTTCTTTAGCCAGGTCCTTTTCCTTGCTGAGCTCGCTGAGCTGCTCCTTGAGATTCCCAGCCTGGCTGACCACTGCCTGCAGTTGTTCTTTAGCTTGCTTAACGGTAGACAGTTCCGACGTCACGTTTTCAAACGACTTGGAAAGCCCAGCCATACTTGTTTTCAGGTCATCTCGTTCGCTCTCAGTTTTCACCAAAGCGGCGTTGACTTTTGTCAACTCAACTTTTGCCTCCTCGGCTTCCTTGATAGCTTTTTCTTTCTCAGCATCCCTGCAACCCATCAGGGCAAGTGAACAAAACAACACCACCATAACTGTAAGATTCACTCTGTGCTTCGTCATTTCCGTGCTCCTTTCTGTTTCTTTTAGAAGGGTACTGCCCTTTTAAGCAAAATTACTCACAAGACTCTGAAAAGAACGATTTGTAACCGACATTGTACGACAAACAGGTGAAAGCACAAGCTGATTCCGGCTACTTTATGGTATCCCTTCTCGTAGTGATCTCATCCATGCGGAGTATTTACCCGGTTCCACGGAGATATATGTTCCTTTCAATTGTACAAGAATTGCAATGTATGATACTTGAAACCTCAATGATTTACGTTAAAATCTCTGTATTGGGTAGACTATGTGAAACAACAGATGGCTAAGTGTGCCAATTGTTATTATTCGAAGAGAGTCTATCGGCGAACCTTGAGAAGAATCCGGGAGTTGCTTGATTATTCAAAAAAAACGATAAACATCATCATAGAGAAGTGCGATTTTTAGGAGCCTATGGGAATGACAGTAAGAGAGTGCATTTCAATTCATCTGTGTGTATTGGTCGCCGTTTTGGCGGGAACCAGCTTTGCGAAAGATACTGAGAGTCTAAAGATCATTCCACAACTGAATAGGGAGAAGTTGCCGGGCAGGCAGGTGAAAGTGGCTGCTATTTGCATCGGCTTCGGCGGCAAACACGATGAGAAGTTGAAACTGGCGATTGAGCATCTTCATACGGCCGGCCGGAACGGGGTGGATATCGCGTGCCTGCCGGAGGAATTCGCTGGTACCAGCGCCGAGCCAGTACCCGGGCCTACAACCGATGAGGTGGCAAAGCTGGCTAAGCAATACAATATGTACGTGATCTGTCCGATTCGCGAGCAGGCGGGCGACAGGCAATACAACACGGCTGTCCTTATCGACCGCAAGGGTGAAATCGCAGGTTATTATCGCAAGATATTCGTATTCTGGGGCGAAGGACTGAACGTCAGTACAGAGGGCGTGAAGGTTTTTGATACGGATTTTGGCAGGATAAGCATTCTGACGTGCTTCGATCTCAATTATCCCGAGCTTTGGCACGAGTGCGATGCCATGAACGCGGATATTGTCTTTTGGCCGAGTGCATATAGAGGCGGGTCACCGCTGAACGCGTTTGCCATTCTCTATCACTACTACATCGTGCCGGTCGGAGTCGGTAACATTATGGACATTACCGGCAAGCCTGTTGAGAACATTGAAACGCCCCGGTCAAAACAATTCATTGCCACACTGGACCTTGATCGCACGTTCGCCCACCATGACTTCAATCGCGAGAAGGTCGAGAATATGCTCGAGGAGAATAAGGGTAAGATCGTTGCCGAAAGGAATCTCAGCCAGCATGACCTTGCTACATGGTGGTTGTTCAAAGCAGTAAAACCGGGTGTGCGAGTTCGAGAGCTTCTGAAGAAGTACAAGATCGAACCGCTTAGGGAATATCAGCATCGAAGTCGAGAGCAGATCAATCGAGCCCGGAGGGAGGATGGTCGAATATAGCCGTCCCTGCGATGTCCCATTTATATTCCCCGGCATCAAGGCATATGGAACTGCCGTCAGACCATGGGGCTGAGATTGGGTAGCAAGGAGTCGAACGATGCCGGAGTACCTATTCATCGGCGACATCAACCACACAGCGAAAACCGATCGTCGCACAGCGGTCAAGCCCGGGCCACATAAGAATGAACTTAGCCCCGAAGTTACAGGTTTGTGGACCTCCGTCTGTGTACCAGCTTGATCCTTCGGCTTTAAAGAAAGAACCTCCACGAATAATACAGAACCGTGTTTGCCCGTCGCTACGCTCGCTTTCGGTCCATTCCCAGACATTACCGCACATGTCATAACAGCCGAATGGCGAACGGCCTTGTGGAAAAGCAGTAACGCTGGTTGTACCTCCAGTCCTGCCGCTGTTACAAAAATCCTCTTGAAACCTGTTGCCCCACGGATAGATTCGGTTATCTGAGCCCTGTGCCGCATACTGCCATTCCTTTTCGGCAGGCAAGCGTTTTCCGGCCCACTTCGCGTAGGCTCTCGCATCATTGAGGTCTACGTACACGACCGGATGGTTTTCAAGACCGGGCGGCGGAGCGTCGTTTTCCCAATGCTTGAGGAAATTCTCAGCCTGGCTGGGCCTGTAACCTGTCGCTTTGAGAAACTGGGCGAATTCCGCGTTGCTTACGAGTGTCAGGTCGATTGCATAAGGAGAGAGCTGTACGTTTTGGGTAAAATTAACGATTTGGTTGAGGTCGCTGCGCGGATGGGCAGATGCATCCAGTTGGGGGACTTGGTAGAACCCACATTCGCGCTTCCTGTATCTTACCTCCATGCCAAAGCTCGCTTTGGGTATCAGAACCATCCTGTCGGGGATACGCTTTGTTCTATATTCTTCAGTGGGCATAACCTCGCGGAGTGTTTCATCACAGGGAAAAAAGCTGGTGCTGGAACTCGCGTGGGATTCAATATCGGCTTGCTTAGTCAGAAAATCCATAAAATCGCTTCCGAGCGCATCTTCTCGGCCTGATATGAATGCACCAATCCCTCGGGCACGAATCGCACCTTTGATGAAGGCCATTCCATCTCTGATCTCACCAATTTCACGTCCGGTTATCAGATCAAAATATCGGACACCCCCCATGTGCGGCACTTTAAGTAACGCTCCCTCGACCAAAGCCTCAGAGCGATTGACTAATGTCCACAGACGAAGGCCTCGGCCCTCCCATAGGCTTGCATATACACCGGCTTTCTCAGTTTCAATCAAAGGTATCCATTGCTCACCACAAAAGAGATCCGCAAAGCGGCGTTGTATGGGTAGCATCGCCCTCAAGATCGAGCGATCCCGGCCGCTCCAACCTACCCAGGAGCCGAAGACATTCTCCCATACCAGGATGCCACTGCCGTTCATCCAGGCAGTCTGCAATTCTTCAGAATGGTCGAGATTCCATCGTTTGATTTGGTGCATCATGTGGCGACGCTCCAACCACTTGTTCCATAACACTCCGGGTACCTCGCTGTCTGCGAGCCATTGGGCCCAGGACATGTGGTGATCGTGGATTCGTTCGGCAGGCAGCGTCAGTTCGGATTCCAGGACAACACCTGGACGAGCAGCATCCAACCTGGTGCGAAGGTCATTCATTCCTTCGTGAAGAGTATCAAGAAAAATACCGTCTGCCTCAATCATTTCCACGAGTTCAACCAACATATCAACGTCAGGCTTGTCTTCACGGCGGGTGCCGGTGTCCCACGGATTGTAGTTAACGAAGACCTTGACGCCATGTCTTCGAAACATTCGACTCACTACCCTTAAACCCTCAAGTCCGCCTGGCATATCCCGGTAGAAGTCGAATTGGTTGCGGTCATCGAAACCTATCCGGGGGTACGCATGCCATAACACAATGGCATCATAACCGCCAAATTTCTGAATACCATCGTCTATTAGAGAATCAACGGTATATTGATTTCGGTTCCGATCGTAGAATGTTTCATCGTACATCATAAGGAAATAGCAGGAATAACAGGAAGAAGCCCAATTGAACTCCGGCCGTCGGTAGAACGTGTCATCGTAGACCATTTGTTCTCGCACGTGCTGTCGCCTTGCCGCCAGTTCTGTCCTCCATAGTCCCCATTGGGCAGGATTGGATGGAGCCTGGACCAGCGGTTCTATTTTGATTAACGAGTATTTATTCACACTCGCTACATAATCTGCGGAATCGTTTGGACTTCTCCTGGTGTCAAAGCTGGCTTCCGAGAGTCTCCCTGCAAGACCAAGAAACATGGCCACAAATGCGAAAACTATTTGATCTCTTCGGCTGCCGGTTATTCTTTTCATGGCCAACAATTTCCTTCAGGGATAGGGCTATGTCTTTGTTCTTGTATTTTCATGTATGGTAACGAGGCTAAGGCTTTGATGCAACTTTTATAGGCTTTGTCACGTCATATATCTTCGTCGCGTGCTGCATTCCATACCAACTTAGTCTCGGCAGTCGCAGATCTGGGGTGGTTATTCTTTGGGGCCTTCCCGGGCAGAGGGACAAGTGGACCATCCTGATACAGATCATTTGGCAAAAGGTCTTTTTTCAGCTATAATAATCGTCATGATGAAGAAGACTGCGGCTATCACTATTGTGTTACTATTTGACATGTGTTCAATGGCACAGGCTTTTAAGGCTACATTTATTAAACTCAAGGATTTTCAAGATGCAAAACAAGTGGTTGCTTTTACGGTTTGGCCTGTATAGTTTTGTGTGTTTAGTGATTATCACCCCCGGCGGGATTCAGGCCGGGCCGGGTGATTTGGGGATTGACTTTGACCTGCAGGGATTTGTGGAAAAAGCGATTCAGGCCGGACTCAAGCCCATTGTCATTCCTCCCGGACGTTATCGGGTGAGACCCCGACACCGGCAGCACCTGGTCCTGCAGAATCTGGCGGATGTCGAAATTGTGGCCGACGGCGTAGAGATGATCTGCTGTGAAACCACGCGGGCCCTGACCATCTCAAACTGTCGCAATGTCACCCTGCGCGGGCTGACCATTGACTATGACCCCCTGCCCTACACGCAAGGCAGGATAGTGAAGTTATCAGAGAACAATACCGTCCATGACATTGAGTTGTTTGACGGGTATCCCGGGAGCGACCAGATTCAGAATTTTAAGTATGAGATTTTCAGAGCGGACACGCGGACCTTGCGTTTTGGCAGTTACTATGAGTTTAGCGCTGTCGCACAGGAAGCGAATCGCATCCGTGTAACCCGCGGAGGCCGTTATCATGGCGAAAAGGTCGGAGACATCATTGCCATTGGTACACAATATGCGCCGGGCGGACAGATTCCTCACGCCATTTACACCATGCGCAGCCAGAATGTGGTGATCGAAGATGTCACCTTATACGCGTCGAATTGCTTTGGATTCTTCGAAACCAACTGCGAACGAACCACGTATCGTCGCTGCAATATTGATCGGCGGGCGACGAAGGACGATTTTAAGGAGCGTTCCGATCCACGGATTCGTTCGCTGGACGCCGACGCCTTTCACAGTAAGTTTGCCGTCGTGGGCCCCCAACTCATAGAGTGCACCGCTCGTTTTCAAGCGGATGACTGCGTCAATATCTGCGGCGACTACCACATGGTCATGGCCTCCGAGGGGCCAAAACTGCGTGTCCTGTCCAAGGGCAATATGAATATCGAACCGGGCGATCCCTTAGAGGTAGTGGGCTACGACGGGCGGCGTTTGGCGGATGCCCTGGCCGTGAGCGTTACCCGTTCGGGGGACATAACCGACGAGGAACTGGCCTTTATGGCCCAGCAACGCATGCACAAGCCCTTTACGGAAGGCTCGCTGCGTCGGATATACGAGATCGTCATCGATCGGCCTGTGGACCTGGTACGGGGCAGTATCATTGCCGCGGCCAATCGCATCGGCAACGGATTTAAGGTTACGGGGTGCGATTTCGGATTCAACCGTTCGCGTGGCATTCTTATCAAGGCCAGTCACGGCGAGGTGTCCGGCAATACCCTCGAGGGTTGTGTGGAAGAGGCAATCAAGGTAGCTCCTGAGTATTGGTGGTTGGAAGCCGGCAGCAGTAACAATGTGCTAATCACAGGCAACAATATTCGAAACTGCGAAGGCATGGGTATTGCCGTATACGCCTTGGCCGGCGCCGGGGGCCTGGCCCCGGCTGGGGCTCATAACGATATCGTTATTCGGGACAATCGGTTGAGGGACGTGGCCGGGCGGGAGATATGGGTCACATCCACGCGCGGATTAATCCTGCGTGATAACGATTTCGGCGAATCCGAGCCGGACATTAAACTCGAACACTGCGAGCGTGTGGCAACGGACAAATCTGCCACGTCCAAAGATGAAGTCCCTTCGAAGGATAGCAGGAAATGATGTCATTTGCCGCCCTATTCGGCTGGACGGTAGTTTCCCCGCTCGATCAAAGCCTTCTTGGAAACATCGTCTGCCAACTCCGCCACTTTGCCCACCCCGCTCAGATCATTGCCGCTTAGCAATACTCTATCGGTCTTATCACCCTGCAGCCGCAGCAGCAATCCACCTTTAGGCCTGCTGCCGCTGATCAGGGCATCGTGGACATCCACAAACCAAAGCAGCGACCCGGCCCCGAACTGTGCATCAAGTTTGTCGATATTCAGATCCGCCACATCCTCACACACAATAGCAGCACGTCGATCCGCCTCGTTCGTCCAGAGCCGAACGTTATCGAATTTCAGCCCTTCCACGTGCCGACAATAGAATCCGTACGCCGGCAGCATTCCAAACATCGTGCTCTCAGGATAACTGTCTTGCTTCTCGGGCACCTTTTTCGCGGCATCCCCGGCCGTCCCACCGCCGTCGAAACCCAGCGAAATATTGCTCAAAGTAATGTTGCGAACCGGATGGCTCGGCAGACCCGTGATAGAACAACCGATATTCGATGTCTCGCTCGCGATTATGTTGCTGATCACAACATCGCGCAGAATACCCACGCCGGGAGGGGGTTTGTCCTTCTCATACACACGCCCCCGATTGCCCAGCCTGATAAATATCGGCACCGTCACGCCCTTAATCGTAATGTTCGACACCGTCACCCGTTCCATCGTCCCGCCGTCGACGATCTCCAGAGCAATGCCTGCCAACCCCCGCTGCCTGCCGTAAATAACCTTCGATTTCCGCGGCGACGAAACAGCACAATTCGACACCGTAATATTCCTGAAACCCCCGCCGGATTCCGTACCCATTTTGATCGAATTGCAGTGACTGCTCACAACACAATTCGTTATCGTGATATCCTCGCACGGAGTCAGTGAGCAACTCTTCAACACAATCGCATCATCATCCGAATCGACCATACAGTCCGAGATCCGCACACCTCGGCAACTGTCGATATTGAGCCCATCGTTGTTATACGAAGCATGATTAAATACCTTGATGCCCCGAATCGAGACCCCTTCGCACTTGATGTAGTGCTGCATCCAACTGCCGGCGTTGAGCATGTTGATATTCTCTACCAGAACATTGCGACAGTTCTCGAAGATAATATTCTTGGGCCTGGCCCTGTCCTTCCACCGAAACGCATCCCCCTGCCCGTCAATAGTACCCAAGCCCCGCACCGAAACGTTCTCCAGCCCCGTCCCGGCAACAATAGCCCATTTACTGTAAGACTCACCACCGCCGGCAGGCGTACGCATGCGAGCATAATGTTCAGGATCGCGACTGCCCAGCAGCGTGCTGCCAGCATCGAGAAGCAGTTCCACGTTGCTCTCCAGATATATCGTACCGGTCAGCCACTTGCCCGGGCCTACACGCACAGTCCCGCCGCCCGCTGCGGCACATTTGTCCACCGCCGCCTGAATCGCCTCCGTACACAACTTCTCGCCGTCGCCTTCAGCCCCGAAATCCCCCACATCGTAGTATCCGCTCCGGGCAAATACCGTTGATCCGGCAAGCAGCGCCATAAGAAGTACAGTCGATACAATCTTTCTACTAAGAGCCATGAGCAGTCCTTTCAGAAGAAAAACACCAGCTTAAGTACATTCTATAGCTCCAATGCAGTAGTGGCAAGGACACAAATGACTTAAGCAATTGCGAAAGTTACGAGACATTCCGAAAACTTCTGATGTCCTGTTTGAGGCGTTGCTATGAAATACTCCAATTTGGCGGTAGACTGGCGGTCCTGATCGGTGATGTTCGGAGATGTGGAAAATACACACCTATTGTGAAAGACGTGCTCAACCTGCCTTTGGGACGAGCTTATGGATGCCGCAGGCTATTCGTAAAGTATGGGTTTCTTTCGCCAGTCTTTATCAACGTCGTGACGGTATTGGCTTACTCGCGGGCGGCGCTGCCGCAGGCGGACCGATTCGATGCCGAGGTAACAGCCGCCGGAGGTCGGGTTTTTGCCGATGCACTCCAGACGCAGCTTGTATTTGCCCGGCTCGGGCCAGAAGTCAAGCAGGTGATATTCGCGAGTCGAGGTCTCACTGCTGTAGAGATCCATGACTCCGCCGAGTTTGACGCCGTCCAGGTATGCCTGGTATTTGCCGTAATCGTAGGACCGGGTCATGATTAGCAGCAGACGCTGCGGCTCTTTCTTATCGACTTCGAATGGAATCTCGACCCAGGCGTCATCCGGCTCTTCCGGCCGGTAAAACAGATGCCCATCGGGATATAAATCCAGATTCTGTGCGACGGCTTCGCCTGTGCCGCGGTATTTATCCGCCGTATATTCGCGCGCGGCGATAATTCTGTCGAGGTTGGGAAGTGTGCGCTGCCTGCCGTGCGGCGAGCGGGCCTCGAAAGTGGGCTCGCCCGTCTGGTACCAGAACGCCACACTGGAGTAGTCGTCCTCGCGTTCGTTCCAACTATTCGATTCGTACTTTGGATTCTCGTCCGGCGACATCCAGCCGAAATGCTCAAATGTCACCTTGATTGCTTTGCTGAAAACGATGGGGTCCGTGATGTGCCAGCGGTAGGCGCTGGTATGGCCGCCGACGATGCCCCACTGATCGAAATACGGGACGCCGAAGTAAGGTGTGCTTGTAGTCTTGAGGCCCCAGGCGGAAAGAAAATAATCTTCCGTCCCCGTGCCCCAGATCGAGGCATTCTGCTCGCCGTCGATATAGATTTTCTCGTCGCCCTCGCCGAACCAGGAGGGGCTGCGCGTCCGCACGCTCAGAACGGTGCCAACGTAGTGACCCTTACCCTTCGTATCGAGCAGAACGTAGTCCTTTCCGTTCTGGACGGGATACTCCTGGCGGTACTGCGCATAAAAGTACGGCGTGTCGTCACCGATGTGCTCTTTCTTGACCCAGTCGATGTTGTAGTAGAGCAGGCTGATTGGTTTGTCGCTCTGGTTGACAATCTCGATGCGTGCGGATTTGCGAAACGGCATGTGCCAGAAGCAATTGTAGGAATCCGCATCCTCGACCGCGACCGGCAGACTTATTACCTCGCTGCGTTTGCCGAAACTGTTGGCGAAGAAATCGCCCACGGGGGCCTCGACTGCCGGACGTTCGCTGCCGTCCCAGTACATGCAGAGCAGCATTTCCTGGTGATTGGCCGAGCCGTTCTTCGCCCAGGAGTGCGGCTCGGGCCCAAGGAACGTCATCCATATATGGGTGATTACCCCCGGGCCCTTGACGTCAAGCAGGATTTTCTTCTGCCCCGGCTGAACACTGCTGTTGTCGCGATTGCTGTTCGGGTCGGGCACACCGTTGGGATCGGGCTTTCCATCCGGTCCGATCTTGTGCGTTGAGGTCGCTCGCATGCTCCGCCCTTCGTGCGGCCGGGCCAGGGCCGCCATGAAATCGGCAGATGCAATACTGCAGCACAATAGACAAATCGCCAGGCCCGCCGCGATCCGCATATGTCCGGCCCTGATAAATCTGCTTTTATTGTGATTCATACTATCAACTCTATCACCGTCAATCAATTTTCTTGCCGACGGCCTCTCGGGCGCCTCTTTGCGTGATGAACTCGCCATTGAGGGTTTTGCCGTCTACTTTGCCCTTGAATTCCATTGTGAACTGCCTGTCGTTGAAGCTTAACTCAAGCTTGAAGCTCACATTGTTTCCATCGACCTTCAGGTCCTTAACGGCCACCTCGTTATCACGCATGGTGTACGTCCCGGTCATGTCCGGCTTGATCTTCAGCGTACTTGTCCGCGTCCCTTGCGAGGATTCCCTTGTGAACTCCCAGGTTCCGACAGCCGAGTTTTCCTCAATTTTTTTGCCGGTCACATCGCCGGTGCCGCTGTCCCATGCAATCTGGCCGGCGAGGTTCTTGCCGTCCAGCTTGCCTTTGAAGTCCAACATAACAGTCTGGTCACCCCAGCCCATTTCGAGAGCAAATGTCACCTGGTCGCCTTCGAGTTTCAGGTCCTTGATGGGTAGGTCGCTGCCGAATGATTCATACCTTCCGGTCATGTCTCCATTGACCCGCATCATACTTTTATTCGTGCCAAATTCGGATACCGTTGTCAGCTCCCACTTCCCGATTAGAGCCGCCCCGACGCGTGTGCCTTTGGCCGGCATCTCGCCCTGCTGGCTCTTGAATACACCGGTAAGATTGTGGCCCGCTATCGTGCCCTCGAAGTCCGATTCGTATGTATTGTCACCGAACGTGCTCTTGCGGTTAAAGGTGAGCTTGCCGTCCTTGAATTTCACGTTCGAGATCGCGGTATTGCCGCGTTCGCTTATCCATTTGCCGTCCAGCGAGCCGCCGGATTTCTCGGATATGGCCAATTGTCCGGTAATATCCCGGTCGCCAATATTAAAGCTGATGTCCCAGGTACCCAGTGCGGCGGGTATGGGCTTGAACCGAACCCCGTTGACGGGGAATTCACCTTGGTCGCTCGACATTGTGCCCGTGATTTTGCCGTCCTTGAGGGTGCCGGTGTAATCCATTATGAATTCCTGGTCGCCGAACTGAATTATACGAACAAACGTGAGCTTTCCATCCTGAAATTTGACATTTGACAGGTCGCCGGAGCCCCATTTTCCAGCAAAACCGCCGTCCGCCTGTTTGGAGATGGACAAAGTGGCAAAGCTATCCCGGCCGCCGAACTCTACTGTCAATTCCCATTGGCCTGTAATGTCCTCGGCCGCCCACACAAGCGACGTATGCGTAAACAACATAAGACAAATAAGCACAAAAGTCCTGCCGATTGTTTTGTGAAGAATCCGACTCATGATAAACCTCCTGAAAAAGTATGTTTCCCGACTTATCGCTACCCGGCTACGCAACCGGGTATATCCACCTATCACAATACCACCAGTCCCGGCGACAGGCAACTATTTCTTCAAAATATCCAAACGCCGGCTAAGTGCTAAGCCTGCTCCGCATTGCCTGAACTTTTTCCTTAAGCTGCGGCCACTTCGTCCAGATTTCTTTGTCGCAGGATGGAAAATCGTCGCAGCGCGCACAGGTTGGCAAATTCCTGCTGACGGCGCATTGTTTGGCCTCACAATTGAACAGTGTCCTCTCGGATTTGCAGCCGTCACAATACAGCTTCTCGGCGTCCATCTTCCACTCCTTCGCCAATTTAGCTCTCAACTCATCGTCGTTGTTCTGCGTAGCGATATAGACGTTACACTTATCACACTCCAGGCAACAGTAAGCAACCATTGAGAAATCATCACTGTCCAGCATGGCCGGCCGGCGATTCGAACTGCACGGACAGCATGAAAAAGAAACCGAGCCCAAAGTCAATCCAAGTCCGGCACATGCGCAAGTTTTCATTATATCTCTCCTGTTGTAAGCGGCGGTTTCAGCATGGAACTGCAAATATTTCATATCTTCCATCTTACTATCCCTTTATATATATGATTGGAACTTCGAGTGGTTTAACGAAAACATAAACATTATCCATCATTGAAAACAACAAAAGAACATTCGAGAATTAATCATGCACTCACCATTCCTGACTTTCTATAGTATTTTTTATTTCCATCGGAGCTGTTGGAGTTCTTCTTTGGTGCGAATGAACTTAACTGTGCCGTCGTTTAAGAGGACGCAGCCGCCCTTTGGGTCGTGATTATCGAAAGTGAACAGTTCAGGCCCGCCGTGTTGATTCCAGCCGGCTATGGTCTCAAATAAAAGTACGGTGTCTAGTGGAGAATATGACTTACAATTAGGATTCATCGCATAATGAGACTTGCCTTCACCTGCACTTGGACATTTAAATTGCTCTTTTCCTCCAGGTGGGTATCGCTTTAGTAGTACATCACACCATTTGGATGGATCCGGATATTGTTTTTTTTGAGTTAAAGGGATCCTCGATAATGAAACTCCAAAGCCTCTTCATGTTGGATCCACATTCATTTCGTAATCTGAGTGGTTTTATTTTGGATGTGAGGGCCTGTGGTTTGAGCTTCTCCAGACTTGGCCAGACATCGTTTTCATAAGAATATTCTTTTGTACCGGTAAGTACATGCTTGTTTGTTTTGACGAAAGCGGTTACAAATTCACCGTTTCGATAACCGATGATGTTAATGAAATGTATGAATCCTGGTCTCCCTTCCCCTGAATATCCGAGAAACATTCCCTGGTTTACGTCATGAGCCAACGCTTTGATAATCTCCGGGTCATCAATAACTGTTGGCACAAGAGATTCCACATCGTTTACCTCCTCGGGGCTAAAGAGACCACGATTGAAAATAAAGTACTCCAATTTCGATGGGGAATATCGAAGTTCAACGTGGGTACAATCACTTAAATCAGGCGGTGGCGGTCCAAGTGGAGGCTTTGTTTGTGATTTTTTCCAGCAAGAAGACGTCATAAGTACCAAAAAAAAACATAAAACAACAATATAATACGCAGCAGGTTTCCAAGCTAAAAGAATTTTCAATAAATGGTCATAGTATAGTTTCATCGCCAATCCCTTAACATGATACTTAGTTGGAACGCAACATGTTATTTATGGGTCTACCACGAGACAAAGGTTGAAGTCGTTGGCCAAGTAGCATCTCCGGCTTCGCTGCGAAGTTGTCACTGCCTGACAACCGCTCTCGACTAACAATTCGTGAACATAGCAGCATGATTACACGATAACCGACAATACGCTCAATGTCGATAAAAAATATCAGTTGCGTTCTTGTTTTTTAATAGCCCGTGCTTTGCGTTTATTATATTGTCGGCTGAAAACTGTTGACAGGTTTCATGTATTGGATTTTAATCCTTGCATAAGAAAAAAGTATCGAAAGAACATGGATTCCTGACTTTGCGGGAATTGTAAAATTAAAATAAAGGATACGCACAATGAAAAGGTTGTGGATAAATGTCGTTCCGTACAGCAAGGATATCGCCATCGCCGCACTTGAGAGCGGTGCCGAGGCGGTCGTGCTGCCGGATGGCGATAGTGGCAAAGTCCGGCAGTTCGGCAAAATCAAAACAGTCGAAGCCAGCGGCGACATCAAGCCCGGCGTGGACATCGAATTCATCGATATTGCCGCCAAGGAAGATGAAGATAAGGCCGCAGCGGTGCCGACCGAAAGAATCGTTGTATTAAAAATGCTCGACTGGACGATTATTCCGATAGAGAACCTGCTCGCCCGGCGCGGCAAAAATATTATGGTGCAGGTCGAAAACAGCGAGCAGGCGAAACTTATGGTCGAGATACTCGAAAAAGGCGTTGACGGAGTCGTGCTGAAAACCGGCGATATAAACGAAATCAAAAAGACCGCCGAAATCATTCAGGGCGTCAGCGAAAAAGTCACCCTCGTCACGGCGACAATTACCACAGCCAGGCAGCTTGGCATGGGCGACCGTGCCTGCCTCGACACCTGTACACAGATGACCCCGGGCGAAGGGATGCTCGTAGGCAATACGGCATCGGGTTTCTTTCTCGTACATTCCGAGAGTATCGATAATCCTTACGTGGCTTCCCGGCCGTTCCGAGTTAACGCCGGAGCGGTGCACGCCTATACTCTGTCGCCAGGCGGCAAAACCAAGTACCTGGCCGACCTGAAGGCCGGTGACGAGGTCATGGTGGTCGATTATCAGGGTAAGAGTCAAACGGCTTATCTTGGCCGGAACAAAATCGAGAAAAGACCGATGATGCTCATCGAAGCCGAGGCCGAAGGTCAGCCGATTGGCCTGGTTCTGCAGAATGCCGAGACGATTCGCCTTGTCAGCCCGGACGGCAAAGCGATTTCGGTAACGGCGCTCAAGCCGGGCGATAAAGTCCTCGGTCATATCGAGAAGGCCGGCAGGCACTTCGGCATGAAAGTTGATGAAACGCTGATAGAAAGGTAGAGCTATGGTTTGGCCGGACGATTTGATTAGTATAATTTTAGCCGCCCTTCTCGGCGCGGGAATCGGACTCGAACGAGAGCTTAGCGGTAAGGCCGCCGGACTTCGAACGAATCTCCTGATATGTCTCGGAGCATCGGTCTTCACGATAATCTCCAGAGAAATGGCAACAGGTACCGGAGGCGAGGTTACGAGGATCGCAGCCCAAATCGTTACCGGCGTCGGGTTCCTGGGGGCCGGTGCCATCATTCAGGACAGGCGTGTGCACGGCTTAACAACCGCGGCGACAATCTGGCTGGTTGCAAGTATCGGAATGGCCTGCGGCGGCCAATTTTACGTACTGGCGATTGTTGCATCACTGATTGCGGTACTTGCTCTTATCGGCCTTGGAAAATTGAGTAAACCTCTCGAACGCTATGTAAAAAAGAACAAATCCCAAAGCACTCAACACGAGTTGGATTAAACAAAACACACAGAGCAATGCGCTTCCGAATTTTGGATTGCAGCGGAGATAGTAACTTTGCCCCCTGGATATTACAGGGGAATTTACGCTTGGCGCTTTTGGGGAATGTTGATAGAATCTGCGCATGTTCTGTTGTCGAAAGTTTACGTTTATGACTTCGACTGGAAGCAACTATTAAAAGAGAAAAATATAGCCGAGTATTTTGGAGGTATGAAGATGCAATTCCTGAATAGAAAAGATGCCCGCTCATGTCCTAAGCATGGCAAGTCTCAAAGTTCCAATGGGAAATATCGCTGGGTAAAATGGATTTTTCCGCTTGCGGGACTGGTCTCGCTGATATGGTTTCTGATTCGCGTTATCCCCAAGCCGTCGCGGGCTCTTTATCCGTGTCAGCGGGTCGCGTTTCCGCTGGCCTCGGGATTTATCGCCGCGTTGTTGGGTTTTGGAGCTTCGGCGCTGGCCTTTAAGAAAGCAAAACTCAACTTCGCTCACCGGCGATATATCATGGGCCTGGCATGCGCAGTCTTGAGCGTCACGGCGGTGTGGATCGCGATGACAGTGACGGCCGAGAAGTCGGTTCTTGCCGAGCCCCAGCCTGTGAATGAGCCGATGGGAGTTGCCAAAGGCATTAATCCCGGCCGTGTCGTCTGGGTACATGATCCGGATGCGACGGATTGGGAAGGTCCTGGAGACGGACATCCCTGGCAGGCGGAACATTCAGACCCCGACCGCATCCGCGAGATGGTCTCCAGTGCGGTCCGCGAGCTGACCGGGACAGCCGATGACACCGAGGCATGGGACAAGCTCTTCAGGTATCTCAACAAAGCACGCGGCAAAGGCGACGTCGGCTACAAGCCCGGCGAGAAGATTGTTATAAAGGTCAATTTCGTCGGCTTCATTTTTACGCACGGCGGTGTGAATCCGGAGAACTACAATCTGGAAACCAAGCAAGATTACATGAGTACGTCGCCTCAGATGCTTGTCGCCCTGGTGCGGCAGCTCGTTGAGAAGGCCGGCGTTAAGCAATCCGATATCGCCATCTGTGACAGTCTTGCGTATTTTGCCAACGAATATGCCGACATCATCAAGAAGGAATTCCCGAACATCCGGTATATGGACCGCGGCGGTAAGTTCGGCCGGATTAAAATGAAGACGTCTTCGGTTCCACTGTACTGGAGTTGTAATCCCGAAGGATTCAAACAAGACTATATTCCCGCATCGTTTGCCGAGGCCGAGTACTTGATTAACTTCGCGAACCTTAAAGCACATACCGGATCGGGCGTGACGCTCACTGCAAAAAATCATTACGGTTCGCTTATCAGATGGCCGGCCGAAAAAGGCTACTTCGACCTGCACAAAGATGCCTTTTCCAAGCAGACAGGAATATACAGGAACCTGGTTGACCTTATAGGCCATTCGCAATTAGGCGGCAAAACCGTGCTGTACCTTGTTGACGGGCTCTACTGCGGTATCCACCCGGTGGACATGGAAAATGGACCAAGGCGATGGACGTCGCCGCCCTTCAATGGAGACTGGACTTCCAGCCTGCTGGCTTCGCAGGACCCGCTGGCTATCGATTCGGTCGGCTTCGACCTTCTCGCCGCTGAGTACGAAGATCCTTCACGCAAATCCGGCGTGGACGATTTTCTGCATGAGGCGGCCCAGGCGGACAATCCGCCGTCCGGGACATTCTACGATCCTGACCATTCTGGAAATGTCAAGAGGTTGGCAAGCCTCGGCGTGCACGAGCACTGGAACAATCAGCAAGACAAGAAATATTCACGCAATCTGGGAAAGGACAAGGGCATCGAACTGATAGCAGTTACACCTGCGAGCGATGACAGGCAAGGCATCATCGCGCCGGGAGCGAAAGTGAAAAAACTCGCCGACGGTTTTAAGTTCACCGAGGGCCCGGCGGTAGACGCCGATGGAAACGTTTTCTTTACCGATCAGCCGAATAATAAAATTCTCAAATGGTCTGTCGACGGCAAGCTTTCGACGTGGCACAATAGCCCGGGCAGAGCCAACGGACTTTACTTTGACAAACGCGGCAACCTGCTGGCCTGTGCGGACATGGATAATGAACTATGGTCGATCGATCCTGAAGGCAAAGCGACCGTGCTCGTTAAAGACTACAAGGGCAAGAAACTCAACGGTCCGAACGACCTGTGGGATGACCTCAAGGGCGGCATTTACTTCACAGACCCACTCTACAAAAGGGACTACTGGACCCGCGATCCGGCGATGCAGCAGGACGGCCAGCACGTGTACTACCTGACCCCAGGCCGGCGGAAACTTCTTCGCGTGACTGAGGACCTGGTTCAGCCCAACGGCATCATCGGCACGCCCGATGGCAAGCTGATTTATGTCGCCGATATTGGCGATCGAAAGACGTATGTGTATAACATCGAGGCCGACGGCACGCTGTCGGGAAAAAAGCTGTTCTGCTCGATGGGCTCGGACGGTATGACTATCGACAACGAGGGCAACATTTACTTAACGGGCCGGGGCGTTACAGTCTTCAATCCGGCCGGCGAGAAGATTGAGCAGATCCCGATAGACGCCGGCTGGACGGCGAACGTCACCTTCGGCGGCGTCGACAGGCATACGCTCTTTATCACGGCACAAACCTCGATCTATGGCCTGCAAATGCGAGTCAAAGGCGTGAAGTAAATAGACAGCAGCGGATGCCGATTAGCAGTCCTCGGCGAATAGAATTTGCCTCCATCCTGCTGACTGATTTACGTTGTCATGCTGAGCCGAAAGCGAAGCATCTCGGCAGCGAACCGATTATTCGCAAGCTGAGATTCTTCACTTCACCATGTTTCGCTCAAAATGACAAATGCGGCGTTTTGCTTAGAGATGTACTTGAACCGAGCGATGGAATCACCGCCTGAGCCAAACATTTATATAATAACAACATGTGAACATCCTTGTATTCAAATCGTTCAGTTTGAGTAAAAAGGCAAAAAAGCCTGTAACATTTTTCCGATATCGGCGTCTTAATTTTAGGTTATGCATCTCTGAAGCGCAACTTGTACAAGAAATCGGAATTGACGAACAGTAGTTACAGTAGAGAGGATTTATCATGCGCAGAGGTTGGATACCGGTTGATCGCATCGGTCTGGTGATTATTTTTATTATCAGTTTAGCCGGAATGCAGAGTCAAAGTGCAAGAGTTTATGGATCAGAGCAGGAAGTTCAAGCCAGGCTTCGGAAGGTTCGGCAGTCTTTTAAAAAACAGCGTGAAATGTTCAGGAATATGCGGTTCAAGGCCGACTGGCTGGATCCCCATATGCAAACCAAGCAGGAACCAGGCAAGCCACCCGATCAGATCGATTTCATCGAGATACCGGATGAAAAGATTCTGAACCTACTGGAATATCAAATCGATATTGACGGCAGATACCTCATGAGTCTGGAGCAGCATGTGACAGATGCCGCCTCCGGCGAAATAAAATCTAAAAGCCATTCATCCAGATATGGCTTTAACGGTAAAACATACCGGGCCTTCTACTCCGAGAAGCAGGCCAGTATTTTCACGCCGGAGCAGAAATTCAGCACAGGCCGCTCTCTAATTAAGCCAACCTATTTCATGGAGCACATTTTCAATGAGGACATGGACAGGATTTTAGAACATCCCGAGCTTGCGGAGCTTTCCGAAACTTCGGACGGCCTGTGGATTCTGAAATACGATGATGACAAGTCGCAGTATTCATACCGGGCCACGCTGGATCCGAAGCAGGACTTCATGATCGTCGAGCTTGAACGAACCTCGAAAGAGGGACATGTTTACATTAAGAAGATCGAATACAAAATAACGAGTGAGGGATTCTGGTATCCGGTCAAAGGACAAAGATCGTTTGGAGACAAGAACGAGCTGACAATGAATATCACCGAGTTCGAGCTTAATGCCCCGGACACTGATTATACGCTCGAATTTCCGAAAGGAACCCACGTGCTCGATTACACCAGGAGAACCAATCCGCCCGAAGTATATCGATATGGCCAGACGAAGAAAAGTTATGAACAAATCATCCGGGACGGCGGTAAATTTGTCGCCGGCGTTGCGATTGACGAGGCGGGCTCGCCTGTTGCCAGTGTGCTTGTGCGGGTCTGCGGCCAAAAGAAGCCCCGGCCGGACGGCAGGTTCTCTTTAACGTTTTCCGGAAGCTTCGATATTTTGAACGCCGTGACCGACGAGCAGGGACGCTTTGCAATCGAAATCGAAGAGGATGGCCAGTACAGCCTGCTGTTCTCTCCTGAAAATCACGCCGCAATAATTGCCTATGACGTTCCGGTCGGCAAAAGCGATTTAAAGGTGACACTTACCGAAGGAGGAACAATTACCGGGCGGCTCTTGCGAAACGAAAACGGGAAACAAGTGCCCATCGCCTCGGCCGAAGTAAAGATCGAGCAGAGCGACCGAAACAGCTACAGCCATCTTGGTTTCGACCGCAACCGAAAGACCGTCACCGATTCGCAGGGCCGATTCCGGTTCGAACATCTGCGAACGAAAATGCGAGATTTCGGAACGAGCAAATCCGAGCAGTGGGAATATTCTCCTCGCGTCTGGGAGATATCATACGGCACAACATCCAAAACCATTGCGTTCTACGACAGCACAAAGATCGAAGATTTGGAACTTCTCGTCGAGCCGGATTACACAAAACCTGTATCTTTGATCGGCAGGCCCCTGCCGAAATTTGACGACATCAAGATTGATTTTAATCCCGGGCAGGCAAAAGGCGGGATACTGCTGGTATGCTTCTGGGACATGAATCAGCGGCCGTCGAGGAATTGCCTGATGCAGCTTGCCGGTCAGGCTGACCAGTTCGAAGAAAAGGGAATAGTTGTTGTAGCTATCCATGCTGCAAAAGTTGAACAGGCGAAGCTCGATGAATGTATCAGGGAAAATAAAATTACATTCCCGGTCGGAATGATCGAAGGTCAAGAGGAACAAATCCGTTTCGACTGGGGCGTCAAATCACTGCCGTGGCTGATTCTTACGGATAAGAATCGCGTTGTCGCCGCCGGGGGAATTGCCTTGAGCGAGCTGGAATTAAAAATCAAAGATAAATAGCAGGGAGATTAATCATGAAACGAGTGCCTGTTGTCGTCGTTTGTTTTTTCTTTTTTACGGCCTGTGTCCGGGCAGAACAAATCGGTTCCCGCATTGTGCACTTTCCCGAAGACAAAGCGGTCGGCAGATTGATGATCCGTGATATCGATCCCGGTAAACATCCTATGTTTATGTCCGGCTGGGAATTAATGGCCCAGGCACAAGGTGATGTAACCGTGCTGCCGGGCAAACAACTGAGGCTTGAGGTCTATGGAGATGTACCGGATATATCTTTCATATCCGAACTTAAGCCCGATGATCTTGATTCGTTATCGCTGGGCAGAACTGGTATCATAGATGAGGATTTTGTGCATCTCAAGGATTTGACGGGCTTATTGTCGCTGGATCTCAGCTCAATGCAGCAGATTGACGGAAGCGGTTTGGCACATCTGGCCAATTTCAAATCTCTGAAAGAATTGACATGTTTCAACACCAATATTGTAGATTCGGCCCTGGAGCACATATCAAAAATAGCCTCCCTTGAGGAGTTAACACTATATCGGACTCAGATTGATGGATCGGGATTACTTCATCTTAAAAATCTCACGTCGTTAAAGAAACTTTCACTGTCAAAGACATATATAACCGATGCGTCACTGGCTCATCTAAGTGACATGTTGTGGCTGGATGAATTGGAACTATACGACACCGAAATTGGTGATGATGGCCTGGCTAATTTGAAAGAACTGGCATCTCTCGAAAAACTCATTCTTGGTAGTCTTGATAGAAATTCGGGGATTTCACCCATAACCGATGCGGGATTGGCTCATTTGAGCAAGTTAACCAGTCTTAAGAATCTCGGTCTTTATCGAACGTGCATCACCGATGCCGGCCTGAAACATTTGAGCGGTTTGGCGAATCTCGAAAGTCTTAGCTTAAACAAAACAAAAATCACCGGTGATGGATTCGAATTTTTAAATAAAAACTCGCCCCTGAGGGGTCTTGGGCTCAACGAGATTGCTTTGACGGGAGCGGGGCTGGCTAACCTTAAGCCATGGTCGAACACACTTGAAAATCTTGTTCTGGCAGGAATAAAATTAAACGATGCCGACCTGGTACACCTGACGGATTTCAAGGCATTAAAATACATTAATTTAAGAAATACACCGCTTACAGATGCAGGACTTGTTCACATTAAGAATATTATGTCACTGGAGACGCTTTATTTTAATGGGACAAAGATAACCGATGAGGGCTTGATGGTTCTGAAGGATCTGCGGAATCTGAAGAGAATTAATGTCACGGGTACACGTGTCACCAGCATCGGCCTGGAAAATTTCAAGCAGGCAAGTGCAAGCAAATCAATTGAAGCCAATATTAGCTTTCGATTGCGGTCGTCAGAAAAGAAAGGGCCTCAAAGAATCAAGACAGTGACGCCGCAGCCAGAAGCTCAGGCACTGCCTCTGATTGGAAAGCTGATGCCGGATTTCGACAATATTAAAATTGATTTAGACCGAAACCAGACAAAGGACAAGATGATGCTAATCTGTTTCTGGGATATGCAGCAGCGGCCATCGCGGAACTGCATTATACAGTTGAGTAAAAAGGCACAAGAGCTTAAAACAAAAAACATCTATGCCGCTGCAATTCAGGCATCGAAGGTTGATGAAAGCGCACTTAATGAATGGGTCAAAAAGAATAACATTTCCGTTCCGGTTGGCATAGCCCGGGACGATGAAAAGAAAATTCGTTTTACGTGGGCCATCAAGTCTTTGCCGTGGCTGATTTTGACCGATAAGGAACACAATGTTACCGCCGAAGGTTTCGGCCTTGATGAGTTAAATAACAAGATTTAGAATGGAAGGCAGATAGATATGGCAGGTAAGCAACATTTCATAATATTACTGTGTTTGATTTTGGCCTCGTGCGGATTTGGAGCGATCCCCGTGGAGGTGGAGATCGTCGAAGTCAACAGGATTTGGGACAAGGCTCCGCACAATGCTTTTACGGACCTCGCACGATGGCAGGATGCGTTTTACTGCGCGTTTCGCGAGGGCAGAGGGCACGTTTCCACGGATGGCAGGATTCGCATACTCGAATCGAAAGATGCCGATACGTGGAAATCTGCGGCTTCTATTTCTCTTGAAGGATACGACCTTCGCGATGCACATTTGTCTGTGGCACCCGATGGCCGGCTCATGCTTCTTGGCGGGGCCGCTCCTCGCGAAAAGGACAATCAATCGGTCCCGACCGGAACGTTCGTGAGCTTCTCGAAGGACGGTAGGCAATGGACCGAGCCGCAGATTGCCGTCGAGCCGGGACGCTGGCTCTGGTGCGTTACCTGGAACCAAGGCAAAGCCTACGGCGTCTCCTACACGGCCGGACAAGGCGCTGAGCGATATCTCGATCTGCTCATCAGCGACGATGGGATTCATTATACGCCGCATGTGCCCAGACTGCTTGAACAAGGATATCCGACGGAAGTGACGCTGCGTTTCGATTCCGAAGGAACTTGCTACGCTCTCGTACGCCGCGACCGGAGAGGCGACGATCCCAGCAGTGCCCTGCTCGGCATAAGCCAAGCCGACTATAAACAATGGCAATGGAAAGATCTTGGGACGGAGTTCAACGGATTCGGCGGCCCCAACTTCATCCAGATCCCCGGCGGCTTCTGGCTCGCAGCGGGACGCATGCACGATGGTGGAGCACATACCGCCCTTTGCTACCTCGACATCGAAAGCGGCACAATGACCAAACTTGCAAAACTGCCCAGCGGCGGCGATACCAGCTATCCCGGCATGGTTTGGTATAACGGCATGCTCTACGTCAGCTACTACTCCAGCCACGAAGGCAAAACCAGTATTTATCTGGCGAAGCTAAAAATCCACACAAGTGGCGTCCATAAGATCACGGGTGTGGTTCGTGATGAAAAAGGTGAGATGGTTTCTGATGCTTTGCTTTATGTTCTACCCCACGTTTCAAGTGCTGAGAAAAGGCTTATCATGTTTGTTATGACAGGGAGATATGCCACGACCGATTCAATGGGAATGTGTGAAGTTCGATGGCAGCCGGGAATGTTCACCGGCAAGAGGGAAGATGAACTGAACGTGTACACGCGTTATATAAACCGCAATCTGGTGGCCGTGACACGATTGGAAAAAGAAAGCGAGACATTGGATATTACACTTAAAGAAGGGATAATTCTTGCCGGTCAGGTTGTCGACCTTGATGGAAATTTCATACCTGCTGCAAAGATAAGTTTCAGATTTTGGTGCAGAAGTTACGGTTTTCGCTTTGATGACCAGGCCGTCACTGCCGATGAGCAAGGCCGCTACAAGATCAGGGCCCTTTGGCCGGAGCATAGATATAATGTTACCGCCCGTGCCGACGGTTATGGAACACTATCAGTTTCCAGATACTGTATCGACGATGCGCTGAATCATACTATTGAACTTGAGCCGTTGGTCCTCAGAAGAGCAAATCTTTTGGTTTCTGGTGTGGTGGTGGATGTGGATGACAATCCCGTTGCCGATGCAAAGGTCTCTTGTTCCGGTAAAGGTCAATCGAGCCGCAGTACCCAAACCGATGCAAGTGGCAGGTTCAAGCTTGAGGGGATATGTGCCGGAGAGGTACTGATCACGGCGAGTATCAAAGGTAAAACACGGTTGTATGGCGTTCTTGAGACCGAGGGTGGAAGTACTGATGTGAAACTGGTGCTTAGAGAACGCAGCTCGAGCATAAGTCCGTCTGTACAGAGTCTTGTTGGCAAGGCATTACCTGAACTCATAGATTTGAAAATTGAACCTGTGCTTGCTGGCGCCGATGATAGAATTGTACTCGTTTGTTTTTTTGACATGAACCAGCGGCCATCGCGTAATTGTATTATGCAGCTCGCCAAACAGTCAGAGCATTTGAAAGAAAAAGGTGTAACCGTTTTTACAGTCCACGCCTCGAATGTCAATGAGAACACCCTCGATGAATGGATTAAGAAGAACAATATTCCCTTTTCGGTAGGAATTATCCGAGGCGATGAGAAGAAAACACGTTTCAACTGGGGCGTCAAATCGCTTCCTTGGCTGATTCTGACGAATCGCAGGCATATCGTAACCGCCGAAGGCTTCGGACTTGATGAGCTGGCTGACAAAATAAGACAAACAGGCGATGGAAAATGATGACCGAACGGGTATAATTCTAATGCTTATGAAGAACTTAGTTTGAGTGATGAACTTAACAAGTGAAAGGGGATTGAGATGAATACGAAATTTCATGGTTTGATTGCGTTGTTGATTCTCGCTACGGCGATGGGTTGGAACGTTGCCGGGGCGAGTGTTGTTGCCGATGGGGCTAAGGTTGAAAAACTTGCCGGGGGCTTCAATTTTACCGAAGGGCCGGCGGCGGATGCCCGGGGTAATGTCTTCTTCACGGATATTCCAAACAATCGGATTCACGAATGGTCGCAGGACGGCAAGTTATCTACGTTTCGCGAGAATTCCGGCGGGGCCAACGGCCTGTACTTCGACGAAGAAGGACACCTTCTGGCCTGCGAGGGAGGCGGGCGGAGGCTGGTCTCCATAGACCCGAAAGGCGAAGCCAGGGTTCTGGCGGACAAGTACCAGGGCAAAAAATTCAACAGCCTTAACGACCTCTGGATCGATCCGAAAGGCGGCATCTACTTCACCGACCCGCGCTACGGCAACAGAGACGGCATGGAGCAGAACGGCGAGCATGCCTATTATCTGGCACCCGACCGCAAGAAACTCATTCGCGTCATTGACGATATGGTTCGTCCGAACGGAGTCATCGGCACGCCGGACGGCAAAACACTTTACGTAACCGATAACGGCGGCGGCAAAACCTTTGCTTATAAAATCGAACAGGATGGCACGCTGTCAGGCAAGAAGCTCATTGCACCTGAAGGTTCCGACGGCATGACCATCGACAACGAGGGCAACATCTATCTAACGACACGTGTCGTGGCGGTCTATAACAAGAACGGCGAGAAAATCGAAGAGATTAAAGTTCCCGAAGGCCCGTCCAATGTTACCTTCGGCGGTAGCGACAATCAGACGCTCTTTATCACGGCACGAACCTCGCTGTACTCGGTTAAGATGCGCGTCAAAGGCGCCGAACGGATGCAGGCCGGAACGGAGTCGAAATTCGAGCAGGACATAATCAAAACCAGCGCCGGAGATTTGAAAATCACCTTCATCGGCCACGCAACGCTCATGTTTGACTTCGACGGCAAGATAATCCACGTGGACCCGGTCAGCAGGGAGGCCGATTATACCGGTATGTCCAAAGCAGATATTATCCTGCTTACCCATGAGCACGGCGACCACTTCGATATCAAGGCTATAGATATTCTCCGCAAACAAGGGACGCAGCTCGTATTGACTAAAGCCTGCGCCGAAAAAGTTGCCGGACTTGTAATGGCTAATGGAGACGTGCAGACTGTTCAGGGTGTGATAATCGAGGCGGTGCCCGCGTACAATATCGTCCACATGCGGTCCGCCGGAAATCCCTTCCATCCCAAAGGCCAGGGCAACGGCTATATAATCACATTCGGTGACAAGCGAGTTTATGTGGCCGGCGACACGGAGAACACGCCGGAAATAAAGCGGCTCAAGAATATCGACGTCGCCTTTTTGCCGATGAATCTGCCCTATACGATGACGCCGGAGATGGTCGCCGATGCGGCGAAGGCATTTAAGCCGAAGATTCTGTACCCATATCACTACGGCCAGACGGACCCGAACAAGCTCGTCGATCTGTTGAAGGACTCGGAGGGTATCGAGGTTCGCATCCGCAGTATGGAATAACCATCCCGGCATAATCCGGCCGCATCAGACATGCCGCGGAAGTTGTCGACATTCGGGCCGTCAATTGCTATAATATCCTTGAAGAAACTACCTGGATTTTGAAAGGAACTATGCATGGCAAGAGTGAATAATCATCTGAATCGACGCGATATTCTCAGGGGTTTCGGATTGGGGGCTTTGGGCCTTGCGCTGGGCGGCAAATCCTTCGGTCCTGCATTGACCCGTGCAGCATCGGGAAGTCCGCTCGTGGGCAAAGGTCTACTATATAAGAAAACAGCCGGGCCGGCAAAGGTTTCTCTGATCAGGGGCAACGACTGCCGGGATAATGTCTATAAGGCTCTCAAGAACATAGAGGATGAAGTTCTCGCTTCCATCGGTAATAAAAAAATCCTTATCAAACCGAACTTCGTGAGCACCAATCGCCAACTTGCGGCTACTCACGTGGACGCGATACGAGGGATTCTGGATTTTCTCAAGCCCCACTATAAAAATCAGATTCTTGTCGGAGAATCCACGCCCTCCCGGGAAGGTGCGTTCGGCGGGTTCAAAAATTACGGTTACCTGGCGCTCGAGAAAGAATATGATGTTAAATTGGTCGATTTGAATCTTCAGCCATGGCAATACCGTTACGTAATCGGAAGGGGTAATCGCCCTGATAGGATCCGGATAATTTCGACTTTCCTCGATCCGGATATCTACATTATTTCCGCCGCCAAGATGAAGACCCATGATCGGGCCGTGACTACGCTGTCTTTGAAAAACGTCCTTCTCGGAGCGCCGTTGTGCGACAGCAAGGGCAACGATAAGGGGCTGACTCATACGGCGGACAATTTCTCTAAGGAGGCGGTCCTCCACTACAACATGTTTCATCTGGCCCAGGAGATTTATCCCGACCTGGGCGTAATTGACGGCTTCGAAGCTATGGAAGGCGACGGCCCGGTCGGCGGAACGCCCGTCGATGCGAGAATCGCTATGGCAAGTCTCGATCCGCTGGCGATGGACAGCCTGGCCACCAAACTGATGGGCTTCGATCCGACCCAGATTTTGTACTTAACGAGCATGGCCGAAGCCGGCATGGGCCAGGGCGACCTGGGCAAAATAGAAGTGCTCGGCACCCCGCCGGAGCAGTGCCAGTTTCATTTCAAAGCCCACCGGCGAATGATCGAGCCCTACGGCCTGACATCCTGATTAGCAAGACCGCCCTGTTTCTATGGCGGAGATTCCGAAATTGGCTTTGAATTGGGTTTGTTTTTTTGCAGCCCGAAAAAGCTGAAATTTCCGTGAAACGCATCTCAATGTCGGTGCTTGGTACGATTAATATCGTACGATAACCAGATTTCTCGACTACGCTGCGCTTCGCTCGAAATGACACGGTGGCGTTACCCTGCATTCGAAGTGACATGATTGGAAGTCCTTCGCAACATAATCACAAACACCCCATTGTCATTCCGACCGGAGCGATGCGCAGTATCGCACAGTGGAGGAATCCGGCTTCAAGCAGAAAGGGCTATACAATCGCTGTTAATCCAACATAATCCAAACCGCGTAAAAGTGAAGACAATAATCACTAATCATTCAAAAGCTTCCCACCAGAATCCGTTTGCTCCTTGAGGTGTGTGGTTTGTCACCCGAATATCGTCTATGTAAATAATGCCGATGCCGCCGGGCTGTGGGTTGTCAGGATCACCGACGCCTATGTTCAATTTGCGGATTGCAGTGACATCTAAGCCTTTGGCGATTAAGTCCGCCAGCGGGATGCTCCACTGCCGCCAGTCGGTTGTGAGTACCGCATCGGGGTCCGGATGAATCATGAATGCAACCTGTCCGGCATCATCCTCTATCGACAAGTATAACTTGCCCGGGCCGTTGTCCGAGGCGCCTCTGAAGTACAATTCAAAAGTGTCCATGCCGTTAAGGATCCAATCCTGTGGAGTCGGCCACGATCGGGATGTCTGTGAGTAGTATGGCTCATCGGTGTTGTTGTAATACAGAGGCAAAGATTGCCGGCCGCCGTGGACGATACCGGTTTCTGCGATTGTCTTGTGCGGGCTTTCCTGGTTCCAGATGTCGTGCCCGACAATCGAACCGGTTCCGTTGCCGGGATTGTTCGGCTCGGGCGAAGAGAAGCCCAATCCGTCGATCCATGCCTGAAAGACGGCCTGGCCGGCGTCACGGTTGTTTGTGTACAATTCGAAGTCATCGGCCACGAGGAACTCGGCGGTCGTGAAGCTCCAAGCCTGCCCTTTCCAGACGATTTCATTGACGTCCTCGGTGCCGTCCTCGGCCTCAACGGTTACGAAATTAACCTCGTCGATTCTCCAGTAATAGGTCGTGCCCCACTCAAGAGTCCCCAGATCGTACGAAACCGTTTCCAGTTCCTGCCGGCCGCGATATATCTCTGTATCCGCCGGAGTTGCGTTTGCCACCAGTTCCGGGTCCGGCCCGAAGTAAACATCATGCAGGGCTGCCCATGCCCCGGCGGTCCACCTGAGAATCGGCGTATGTGTGATATCACCGGCATCTGCGTAAGGCCGGCGTTCCAAAGCCCAGGGACACGGGTCGTAGCTAATTTCTATCCCCGGATTGTTCGCTTCGATGGCCGGCAGGTTATAGACGTAAGCATCCTCATCGAGCGAATTGTAAAGCAGGTCCAGAAGATCGAGGTTCTCCAGCGATGTCAAAGCGGAGATATCATCGAGAAGATTGTTACTGATATCCAGTGACTTGAGATTTATCAGGCCGGACAAAATGGCGACGTCCTCGATGTCGTTATTTGCCAAATCGAGCGTCAGCAGATCGACCAGACCGGCCAGACCGGCGATGTCCGTGATTCGGTTGTTCTTAAGATTCATGGACCTGAGATTCGGCAGGTCGGATAATGCGGCAATTACCTCGACCTGGTTATAGCTGAGATCGACGGTTTCGAGACTGGACAGGCCGGACAGGCCGGAGATGTCCGTGATTTGATTCGTACCGAGTTCCAGGAATCTCAGTCTCGGCAGGTCCGACAAGGCGTTGACGTCCTCAACCCGGTTGCGATTGAGTATTACGAAAATCAGATTTGGCAGACCAGCCAGGCCGGAAATATCCGTTATCTGATTATTCTGGAGGTCCATGTAAATCAGGTTCGGCAGGTCGGTCAGGGCTGTGATGGCTGTTATCTGATTGTTTGTGAGATCTACGATTTCGAGACTGGTCAGTCCGGACAGGCCGGAAATGTCCGTAATCTGGTTGACGCCGAGACCAAGGGCTTTGAGATTCGGCACGCCCGACAATACGGGGATGCTTGTGATCCGGTTACCAAAAAAAGTCACGGTTTCGATGGCGGGCATGCCGGACAAGCCGGAGATATCCGTTATCAGGTTGCCGACGAGGTCAAGGAATTTGAGATTCGGCAGGTCCGTCAGGGCGGGAATCGTTGTTAGACCGGCCCGGCTGAGTAACAACGATTCGAGGCCGGTCAGCGTGGACAACGCCGAGGTATCCGCGATCGGGTTGCTGCTGAGCTCCAGCGACTTAAGCTCGGTCAGTCCGGACAGGGGCGTGATGTCTGTAATCTGGTTATGCTCCATGTCCAGCGATGTCAGGTTCGACAGGCCGGACAAGGCGGAGATATCCGCGATCTGATTATTGTAGAGAGCCAGAGTTTCCAGGGCGGTCAGGCCGGACAAAGCGGAAATATCGGTAATCTGATTGTTACTGATGTCCAGCGACTTCAACCCGGTCAGGCCTGATAAGGGCGAGATGTCTGCGATTTGATTCGTACGCAGCTCCGGCGGCCAGACCCAGTAGTAAAATAGTTCGCCGAGATTCAGGCGTGCCAGATTCGTCGCGTATTCCAGGCCGGTAAGATCGCTTATGCCCATTCCGGGAGCGCTGAGCTCTTTCAAAAACACCATGTCGGCAGCAGTGGGATTCGTCACGCCCAGCTTCGCTTCGACGCGGGCTTTGAGTATGGGATCCGCAAAATAGACCGGATCCTCCGGCGTTTCCGTACCGCCGCCGTGTCGAGCCTGCACGGGAAATCCGGCAAGGCAAACCGCAATCAGTAAAGAGACTACCTGCATCGATGGTGAAATTCTTGCCGGCGTCATTTTTCGACCTCCGTTCCCAATTTTCAGCAACAGGATATTTTCCTGCCTCCCGCCGCCACACTGCACAAGTGAAATTGAACCGGCAGGATATTGGCTTACGCTTGGCAATATGTAGTATACCAAACGGAGATTGCCTCCGTCAAGCGCGATCCTGCAAGAAGAATGATGGGCGAGTTAAATCTGTTGTAGAGCTATAACCGAAGCAGGTATGGGCTGGATTAGTTCTTGCCGGGCTCCGGAGCAGGCGGATACAGCCGAATGTCGTCGAAGTACATTTTTCCCCGACCATCGGGCTGCGGATTGTTCCTGTCGCCGAAGCCAATAGAAAGCGTATCGACATCGGTCAGGTTTACGTCCTCGTCGACGAACAACCTTAGTTCGATTTTCCATTCTTTCCATGTCTGCCCTCGCCGGGTCATATAAAAGGTGTTTTCCGAACTTTGGTGCAGGGGCAAATTGCTTGCTGCTGGTTGATTAAACGGTTTGCGGGCCACATTCAGGGCCAGAATGCGGCGACGGCTACTGTCAGCCAGATTATAATGCCGGCGGTGACTTTCGCTGTAATACCAAGCAACTCGCCGAGCCCGGCGCCGAGCCCGCAACGAACCGATTCTTCCATTTTCCTGCCGCGGGATACTTCAATCGCCCAGGCGCCCAATCCCGCTCCAATGCAGGCGCCCAGCACGGTTCCCAAAAACAGCACGGGAATCATAAATGTGCCGAGAATAGCGCCAGCGATCGCGCCTGCAAGGGCGGCAATCGAGCCTTGCCAGCTTGCTCCGGCCCGTTTGGCTCCGCGCATACCTCCGAGGAATTCGAACAATTCGCCCATACCGGCCAGAACCGCGATGACGATTAACGTGTAAATGGAAAAAACTCCGTCATCCCATCGCCACCAGGCGAACAGGCAAGTCGATATCACAATCAGCCAGTTGCCCGGCAGACCGAAGAAAACCAGCATAAGCCAGACAACATTAATTAGAATCAGCATAATTGACCAAAGATAAATCATGGCCGGATTCTACAAGGAAAAGAGGGTAAGGCAAAAAGAAAAACCGATACTATAAAAATAGAGATATTTTTTCTTGACAAGCGCGTATTCCAATTATAGGTTCGTTCGTATGATATATGAGTGATAGCGATACGATTGTATTCTACAGAAGCTCATTAACTTTGAATCTGTGCGGCAAATTGAGTATGTCCTCTAAGATATGCACCACGCCCAAAAAACAAACAGGCCCGCACAAAGCAAGAACTGCGCATCCTGAAAGATTACTTTCTAATTGATGTTGGTAAGACCGGATATCCGCTGCTTAACGCGACCGCACTGATTCTGAGAGAGAAAGGAAGGAAAAATGACAGAAGAGCAAATGGAACCGGGGGAGCTTCGCAGGCTGAAGGTCTCAGGTATTCCGCCGCCGGATCGCCCTTCCGCAAGGAGGATTCTCCCTCTTAAAAAAGAGGTGATTTGCCTGATTTACAAGCTTCCTCCAATTGTCCGTCATATGAGATATGCGTATAGTTCTCGAAGCACCTGGCAATCTTAAACCGGGTAATAAGCAAAATTGAATTACTCATAGAACTTACAAATAAGGAGTCTTGATTATGAGAAGTGGAAATTTTAAGCAACTCGCAAGCCGGCTTTCAGTTTGTTTGTTAGTCATCTTGGTATTGGCCGGCTGCGGCACCAAGACGATGCCGGAAAAGGACATTGTCGATACCGCTGTTGCTGCGGGCGATTTCAACACCCTGGTCGCCGCCGTCAAAGCTGCCGCGCTGGTCGAAACGCTTAAAGCAAAAGGCCCCTATACCGTCTTCGCTCCTACCGACGCGGCCTTCGCCAAACTTCCGGAGGGGACACTTGACAGCCTTCTTAAACCCGAAAACAAAGCCAAGCTCGCCGGCATTCTGACCTATCACGTGGTTGCCGGCAAAGTGATGGCTGCGGATGTTGTAAAGATTACCGAGGCCAAGACTGTCAACGGCAAGATGCTCAAGATAAGTATCATGGACGGGAAAGTCATGGTCGACGGCGCCAATGTCGCAAAAACCGACATTGAATGCTCCAACGGCGTGATTCATGTAATCGATGCCGTGTTGCTGCCTTAATATAAACGCCCCTGGTCTTGAAGGCCTGTCGCGGGCTGCCGCTAAATGGATTGTTACGCTATTTCGGCAAGAGCGTTATTGATGCGCATGATGGCTTCATCGATTTCCGCGGGGCTCTTGAAACCTATCACGACCGCGTCGGTAAGGCCGGACTGCATGGTGAATCGGATGGACTTCTCGCGGTCCTCGGGGTTGGTAAAGTCGCCGTTGCCGATGATTTTCATACCGATGACGCCGTGGTTGTTTTGCCGCATAATCTTTATTTGCTTAAGCACCGGAGGCAGATGGGAATTGTCGCTCGTAGCGTTCCATGTTTCGGCCGGAGTGTCAATGTGAGCGCCCTGCGGATTGATCCGTACGAGGTTGACGTCCACCCAGTCCAGCTCGGCCGCTTTTGTCAGGGCCGGCAGAGAGTGACACGAAACACCGTGGGCGAGGATGATCTTCCTGTCCTTGGCCTCTTCGAGGGCGTCCAGCACTCTCCGGCGTTCATCGTCCCAGTTCTCCGTGGTGCCGCAGTGGGTCAGGAGGCTGTCGATGTATTCGACACCCAGCTCCTGGCGATAACGATCGAGCACTTCCAGCGGCTTTTCGGGCACGCCGGGCATCTTTGACTGGATGAACAGCTTCTCTCGCGGCAGACCCTTGATCGCCTCACGAACCATCGTATGGGTCTTGTAGCTATCGGCCGTATCTATGTACGTGATGCCCTGGTCGTACGCGTAACGTACCAGCCGGTTGAAGCCGTCGGCTCCCAGCGATCGCTGTACGTTACCGCTATTGCTGCCGGCCCCCATGCCGAGCCGGCTCAGCTTCAATCCCGTCTTGCCTAATGTGACCTGGTCCACAGCCGTTGGCGTGCGTTTGGCCAGCGGGCCAGTGCTGCAGGATGACAACAAAACAGTCCCGGCCAGAGCAGCCGTACCCTTGAGGAATTCGCGACGTGTGATTCTTTCTCTATTCATGTTCATACTCCTTCATAGAACTTCGAGCCACCGTCGTAACGCGACGGCCTTGCACATGACTAATTTGATTTAACTTGATATGTTACTCAAAGGCCCCCTGCCAGGCAAGCTCATTTTTTCCTGCCGCTTTTATTCTTTTCCGGGAAAGCACTTACAGCAAAAATGTCGCCGGCGTTTGTTTTTGGCTCATTCTCAATCGAAATCTATGCCCCCATAGCCATAGTAAAAACAAAAAACATAATCGGCCAATTCACCCGGCCTCGTTTGGCCAAATACTCAGTTAATTCGGGTTGCCAGATTTTGCGGCTCTATTCTCGGGCTGTGTGCGCCACAGCTCTCCGTGTTATTCTGACCGTCACGTACCGGCACATCAGATTTCACGATCGGATCCGGATAAAAGCCAAATTGACGTAGCAGATTGAGCTTTGACAGAACATTACTTTCTAAATCCATATGGAAGAAGCCCGGAAAGATGTCCGGGTTCTGCTGAATCAGCTCGAAGTAGTCCTTGTGTGATTCCGGTATCTCAACCGATCCGCCGTGACATACTTCGTGACCGGTGAATACGAACTCAGGAAGCAAGTATGGGCAGAATTCCAATGGAACCCGGCTGGACCATTGGCGGTATATTTCGGTCTGCGGAAGAAGGCATAACAAGCTCGGCAAAATCCTGGCGCCCATCATGCGAAAAGAAATCATCTGAAATAGCGATTGGTTGAAATCCTCCATCGTCTCGAATGGAAAACCCCACACATAAAACACATCTACTCGCGGGAATATCTCGATGGCGGCGGGAACTACCTCCAGCGCATCCGAACAGGTGAAACCCTTTTTGATTTGTGACAGAATCTTGTCGGAACCCGATTCGATTCCGAAACGCAATTCAATGCAGCCGGAATCTGCAAGAGCATGCATCATTTCACGATCCACCAGGTTCACCCTGCCAAACGCCTTAAATTCGACTCCAAGGTTTTCCCGCTGTAACTCTCTGCAAAAATCCATGACCTGCTTCTTGCCGGAAACAAAGAACTCATCCTGAAAAAGAAACAGATCAACTCCCGCCCTTTCCTTGATCACCTTCATCTCGTCAATGATGTTCCGGGGACTGCGAGAGTAACTCTCAAGATTCCATACGGGGGCGACGGAGCAGAACGTACACTGATAGGGACAGCCTCGACTTGTTATCATGCCGAAGCCTGTATAACGGCCGAGATCGACCTTATCAAAGGAAGGGAACTCTATCGTATCTAAATCCTGTATCCTCTCGCGGTCTGAATTATGGATAACAGAACCATTAGATCTGAATGACAGCCCTTTTACATGCGAAAGATCTTTTTTATCGATTAGCGAGCGCAACAGTTCCGGGCCCGTGTACTCGGCCTCGCCCCGGCAGATAATGTCAAGCCAGGGAAATCGACGGAGGATTTTATCCTCGACGGACTTAGAGCCCACACCACCCAGAATCAGAGTCCGGTCCGGATACATTTGAGACAACGATTTGAGCGCCAGCAGAGTAAACGGCAGCAAGTTCGCCATGCAGGAAAGCCCTATTACCGGCGCAGGATTCTTGACGAACTCAAGAAATGTCGCCATATCGAACGGATCATCGGCCTCACAGAGTTGGTAGTCTCTGAAGTCAACCGTGAATCCCGCATCCTCAAGCGCCCTGGTCAGATACAGCGGCCCCAGCGGAACGTGAAACTCCTTGTCGGTCTGCTCGCCGTAGCGTATGTACAGCATATTCAGATTGATTAATGTAATATCAGCCATCTTATTTTTTCTGGCCTTCCTGTGATTGCTCGAACTCGTCTGGGTCATTAACGTCATTTGGGTCGCTTAGATCGATATTCCTCTTCATTCGCATATCTCGTACCCGGTCGGGAGAAATTCCCGCGTAGACAACTTGCATAGGTGGATTACAAACAAAAAAACCCAAGGCAGTGCCTGCGATGATTGCTGCAAGCATCAGTTTACCTGCTTTTCCAAGAAAAACCGGCCTATGCTCCGGCGGGACTTTTGTGTTATCGATAATTTTTTCAAGTTGCTCGCGTGGGATATCGGAAAGAATCTTAACCTCGACCTGACTTAACTCCAAATCGATCTCTTGAGCAGCATCTGCTCTTTTTTCCATCAATAGACGGCGAAATTCGGGATCGACTGAAGCCTTCTTGACGAGCACTTCTATTGCTCGCGGTATAGCATCGGAATAAAGTTGCTCGGATTTCTTGTCTCTATCCATTTGCGTCTCGCTCCCAAAACCTTATTGATTTTCATTCGGTTCCGGTTGGCTTGTCGGTACCTGCTCAATCCCCTCTGAATTAACATCTGTTTCATTCGGCTCATTGACATCATTGGTGCCTCCGGAACGTTCCATCTGCATTTTGCGAATACGTTCGGGAGAGATTCCAAAACTTACTCTATGTCCCAGGCCGGGCATCATGACTGCCACAAAAGCCCCGCCAATAAGCACAGCCAGCATGAGCTTTCCGGCAGCTCCAAGAAATACCGCTCGATGTTCGGGTTGTACTTTTGTATTGTCGATTATCTTTTCCAATTGTTCAGCCGGGATGCCGGACAACATGTTTAACTCCGCTTTCGTCAATTCAAGATCAATCTCATTTGCCGCCCCGCCTCGTTTTTCGAGCAAAAGCCTGCGAAATTCCGTATCAACTGAGGCCTTCTTGACGAGCACCTCGATGCCGCGAGGTATGGTGCCAACTTGCGTCCCGGATCCAGGAGGCCGCCCTCCAACTATAGTAGTAAAAACCGCATCCTTTTCCTTAGCCTGGTCTTGCTTGTCGTAACGACTCATTTATATTGCCCTCAAATAATCTCGTCAACGTCAATTCAGATCCGAAACTGCTCGCGTTTTCACTATACACCTGCTCATCATGAATTGCAACCTTCTCCGATAATAAATACCCCATTATCTGGAGAAATACGTACTCGAAGAACAAACACTTAAAATTGAAAAGGCCAACCGCGATGGCAACGGTCCTCTCCAAATCCTGTCGATAACTATCGTCCTCCGGCACGTTCTCTACTTTCCGGCGCCCCAAATATCTCAGGAAACAGGTCATGGTCCGTCGGGATTTTCGGCTCTTCTTTGGTCTTCGGGCAGGCGCCGGAACATGACGGCGGCGTTGGTGACGTAGCCGTACTGTTTGATATCCTGTCGGTGCGGAAACCACTCGATAAACAGATTGGCAATGGCCTCCCATAGTGAGACCCACGCTGCAACGGTCAGGCCCTGTGCGAAAACCTCGGCAAGAACACCTTCACTCGACGAGAATCGCCGGGTCGCGGCGATGGCAGGCACCAAAAGAGCCAGGCCGATCACAAAGAGCACAAGTGAACGCCTGAGCATCGCTCTTAGTTGACGTCTTTCTGTCTCCTGGAGGTACATGAAGTATGTTCGAACGCTCTTGCGGACGCGATCCATAACCTTCTTATCCGGCATTGTTGAAAGCGAAATCCGGATAATAAAATCGCGTTTGCCGATTTCCCGAACGCAATCCGTCACGTAATCGACGAATTCCTGGTCGAGATCTTTCTTCGAATAATCCGCGGTTCGGTCGAAGTTGTTGTATAAGTCTTCCACCGACCGGACGGAAGCATCGATAACAACCTCGTTATTCTGTGTTGTCTCATACCTGCTTATAATGTGTTTTTTCATCGGAGAACCATGCCCGCATATCATACTTACTCTTTACTATCCATTTCACAAACGACCGAATCTTAGCCCTATGAAATTATCCTGTCAATACGTACGAACCTGCCATTCTGTTCTCGGCAATTCTGAGGGTGCCTCTCGACTACAAGAGACTGCCATTATTGACCTCGCTTTTATAACATTTCATCGAATAGGTTATGGTCCGGCCAGTCGGATACGGACTTGACGGTTTTCGAAAGTATCGGATCAATCTTATCAAAACCGTCTCCCCTTTTATTGAACAGGACGACGCAATTGACGCCGTTCGACCATCTTGCCATGAAGGTGTGGCATCCGGGCAGGCTGCCTGTGTGCCATATATTCCGGCGTCCGCTGCCGTAATCTCTAACACCCCAGCCACAGGCATAATACGTCTCGCCGGGTTTATAATTTTCACGGGCAATCGTCGCCGGAAGCGAGAACATCGTTTCGATTGACTCGGCCGAAAGTATAGGGTTGGCATCCGGCTTGTCGAAAGACGCGGCAAATCGCGCCAACTCCGGTGCCGATGCCAGCCAACCCCCGTGTGAATCCATATTCTCCAGGTTGAACGAGCCGTAAGCGGCCTCTTTCTTAGATTCATACGTTACTTCTCCCGGCGCGCGGTCCTCAAGGTTCGAGTGCCCGATTTGCATCCTGGTTATTCCAAGCGGCAACAAGATTATCCTTTTGATATATTCCTGGTAGCTCAGGCCTGTTTTCTGCTCTATCACCCGGCCCAGCAGGCAATAGCCGTAATTACTGTAAGCGAATTTTGTGCCGGGCTCGTACTGGAGCGGCTGGCCGTTCATAAAAGTAATAATATCAGCCTGAGTTACCGGCATCGGCGAGCCGAGCGCCTTGCTTATTTTCCTGTCCGCGAACATCGGGTCAAACGCCTTCTCGCGGTCCCACCCGCCGAGATGCTCAAGCAGATGCAGAATTGTTACCTTGCCCAGATTGGGGTCGGGAATTTCCCCCTCGAGTGTTCCGAACGGCAGAATATCTATAACTTTATCATCCAGGCTCAGTTGGTTGTACTCGACTAATTTTAATATGCCGGCCGACGTAATCGGCTTGGAAAGGCTCGCTATCCGAAAGAGCGACGTAGGTTCCGTCGCCGGAGAGTCCGCTTTGGACCATGTGTAACCTCTCGCAAAAACAAGCCGGCCCTGATAAGTTATTGCCAGCGAGCCCGCCGAGACCTTATTCGAAACCATGAAGTCCTTCATGGTCTTGTCGAATACCGACAGTTCGGGAACATCAGGCCCTGCCTGGCGCCATACCCGCGGGCCGGTCAGAATCGAACAGCCGGTAAGAACAGAGCACATTATGAACATCACGGTTATCTTGAAGATATTAACAGCGTGGAATTTGACGTGGAACTGATGCATTCGAATCCTTTACATTTCATAACGTTTGTAAAGATATCATGATATTGTCAATTAAGCCCGGCACAATATTCTAAGATATACCGGCTGTTAAAATCAAACAAGAAAAATGAGTCGACCCTGCCTGGAAAGTTCGCTTGATTTGCCGGGCGGGGCGCGTAAGATGGCCGTATGAATATTCTGGCACTCGAATCATATTACGGCGGCAGTCACAGGGCCTTTATTGACGGGCTCTCAAAGGCAAGCGGACACACATGGACGCTGCTTACGCTGCCGGCCCATAAGTGGAAATGGCGCATGCGTCACTCGGCGATAACTTTTGCTTCCCAGGCGGTGGAGTTGACAGGCAAAGCCCAAAGCTGGAATCTGTTATTTTGCAGCGACATGCTGAATCTTGCCGAATTCGCCGCCCTTGCCCCTGCCGGGATCGCCGGTCTGCCGAAAGTAATTTACTTCCACGAGAACCAGTTAACTTATCCGGTTCGCGCCAAAGATGAGCGAGACTATCATTTTGCAATGACCAACCTGACCAGTGCGCTGGCGGCCGACGCCGTCTGGTTTAACTCACAATTTCACTTGGACTCCTTTCTTGCCGCCCTTGCGAAGTTTCTCAAATCCATGCCGGATCATCAGCCCCTTGAAGCGATTGAAAAGATTCGGGCCAAATCATCCGTATATCCGCCCGGCATAGCAGATTTTCCCACCCGGAAGCCGCGAGAGCCGGGGCCGCTGCATATCCTTTGGGCTGCGAGATGGGAGCACGACAAGAATCCGGAAGATTTCTTCGAGGCACTGAGTATGCTTAAGAAAAAAAAGATAAATTTCAGACTCAGCGTTATCGGCCAGAGCTTTCGAGACAAGCCGGAAGTTTTCGAGCAGGCGCATCGCCTGTTTCAAGAGCATATTAACCTCTGGGGTTATCAGGAGAGCCGGGAGGACTACGAGCGGGCACTGCGGCACGCAGATGTCATAGTCTCGACCGCAAATCACGAGTTTTTCGGCATCGGGATTCTCGAAGCCGTGGCCGCCGGCGCTTATCCGCTCGTACCGAATCGCCTTTCGTATCCCGAGATCCTCGGCCTCGGTCGACTCGAAGATACCGGGCAGTTCTTCTACGACGGCACGGCCCGGGACCTTGCCGATAAGTTAAGCCGGCTTGCGGCCCGTATAGAAAAAGATGCTCTCTGGCCCGCGACAATCAGCCCGGCGACACTTACCGGCCATTTAAGATGGCAGAATCTCTCACGCCGATACGATAAAGCTCTCGAATTGCTATGATAATTTTTTCATTCCTGTGAAAACGATGATTTTCTTTTTTTCGCCGCGTATCCGGCAGGCTTCATGCTCCTGCAAGCTTGTGGCGAAATACAAAGAACACCGCCCCTAAGATGCACAGGCCGGCCCATAAATAGTCCAGCCGCATCTGCTCCTTCAGATACAGAATCGAGAAAGGAACAAAAACGCTTAACGTTACAATCTCCTGGATAATCTTGAGCTGACCAACGTTCATTACCTGATAGCCGATCCTGTTGGCCGGGACCTGGATGAGGTACTCGAAAAGCGCAATTCCCCAGCTCACCAGAGCCGCAATTATCCACGGACGGTGCGAGAGGTTCTTCAAATGGCCATACCAGGCAAATGTCATAAATATATTACTGAAGCACAAAAGAACCACTGTAGTTAAGATTGTACGCATATACATCCCCTTATTTTAATCTCTCGAAATCAAAAGCGGCAAGAGAAGCTTTAGCTCCTTACGCAATAGAAATGATTCGTTGCAACTCTTTCAATAAAACCTTCACTGGCGGGTGCAGCTCGCCCCCCTTCCGTTATTCGGCTCCAATATTCAATTCCCGCAGACTCCTGCGCAGCCAGGCGAGGGATTTTTCAATCATTGGTCCGCCGGCACCTTCGCATTCCATGCTGAGCACGCCTTCATATCCGATGTCCCGCAATATCGTCAGGACCTTCTTTATGTTTTCGGTATTGACACCGTCGCCGATGGCACATTGGCTTACGGCGATGCCGGTCTGCGCGCCGCGGACCGCGGCGGCCAGCGATTCACTGACATCCTTGACGTGCACGTGGGTGACCTTCTTTTTAAAACGCTCGCAAAAAGCCACCGGGTCTTGTCCGGCGATGAAAGTGTTGCCGGTATCCATATTCATTCGCAGGTACGGCGAATCGCAAAAAGCCAGCATTTTCTCCATCATCTCGGGCTTCGTAGTGAAGTAGCCGTGCACCTCGATACTGATGATCATTTCGTATGCCTCGGCGACCTCGATGATTTGGCCGTAGCTGCGTTTCATCGATTCCATGGCTTCGGCGTCGGACAATCCTTCGGGCTTGTGCAGGCCGTCGGTTGTGGCGATTCGTTCGCAGCCGGCGTGCTTCGCCCAGGGAATTGTTTTCAGGACGTAGGGCACGCCGTATAGCGGCCCATCCTTGCCCGACAGCGGAAATGCGGCATCCACCTGCGAGAATCGCACGCCGTACTTTTCCATCTTCCGGCGAAGCAGCAGCGGATCTTCATATAACGCTATGTGCGGCTGGTATCCGAGGCCGTGAATCCAACTCACGCCGTCGATCACGCCGCACTCGATATAGTGGACATCGTTTTTCTGGGCCCACTCGAGGCATTTTTCGAAGTTCCAGTAAGACGAATTGAATGCGTCGGTATGAAAGCTGATTTTCATCGTAATATCATCCTTCCTTTTGGGCGCAGAGCTTGCCGCCGCCGCTCCAAGAATAGTTGCTGAAGTGGCTGCCATGAACTCTCGTCGTGTTAAATTTGTGCCGCTCTGGTGCATATTGATATACTCCCTATACTTTTCTTACGAGCCTGATCATAATTTCATCTATAGGTTGTGTCAAATCAAATTTGGCTCAAAGGAAAAGGCCGGATTATAAATATCTCCGGCATTCTTTTGTTGACCATATCCGGCATTATTTGTAATGTACTGTACGAAACGAGTTTGTATGCAGTTAATAGAAACGATACCGAAACTAAAAGCACGCCAGGCCGAAGCGCATAAGGGCGATTTTGGCAAAGTCTGCATTATTGCCGGCAGCGTTGGGATGAGCGGGGCGGCGGCGTTGGCCGGTCGGGCCGCTTTGCGTGCCGGCGCCGGGCTCGTGCGAGTGGCCACGCCGATAAGCGTTCTGCCGATCGTCGCGGCGATAGAGCCGTCCTTTACAACGATCGCCCTGCCCGAAGACGACGCCGGGCGAATATCCGCAAAGGCAATCCATGCCGTACTCGAAGCGGCCGGGCAAAACGATGCCGTGGCGTTCGGGCCGGGTATCGGTATCAGCGGGGCGATTCGGTCTATCCTTGAGAAGCTCCTCGATCAGCAGAATTTAAGGATGGTCATCGACGCCGACGGTCTGAATAACCTTGCCGGCATAAAAAACTGGCCAGCCAGACTA